>Ga0307374_10012840_pt1 | contig 11680 bp, 11 predicted proteins | sample OX3MG_FD_202532 | JGI IMG/M metagenome (GOLD analysis project Ga0307374, IMG submission 202532) | Soil microbial communities from Risofladan, Vaasa, Finland - OX-3 | ecosystem: Environmental > Terrestrial > Soil > Coastal area > Acid sulfate soil | place: Finland: Risofladan, Vaasa | collected...
GGCAGCGGCACTCAGTGGAGCCGACTGAGCAAGGTAACGTGGTTCCTCGCCGGCGTACTGGCGACACTCGGCGTCTCGTGCTCAAGTTCAGCGCTGGGCCCGGTCCGCATACACGTCGATCATCCCAGTGCACTTGTGGACGTGCCGCTCACCATCGCTGTATCGGGTCTCCCCGCGAACGCCCAGGCCACCATCACCGCGAGCGCGATCGACTGCGATGGCGTCCGCTACGTGTCGCAAGCCACGTTCACGTCTGACAGCAGCGGGAGCCTCGATCTGGAGCGGGCGGTGCCCACATCGGGTAGTTACACCGGTGCCCACGCGATGGGGCTGATCGAGAATATGAGACCCACCACGGGGAGTCAAACCGACTTCGGGTTCTGCATCCCGCACGGTGGCTTCGACGTAACGCTGACGGCGGTCGTCGCCGGCCACGACGCTGCCCACCTGGTCCTGAGAAGACTGTGGTCATCGCCGGGCGTGTCAGAGCGCGACCTGCGTCCGTCCACCGACGGCTTCTATGGAGATTACCTTTCGCCGCCACCAGGGACGGCACTCCACCCGGGAGTCCTCGTGTTTGGGGGTTCGGAAGGAGGCCTCTCTGGGCATGACGACGCGGCGGCGCTTGCCTCCCATGGGTATCCGGCACTCGCTCTCGCCTATTTCGGCGAGCCTGGAATCCCCGCCACGGAACAGAACATACCGCTCGAGTATTTCGAGAGGGCTTTGAAATGGCTCGCTGCGCAACCCGGAGTTGACCCCAACCACATCGTCGTTGACGGAGCTTCCCGTGGTGGGGAGGCTGCCCTCCTCCTCGGCGTGTACTACCCAAACCTGGTGCACGCAGTGATCGCGACAACGACCAGCAGCAACGTCGAATGTGGCTTCGATGCGAGCCAGCGATGTGACGGTGCCTCCTGGACCTTGCACGGTGCACCCCTTCCGTACTCGACCGATTTTCATGACCCCCAAGCGCTCGGACATCCTGACGCAGTCATCCAGGTCGAGAAGATCGATGGCCCCATCCTCCACAACTGTGGCGGGCTCGATTCCCTCATTTCTTCATGCCCATTCGGCATCGCGATTGAGCACCGACTGAACGCAGCACACTTCCCATTCACCCACGAGTTGCTCACGTACCAGGACGCCGGCCACTCGGTGAACGCAGGCGTCCCGTACCGACCCTTCGACTTCGAACGGCTGGGTGGCACGCTTGAGGCCAACCAGCTCGCGGTCGCCGATTTCTGGCCGCACCTGCTCACCTTCCTCGCCACCATCGGCAATTGAGATCGGAGAACTTGACCCCGGGACTATTGGCTCAGCGGACGATCCGCTGACCGCCCGCTCGTGCTGCTCCAAACGCTGTTGTGTGATGGTCCTCTGGGTGATCAGGTGGCCAATACGGTCACTGCCGCGGTGAGCCCACGGGCGTGCCCAATGACTGACCCTCGTGGTGCAGAGAAGAACTGGCGCACATCGCACTCGAACACTGCGCCTGCGCGTTCGGTGCGCGCCGCGTCGCCGAAGCTCGAGGCCGAGTCCGTTGCGTGGATCTGCTGCGACGCCGTCGGCATTGTTTCGGACCAGTACTCGTTCGCCGATGTCCTCATGGGCCGGCAGCAGTGATGCAGCCATCGCCGGGATCGGGGACTCCGCGCAGCGCATCCGCGCATGCGCAAGCGCCTGCTCGAGCGGCTCGCCTGCGGTGAGCGTGGCGCTCCGCTGAGTGCCGGCCGCTCCATCGCCTCAGAGCGCCACCACGCGAGCGTCGCAGCGTTGATCGCTGACACGGGCTCGGCGTCGCAGCAACGCGATTGGTGTCCTGTGGCGTCACTCGGGGCGCATTGCTCCGTCGCGCCCACCGACCGTCTGTCATCGCGGTTCGGGGGCGGACCTGCGCGCACTGCCCCTCGGTATGGATTCAAGCTCCGCCAGCGTGGCAGGTGCCGCCTCGTGGCGCTGCAAGGCCCAGGACATGCTCGCCTGCGGCTCGGGCCTGTTCCGCGCCGGCGACCCCTGCTGGCCCGTGGGCGTCGAATCCACACCAACGGAGCGCCGTCATGCCCGCAGTTCGGGTCACCACCCGCCGCTACTCCTTCTCGGTCGTTCGCGACGCCGATGCGCCTTATCCATACCACGCGCCGGTCAACAGTCCACGTGACGCTGTCGACATCGCCCGGCACATCATCGGCGCAGAGATCACCGAGTGCATCCTGGTGCTCTTCATCAACACCCGCAATCGCATCAGCGGCTACGCCGAGGTGGCCCGAGGCACGATCAATGCGGCCCGCCTGCAACCCCGCGACGTGCTGGTGCCGGCACTCTGCGCGAACGCTGCGGGATTGATCGTCTGCCACAACCATCCATCTGCCGACGCGACACCATCGCGTGCGGATCGTGTCGTCACCGCGGCGCTGCGTCAGGCGGCCGAGCTGATCGGCGTGCCTCTGCTGGACCACCTCATCGTCACGGAGACCGCCCACTATTCGTTCCGATCCGCCGAGGGCTGGGACTGAAGCACAGACGTGCTTCGCAGCGGACGTCCGCCGAGCGGCGCGACACGTCTCGGAGCGTGGGCGCACGGAGGTTGTCTGCCGGGGCGACCCGGGTGGACCTGTCGAGCCGGGGCGACACGGCGTCGCGGTCGGCGTGCATTGCGCGGTGCAGCTCGCTGCTGGCGTCACCTGCCGCCTGCGCGCGGCCGACGCATGCCTGCAGGGTCCCTCCCGCCGCTGCTCGGGCTGTCAAGGGTGTAGTGCTGCGCACCGCCGTTCGAGCTGACGCACGAACCGCGCCCTTGACAGCGCATCGGCGTCCGGGCCGGAGCAGGCATGCATCAACCCCACGAAGGCGACCCAAGATGAGCGCAACGATCGCTCCCGACGTCCGCACTGCGGCGTGCTGGAATCAGTGCATCGGCTGTGGCGCGGTGCGCAGCACCCGGTTCTTCTGCAACGACTGCCTGAGCAGCGGTGTGGACGCGGAGCTGATGCACGACAACCCGATCCTTCACCGCTCTGACGGCGGTGTGGGGTGCGATCGTGCGCTCACACAAGCGCGCTGGGTGTCATGCGGCGGCGCCGACTCCTGACCCATCCTCTGCCCAGTGCTCAACGCCCGCGTCTGACCGTGGTCGAGCGCACCCACACCAGGTGCTCGCGCGGGCTGCCCAGGAAGACGCGACGCCAATGCCCGACGCGCTCGTGCTCGCGAGGTGACGCGTGGGTTCCCTGCGCCTCGGCATCGACGGGGTGGCCCGGCGCGTCCCCAAGCGCCCACAGGGCTCCTGCCACCACGATGAGCCGACGCGCGTGGTCTCGTTGCAGACTGCCAGCCACGAAGACGGTCTGACCCACGCTGAGCGTCAGCACCACATCGGCGAGTCCCCGTTCGGCGACGACCCGATGGCACTCGCGCAACGCTCCATCGCTGCGGGCGGTGACCACCAGCAGTGATGCGCTCGCCCGCTGCCGATCCAGAGCCGGGCGCGCGGCGACGAGGCCGATGAGGTGCACGGCGTTCACGCTCATCGCCTGAGCCTAACCGGCGATCCCCGATGCGAAACGGCGCCGCCGGCTGCCTCGACCAACTGCAAGCGAATTGCCAGCATCAACCCGCTACAGTTCCAAGATCACCGACCTTGTGGAGGTTGCCCACCATGCGCACCGTGGCCACCGTCAACCACAAGGGCGGCTCGTGCAAGACCACCACCGCGGTCAACCTCGGCGCTGCCCTTGTCGAGACCGGGAGGAGGGTGCTCCTCCTCGACCTCGATCCCCAGGCGTCGGCCTCGCACTGGCTGGGCGTGCGCGATGGCGACCGGGTGCTGCTCGACGCGCTGGTCGGTGGCGGCAGACTGGAGACGGCGGTCCGTTCGACGGCGGTCGACGGCCTCGATGTGGTCCCGTCCTCCCCCTGGCTGCTCGGTGCCGAGCGTGCCTTGGCCGAGCTCCATGCCGGCGAAGGCCGTCTCGCCACGCTGGTGGCGCAGCTGCCGCCGCGCTGGGACTATCTGCTCATCGACTGCCCACCCGGCCTCGGCGTGCTGACGGCGAATGCCCTGGCCTGCGTCGACGAGCTGCTGATCCCCGTCGAGGCGCATGTCATGGCCCTGGAGGGGATGGCGCAGATCCTGCGTGGCCTGGCGGTGGTTCGGGAGCGGCTGCGCCCGACGCTGCGAGTCGGCGGCATCGTCGCGTGCCGGGTCGATGCGCGCACGCGGCATTGTCCCGAGGTGGTCGCCGACCTGCGCCACCGCTTCAGCGGCCTAGTGCACGAGACGGTCATCCGCGAGAACGTGCGCCTCGCCGAGTGCCCCTCATTCGGCCAGCCGATCACCCGCTACGACCCCCGCTGCAGCGGAGCGCTCGACCACCGCGCGCTCGCGAGCGAGGTGATCGCCCAGGAGACCGCCCGTGACCACGCGTAGATCGAGCATCGCCACCAATCCGTTCGACGTCATCGTCTCGACCCCGGTCGGCGATCGGCCTCACCCCGCAGGTGCCACACCGCCCTCCGACCGGCGCCGATTCACCGTCTTCCTCTCCCTGGAGCTCCAGGAGCGCGCCCGCAACGCCGCATTCTGGTCGCCCGGGTTGAGCCTCGCCGGCCTCACCGAGCGCGCCTTCTCGCTGGCGCTGGAAGAGATCGAGCGCAGCAACGGCGGCCCGTACCCACGACGGCTGACGGATCTGCGCGGCGGCCACCCCGTCAGCTGACCTCGTTGCCCGGCGTGCTCGCCGAGTCGCCTGGCGCCAGCCGCAACGTGACCTCACGAATGCGCTCGTTCGCGATCCCCACGTCGGCGCGGGGCCGGCACCGGTGCGCTGACCACGGGTGCACGCAACGATCGCCGCCATGTGGACGCGGGCGACATGGCGGCCGGTGTGCACGCTGCCGCTCATGCCGACGTTGCACGCCATGCCCACCGTGCCTTCGAGGGCCGCGATCTCGGCATGGTGGCCAGCATCACCAGCGGCTGCTGGGTCCACATCGCGGGCATGGTCGGTATCGTGTGCAACTTGGCAACGTGCACGTTGGAGGCAATGTTGCCGATGCGCACCACCTGAGCTGATCCATCGCGCGGCGCGCACCGTCGCGGCACGCCTGGGCACCTGGCGGCGCCAACGGGTCGCGGCGGTCCCTGGTCAGCGCAGCGTCCAGCCCCGCTGATTGGCAGCGTCGAACGCCTGGCGCGATATGGGGATGACCGAGCCGAGATGGACGTGGCCCTCCTCGCCGGCGACGCACGCCACCGAGTAGCAGCGGCACCAGCGGTAGCCGCACTGGTACCGGGAGCGCTCCGCCGCGTCAGCGGCGATCCAGCGCTCGCTGTCCTCGCGCGGCGCGACCTCGCCGAACACCACCAGTCCCCGGGGGTGGGGCACGGCAACATGCTTCGGCTCGCGGGCCATGCGGGTGACCGGCCAGCCCGTGAACTCGGCAACCTCCTCCACGAGGTCGCTCACGTGGTCGGCCTCCAGCCAGGACCACTCCCCCTCGTCGCCCATGCCCGCAGACGCACGCCACTGGGCCAGCTCGACCTCTTCAGGAAGCGCCCGGCGCGCAGCCACACCGACGATGCTGGCCGAGCTCATGCCGTTGTCCGCCCACGTCTGACCGGCCACGCGCACGCAGATGAGCCAGCCGTAGCTGGGATGGGCGAGCACCTGGCCTGGGGCCGGCGCGTCGCCGGCGAAGAGCGGGATCAGCCAGGCCGGCCGCTCGATGGCCACCCACGCGCAACCCGGATGGTACGGGTTGTGCTCGAGGCGGTCGTAGGTGATGAGCGTGCTCACCGGTACCTCGCCCGCGCAGCCGCCGCAGCGGGTGCGGTGCTGCGCGGTGATCTGGACGAACCGCGGACCCGGACTCTCCCAGGCCCGCTCCAGCGCAGCCACTCCCTGCGCCGTCGCAGCCATCACCACGTCGACCGCCATCGCCAGGTCAGCGCTGCATGCTCCGCCGCCTCGTGTCACCGCCGTCATCCCCGCCCGCACCCTCACTGCACGCTCCCCTCATGCCTGTCTGGCACACACAGTTCCACCTGCGGTCACGCTGCCATCATAGCGCAGAAGTGCCAGCGTTTTGCCAGCGGTGAACGGGTAGGGTGATGGCATGCTCAGCCATCCGCACACGGCCCCCTCCCGACGCATCGCGAACCTCTCCCACTCGTCGGCTCGGCGCCGTGTCGGATGATCTCCATCGGCAAGATCACCAGCGTCGAGCAGGCGGTCCGCTACCTCCGCGAGGCCGTCGCTGAGCAGCGCCTCGAGTACTACACCGGCCGGGGTGAGTCCCCGGGTCAGTGGGCCGGTGCCGGCGCCGAGGCGCTGGGCCTTCGTGGCGAGGTTGTTGACACCGACTTCGCAGCAGTGCTTGGGGGCACAGACCCCCGCACCGGGACCGTCCTCGGCCGTCACTTTGGCACGCAGCGGGTCGTCGCCTTCGACGTCGCCGTCTCCGCTCCCAAGGACGTGAGCATCCTCTACGCGCTCGGCGATGAGCGGACACGGGCCACGATCATGCGTATCCACAACCAGGGGGTGCGCGCGGCCGCGGAGTACCTCCAGGCCAACGCGGGCTGGGCACGGCAGTTCAACGCCGCGACCCACAGCACCGAGCCGGTGCGGGCTCGCCTGGTCATGCCCGAGTTCGCGCATCGCACCGCCAGGCCGGTCACCGACACTGCCACGGGCACGGTCACAGTGGATCCCCAGCTGCACACCCATGTCACCATCCCCACCTGGGTGCAGCGACCGGACGGGAGCTGGAGCCAGCTCTGGGCCGAGCCCCTCTACGCCCACGCGGCGGCCGCGGGTGCGATTGCCCAGGCGGAGTGGCGCGACCGGCTCGTGCGCGAGCTCGGCATCAGCACCATGGTCGACAGCAAGGGGTGCTTCTCCGTGGTCGGCATCACCGCGGCACAGCGGCGTGAGTTCTCACGCCGGAGCATGCAGATCGAGGCCATGGAGCGCGCCCTCGACATCGACAGCAGGCGCGGCCGCGAGGTGGCCACGCTCGACACCCGCGAGAGCAAGCACGAGATCGCTCCCAGTGAGGATCTCTTCGCGCAGTGGCGGCAGCGTGCCGTCGGCGTGGGCCTGGACGGGACGGCGCTGTCAGCGACCCTCAACCGGGAGCCCAGCGCCCGCCTGCCGCGCACCCTCGACGCGCGAACCCCGAACGAGATCCTCGGCGTTCACGGACTCACTGCTCAGGCCGCCACCTTCACCCGTCGCGACCTGATCCGCGCCGTGGCGGCGCACGCTCCGCTCGGGATGCGCCGCATCCAGATCGAGACGACCACGGATCGGCTGCTCGGCGATCACCAGTCGGTCGTGGCCCTCTCGCCGCCCACGCTCGACGGCGAAAACGACGCGCAGGCGATCACGCGCTGGGTGGAGTCCGGTCGCGAGCTCCGCTACACGACGCCGGAGATGATCGCCCTCGAGGCGCGCATGCTGCGCACCGCCCAGCAGCGACGCCACGCCGGTGTTGGCGTCGCAGAGGACGCGCACGTCGCCGCCGCGATCGACACGCGGCCGACGCTCACCGGCGACCAGCGCGCCATGATCGACACGGTCTGTCGTACCCCCGCCGGTGTCGTCGTCGTGGAGGGAGCCGCCGGGGTGGGCAAGACCTACGCGCTTGAGGCATGCCGTGACGCCTGGGACGCCAGCGGCGTGCGCGCGGTCGGCTGCGCCCTGGCCGGCCGGGCCGCCGATGAGTTGCAGCAGGGATCGGCGATCCCATCCTGGACAGTCGCTTCGATGCTCAACGAGCTCCAAGTCGACCAGCTGCCCTTCGGTGGTGTCCTCGTGGTCGATGAGGCGGGCATGATCGGCGACCGTCCGCTCGCCGAGCTGGTGGAGCTGGCCCGCCGCGACAGCGCCAAGCTGGTGCTCGTCGGTGACCCCAAACAGCTCCAGCCGATCGAGGCGGGCGCGCCGATGCGCACATTGGGCGAGCGCATCGGCACGCTGGAGATGACCGAGAACGTGCGCCAGGTCGCCGCATGGGAGCGCGCCGCGCTGGCCCTGATGCGTGACGCCGAGGCCAGCGCCGCCTATCACGAATACACGCTTCGGAACCGGATTCATGTCGCCGAGTCGGCAGCGGAGCGGCGTTTCGCTGTCGTCGAGGATCACCGTGTCCTCAGCGTCCGCGGCGTCGATGCGGTCATGCTCGCGCGCCGCCGCGATGAGGTGACGGCACTCAACGAGATGGCCCGGGCTGTGGCTGTTGCCGACGGCAGGGTGGGCGGACCCGCGCTCCACGTGGCCGGACGCGAGTTCCAAGCCGGTGACGACATCATCTGCCTGGCCAACGACCGGCGCGGCGACCTCACCAATGGCACCCGGGGCACGGTGACCGCCGTCAACGTCGAGGAGCGCACGCTCAGCGTCCAGCGCGCTGACGGCCGGCCGCTGGTGATCGACGCCGCGCGCTACGACGCCGTCGATCACGGCTACGCGCTCACCGTGCACAAGGCCCAGGGGATGACCGCCGACGTCGCCCTGGTGGTCGGTTCGGACGGCGCCACCCGCCAGTGGGCGTACACCGCGATGTCGCGGAGCACGCTGGCCACCCACTACTACGAGATCGCTCGCCCGGTAGAGCGGGATCGCCTCGGGGTGCAGCACTGGCGGGAGCCTGCTCGGTCGGCCGAGGAACGCATCGTCCACGCCTGGAGCCGCAACGAGGAGAAGGAGTCGGCGCTCGACTACCCGGATCGCTATGCAGGGCCGGCTGCGGAGCGGGAGGCCGCATCCGCGGAACTGCACGCTCCTCCGACCGCAGCCCAGCGCGAGCTGCTCGCCCAGCTCCGCGCCCCGGAACTCCCCCAGCACGCGACGTGGATCGACGCATCGCTGGAGATCGACCGCCACCTCGGCCTCGAACCCGGAAGCCGCCTCTTTCACTGGCTGCACGAGCTGGGATTCTCGGACCATGTCGCTCGCGGCGTGATCCATGCTGCCGACTCGCCCGCGGGAGTCACCCGAGCGGCGCTGCAGCCCGAACGCAGGGTGGGAAGGACAATCGATGCTGTCGATACCCTCGCTGCCGACCCGCTGCTCCGCGCCGCCGACATCGACTTCGAAGCCTCGATCGCTCCCGGTCCGGTCTCGCGCTGATGTTCGGGCGAGGCACGAACGACCGCCGCATCACCGAATTTGTGCAGCGCTTCGATGCGATTGACGAGCGCATCGCGGCCATTGACGGGCGGCTGCTCCTGGCCCTGCAGGTCGCGGCTGGATCCAGCGAGGCGGTGAAGGCCACGTCCCTGCAACTCGCGGCCCTGCGCGAGGACGGTCAGCCGCCAGCGTCCTCTGCGCGGACCGACGGCGCGGCGATCGCCGACCAGGACAGGGCTCGCGCTGACGACGGCACTCTGCTCACTGCGTGGGTGCGCTGGCTCGTCCACGCCTACGACCTCGGCGAGGGCTGGCCGCTCTGCTGGCACCGCCATGCAGGACTCGTGGCCCAGCTCGTCGCGCTGCGCCGATGGCACCTCGCACTTCGCGCTGAACTGTCAGACGACCCGACCGCCGCGACCAGCTGGCACGACGCGCTGTATCGGATGCATGAGCACTGGACGCGGCCCGTCGCTCAGGGATGTTTGGCAACCCACCGCGATGCGCCGCTCATCGACGTGAGCGGTCTTCACGACGTCATCAACTCGGCGTCAAACGTCCACGATTCGCCGCGGTGATCGATGCGTTGGCCGGCTCCTCCGAGCCAGCGGCTCAGCGGTCGTTGCATTCCCAAAGCAGTCGATCACGAACCGGCCGCTGCCTCGCGAAGTCGGTGACCGCTTGGTTGACGCGGCGCCGATAGCTCGCCAACTCCCACCATCCGGGAAGCGCCGTCTCGACCGGGCGCAGCGCCTCATAGAAGAGCAGCCCTCGCCAGCGCCGGAGCGTGCGCACGGCACTCGGAGCGAAGGCGGGAAGACGGCGAGGCGAGACGGTTCGGGTGAGCTCGCCAGCGTGACCGTAGCTCCGTCCGCCGACCTCCACGTCAACGTCACCACACATGCGACTGACCATCTCGAGATCTCGGGCATCACTGAGGCCACCGAGCACGATCTTCACGGTGCACGCGTCCCAGAGCGCGGCGGTGCCGTCAGCTCCCCAGCGCGCCCGGGCCTGAGACATCGACTGGAGCACGATCATCGTGGTGATTCCCTGGCCGGCTCCGTCGGACACCAACTGGGGCAGCGAGGGCAGCGGTGCGATGTTGGCGCACTCATCGAGGAAGAGCCCCAGCGGAGGATGGAGCCGGCGGGTCGCTGAGCGCGAGGCTCGCTGTTTGGCAGCGTCAACGATCGTCTCGATCAGCGCCGTGATGATCGGAGCCATGGTCGCCTGCGCACCCGACGTGCCGACGATGAACAGTGCAGCGCCGTCAGCGATGAACCTCTGAGCGTCGAAATGCGCTGCCACTCCCGGCTGGCACGCCCGCAGGACGCGCGGATCAGCGAGGCAGTCGTAGGCGCGACGGGCGCCGCTGAACACGTTGGTCAGCGCCTCGTGATGCATCGACGTGATCGCGCGCAGATCGTCGGCCCACGCAGGCACTGCGGCGCTGGCCGCCAACGCGGTGGCCGCTGCCTGCCGGTCCGCCCGGTTCACCCAGTCACGCACAACGCTGACGTCGCGACCCGACACCGCGGCAGCGTGGAGGTAGCAGCGATGAATCGCCTCGTTGTAGGACTGGAAATAGTCAGCGTGCTGGATGCCGCGCGCGCTGCCGCTGGCCGTGGTGAGCGCCCGGGCGCGGTAGATGGCGACCTGGGGATCCTCGCAGCCGGCGACCGGATCCCAGCCCACCGGATTCGCCCACTCGCTGAAGCCGGTGGGGTCGAAGACGTAGACGGGACGGTCACGCTGGAGCGCGCAGGCGGTGTGAACGATCAGATCGTCCTTGGTCGAGGTGGCGACCAACGGCCCATCCCATTCGAGGAGATTGGGGATGATCACGCTGACACCCTTGCCGCGACGCGGCGGAGCCAGCAGGAGATAGGCATTCTCCGCACTCCCGCGCAGCCAGGTGCGGCTGGCGACGTCGCGCCCGAGATAGATCAACTCGCGGACTCACGCTCGGTGCTGTCGTACCCCGCGGCCGTGGGGCGACCCCGACCCGCGCCGCGGCCCAGGTGCTCGCGCACCTCACGCCGGGATGCAAAGCCAGGGCGCGGCACCCGGGGAATCCCCCACCTGAGGAGCAGGCCCCGAGCATGGAACGTGCGCAGCCGTAACCTGAGCAGCGTCATCACTGCCAGGGCGATCGGGAGCAGGAGGAAGAGCGGCTGCATCATCCTCGCTTGACACTACGCGGATGGTGCTGGCATCGCGCTTGCATTTGTCCGTTGCAGGAGAAACCGCGCAGACGAGTGCTGGTCGCGCTCGATACCATCGCAACCCGGCGGGAGGACTCGACACCGACCCGATCCGGCTCGGCGACTCGCGACCCTCAGCGCCCGATCGGGAACGGTACTGGGACACCTCGCGACGCAGTGATCAGCACGCGCTGGCCATCGCTGTACCGTCGCTGCCATTCGCCATTCGACCAAGCATCCTCGGCGGTGAGGTGGTCTCCCCCGGCATGGAGGTGGCACGTCTCGCTCATCCCGCCGGGCGTGACCTCGCACACCCCACGCCAGAGTCGGCCATTC
>Ga0307374_10012841_pt1 | contig 11679 bp, 10 predicted proteins | sample OX3MG_FD_202532 | JGI IMG/M metagenome (GOLD analysis project Ga0307374, IMG submission 202532) | Soil microbial communities from Risofladan, Vaasa, Finland - OX-3 | ecosystem: Environmental > Terrestrial > Soil > Coastal area > Acid sulfate soil | place: Finland: Risofladan, Vaasa | collected...
CGTCGGCGAGTTGATCGGCCAGCCAGCGTCGAAACGCCCGGGATCTGCGTCCCCAAGTCCGACATGTCTTCGGGCACGACTGGGCCGGACCGACTGTCCTGAAGGCACCAAAGGTTCCATCCGCTTGCCTAACGTTTCGGCGGTTTTCTCGGCCGGCCCGGCGACCCTGCGCCGTCGGTCAGTCCCTCCGGCGCGCCGGTCGCGGCAATCCTTGCGGAACCGAGACTCGATATTTATGCTCCCGTTGTGGATCTGGGACTGGCCGGAAAGCGGGCCTTTGTAACCGGCGGAAGCACGGGGATCGGCTACGCCATCGCCAAGGGCCTCCTCGAGGAGGGAGCGGCCGTCGGGATCTGTGCTCGCACCGAGTCACGGCTCGACGCCGCGGTCGCCGAACTCCAGCAGTATGGGGGTCCGGTTCTGAGCGTGGTCGCCGACGTCGCCGTCCCCGGAGCGGTTGTCCGTGCCCTCGACGACGTGGCCGCACGACTCGGAGGGCTGGACATTGTCGTGGCGTGCGTCGGCGGTCACGTGGGAGCCCGTTGGCTGGCCGACTCCTCATCCGCCGACTGGCTCGCAACTTGGCAGCTGAACGTTTTGCATTCAGTCGACGCCGTCCGGGCCGCCCTCCCGCATCTGCGCGACCGGCAAGGCTCGGTCTTGCTGATCTCCTCGATCACCGGCTGGCGACCGGGGCCATCCTCTGCGTACGCGGTCGCCAAGGCGGCGCTCATCCACCTCGCCGCGGTGTTGGCGCAGGAACTGGGCCCATACGGGATCCGCGTGAACGCCCTCAGCCCGGGATCCACCGCCGACACCGAGGGCTGGGAAGAGTTTCGGGACGGCAGCCCAGACGCCTACGCAAAATTCGCAGCTGAGGAATTCCCGCTGGGTAGATTGGTCAACCGGCAGGAGGTGGCCGACGTCGCCTGCCTGGTGCTCAGCCCGCGTGGCTCCGGCGTAAACGGGGCGAATGTCGCGGTGGACGGCGGCCAGTATCGACCCCACGCGCTTCGGTTCCCGACCGAAGTCTGAACTCGGCGGTCGAGATCGGTGAGTCGGCGGGTATCGCCCGAGCCCAGGCCCTAGTCAGACCCACTCTGCATCTGGGACCGGTTGGCCAGGAGGGAGGTCGAGGCTAACCAACTCCCAATTCGCGGGGGCGGAGCAGGTAAAGCCCATGTTCCGCGATCTCTGCCCCCCGAGCCACCATTTCGCGCACGTCAGCTCGCTCGCCCGGCACGCCGGCGAGCTGGGGGACGGCGCTAACGTACCGCCCGGAAAGCCGATCGGCTTGCCCCGATGCCAGGTGGACCACCAAGTCCGCAGCGCGTTCGGGCGGGACATCAGTCCCTTGGTCGAATATTCCCTGGAAAAACTGCTCGACGCTGGGCTCACCGCACGACAAGGCGGCCTCCGTCATGGCGGTGCGCACCTCCCCCGGGATCACGGCGAAAACCTGCACGCCCCGCCCTCGTGTCTCGGCCGCCAGGTTCTCAGTCAAGCGTAATAGCGCGGCCTTGCTCACGGCGTAGGCCGACAACATCGGCCAAGCGAGGAATCCCGCTTGGCTCGATACGTTCACGATGCGCCCGCGGCCCCGGGCGAGCATGCTCGGAAGAACCGCCCGCGAGCAGTAGAGCGATCCCCGCACGTTGACCTCCATCGTCTGCCACCACTCATCGGGATCGGTCTCGGCGATGGCGCCGACGGGGAGGGCCCGGCCGGCGTTGTTGACCAGAAGATCGACCGGCCCGAGAGCTTGCTCGACCTGGGCGATCAGGTGCTCGACATCTGACCGGATCGAGACGTCAGCTGGAACCACCAGAGCCCGCCCGTCGCGCGCGACGATCTCACGCGCGGTCTCGGTAATCTGGTCCTCGGACCGAGCGCAAACGGCTACCCAGGCGCCGGCCTCGGCCAGGGCGAGGGCGATCGCCCTGCCGATCCCCCGGCCGGCACCGGTGACGACAGCCACCTGACCGCGCACCGAGTTGGTCGCCGCGTCTTGGCCCAGCGGTTCCATGCGATCACTCCGCTCTCGTCTAATCTAGGGAAAATCCCCGGCGCATCATGATTTCACCCCGAAGCAGGCTGGTGCCGACGACGGTCGGCTAGCTCGGAGCGATAGCCAGGAAGTCATTGATAGCTCCCGCGAGGATGATCGGTCGTTCGATGATCAGGGCGTGACTCGCGTCAACCGGAAAAATGCGCACGTTGGCTTGCCTCTCCGCGAGGTGGGCCAGATCGCGGGCCAGCCCGGTGCGGTAGAGGGCCATCAACTCCTGGACCCGAGATGGAACGGCTCCGAACGCTGGCGGGGCCTCGGCTAAGAAAATCAGGAGCGGGCACTCAAGGCGCGCATAGAGGTCCAGCATGTCGAACTCCGCGGCGGCAGCCATGATCTCGCCCGCCAACCCGCCTGGATCCGGTCGGAGGCGCGTTCCGTCCTTCGCGCGGCGCAACCCGCGTCGCGCCATGGCGAGGAGCAGTTCCTCGGGAGCCCCTGCGTGCGCAGCCAGAGCGCGGTACTGGTCAAGCAGAGCATCCACCTGCGTCCCATCAAGCGGGCCGGCTGACTCGGCTCGCGCGCCCGCCAGCCAGTCATCAAGCTCCTGGAGTTGGTCGACGGCGGCGGCGGGCGCGAGGCCGACCAACTGGTCCGGGCGCCGCCTCCCATGGCCGTCCAAGTTTACGACCCCCGGGCACTCGGGATGGTCCGCGCCCCACATCGCGGCGAGCATGCCTCCGAGCGAATGACCGACGATCGCGGGGTTGGGCTCGCCGACGACGTCGGCAACCGCGGCGACGTCAGCCAGCGCACTCGCCCAAGTCCACTCCCCGTCGCCGGATTCACCATGCCCGCGCAGGTCGAATCCGACCACATGGTGCTGGGCTGTGAGCAGCGGAGCCAAGAGGCTCCAGTCGAGCACCGTCCCGCCCAGGCCATGAATCAGGATTAGCGGAGGACCCACGCCGCCGAAGTCCCGGCCGGCTAGTTGGACATCGCCGCTGTCAAGCGTCAGGTTCTTCGCTAGCCCCTCCTCGCGGTTATGTAGCCCGCGCAAGCACATTCCAGTAGCCTCCAATCGTACTGCCCGCGGCACGACGCGGAGCGACGGAGGTCGGTGGTCAGGGGTGGTCCTGCGTCCGCGCGGGAAGAGGTTCGAAAGGGGTGGAGAAACCTTTGAAGCCAATGGGACAGACTCCCCCAGACTGGACCGAGATGCTGAATCAGCCAGACAAAGGCTCCGCGCCGGTGGTCCCCGTGGGTGGGCGGGAAAGGCGAGACGGCCACCAGTTCCACCGACCCAGCAGCACCACTGCGGAGGGAACTAGCAGGGTGCGAATTATGAATGTGTCCATGAAGACGCCCGCCGCTACACCGAATCCGATCTGCTGGATTTCCGAACCTCCCGAAGTTCCGCCGCCGGCGACACCCAGGACGGCGAAGGTGCCTCCGAGGACCAGGCCAGCGGTGCTTATCGTGGTCCCGGTCATGCCCACCGCACGACGGATCGCCTGGCCAAGGGGCATCAGTTGCACCTCCTCGCGGATTCGGGTCATCATCAGGATGTTGTAGTCAGAGCCCAACGCCATCAGAAAGACGAAGAGGAGGAAGGGGAGCAGGAAATTGACGCCAGCTTGCCTCAAGATGTGGACGAACACGATCGATACCACACCCAGGGCTGCCAGGTAGGAAAGCACCACGCTGACGACCAGATACAGCGGCGCGACCAGACTGCGAAGCACCAGCGCCAGCAGCAGCGCGATGAGCACAGCGACCAAGGGAATGATGTGGACCAAGTCCGTGCTGGAGAGATGCTGCACGTCGTAGGCGAAGGGCAGGATCCCAAAAATCCCACTGTCTTCTGCCCCAATCCGGTTCGCCACCTGGGTGACCTCCGCTCGTACCGCGGGGATCGTTTCCAGGGCTCGCGATGAGTTTTCGTTGTTGTGGAGCAGCAGAGTGGAGAACTGGATGGTGCGGCCGTCGGGGCTAATGAATTGTCCCAGCTCCCGGTAGGAGTTATAGAGCCGAGGTGACACCAAACTGCCGGCGGGCTCGGCCGCCGGCAGCAAGCTCGGCGCTCCGAGTGCGGAGTGAAGCGAGGTCACCTGTGCCGGCGAGAGTCGGGTGGCCCAGAGAGCGCCGACCACGGTGCGAAACTGGCGCGACTGCGCCAGCGCCGCTTGCACCGTGGCGATGATGTTCGGATCGCGCCACACCGGATCCCGGAGCCGGAAAAGTACCGCCGAGGCTTGGACGTTGGAGGCAGGAAAATCCTGAGCCAGAACCGCTGCGCCGGCCGCCGAGTTGGTGCCGGTGGGCGCCGCGGTGTTCCCGAACCCGGCAGTGGTGCTCGTCAGCGACGCGATGGCGATGCCGCCGAAGACAACGACCCCCGAGATGAGGATCCACCGCGGCCGTCGGACGACCACTTTCGCCAGCCAGAAATAGATCCCGGTGCGAGGACGCAGCTCCTGACGCGTCCTGGTCGGCCAAAACACGGCTCGTCCGAAGATGGCCATCAGCGCAGGGAGCAAGGTCAGCCCGGCGAGGAGCATCAGTCCGATTCCGATCGCCAGCCCTGGGCCCAGGCTTTGGTAGAGACCGAATTGGGCCAGCACCAGACTGACCAGCGCCACGATGACCGTCAAGGCGGAAAAGGTGATCGACTCCCCGACGGTGCTGACGGCCTTTACCACCGCTTGATGGGGTACGCAACCGCGCCTCAGCTCTTCGCGGACGCGAAACACCAAAAAGAGACCGTAGTCGGTGCCAGCTCCGAGCAGCAGCACGATCAGGAGGATCTGAGTGATCACCGAGACCTGCACCCCGAGGTGGGTAGCCTCGGCGATGACCGGCCCGGCGAGCGCTAAGACCATGGCCGCCGGTAGGAGGGTGATCAGCGGCGCCAGGAAAGCTCGGAAGGCGACCAGCAGCAGGGCGATGATGAAGACAACCGAGGCGAGCTGGGTCAAGCTCTGGGAGTGCTTGGATGACTGTTGGCTGTCGACGATGGTCGGGAGGTCACCAGTCAGGAAGAAGGTGAGGCCCGGCACGCTGGCGGACGCGAAGTCCGCGCGAATCGACTTGACGAGCTGAGGGCCGTCACCACCGCCGAAAGCTGGAACTGCCGCCTCGATGAGAGCCTGTCGCGCCCTTCCATTCGCGGAAGTTCCCAGGTCGCGGACAGTTCGCACCAGGGGCAGCTTCCGGAGGCGGGCTTCAAAGCTGGTGACCGCCTGCTGCTGGGCAGAGTTGAGCGGCCCACGGGAATTTTCCGCCACCAGAGTGGCCGCAGCGAGGGTGGAATTCTGAAATGGACTCGCCAGCTGCGCCGCCTTCGAGCTGGGGGCACCAGCGGGAAGAAAGGCCGAGTTGGTGTCCTTGCTGACCGACGCCAGGGAGGGCAACAGGTGGACACAAACAATCACCACCACGACCCAGCCGATCACGAGTGGGACGCGGAAGCGGACGTCGAAGCGACCAAGGCCGCTAAAGAAGCGCGTCATCCCCGAGCCCGGGGACCGCTGCCGGATCTGGGGCAGCTCATCCGGATCGAGGCGGCCGCCGGAGCCGGCTGATTCGGCACGCTAGGCGAACTGCGCGGCTGGGTCAGACTCTCGAGGGTGCGGACGAGTCTACCGAGCTCGCCGTCGCCGTACGCGTCGGCCAGAACCGTGATGTGCGGCCGGCGCCGACGCCGGTACTGGGCCAGGAGCGCGTTCGCATCGTGAGTCACGGCAACCCCCAACGTGGGCCGGTTGAGCGGATCGGGCCGACGTTCCGCCGGGCCCGGAGCCACCCGGCGGTCGCCGACCTCGATTTTGCTGCAGCGCCGGTTGGTGGCGCTGGCGGTCGCCGGCTGGCGGTGCGATTCTGATCGCGCCGGTCTGGCCAACTAGGGCCGGACTGCGCCCATCGGTAGAAGCCGCTGCCGCCCAATCTGGCCAAGGCCCTTCCTCGAACTCTCGGATCGACGAACTGCCCGACCGCCGAAGCGCCGGTTCGGGCCGTCCTACAGTTCATCTCCTCGGTCGATGCGATGGCGCACCCCGTCCCAGCTCGAACGCAATTAGTTCGATGCTCGAACCATTGCTCTAGAATCGGGAGATGTCCCCGCCGACCGCGGGCGGCAAGGGTTCGGGTCGCACCGAACTTGGACCAGCCGTAGAGGCGCTGACTCGAGTCGCCCGCATGCTGGAGCGCGCCTGCGGCGAGCTCAGCTTGTCCCACTACCGGATCCTGAATATGGTCGCCGCCGGCGACGGTAGGGCCTCTCGATTGGCGGGAAGGCTGGCTCTCGGAAAGCCGGCGGTCAGCGCCTCCGTGGAATCTCTGGTGGGCCGCAGCCTGCTGGTCCGGTCGGGCTCAGATCCCGATCGCCGGGCGACCCGGCTGGAGATCACCGCCCAGGGGCGCGCTGTACTCGCAGCCGCCGAGTCGACCATGTCGGCTGCGCTGGCCGATCTGCTCGAGCACGATCCCGCCGCACCAGCCACCCTGGTGGCGCTGGGGAACTTGTCTCGAGCCCTGGACCGCCGTCAGTGCGAGCCTGACGCGAGCTCCGCCGCCGCCCCGTCAGCAGCGAGTACCGACTCTTGAGGGGGGCTTTCTGGAAGGCGCAGCCGGCGGGGTGGATACGCCGACTCCTCCCCTATCTCGGCCCGCACTGACCGGCGATCCTGATCGCGCTGGGCGCAGCCGTGGTGGGCAGCGCGTGCCACGCGTTGGCTCCACTGATCGCGCGCCAGATCTTGGACAACGTCATCCTTCACCACCGGTCACCCCTGGCGCCCTGGCTGGGAGCGCTATCGGCTTCGGGGTGCTGACCTTCCTGGCCGCCCATCTACATCGGTACCAAGGGGGCCGGATGACGCCGGGGCTACCGCACGGTGCTGCACCAGCGGGGTCGCGGAGATGGGGAACCACTGGCGTGCCGTAGCCGGGGAGATGCGGCCCCAGCCGCTCCACCGCTCTTCCGGGCCAAATCGGTTGGTCGAGGTCTGGGAGGCGAACGCAGCCGGCCGATCCGCCCACCCAGACGATCAAGCTGGGTACCGCGTCGTCGCCGTCGAGAGGGGCGCCTAACCGTGAGGGGACCACGGTAAAGGCTGGCGGCCAACTCGCCGCTGCCTCCGGCTCAGCGGACTGTCATTCCGGCGGGCTGCCGGGCGTAATGTGGCGGGGAGCGCCGACGGCGTGACCACCTGACGGAGGAGCGGCGTGACCGAACTCGAAAACATCCGTGAATGGGAAGGCAAGAAGGTCATCGATGCCGACGGTGAAGCCGTGGGACAACTGGAGGATGTCTACTACGACGCGGAGACTGATCAGCCGCTGTTCGTCACTGTCCACACCGGACTGTTCGGGCACCACCTGACCTTCGTGCCCACCGCGGGCGCCGCCCTCGGCCAGGGGTACCTGAGGGTCGAGCGGCTCAGGTCCGAGATGCATCACGCTCCCTCCATCGCCAAGGGCGGTGAACTCTCCCTCGATGACGAGGCTCGGATCTTCCAGTACTACGGGATGGCCTTCCTGCCGGCCGCCACCGAGGCCGGTCGACGCCTGGTGCGCCACTAGGGCGGAGGGCGCCCGGCGGTTCGGAGCGGAACACACCGCGCAGGCGTCGGGAGCACTCCCGGCTAGCTATGCTGGATCTCATCGACTTCACGAGCTACCTCGATCATGTGCGAGCCGATGGGGAACGGCTGATCCTGGTTGCTCGCGATTGCCTCGACGCTCCCGTCCCGCCGTGTCCAGGTTGGACGGTGCAAGACCTGGTCACCCATGTCGCCGAGGTCTACGAGCACAAGTTGGCCTGTACCCTGCTCCAGCGGCAACCCGACCCCTGGCCACCTCAGTGGGCCGCCCAGCGGGACCCCTTGGAGTGGTTCGTCGACGCCCACCAGCGCCTGCTCGCTCTCTTTACCGAGTGCGGCCCGTTGGCGCCGTCGCACACCTGGTGGCCCGGAGATCAGACGGTAGGGTTCTGGGCCCGGCGGATGGCCCAGGAGACGGTCATCCATCGAATCGACGCCGAGCTGAGCTGCGGCCAGTCGAGCCCGATCGCCCCGGAGCTCGCCGTCGACGGGGTGGATGAGGTTCTCGTGGTCTTCCTAGCCGGGGATTGGTCCGAGGCGCCATTCGATGAATGCCAGGGGCAGTCGGTCGTGGTTCGCACCGGCGGGCGGGCCTGGGAGGTGCAACTGCTGCGTGGTGCCGTCAGCGTTTCCCAACCGCACGGCGGGGAAGTGGCGGAGGTCAGCGGAGAGCCCGCGGCGGTGCTGCTCTGGCTCTGGGGTCGGGGTCCCTTACGGGAGCTCCGACACAGCGGCGACTCCGCCGTGCCGGCGCTGCTCCGCGACCGGCTCAGGCTGGCGACGCAGTAGCGGGTGGCCGCCAATCCCGGTTCGAGCGACCCCGGGCTGCCGTCAACGCGCAACCTGGTCAGAAACCCGCCGGTATCGTGATCCAGGGCGGCGCCAAGCGCCCTCAGCTGGGTCGTGCCGCTGCGACCAGAGATGGCCCGGCGGCTCGCGATCCCTGGTGCACCGAGTGGAGCGCCGCACCGGTGGCGGTCTCCGCGAGGATGTCGCCGGCCTCGGTGATCCTCATGCCCCAGCTTCGATTCCGCGTGCAGCTGCGGTGGTGGCCCGGCTCTCCGGCTGCACCAGATTGGGCTAGTTCCACGGGGAGCGGGCGGATCGCGGCGCCGTCACTTGGGACGGTGCCGAGTGTGCTTGACCCATCTCCAAAGGTCCTTGTGAATCGGGGTGAACTCGCGCAGCACACGGCGACCGGGTGACCTGCCCAGCGCGCCCGCTTCGGCCGCCCGAGCTCCGAAAAGGTCGGGGCGGTTGTGGCGCCAGTCGAGCACGCCGACCCGCAGAAACACGGCCAGCAAGCTGGCCACGGGTACCGCGAAGAGAGCTCCCAGGAAGCCCGCTGCCTCAATTCCCGCGAACAGGGCGAGGAGCGCCACCAGGGGATGCAACCGGACGAACTTCGCCTGAATCCGCGGCGCCAGCAGATACCCCTCGATGACGTGGATCGCCAGGAAGAGGATCAGGGTGAATAGGGCCAGCACCGGGCTTTTGGTGAGCGCCAACAGCAGGGCCACGGCCCCCCCGGCGAATGGACCCACCAGCGGGATCAGTTCGAAGACGAAGGTCGCGACCGCGATCACCAGGGGGAATGGGACGCCCAGGATCGCGGTCCCCGCACCCGCCAAAATCGCCACCAGCAGAGCCATCAAGAGCTGGGCTCGGACGTAGCCGCCAACCACCACCGCGAACGCGTCGAAGCCGAAGGAAAGCTCGCTGTGGAGCCGACCGGGGAGCAGTTCCTGAAACTGGCGACGAAGCTTCCGTCCGTCCTTGAGCAGCCAGAATGAGATCACCAGCCCGACGAAAATGTCGACCAAGACGGTGACGGTGCCGGAGAGACCATGGAGCAAGATCCCGGTGGCTCCCGGGATGTACGCGGTCAGGTTGTTGGGTATCACGCCCCCACCACCAACCTGGATGCCGTGCTGACGCAGCTGGGCCCGCAGGTGGGCGATCTCGCCGTTGGCCCGGTTCAGCAGATGGGGTATCTGGACCGCCAGACCGCGGGCTTCTCCGACCAAGGGACCACCCACGATGTAGAGCACTCCCGCGACGACGACCAACCCCACGAGCAAGGTGGCCAACACGGCCAGGATGGGGGGCACGTGAGCCCGACGCTGGAGCACTCCCACTACGGGGTCCGCGATGAAGGTGATCGCCACCGCCAACACCAGGGCGAGGATCACGGTCAGGATGGTGGCCAGCCACCCCATCAGCACCAGCAGGAGCTGATAGGCGACAAAGACGGTGACGGCGATGGCGGCGGCCCGCACCCAGCCCCACGTGCCGGGGGGAATGCCGCCCGAAGAGAGCGGGCTGGGAGTCCCGGTCGAGCTCGACTCCGCAGGCGGGCGCTTGGCCGCCGGGGCGTTTGGGGCGGCCGGGTTGTCAGGCGCCACCGGGCCAGTTTACGGGCTACCTCTCAGAACCAGGTTGGCGGCCTGATCTCGCCTGGCCGCCCGGCAGCCGGTTGGCTGCGGCTGCTGGGGGCTATCCGGCGGAGGCCGGCTCGACAGCGACCAAGTCCGGCTGGCCGGCGCCGACGATTCGTCGAGCCTTCCAGAGGTCCCCGCCCGGCACGACTCGATTCAGGAGGAGAGTCACCCCGGCCATGATGATCAGATCCACGAAGTAGCCGGGAAAGATCAGCGCACCGAGACACCAGAGGCTGGCCTCGACGAGTGGGCCGACCACCAAGATGGTGTGCCGTCGATGGGGGGCAAGCCCATCCACAAAATACTTCCAGCCGAAGCCCAGCCAGGGGAAGTCCCGGCTGTACCAGACGCGGGCCGCGAAGCGGACCCGATAGGCGCGGAGCGCCACAGCATGAGAGGCCTCATGAGCCACCAGCACCGCCGGCAGGAAGACCCAGATCATGCTCCGGATCCCCTCTGTCGGCGACAACTGGCGTTGCGGCCAACCGCCGACGGCGCCATCGCGGTCTCTCCCTCCGGAGACGCACCCCACACGGTCTCCATGGTCCCATATTCTTGCGCGGCAAGGGGTATGTGCTGGTCCCGAGATCGAATCTGGATCAGGTTCGGCCCGCTCGGGGACGGAGACGGTCATTCCGAGCGTCGGCGGCGGGGTCAGCAAGCCGCATTTCCACCCCGTCAACGGCGGCGTTGGGTGGAAGGGGCAGGCGGACCCCGGTCAGATGGAACCCTTCTCGCTTGGGGCAATGCCGAGCGGTGAGATTGTCGGCATTCACCCAGAGATGGAGCTCCGCGCCCGTCGCGATCAGGGTCCCGGCGACTCCCTGGCGCCTCCAGGCGGGATCCACCCACCGGGAGACCAACTGGATCCTGGCGTCGGCCTCCCGGACCGCACCGACCAGCCCCAGCCATTGCTTCGCCCGACGAGCTGACCACATCCGCCTGTCTGGCGTCGGAACCGCGCGCTCGCGCCACACCCGATCGGGGTAGGCGATCTCGGTCGCCCAGGCGCAGCCAAATGCTGCCGGTGAGCCCTCCAGTGAATGAAGCCGGATTGCGCGCAGCTCCGCCCCCTCCGACGCCACCACCGGCCGGACCCGGAAAATCGGCTGATCTTGACCCACCGCTCACTCCCAGTTGCGGCCCATCGCTTCGATGACGTTCACCACCTGATGGCACTTGGATGGTGAGCCAGAGTTTCCGCCAGCTGCGGCCGGCGACGGCACTCGACGCCGGGCGGGTGGCTGAAATCTACCTGGCTGCGGTCCACCAAGCCATGCCCTGGCTCCGCCTGGCCCACAGCGACAGCCAGATTCGCCGGTGGGTTGGCGTCGAGTTGCTGCCCCGACACGAGGTCTGGATTTCAGCGCAAGGATCAGCCGTCAGTGGCTTCCTCGCCTTGAGCCGCGACCGGACTTGGATCGACCAGCTCTATGTCGATCCGAGCGCGCAAGGCCAGGGACACGGGCGCGCCCTGGTCGAACTCGCCCAAGCCCGGAGCCCTGGCCAACTCCAACTGTGGGCCTTCCAAGGCAACGCTCCAGCCCGAGCGTTCTACGAGCGGCGGGGGTTCCGCGCGGTTGAGTTTCGGGACGGTGCGACCAACGAGGAGCGGGAGCCGGACGTG
>Ga0307374_10012843_pt1 | contig 11679 bp, 12 predicted proteins | sample OX3MG_FD_202532 | JGI IMG/M metagenome (GOLD analysis project Ga0307374, IMG submission 202532) | Soil microbial communities from Risofladan, Vaasa, Finland - OX-3 | ecosystem: Environmental > Terrestrial > Soil > Coastal area > Acid sulfate soil | place: Finland: Risofladan, Vaasa | collected...
TTGAAGTAGTGCCCCGCCTCCAGGTGGGAGCTGATCAGGAAGATCACCCGGGCGTTGGCGTGGTCAGGGCTGGGCCGGTCGAGGCCCATCCAGTACTGGTAACCGGCCCGGCCGCCGCTGGAGCAGATGTTGGTATGGGAGTTGTGGCCGTCGACGCCCCAGGCGGCCAGCACCCGCTCGGTGTAGCCGTCCTCGCCCGGCCGGCCGACGTGGTACATGACCTCGTTCTCGCGGCCGTCTCCGATCGCTTTGCGGATCCGCCCGGCGATGTCGTCGAGGGCGTCGTCCCAGCTCACCTGCAGCCATTTCCCCTCGCCGCGCTCGCCGGCACGCTTTAGCGGCTGCAGGATCCGGTCCGGGTCGGTGATCTGGTTGAGTGTGGCGGGGCCCTTGGCGCAGTTCCGACCCCGGGAGCCGGGGTGCTCGGGGTTGCCCTCGAACTTTCGGACCTGGAGCGTCTCGCGGTCGACGTAGGCGAGGAGGCCGCAGGCCGATTCACAGTTGAAGCAGATGGTGGGGACCAGCATGTACCGCTTCTCTTTGCGCTTGGGCCAGGCGCGGGAATCCAGCTCGACCCAGTCGTCCCAACGCTCCCTCGGCGGGAAGGCGGCCAGATGGATACGGCTGGCGCCCGGGTAGAAGGTCTCCCCGCGGCCTTCGGTCTCCGCCCGCGCTGCGCTGACCCGCCGGTTCAGTCGTTCGAGGTCTTCGCTCACGCCAGCGGCACCGATTGGCCCGCCTGGACGTAGGCGTGCTCATGGGCGAGCACCGCCAGCAGTGCCGCGACGCCTGCGGCCGGCCCCAGCCAGGGGGCCGCCGCGGCGACCAGGGCGAGAGCGATCCCGGCCCAGAAGAAGCGCGCGAAGCGGCCGCTGGTCATTTCATGGGCAGCCTGACGGGCGTGTGCCGTGGGGTGCCCTATCGTCAGCTCGCCGGTGACCAGGAGCAAGTGGACGATCACCAGCGCGGTCAACGCGTAGGCCGCCTGGCTGGCTCCCAAGAGCAGGTAGACCGCCATCCCCAGGACCAGCGCCTGGATCAGCATGTGGGGCGCCAGCAGCCCGCTCTGCCAAAGGTCGCGTGCCCGCGCCTGCGCGAAGAGGTAGGCGGTGTAGACGGCAGTCAACACCGCGAGGGGCACGCCGGCGAAGGCCAGTGTGCGGGCAAGGTCGGCGCGGCCCGCGAGGCCCAGCAGGAGATGCGCGGCCAAAAGCAGGCCATAGAGGCTGATGACGACGGCGCCGCGGACGAGCCAGCTCCGCCACTGGGGCCTGAGGAAGATGTAGTGGAAGCGCAAGGGGTGCTCCAGGTCGGAGATGAGAAGCAGTCCGGTGAGGGCCAGGAAGATGCCCGCCAGAAGGGGCGTGACGACCGGCCACAGGCCCCAGGCGCCGATCATCAGACCGGCGAGGTAGGTTCCCGCGGCCAGGCCCTTGGTCCAGGTGTAGGCGCTCACCCGCCAATCCCAGGGCGCCCGGTGAGAGACGTCGTAGGAGAGGAGGGCCGCAGCCGACGAGTTGCCCGGCCCCCCGCCATGGCCGGAGCCCACCTGCTGGTGGCCGGCCGGCTGTTGGCTCCAGGCGTAGAGCCCGCCATCTGGGCGCCTTGCCGCGATCGGGTCGAGCGTCGCCTGGTGGGCTCCCTTGTAGAAGACCTTGGGGCGGGTGCCCTTCTCCGGCCGCCGGACGGTCACCGGCTCACGGTTGACGATCCGGGCCACCTTGGAGGTGGGGTCGTTGAGGTCTCCGACGATCAGGGCCTCCGTCGGACAGACGACCACGCAGGCCGGCTCCAGGCCCACCTCCAGCCGATGGGCGCAGAAGTTGCATTTCTCGGCCGAGTGATCCTCGGGGTTGATGAAGATCGCGTCGTACGGGCAGGCGGCCATGCAGGCCTTGCAGCCGATGCAGGCGGCCTTGTCAAAGTCCACGATCCCATCCGGGCGCCGATACATCGCGGAGGTCGGGCACGCCGAGACGCAGGGCGCGTCCTCGCACTGATTGCAGCGGGTGACCTGGAAAGCGCGCCGGGCCTGTGGGAAGACGCCGACGTCAACCGATTTGACATAGGTCCGGGTGACCGAGAGAGGGACCTCGTTCTCCGACTTGCAGGCGGTCGTGCAGGCATGGCAGCCGATGCAGCGGCTCTGGTCGATAACTTTGCCCCACATCGGCAGGGCGCGAGGGATCGCCCCGAGCTCAACCGGCGAAGCCGGAGGTGAGGATTCGATCACGATGTGACGAGCTGCCGAGCTCGCGTCCGGAGGCTGGTGCAGACGAGATCGCACAGCTGGCCGATGGTCGCATCGGCGACGTGGTAGTACACCATGGAGCCCTCGCGCCGGCGGCTGACCAAGCCCGCGGCGGCCAGCAATGCGAGGTGCTGGGAGAGGTTGCTGCGACCGATCCCGGCCAACTCGGCCACATGCCCCACAGACGCCTCGCCGGACTCATGCAACGTTCGCAGGATGCGCAGTCGAGTTGGATCGCCGAGGAGGGCGAAGCGCCGCGCAGCTTCCTCGAGGAGAGCGTCGGGTATCAACACGCCATGAATATCATCAACTGCTCACATGATCAAGCGCTTGTCACCCCTGAGCATCGGCCGCCGACCCGAGGTTGGTCAAACACGTGGACTCCCAAGAACTTCCGAGGCGATCGAAGACCTCAGGGTCGTCGAGGTGCCGCATCCCGGTCAGGGCTGAGGCCATCTCGGCAAGCGGCGCATCGTGCGGCGTCGCCTTTTAGCTCGCCCAGCTACGGGAAGTAGCCGGAGGGCAGCGGGCAAATAGGTCGGTGAGCCCAGCACCGCGACCCCCACCCGGAAGGGCACAAAAGCTCCTCGGGTGGGGCACTGCACGCACTCAGCCATCCTGCCGGCACGGCTCCATCCTGGCCGTGGTCGACATCACGGCGGCGTTCAAATCGATCCTAGGCGGCAGTGTCCCGAATCGCCGCGTGAGTGCCTGCTGCCAAGGGGATCGCGACGGTGAAGACGGCGCCGCCACCGGCAGCATTGCCGGCCCTGACCTCCCCGCCGTGGGCCGCGACCAGTTCCCGTACGACGGTCAGACCGATGCCGGACCCTCCCGCCGATCCGGCGCGTCCGCGGAAGAATCTCTCGAACACCCTTTCGAGCTCGTCGGGCGAAATGCCCGGACCAGAATCGGACACTTCGATGACCGCACGACCCGCCTCGCGCTCAAGCCGGATCCTTACTCTCCCGCCGGCCGGGGTGAACTTCAGAGCGTTGGCGAGCAGGTTACCCACGATCTGGCGCAGGCGGGCGGGATCCCCGTCGACCACCTCCGCTTCGAGCTTGGGTTCCAGGCTAACGCCGCCGGCCTGAAATAGCTGGTCGAACTCGGCCGCAACCGCCGCCGCCAGCACCGCAAGGTCCACTCGCTCCTTTTGGAGAGAGAAGTGGGCGGCATCGGCGGAAGCAAGCACCTCCAGGTCAGCGACCAGAGTTGACAGTCGATGGGTCTCTTCCTGGAGCGATTTGATCGAGTCCGGCCCAAGGCCCAGAATTCCATCTTCCATCGCCTCAAGCTGACTTGACAGGATCATCAGCGGAGTCCTCAGCTCGTGGGCAATGTCGGCCGCGAAGGTCTGCCGAAGGCGGTCCTCCTCGACGATGGTGTCCGCCATCGAGTTGAAGGCTGCTGCCATCTGGCCGAACTCATCGCCTGAGCGTTGGAGCACCCTCGCCCCCCGATCTCCTGCAGCCAGCTGCCCAGCGGCCCGGGTGAGATCCCGCACCGGGATCGTGGCCCGCCGTGCGAACACCAAGCCAAGTGCGAGGGCAGCCAAGCCCCCCAACAGGCCTCCCAGCAGGAGCAGTCGGTTGACCGCGTCGCGGAAGGCCACATTGACAGCCAGCCGGCCTTGCACCGGTAGGCTTACGGTCGCCGTACCGACGACCGTGCCGCCTACCATCACTGGCAGTCGCTGGGGCGCTCCCAGCGTCGTCCCACCCATCATGGGTCCCGTCATCGAACTCGTGGACCCGCCTGCGATGCTCCACACCGGCCGGCCGCTGGCGTCTTGGAGGCTGACACCTGCGCCCATCATCGCGAGGGCCGGCGAGACGGCTTCTAGCTCAGCCGGGTCCCAGGACTGGTGGCGCTCGTAGGCGCCGGCGAGGAGGGCCACCACTTGATCCTGACGGGATTGCTGCTGTTGGCCCAGGTAACCACTGAGCAGACCTCCGAAAGACAGGTTGACCAATATCGCGGTCAGGACGGCGGCGGCCAAGCCGACCCCGGCGAAGCCGGCAGCGAGCCTCCAGGCGTACGAGTTACGCATCAGGCCGTAGCGAGAATCGATAGCCGATGCCGGCCACGGTAAGCACGAAAGTCGGCTTGCGGGGGTCGTCGCCGAGCTTGTGGCGCAGGTTCTTGACGTGAACATCGACGGTGCGCTCGGAGGCTCCCGCGTCGTAGCCCCGGACCGCGGCAAGGAGTTGTTCGCGGGTGAGGGTCCGCGGTGCGTTCGACGCCAGGGTGAGCAGCAGGTCGAACTCGGTGGTTGTCAACGGCAGCGTCAAGCCCTCAAGTCGAGCCTGCCGTGCGCTGCGGTCGATGAGAAGGCGGCCGCTGTCGAATGACACCTCATCGCGGACCGACTTAGAGCGGCGGAGGACTGCGGCCACCCGGGCGGCAAGCTCCCGCACGCTGAAGGGTTTGACCAGATAGTCGTCCGCACCCAGGCCCAGGCCGGCGATTCGGTCCGACTCGGAGGACTTGGCGGTGAGCATAATTATCGGTACGTCCGAAACGTCACGCACCGCCCGAGCAACCTCCTCACCCGGGAAGTCGGGGAGCTTGAGGTCGAGAACGATCAGGTCTGGGTGTCCGAGCAAGGCGGCTTGAAGCCCACCCTCGCCGGTCTCCGCATAGCGGACCGAGTAGCCCTCCCTGGCCAGATAGCTCCCGACCACCTCGCGGATCTTGCGTTCGTCGTCGACCACAAGCACCGACAAGTCGGACAGCGGCATCGTGCCAGCTTGGTGGACCGACGCGGCGCGCCCCAGGGTCGTTCGCCCCGCCCCGAGCGTGCCGTTCGGCGGGAGGGTACCGGCGCGGCTGGAAGAACCAGCCACGCCGGTTTGGCCGTCAAGAGGCAAGTCGCTTCTCTTGAATGAATGCGCCGTGCCAGGTGTGATACCAGACGGCTCCGGTGGATCCGTTCACTGACAGCATCCCGGAGAGTTGGCCGCCCTTGTCGAAGTCGACCGTGTAGAAGCCGTAGGAACGATCGGGAGCATTGGCGCTCGCGCCCGGGAGGTTGGCGTCAAGCCACTTCTGGGCGATCTGTTGCGCCTGCTGAGAGCTAACCGACATGGTGGCGCTCGAGTCGCGAGCGCCGAACATGCCGCCGGCTGACATCCCGTATTTGGTGTTCCACATCATGTTGGGGCCAGCCTCCGGGCCGACCGCGCCGGTCACTGGGTTTACCAACAGCGCAAAGGCGACAACACCGGTGCTCTTCTCGGTGATCCCCGCGTAGAAGTTGTCCTGGAACTGGACCAGCTCGTTGAGCTTGAGATCCGAGTTGCCATTGCTGGCCAGGTACTGCTCGACGTCCTGTTGCGCCTGGTCGATCGAGATCGCCTGGCCGCTCGCCGGCAGCTGAGCGGAGTAGCCGCCCATCAGTCCGCCCGGCCCCACGACGCCGCCGGAGGCGCCGAGACCGGTTCGGCCCATCCCTCCGCCATGCCCCGTAGCGCCTGCGAAGACGCCTCCAGCACCGGTGCTGTTCATCACTCCGCCAGGCCCCATAGCGCCTGTGAAGATGCCTCCAGGACCAATACGGCCCATCGGGCCCGCGCCGTGGCCGTTCGTAAAGCCCAATGTTCCCCGCATACCGACCGCCCTGCTCAGCCCGACGCTGCCGACCGCAACAGCGGACAGCACCAGGACCAAACCGGCGACGAGCAGAACTCTCATTCGCATGTCATTCCCCTCCTTAACCCTCAATCGCCTTTCGCGATTGCTCGTATTGCTCGTGAGTCAGCTCGCCGGCGGCCAGCCGCCGCTTCAGGATTTCCTGGGGACCCTCCTGAGGAAGGCCTTTGCCCCTCGAGAAGGTCCTGAGTGCCCACACAACCAGCAGAATGACTCCGGCCCAGAAGAGGACCATCGCCAGCGGCCCAAGCAGGCCAACCGCACCGAATCCGCCGTACCACATCATTTTCTGTTTCTCCTTTTGGCGGGATCTGCGCCCGCCTTGTGGAGTCAGATTGGTCCACCGTTGTGAAGGACCTGTGAAGCAACGCAACGACCGGTGATGCCCCATGCGACGCAACTCGGCAGCCCCAAGTGGCTTCCTATCTCCACTGTCACTCCCTGACCAGCCTGACTATCTGGTCGCCAGGGATTTCAGCCAACGCGCGGGGATCGAGGCGCGGTAGGACGAACTTCCGCGTCCGTAGCTGGTGCAGCCGCAGGAATCGAAACTATTGCCTTGCGGTTTCAGGAGACCTGGAAAGTCCCCTTCAGACTGTCAAAATTGAATCTGCTGCGCGCTGGCTGGCCGTCGGTTAGGCCGTTTGTCAGCCCAAGTAGCTGTACGGAGCCCGGCGCGCCACGGTGACTTCCGGACTAACTACCCCCCTTCAAAGCGGACGGCCCACCGGCGCCATTCTCAAGTACTGCCCAGAGGACGCCGGCCGCGACCGACGCAAGCATCGCCACCAGCGATCCTGAGAGCGACGGTTTTACGCTCATTAGGAAGACCAGACCGACCAAGGTGGTCAAGGATGCCCGAATGGCGAGGGTGAGCACAAGATCGTTCAATCCGTGACGCAAATCACTGGGAAGCTCCCCCCCGCATCACCGGCGGCGGCGCGTGCGACTGCCTGGAGACGGGGGTTGATGATCAGCGGTCCGACCGGCGCCAGGAGGGCGAAACTCGCCGTCGCGACGGCCACCCAGCCCGAACGCCAGTCTCCGGTGTAGCGCGCCATATCCAAACCAGTCACGCCGAGCAGCAGGACGCTCGCGACCACCATCACGTCGATTGCGGAGATGTGTTCGAATCCGACTTGCCGGCCTGCGGTCAGCGGGCCGGAGATCGCTCTGAAGGTCTCAATACTCTTGGCGCGGCCGAGTGCAGAGGTGGCTGACAGGATGACGCCGTAGCCGACGAATACTCCAATCACTCCGGCGATGTGAAGAAAGAGCTCAACCGAGTTCGGTTCCAACTCAGTCCGGGTAGGGCGACCGCCGGAGCCGCTCGACAGGCGACAGATTGCTCCAGCTCGACTCCTCTTAGACCACCATTTTGTGGCTCGACATCAGGACTGGCTGCACGGTACGCCAAGGTGAAGCCGGCCGCAGGCAGAAGGTGGCGTTGAGATAGAAGATTGGAAGCCCATGCCGGCTGCGACTCTGGCAAAGACCCTGCATCAGGCGCGTTTGGCGCAGGCGGTCACCGTGGCCTGGATGGTGGTCGAAGGGTTGATCGCCATCGCTGCGGGGATAGCCGCTCGGTCGGTCGCGCTCACAGCCTTCGGGGTCGACAGCGGGATCGAACTCTTCTCGTCGGCGGTCGTGCTGCATCGTCTGCTCGAACGTTCGGCGAACGAGGAGAGGGGTTCGCTGTTTGGCTTCAACCCTTCATTGGTTGGCGCCCTCACCGTAGGTTGGCCTCGGGATCCCCATCAGGGCCGATTGCCCCGTGTTCTTATGGCCAGGAATACCCTGGTGGGGTAATCGATTTCGCCTAGCATGGATCCCGTGAGCGCACCTGTTGCAGAGCCCAAGGCCGTGAGCGTGACCCTTGGCGTGACCGGAATGACCTGTGCCTCCTGCGTGCGCCGGGTGGAGAAGGCACTCACAAAGCTGACGGGCGTCCAAGAGGCGAGCGTGAACCTGGCGACCGAGAAGGCCACGGTCATCTTCGATCCTGTCGAGGTGACCCAGGATCAGCTCAGGTCGGCGGTCGAGAAGGCGGGCTACGGCGTCATCGAAGCCCCCGTTCTCCCGCCCGCTCCCACGCCGGCGCCTGTCAGCGCTGGGCACCTGAGCCTGCCCATCCAGGGAATGACCTGCGCGTCCTGCGTGGGCAGGGTCGAACGCTCGCTGGCCGGGGTGCCGGGCGTGACGGAGGCCAGCGTGAACCTCGCCACGGAGTCGGCGCGGGTCACCTTCGACCCCCAGCTGGCTGACCTCCAGACGCTCGCCAAGGCGGTCGAGAGCGCCGGGTACCACGTCGGCGCGATGCCGACGCACCCGACCGTTGCCGCTACCGGTGGAGACGAGAAGGACGAACAGGCGATCGCGCGCGAGCACGAGATCGACGACCTCAAGCTCCGCTCGCTGGTGAGCCTGGTCATCGGCCTCGGCTTGATGGCGCTTATGTATCTGCCCCTCCACCTCGACCCGAAGCTGGTCGAGCCCCTGCTGCTGATACTGGCCACCTTCGTCCAGGTCTGGGCCGGTGGGCGCTTCTACCGTGCGGCCTGGGCCGCGGCCAGGCACGGCGCGACCACCATGGACACCCTGGTGGCGGTCGGCACCAGCGTCGCTTACGGCTACAGCGCCTTCCTGACCCTCTGGCCGAGCCTGGCCGCGAGCGTTGGTTTCGAGCACCACCTCTACTACGAGACGGCGGTGATCATCATCTCGCTGATCCTGATGGGGCGCTGGTTGGAGGCCCGAGCCAAGGGCCAGACCAGCGCCGCCATCAAGGCCCTGATGGGCCTCCAGGCAAGAACCGCCCGCGTCATCCGCGCGGGAGTCGAGCAGGACATCCCGGTCGAAGCTGTTCAGCCCGGCGATCAGGTCCGGGTCCGCCCGGGCGAGAAGGTGCCTGTGGACGGGCGCATCCTCGAGGGCGGCTCGGCGCTGGACGAGTCGATGCTCACCGGTGAGAGCCTGCCCGTCGACAAGGCGCCCGGCGACACGGTGATCGGAGCCACCCTCAACAGGACCGGCAGCTTCGTCTTCGAAGCGACCAAGGTCGGACGGGACACGGCCCTGGCCCAGATCGTGCGGCTGGTGGAGGAGGCGCAGGGCTCGAAGGCGCCCATCCAGCGGCTGGCCGACACGGTCTCCTCCTATTTCGTACCGGCGGTCCTGCTCCTCGCCGCCGCAACCTTCGCCGGCTGGCTCCTCTTCGGAGCCGAGCCGAGGCTGACGATGGCCATCGAGGCTGCCGTCGCGGTCGTGATCATCGCCTGCCCCTGTGCGCTCGGCCTCGCCACCCCCGTTGCCATCATGGTCGGGACCGGCAAGGCGGCCGAGCTCGGCATCCTGGTCCGCGGTGGTGAGGTGTTGGAGGAGGTCCGTCGACTCGACACCGTGGTCCTCGACAAGACCGGGACCCTGACCAGGGGCAAGCCGGCCGTCACCTCCATCACCACTTTGGACGGGATCGACGAGGAGCAGCTGCTGGGGCTGAGCGCCGCGGTTGAGAACAGCTCCGAGCACCCGCTCGGCCAGGCCGTCGTGGCCCGGGCGAGGGAGGCGGAGATCAAGCTCCTCAAGGTGGCCGACTTCCACTCGGTGACCGGACAGGGCACGGAGGCGACCGTCAACGGGCAACGGATCGCGATCGGCAACCTGCAGCTTATGGAGGCCCTCGGTGTCGGAGTGAGTGACCTTGCGACGGCAGCCTCGGCAGCCGCCGACTCCGGCGCCACGCCCCTCTACGTTTCGATCGACGGCCGAGCCGCCGGCCTGATCGCGGTGGCTGACACGCTGAAGCCGGAATCGGCGGAGGCGGTGGCGGAGCTGAAGGCGCTTGGTCTTAAGGTCTGGATGCTGACGGGTGACAACCTGCCCACCGCACGGGCGGTCGCCGGTCAGGCCGGCATCACGGACGTGCTGGCCGAAGTCCTGCCCGACCAGAAGGTTGCCAAGATCAGGGAGCTCCAGGCCCAGGGCCACCAGGTGGCCATGGTCGGTGATGGTGTCAACGACGCTCCAGCCCTGGCCCAGGCCGACCTCGGCATCGCGATCGGTACCGGCACCGACGTGGCCCTGGCGGCCTCTGACATCACCCTGATCGGAGGCGACTTGCGAACGATCGTGACGGCCATCAGCCTGTCCCGAGAGACGGTCGGAGTCATCAAGCAGGGGCTGTTCTGGGCCTTCGGCTACAACATCCTGCTGATCCCGATCGCGATGGGGGCGCTCTACCCGCTCCTCCACGTGCTGCTGAACCCGGTCCTGGCGGCCGCCGCCATGGCCATGTCCAGCGTCAGCGTGGTCACCAACGCACTCCGGCTGCGCGGATTCCGGCGCCCCACCAACCCGCGGGAGATCCTGCATCCGCCACTCAAGAAGCGGGTGCGCGAGTACTCCTACCTGGCCGGCATCGCCCTGGTGGCCATCGTCATCGGCGCCGCCGCCTTCTACTTCACGAGTCCTTTAGGAGGAATGTGACGACCCGGAACCTGCTGACCGTCCCCGACATCTCCTGTGAGCACTGCGAGCGGGCCATCAAAGGTGCGCTCGAGCCGCTCGAGGGCGTCGAATCGGTGAGGGTGGACATACCCGCGCACACGGTCGCAATCGAGTTCGACGAGCGACGCGTTGGCCTGGATCAGATCAAGACGGTCCTCCTCGAGGAGGAGTACCCGGTGGCGGCGGTCAGCTGAAAGGAAGAATGGCGATGGAGAAGGATCCCGTGTGTGGGATGGACGTCGACCCGGCCAACACAAAGCTGAAGTTCGAATACCAGGGTAAGACCTACTACTTCTGCGGACCCGGCTGCCGGAAGGCCTTTGAAGCCTCCCCGACCAAGTTCCTAGATCCCTCATACACGCCGTCGATGTGACTGGAATGGATGGACATCCGGGCTACTCGGCGAACAAGGCGAAGGTGCTGGCACGCCTGCGACGGATCGAGGGCCAGGTGCGCGGGATCGAGAAGATGGTCGAGGAAGAGCGTTACTGCATCGACGTCCTGACCCAGGTCGCCGCAGCCAAGGCGGCCCTCGAGAGCGTTTCACTGACCCTTCTCGAGGACCACATGCAGCACTGCGTGGCCGACGCGATCAAGGCCGGCGACGGCACCGAGAAAGTCCAGGAGGTGTCCGAGGCGATCGCGCGCCTGGTGAGGAGCTAGACACGCTGGCCGGTGCCAGGATCGGTGGCGAGCAATACTCTCCGGTAGGTCAGCGAGGAAGCCACCCCAAAGCGGGTATTAAGCGGTCCGAAGGCCCGAAACTCACCCGTGGACCCCGGGGAGAATCACCGACGGGTCGGCCAGCAGGACCGGGCTGGCGCTGCGAAAGATCTCGGCGTGGGCGACGCCAAGCAGCCGGCCGAAGTACTGGTCCTCGGCCTCGTAGAGAGCGAGCAGTCGATCGCCCTGCTCCTGGAAGATGGAGGTGTAAACGGCCAGTGCCTGGCGCTTGCGCTCGTAGACCTCGCTGACGTCGATCGCGAATGCGAAGTCCGACCACGGAGTCTCCATCTTGCAATGGGGAAAGAAGAGTCGGTCGACGGCCCAGGGGGCCTGACCCGCCAGGCGTTCTCCACCCGGCACCTCGTCCCAGCGCCCCAGGCGGGCCAGGAACACCGCAGCCCGGGCGATGCCGGCTGCAGCCACGTGATCCGGGTGGACAGACGCCTCGCCGATCGCGTAGACCGTGGGTGGCTGGTGCTCGCGGATCAGGGCAGCTACCTCCGTCCGCAACTCCTGGCTGTCGATCAGAAGCCGGTCCTGGT
>Ga0307374_10012844_pt1 | contig 11679 bp, 12 predicted proteins | sample OX3MG_FD_202532 | JGI IMG/M metagenome (GOLD analysis project Ga0307374, IMG submission 202532) | Soil microbial communities from Risofladan, Vaasa, Finland - OX-3 | ecosystem: Environmental > Terrestrial > Soil > Coastal area > Acid sulfate soil | place: Finland: Risofladan, Vaasa | collected...
GACCGTCCGACGTCTCGACCGCACGGAGACGGCCGTCGTCCGTCGTCGCCAGGCCGAGGAACTCGGCGCCCTCGCGCACGTCGACCCCGTCACGGAGGCACGCGGCGGTGTAGGCGGCGACGTTGCGCGGTGGGTCGATGTACCCGTCACCGGGTGCGTACGAGCCTCCGAGGTGGCGGCCCGGCGCCATCGCCGGCACGAGGTGGTCCGCTTCGTCGACGCTGAGCCACGAGACGTCGAGGCCCTCCGCCGCCTGCATGGCGACCCGCGCCCTTCCGGCCTCGACCTCTGCCGCGGAGAAGGCCGGCATCAGGTAGCCCTGCGCCACGAAGCCGGAGTCGACCCCGATGGCCTCGTGCTGGGTCCGGTAGAAGTCCCGGCTCCACATTCCGAGCCGCACGGCCCACGGGGTGCCCCCCTGGGCGCGCACCATCCCGGCGGCACGGCTCGACGCCCCGCGGCCGAGCAGCGTGCGCTCGACCAGGCAGACGCGCTCGAGCCCGGCGCGCTTGAGGAACCACGCGCACCAGGCGCCGACGGTGCCGCCGCCGATCACGACGGCGTCTGCCACCTCCGCTGCGCGCACGCTGCACCCTGTCATAGACTGAACCGTCAGTCAAACTTGTTGCCCGGAGGGACCGTGTACGGGTTGTCGCAAGCCGATCTCGAGCTCAAGGCGCGCGCACGGGCGTTCGTCGACGATCTCATCCCCTACGAGGTGGAGGCCGAGGAGCACGACGGCACGCTCCCCGACGACGTCGACGCCGCGATGCGGGGGCGAGCGCGCGAGGAGGGCCTCGTCGCGACCAACATGCCGCGAGAGCTCGGGGGCGGCGGATGCTCGATGCTCCAGCAGGTCCTCGTCCAAGAGCAGGTCGGGCGGGCCACCAACGCCTTGGCGTGGATGCTCTCGACCCCACCGCAGTGGTGGGCCGGCGTCGCGTCCGACTACCAGTGCGCGCGCTGGCTCGAGCCCACCGTGCGGGGAGACGCCGTCGAGTGCTACGCGATCACCGAAGAGAGGGCGGGCTCGGACGTGTCCCAGCTCCAGGCGACGGCACGGCGCGTGGGCGACGGCTACGTGCTCGACGGCGTGAAGTGGCACGTGACCTCGTACAACGAGGCGACCTACGCCTTCTTCCAGGCCGTGCTCACGGACGGGCCCCATGCGGGCTCGCATGCGATGTTCGTGGTGGACCTCCCCTCCGACGGGGTGCGGGTGGTCCGGGTGCCGGCGTACTCGCACACGATCGCCCACCACCACCCCATCGTGGCGTTCGAGGGGGTGATCGTGCCGACGACGCACCTCGTGGGCGACGAAGGCAGCGGGATGGAGTACGCGTACGAGTGGTTCCGCTTCGAGCGGTTCATGGTGGCGGCGCGATGCCTGGGAGCGGCCGAGCGCCTCATCGAGGAAGCAACCGACTTCGCGGCCGAGCGGACCGTCTCGGACGGACCGCTCATCGGCCACCAGCTGATCCAGGCCATGCTCGCCGACAGCGCGACCGAGCTCTTCGCCGCACGCGCGCTCCTCTACGAAGCTGCGCGGGGCGTCGACGAGGGCAGGGACCGCAAGATCCAGCACGCCCAGGCCTCCATGGCCAAGCTCTACGCGTCCGAGATGGCCAACCGCGTCGCGGACCGCGCCGTGCAGATCTTCGGCGGACGCGGCTACATGCGCGAGAACGTTGCGGAGCGCTTCTACCGCGAGCTGCGCGTGGAGCGGATCTGGGAGGGCACGAGCGAGATCCAGCGGCTCATCGTGGCCGCGCAGCTCGCAAGGCGCGGGATCCGCGCGCTCGCCTGACGCGCGCAACGCTCAACCGACCTGCCGCCCGGAGGTCTCGGACGCGGGCCTGGCGATGGCCGACGGCCGTGCACGACCGCCTCGGTAGGCGTTGGCGACCATCGTCACGAACTGGTACACGCCATCCTCCTCCTCCGAGAGTGGTCCGGGGACGGACTGCGGGCTCGACAGCCCGCGCTGCACGGACTCGCACGCGAGCCAGTCCTGGCGGTTCGTCACGTCCCAGAAGTCGACGGCGAACGACGGGTCGAAGTCGGCACGCGCCACGTCCTCCGGCGAGAAGTGCCACTCGCAGACGACCCGGGTGCGGTCGGCGGCGAGCGGCGTGAGGACGTGGGTCATGACGTAGTCCGGGTGGAGACTGATCAGGACGTTGGGGAACACCGCGAGGTAGTCGACGACGTGACGGCGCCTCTCGTCGAGGCCCCGCAGCGGCGACGCGCTCGAGGATCCGTCGAGCGACATGGTGGCGAACGTCTCGCGGATCTCCATCCATCCGCCCGCCCACGCGCCAGAGGGGTCGTGGTAGTTCTCCCCGCTCCTGGGCGGGCTCGCCGCACAGAGCTCGGGATGGATGACCGAGCAGTGGTAGCACTCCTGGTAGTTCTCGGTCAGCACCTTCCAGTTCGCCACGACCACGTAGTCGTGACGGCCCCTCGTGACGAGCCGTCCCATCTCGTAGGGGGCGACGATCTCGGCGAGCCCGGCGACGTGGTCGGAGAGGTCCCCTGCGGTGCCGGACGGGTTCACGAAGACGAGTCCGTGCCACTCGGTGGCGGGAAGCTCCACCAGTCCGTGTGCAGACGGTTCGAAGCCGCCGGCGCCGTCGAATCCGGGGGCCCTGCGGAGGCTGCCGTCGAGACGGTAGGACCACGCGTGGTACGGGCACAGCACGACCGACCGGTTCACCGTGCCCGCGCCGCAGGGCAGGAGCTCGTGCCCCCGGTGGCGGCACGCGTTCGCGAACACCCGCACGGCGTCGTCCTCGCCCCGGATCAGGAAGACCCCGCCGCTCCCGACAGCCTCCGCGCGCTGGTCGCCCGGCGACGGAACCGCCGACGCGAGTCCGACGCACGTCCACCCGTCGTCGAAGAGGTGCCGTCGCTCCCAGTCGAACACCGCCGGGCCCGTATAGGCCTCGCGCGGCAGCATGCGGCTCTCGCCGAACGGCCGCAGGGAACGCTCGAGCCCGTCCGCGGCGAGCGGTACCCGGTCCGTGGCCGGCGTCTCGGTTTGACTGATCATACAGTCAATCCTAGGCCACCGGTCATCCGGCGGCAACGAGCGCCCGGGGGGTCCCTCCGGGCAGTCCCATCGGCCCAGACCCCGGCGGGTCAGGCGGCGTCGGGTCAGGCGGCGTCGGGTCAGGCGGCGTCGGGTCAGGCGGCGTCGGGGTCCCTGGACTCCGCGTCGCGCACCCGCTTCACCATCAGCTCGAGGAGCGCCCACATCGTCTCGGGGTGGGAGACCGCAAAGGGGCGGAAGACGGGCTGGGTCAGCATGAAACAGCGCAACTCGGTGTCGGCCGTCACCGTGGCGGAGCGCGGAGACCGGTCGATCAGCCCCATCTCGCCGAAGAAGTCGCCCTCCTTCAAGGTCCGGACGGTCACCCCGTGGACCGCGACCGATGCCTGTCCCTCGGCGATCACGGTGAAGATGGTCCCGAACTCGTCCTCTTCGGTGAGCACCGTCCCCGCGGGGAACGTCCGATCGTGGACCTCCTTGGCGAGCTTGTCGAGCTCTCTTCGCGAGAGCATCGAGAACAAGGGCACCTTCGCGAGCACTTCGGATGGCTTGGACATGGGACGCGATGGTACGCCTCCTGCATGTCGCAGGCGGGGGCCCACTTCCGCCTCGGCGACGGCCCTCTCCCCCGGCGACGGCCCTCTCCGTCAACCGAAGCGGAGGACGCGGACGTGGCCGACCCTCTCGGTCACCGTGCCGAACGACTCTCCCCCGTCCCGGGAGCGCCACACCAGGCCGTCGGGAGTCCCGACGGCCACCTCGTCACCGCTCGCGGCGAGGGTGCCCGTGTCCAGGTTGTACGGGAAGGACTCCGGGAGGCCGCCCCGGCACACCGTGAACGACCCGCCCAGCCGGCCCGCAAAGACGCGGCCGTCGCGCGACCTCGGTCCTGTCGACGCAGTGACGAAGGCCCTGTCTCCGGCGCCCGCCACCGCCCGGCAGTAGGGCGCGTGCAAGCCGTCGGTCGTCCACTGCCACGTCATCCCGTCGTCGACGCTCCACCCGAAGCCTCGTGCCGCGGCGGCCACGACGACGCCGGCCCCTCCCGCGACCACCTCGTGGACGTCGTCGTCGGGAGGGACCACGTTGGTCCACGTCCGACCCGTGTCGGTCGAGCGCCAGACGCCGCCGACATGGACGTTCACGAGCCACGTGCCGGTGGGCGTCACCGCCAGCGAGCGCAGATCGGGCGTGGCGGCCGCGGGGTTCTCCCATGTCGCCCGCCCGGGGACCGCGGCGAACGACTCCACGGGCGAAAGCCCTCCACCGGTGAGCGACAGCTGGGCGAGCTGCGCGCCCTCCAATCCGACGAGCAAGCCGCCGCCGGTCGCTGCGAGGCTCTGCGCCTTGCCGTTCCCGAGGACCGCCACCGGCGCGAGCTCGAGCTCGTCGACCCGGGCGATGCGGTCGCCGTCTGCCAGCACGTAGGCGCTCGGTGCCCCCGCGCCGCCGGCCACGGCGATCGCGCCGACCGAGAGGTCCTCGGCGATCGTGAACTGGCGGTCGAGGTCCTCGAGGTGGTGGGTCGTCCCGAGAAGCAGCACCACCCTGTCGTATACCACCGACGCGGACGCGTGCGGGCGCCGATGGCCACGGGACCCGCAAGGTGGCATCATCGCGTCATGGTGCTCCCGGGACGGGCAGGGCACCGCCGCTCGTTCGTCGACGCGCGTGACGACGGCCGGCAGATGGAGGTGTCGTGGCACGCGCGGGCGGGTGTCGTCGTGATCAGTCTCTGGCAGGGCGACAGGTGCCGCTCGACGTTCCGGCTGCCGGTCGAAGACGCGACCGCCCTCGTCGGCGTCCTCACGTCGGCCCTGACAGACGTGGTGCGCTCGCGCGGGACCGTCGGTCGCGAGCCTCCGGGTCACCATGCCAGGGTCACGGGCTCTTCCGAGGCCGCCGCGCGCGACACGCTGTTCCACCGGCTCCTCCGCCGGGCGGCACGCCGTCGCGCCGCAGAGATCGTGCCCCTCCGCCCCGTGCGGGGGGACGCGCCGACCGAGCCGTCCGGCGGCTGACGGGACGCACCGACGCCGCATCCCACAGGGCGCCGACGGCCGAGGCACCGTCGTGTCGGTGGTCGTGGTGGTGTGAACGACCTCGTGGACGACGACCCCTGACCCGGTCACACGGCGGCGGTACCGTGTCGCCATGTCCGACGACCCGACGTGGGCACCGCCGCCCTGGGAGCCCCCACTTGCCGGGTCCGAGGCAAAGGCGCTCGTCGGGGCGCTCGAGCGCCAGCGGGCGACGTTCCAGTGGAAGACCGACGGGCTCGACGCTGCCGGGCTCAGCATGCGGCTCGGCGCGTCGCCGCTCACGCTGGGAGGGCTGCTCAAGCATCTCGCGCTGGTCGAGGACTACACCTTTACGACCAAGCTCACGGGCGAGTTGATCGGCGCCCCCTGGGACGACGCGGGCCGGGAGGGCGACGACGACTGGGAGTTCACGTCCGCCGTCCACGACCGCCCCGACGTCTTGTACGGGATGTGGCAGGGGGCGGTGGCCCGCTCCCGCGCGCGGCTCGCTGCAGCGCTCGGTTCCGGAGGGCTCGACCAGTCCGTCGACGTCGGCGTCGGCGACGACCACGCGAACCTTCGCCGCCTCGTGTGCGACCTCATCGAGGAGTACGGGAGGCACACCGGACACGCCGACCTCCTCAGGGAGGCCGTCGACGGACGCGTCGGAGAGGACCCGCCCCCGGACTGGCGGCCGTCGGGGTTCTCCTGATGCCTCGGGAGCTGACCGTGTCCGGCATCGAGGCCGTCGTCCTGGACGTCGGAGGAGTGCTCCTCCTGCCCGATCCGGCCGCGATCCGGGGGTGTCTGGCGCCCTTTGGTGTCAGCCCGAGCGACCAGGAATGCGCAAGCGCCCACTACGCGGGCATGGCCGTCGTCGACGAGCTCGGGGCGGCCGACTTCGCGGCGGCCAACCGCGCGATCGTCCGGCGCTTCGGCATCCCCGAAGCCCACCTCGAGGAGGCCTCGACGGCACTCGGGGCCGCCTACCAGCAGCCATGGGCCCCCGTCGCCGGAGGATGCGGCGAGCTCCGCCGGCTCCGTCGCGCCGGCATCGCCCTGGCGGTGGTCTCCAATGCCGACGGCTCGGTCGAAGCGGAGCTCTTGGCACACGGCATCTGCGCAGTCGCAGGAGACGCCGCGGGGTCTGACGTTCCCGACGTGGCCGTGGTCGTCGACTCCTGGCTGGTGGGGATCGAAAAGCCCGATCCGGCGATCTTCTCGGTGGCGCTCCAGGCCTTGGATGTCGCGCCGGACCGGTGCATCTACGTCGGCGACTCGGTGCATTTCGACGTGAACGGCTCGACCGCCGCAGGACTCCGGCCAGTGCACCTCACGGCGATGACGGGCTGCCACGGCCCGCACGCCCATGCTCGACGCCTCGGTGACGTGGTGGACGCCGTGCTCGGCGAGAACCTCCGGTCGGCGTCGAGCTGGTAGCGCTTCTCCGCGCGCGGAGCCGTCGCGTGGCGCTGCGCCCACCACCGTCAGCCCAAGGAGAGCAACTCGAAGACGCGCGCGGCGGCGTCGAAGGGGAGCCGACGAGCTCCCGGCCAGTCGTCGACCGAGTGCCACGGCACCTCGTCGGGGGTCCCGGGCCAGCGCGGGAGGAGGTGGACATGGAGATGGTCGCACGCGTGCCCGATCGTCGCCGTGTAGACGCGCAGCGCCCCCGCCGACTTCAGCGCCGCGCTCCAACGCGCCATCTCCTTGCCGATGGTGGCCGCCTCCGACGGGCGGAGCCCCGCAAAATCCGGGACGTGGCGAGCGGAGGTGACGAGGAGATGCCCCTCGTACGTCAGGCCGTCGCCGCTCGGCGGGACGTGGAACGTCACCGCACCCCGGCCGGCACGTCGGAGCCCGCCGGGCACGGGCACCTCGCCGTGGTGCTGTCGACAAACGAGACACGCAGCGTCGCCGGGCTCCACCCCCGAAAGAATGCCATGGCCGGATTGGGGAACCGTCCGGGCATCGTCCCTTCCAAGCGCGCGTCCTGTCGGTGCGGACCATCGCGGTGCCCGCGTCCCCGAGCATCGACGCGCCGTCGTACCACCCGCTCCGGCTGAACCGCGTGACGTTCCGGGTGTCGAGCGGCAATGCCGTCCTTCCCGCCGGGCACACGTACACGCAGTACGCCCACGTGGGCCGAGCGTACGCGGGAGGCCGGTGGTGCTTCGTCGCCGGGGTCTCCGCCCCGTAGCAGGGCATCGCGCGACGCGCCGTCCTGCGCGATGATCGCGGGGAGTGGGGAGCGATGTCGTCAACTATGCCCTGGACGCACTCCTCGTCCTGGTCGTGGTCTTCCAGATCCGCGGACGCACGCTGTCGATCCGGCAACTCCTCCTCCCGGTCGCCATCGTCGCCTACTTCGCGATCGACTACCTCAAGACCTTCCCGACGGCCGGCAACGACGTCCCCATGGAGGTCGCCGGTGCGCTGCTCGGCGGCGTGCTGGGCATCGCATGCGGTCTGACGACCACGGTCGAGGCGCGGCGCGACGGCATCCCGGTGGCGAAGGCGGGCGCCCTCGCCGCGTCGTTCTGGTTGTTCGGGATGTGCGGGCGGCTGTTCTTCCAGATCTGGGTCGAGCACGGCGGCGGGGCGGCGACGGTCGGCGGCTTCAGCGCGGCGAACGGCATCACCGCCGGCGCGGCATGGGTGGACTGCCTGGTGCTCATGGCGCTTGCCGAGGTGCTCGGCCGAACCGCGGTGCTCGCGGCCAAGGGCGTGCGCCTTCCCGGCGGGATTCCCATGAGCGCCCGGGTCCAGCCGGCCGCCGCGCCGAGCAGCGGCTGATCCCTCCGGATCGCCCCTTCGCCGCTTCAGGCGTCGTCGGCCTCGTCGACTTCGACCACGCCACACCGGCGGTGCAGATGTCCGATGTCGCCTACGCCTTGGAGTACGCGGCGCCGTTCCGGAGCGACCCGTTGCACCGCGCGCACATCGCGGTGACGCGGAGCCGACCTCAGGTCGAGAACCGCGCGGCGAGGTCAGCGGCCACGCGATCGGCGTCTGCCATCGAGGCGACTTCGGCCCCGAGCTTCTTGGCGCTCGTCGCGTACGAAGGCTCGTCGAGGACCGCGCGCACGCTGCGGCGCACCTCCGCCGGATCGAGCGAGTCGGGCAAGATCGACAGACCGGCACCGCAATTCCCGACGAGCTCCGCGTTCAAGAAGTTGTCCGCGCCCTGGGGAACGACGACCTGCGGGAGCCCGTGGGTGAGTGCCCCGAACATCGTCCCCGACCCGCCGTGGTGCACCACCGCCGAGCAGCGCGGCAACAGCTCAACCTGGGGCAGGTAACGCTCGACCCGGACGTTCGGCTTCACGGGTCCGACCGAGGACGGGTCGTTGACGGCGCCGACGGTGACCACGATCTCGAGGTCCTCGCCGTCCAGGCCGTCCAGGACGGTGCGGAACACGGCGGGGTTGACGAAGAACGTCCCGAGAGTGACGTACACAACGGGCGGTGCCGACGGGACGGCGGGGCGGATCGGCCGAGGCGACGGCCGGAGCTGGATCGACTCCCCGGTGGGCACCGACTGTCGCTCCAGCGAAGGCGGACTGACCTCGATCGTGAGCCCTTCGTACACCCCCGCCCATCCCGGCGGCGTATGACCGAAGGAGCGCCACAGCGGAGAGATCGCGTCGTTCGCGAGATCGCACACTTCGTGCGGCATCATCGGGCTGATGAGGTGATGGACGACAGGGACGCCGAGAACCCTGGCGGCGAGCGGACCGGCGAAGGCGTATGCCTCGAAGAGCACGAGGTCCGGAGCGAAGCTCCCCCCGATCTCCACGACGTCGTCGATCATGTCGGCTGCCCCGATGTCCGCGAAGAGCCGGGGGACGAAGTAGTGGTTGATCCGTTCGGGAGCGAGCCCGTCCCCCGGGACGCCCCGGACGCGCGAGCGCAGCACCTCGAACCACTCCATCTCGGTCCGACCAGCCCGCACGAAGGTGGCCCCGCTCCGTGCGATGACGCCGCCGGGGTCCTCTCCGGTGGCGACCCGGACGTCATGGCCCTGCGCGACGAGCGCCCCGACGAGCGGCAGCAGGGGATTCACGTGACCGGCGGCGGGGACCGCGACGCACAGGACCTTCACAGGGTGCCAATCGTACGGGCTCGGCCGGGTGCACGAGGGTGCACCGCGGTGCGCTTCGACGCTGCCGGCCGACGCGCACGGGGACCCAGGAGCGTTCGGCGCACACGCGCCGCGCAAGCTGGGGGAGGCGCGAGGCCTGCACCGAGTCCATTGGGAGGATCACGCGAGCAGGGCCCGGACTTCGCCTGCGAGCTCGACGGTCCGAGCTGCGGCGTCCGGGCCGAGCTCGGGGGGAAGTGGGGACATCGCACGGATGATGACGTCGGTGAAGCCGAGGTCGCCGTACACCGCCAGCGACTCGGCGACACTCGCAGGATCCCCGTAGGCAACCGCCGCGCGATCAAAGCCGCGGTACCCGGCTGCGACGAGTGCGTCCCCGACTCGTTCCGCCTCGGAGCGGCGCTCCCGGATCAACACGTCCTTGCGGATCGGCACTCGCACCGGCTCCTTCCCGTGCGTGGCACACGCGTCCCGGTAGAGGGAGATCGCGCGCGCAGCAGATGTCGGCGTGAGATCTGCGTTGGCGTACCAGCAGTCGCCGAGCCTCGCGGCCCGGTCGATGGCCCTGGGGACCCCTCCGCAGATCCACCACTCGACCCCCTCGGGAGGGGTGGGGGCGATCCGGGCTCCTTGCAGGCCGAACCGTTGGCTGTCGACCGTCTCGCCACCGAGCAGCGCCCGGACGACCCTGACGCTCTCCTCGAACACCGGTGCCCGACGGCCCAGGTCCACACCCATTGCCGCGAACGGCGCGTGACCGGAGCCGAGGCCGGCCTGCACGATGAACCTCCCGTCGGCCATGGCCGCGAGCGTGCCGATCTGCTCTGCCATGAGCACCGGATGCCAAAGGGGCACCAGGAAGAGGCAGCCGATCTGTCGACCCGCCCACTCCGCAAGGATCCGGCCGATGATCGGCACGTTCTGCACGTAACCGGAGGGGCCGGTCGCGTGGTGGTCCCCGACCGTCAGGCTGTCGAGGTCCGCCCCGATCGCGGCGCGCGCCTGGGCGAGCACGGCCCGAGGGCCGAGGCGCTGGCCGTCCGGCCCGTCGGTGGAGAAGGAGGTTCCTATGGAGATCCCGAGGCGCATGACCACCCAGGTCTACCGCGAACGGCGCGTGCAAGACGGCGACGTGCGTACGGCCTGGTGCATGCGGCGAGTCAAGAGCGGGGCGTCGTCATCTCATAGGTGCGAGACCTCTTCTCGCGTCACCGGCGCGCACCGACGGTCCCCCGCAGAGGGGATCTGCAGTCTCGAACGCCGGCGCAGGAGCCCGGACGCCGCGAGGCCTGCCCACAACGCTCCGAGCAACGCCAGACCGGCGACCGCCAGCCACAGCTCGACGAGGTCTGCGGTCGTCTCGTAGTCCAACACGACGTGCGACGTGCCCGCACCGACGTGCACTGCGACCCACAAACCGCCGTCCACCGGGAACACGCGGGCGCGACGGCCGTCGACGGTCGCGTGCATCCCCGGCTCGTAGCCCTCCTTGAGCACGGCCAAGCCGCTCCCGTCGCTGTGCAAGGAGATCGACACCTCCTCGGTCGTCGCGTGGCGGGTGAGCCCTCTGTCGTCGCGGGCGGTACGCAGGTCCGATGCGCTCGTCGTCACGTAGGCCTCCACCGGAAGCCCGCGCGCGGAGGGCGAGAGCACGGCCGAGAGCTGCCGGACCGCCGCCTTTGTGGAGCGGACCGCGACGGGCGTCGCTGTCGGTTGGACGAGCGGATCCGCTCCGAGGACGCGGTACAGGTACAGGTGCGCGGGCGATCCGGCGACCGTGACGGTGCGGCTGGGCTCCTCGCCCAAGAAGCAGAGCGGGTCGCTCCCGTGTGCGTGACCGTGGCCACAGGCACGGATCGACGTGAAGCCGACACCAGAGAGCGGATTGGCGAGTACGAGAAGGTCGACACCCATCGATCGGAGCGCCGAGACGGCACGGCGGGTCAACGTGAGGAGTCCGAGCGTCGGGGCGACCACGTAGAGCGGGCCGAATCCATCCGTCTGTGTCGCGGAGAAGAGCCTGCTCAATGCGACACGGTAGGCATTCGGGATCAGCGGCCCCCACAGCTGGACCGAGTACTGCTGCGTAGGCAACTGCCGGATGCCGAAGAAATCGAGTTGGTCCCCCCCGGGCTCCGTGCTGCCGAGCACCTTCACGGAGGCCAAGGCGCCTCCGTCTCGTGCGGGCGCGAAGTTGGTCGGCACGTCGTAGACGCAGCTTGCCAGCACGATGGCCGCCATGAGCGGCGCGGCCACCGCGCCGCCGATCCACCGGAGCGAGACGATCCCTGCGACGAACAAGACGACGACGACAGCGGCCACCAGCGGCGCACGGGCCACACTCGGGTCGCTCGCCACGTGGCCCGCAACGAGAGCTTCTCGGAAGCGTTCGTACACGTACCCGTCGAAGGCACCGGCAGCGACGAGGGCAACCAGCAGGTCCTTCCACCGGAGCATGCGGACATCGCTGATGACCGTGCCGAGCAGCAGGCAGAGCGGGA
>Ga0307374_10012846_pt1 | contig 11678 bp, 9 predicted proteins | sample OX3MG_FD_202532 | JGI IMG/M metagenome (GOLD analysis project Ga0307374, IMG submission 202532) | Soil microbial communities from Risofladan, Vaasa, Finland - OX-3 | ecosystem: Environmental > Terrestrial > Soil > Coastal area > Acid sulfate soil | place: Finland: Risofladan, Vaasa | collected...
TCCCAGAGGGCGGGGCGCCGCCTGGGCACGCCCTCCTGGAGGACACGGCGAGCTTCGTTCAAGATCCGGGCCGGATCACGACCGACAAGGCAATTGGTCCCTTCGGTCACGGTGATGGGTCGCTCGGTGTTCTCCCGCAGGGTCAGGCAGGGGATGCCCAGGACGGTGGTTTCCTCCTGGACCCCGCCTGAGTCGGTCAAGACGATGGCCGCCCCGGCCTCCAAGGCAATGAAGTCCAGGTAGCCGGCCGGAGGGAGGAGGGTGATTCCTGGGGGCGCCTCTCCGATGGTCTGGCGTGTCCTTGGGTGGACGGGGAAGACCAGGGGTAGGTCCCGGGCCAGGTCGCCCAGCGCTCCCATGACTCGACCCAGGACAGAAGGGTCGTCGACTGTGGCCGGTCGGTGGAGGGTGATCAGGCCGTAGCCTCCCGGCTCCACGCCCAACCGGCACAGGGTATCGCCCTGGCGGGCCCGGTCCAGGTTGGCCAGCAGGGTGTCCACCATGACGTTGCCCACCAGATGGACCTGATCCGGGCGGTATCCCTCCCCCTGGAGGTTCTCCACCGCGTCTGCGGAGGGGGCGAAGAGGAAATCGCTCAGCCGGTCGGTGACGACCCGGTTGATCTCCTCGGGCATGGACCAGTCCCGACTGCGCAGGCCGGCCTCGACGTGGGCCACCAGTGCGCCCGCCTTGGCCGCTACCAGAGCGCAGGCCAGAGTTGAGTTGACATCCCCGACCACCACCACCTGATCAGGCGCCAGCCGTTCGACCAGCGGCTCGAAGGAGCTCATCACCCCGGCGGTCTGCTCTGCTTGGCTGCCCGAGCCGACTCCGAGATTGTGGTCGGGCGGACGCAGTCCCAGATCGGTAAAGAAGACCTCACTCATGCCGGCGTCGTAGTGCTGGCCGGTGTGAACCAGGATGGTCTCGACCCCCCGTTCCTCCAGGGCGTCCATCACCGGCTTGATCTTCATGAAGTTGGGTCGGGCCGCGGCCACGCACAGGACCCGCACCCCTATCGCCCGGCCGCCAGCAGGGTGGCCGCAGTCACCTCCGCCAACTCCTCGAAGGGGATCGGGGCCGGGCCGCCGGTCTGCACGGCGTCCAGGAATGCCTTCACCTCGGCGCCGTGTCCCTTGTCCTGGCGGAGCAGGCGTTGGCCCCGCCGGGTCGGCCAGCCCGAAGTGGTCAGACGCCGGAAGTTGTCGTTGACCAGCACCCGTCCCCCGGCCAGGACGGTCACCCGCTCCTTGGGGAAGCGTTTGGACCCGTTGGCGTAATAGCCGATGGTCGAGACCGACCCGTCGGCGTGGGACAGGGTGACCGAGGCGGACTCCCCGCTGACACCCGAGCCCAGCGCGGTGGCCGCCACCCCGGTGATGGGCGACCCGGCCAGGAAGCGGGCCAGGTCGATGAAGTGGCATCCCTCGCCCACCAGCCGACCGCCCCCGATGGCGGGGTCCTGGGTCCAGTGCGAGGCCGGGATAGGCCCGGCGTTGACCAGGATGTCGATGGCCCGGGGACCGGGAGTGGCACCCAGCAGCTCGACCATCCGCTGGGTGACGGGGGCGAAGCGCCGGTTGAAGCCGACCCCTACCAGCGGGACCGCGCCCCGGGCCAGAGCGTCCTCCCGAGCCGCAATCACCGTCTCCAGGCCGGGGGCGTCTATGGCCAGGGGTTTCTCCACGAAGACGTGCTTGCCGGCCGCCAGGGCCGCCTGCACCCAGGGGGCATGGGAGTCGTGACGGGTGAAGACGAAGACGACGTCCACGTCGGGGGCCTCGATGACCGAAGCGGGATCGTTGGTGGCCCGACCGGCGTCGAACTGCCGGGCGGCCACAGTGGCGGAGGGCCCACCCCGCCCGGCTATGGCCACGATGTCGGCCCCGGCCGCCCTCAGGGCGGGCAGCATGACCCGGGTGGCGAACGCCCCCGCCCCGATGACCCCCACCCGCGATCCTCGCCCCCCAACCGGCCGGGCTCCTCTGGACGGGAAGGGCGAGACCGTGGGCACCAGCATGGCCTCGGTGGATACTGCCTCGGCAGGGGGGTACTCCAACACGATGCCCAGGGCCGTTCGGTCCGAACCCAGCGTCTCGTAAGCCCGGGGCGCCTCGGCTAGGGGAAAGCGATGGGTGAGGAGGGAGGCGGCATCCAGGCGTCCGCTGGCCATCATGTCCAGGGCGGCGGCCATGTTCCGCCCCGCCGTCCAGCGCACCAGGCCGAAGGGGTAGTCGGTGGCCCGGTCCTCATAGGAGGAGTCGTACCGGCCCGGCCCGTAGGAGCAGGAGACCTGGAAGGACAGTTCCTTCTCGTAGAAGTCGGCCCGGTCCAACTCGAGGCCGGTCACACCCACCAGCACGATCCGGCCCCGCTGACGGCACATCACCGCGGCTTGGTGGATGGGGTCGCTGGAGCGGCTGGAGGCGGCCACGATCACGCCGTCCACCCCCCGGCCGCGGGCGAAGCCGTGAGCCGCCGCCACGGCCACGTCGGCCGAGGCCACCTGGGTGGCCCCCAGCCGGGCGGCCAGGTCGAGTCGGGCCGGATCGATGTCGACCCCCATGACCTCACAGCCGTGGGCGACCAGGAGCTGCACGGCCAAGAGCCCGATGAGACCCAGGCCGGTCACCACAAATCTCTCCCCCAGGCTGGGGGCGGCCAGGCGGATGCCCTGGAGGGCAATGGCGGCCAGGCTGGCCGTGGCGGCCGCTTCGGCCTCGACACCTTCGGGGACCAAAGCACAGAGGGTGGCCGGCACGGACACCACCTCGGCGTGGGGACCATTGGAGGCCACCAGGTCCCCGAGGGAGAATCCGCTCACACCCGCCCCCAGGGCGATGACCCGCCCGGCGTTGGCGTAGCCCAGGGCCAGGGGCTCATCCAGGCGGGCCCGCACCGCCTCCAGGGTGGTGACCAGGCCGTCGGTCCGGGCTTTGTCGAGGACCTGGCGAACCCGGTCGGGCTGCTGGCGGGCCTTGCCCACCAGGCTGGCCCGGGCGAAGTCGGTCAACATCCTCTCGGTCCCGGCCGACACCACCGAGGCCACCGAGCGGATGAGGAGGTGTCCGGGCGAGGGCCGGGGGGCGACCACCTCGGCCACCTCGGCCGACGCCTCCCGCAGGGACTGGAGGACCTCACGCAATTTTCCTGGACCTGCCTGTCATTCGTAATGGACCCCGATCAGCGGCCGGCATGCAGCGAGCGTAACGGGGCTTGATTGACCGCCGCCTTTGATCGTCTTCCCACCGGGGATCAGTAGCCTGCGCCCCGTCCAAGGGGGCAGATGGGCTCGACTAGTACGGCGGAGTTGGCATCAACAGCAGGGGCCGCCGTCACCCTGTCTTTGCTCCTGACCCCCCTGGTGCGACGCTGGCTTCTGCGCCGGGAGGTGCTGGACCGGCCCAACCACCGTTCCTCCCACGTTCTACCCACCCCTCGCGGCGGCGGCCTGGCCGTGGCCGTGGGGGCGTCGGTGGCCTTGGGGGTGTCGGGTGCGTCGGGGATCGAGCGCGAGGCGCTGCTGGCCAGCGCCGGCCTGTTCGGGCTACTGGGCCTGGCCGAGGACCTGCACAACCTGGCCCCTCTCACCCGCCTGGGGATCCAGGCCGTCCTGGCCCTCGGGTCCTTGGTCCTCGTCCTGCATGGCCTGAGCGGGCCGGTGGCCTGGCGGGTGGGCTTCGGGCTGGGGGTGATGCTGTGGCTGGTCGGCTTCGTCAACGTCTTCAACTTCATGGATGGCATCAACGGGCTAGCTACTGTCCAGGCGATGGTGGCCGGGGGGGTCTGGGCCTACCTCGGGATAGCCCGCCATCATCCCTCCCTCGCCCTGGCCGGGCTGGCCGTGGCCGCCGCCGCCCTGGGCTTCTTGCCCTTCAACTTCCCAGGGGCCCGGATCTTCCTCGGTGACGTGGGCAGCTACTTCCTGGGGGCGTGGCTGGCCGTCACCGCGGTCATAGCGTTGCGGGCCGGGATAGCCCCCGAGGCCGCCCTGGGGCCTCTTGCGGTATTCGTGGCCGACGCGGCCTGGACCCTGGCCCGGCGCCTCCGGAACCACGAGGTCTGGTACGAGGCCCACCGGGGCCACGTCTACCAGCGTCTGATCGACCTGGGCTGGTCCCATGCCCGCGCCACCGCCTCGATCGGAGCGCTCATGGTCGGGATCAGCCTGCTCGGCCTGGTCAGCCTTCAGGGCCATTTCGTTCCCCGGGCCCTGGCCGATGGCGCCGGCGCCCTGACGCTGGGGTTCTACCTGGCCAGTCCCCGGCTCCTGGCTTCCTCCCCTCAGGCCATCGGTGGAGCCTGATGCGGATCCTCATCGTCACCCACTACTTCCCCCCCGAGATCGGCGCTCCCCAGGCCCGCCTGTCCGAGCTGGCCCGATTCTGGGCCCAGGCCGGAGAGGAGGTCACGGTCCTCACGGGTATGCCCAACCATCCGACCGGCGTCATCCCCGAGGGATACCGGGGCCGCTGGCAGACCGAGGAGCAACTCGAGGGCTACCGCGTGATCCGGAGCTGGCTCTACGCCACACCCAACGAGGGGGTGGCAAAAAAGACCCTGGGCCATCTGTCCTTCATGGTCAGCGCGGTCATCCTCGGGGCGTGGCGTACCGGTCCGCTCGACGTGGTGGTGGTCTCGTCCCCCACCTTCTTCTCCATCGCCTCGGCCTGGGTCATCGCCCGCCTCCGCCGGGCCCGCCTGGTGGTCGAGATCCGGGACCTGTGGCCGGCCATCTTTGTCGAGTTGGGAGTCCTCACCAACCCCTGGCTCATAGCTGCCTTGGAAAAAGCGGAGCTGACCGCCTACCGGGTGGCCGACGCGGTGGTGGTGGTCTCCCAGGGCTTTCGGGACAACCTCCTCGCCCGGGGCGTCCCCGCCGAAAAGGTCACCACCATCCCCAACGGGGTGGACCCCGACCGGTTCGATCCGGCGGCTCCGGCCCGGGAGGAGGACCGCCGGGTCCTGGGCGGGGGACCCGATGACGTGATCGTCCTCTACATCGGGGCCCATGGGATCTCCCACGGCCTGACCGAAGTGGCCGAGGCCGCCGGTCTCTTGGTCGATGATGGCCACATCCGCTTCGCCTTCGTGGGCGAGGGCGCGGCCAAGGCAGCCCTGGTGCGCCGGGTCGAGGAGCTGGGCCTGCACAACACCAGCCTGCTTCCCGGCGTACCTCGGGAGGCGGTGCCCGGCCTGTTAGCCGCGGCTGACATCTGCCTGGTCCCCCTGCGCGACGTTCCGCTGTTCTCGACCTTCATCCCCTCCAAGATCTTTGAGTACCTGGCCGCCGGACGGGCGGTGGTGGGAGCGCTGAGGGGCGAGCCGGCGGCCATCCTGGCCCAAGCTGGCGCGGTGGTGGTCGAACCGGGGGACCCAGAGGCCCTGGCCCAAGCCGTCAGATCCCTAGCCGGTGACCCGGAGCGGAGGTTCCGCATGGCCGAGGAGGGCCGGCGCTTCGTGGTGGAGAACTTCGACCGCCGTCACTTGGCCGAGACCTACCGAGCCCTGCTGGCGGACGTGGTCTACCGCCCCGGCGAGCGGGGCCGGCCGTGAGGGTCCATGTGACCGGCGGGAGCGGGTTCCTCGGCGGTGCCGTGATCCCCCGGCTCATCGGCGCCGGTCACGCCGTCACCGCCCTGGCCCGCACCCCCCGCTCCGCCCAACGAGTGGAGAAATTGGGCGCTGAGCCGGTGGAGGGCGACCTCGATGACCCGGCCTCCTTGGCCGTCGCCTTCGGCCACAGACGGCCCGAGGTGCTGGTGAACCTGGCCTCGCTGGGCTTCGGTCACGCCCCGGCGGTGGTGGCGGCGGCGAAGCAAGCCGGTCTGACCCGGGCCGTGTTCGTCTCCACCACGGCCATCTTCACCACCCTCAACCCTGCCTCCAAGGCGGTGCGCACCGCCGCCGAGCAGTCCGTCAAGGACAGCGCCTTGGCCTGGACCATCATTCGGCCCACCATGATCTACGGCGGCCCGGGAGATCGGAACATGGCCCGTCTGCTGCGCCTCATCCAGCGCGCCCCGGTGGTCCCCCTGCCCGGGGGCGGGGCCGGGCTTCAACAACCCGTCCACGTGGAGGACCTGGCCGACGCCATCGTGGCCTGCCTCGACGCCGGGGTCAGCATCGGACAGGCCTATGACGTGGCCGGCCCCGAGCCGCTGAGCCTGCGCCAGGTCGTCCAGGAGGCGGGGCGGGCCGTCGGCCGCCGCCTCTTCCTCCTCCCGGTACCCCTAGGCCCGGCCATAGCCGCGGCCCGGGCCTACGAGCGGACGTCCTCCCGGCCCCGACTCAAGGCCGAACAGCTGGAGCGCTTGGGGGAAGATAAGGCCTTCGATATCACCGCTGCCCGGCGTGACCTGGCCTACCGGCCCAGGTCCTTCCGGGAGGGGATAGTCCAGGAGTGGGAAGCGATGCAGCGGGAGCCCACGGGTTGACTCCGCCACTCCTCGATCGGGGCCGCCTGACGTTGCTGACTGCTGCTCAGCTCGGGACGGCACAGCTGGCTCACCGGGTCCGGTTACGCAGCCAACGTTTCGTGGTCGGCCACCTGCCGGTGGGCTGGGAGGCGGTCCTGCGTCGCCAGGTGGGCCCGGTCCCGGGCTGGCCGGCCGACTTCCTCCCCATCGACGCTCAGTTGTCCGAGGGCTACCCCAGCCCGGAGGACAACGCGGCCGGGCGCTTCAACTTCCTCAACCAGGAGCGCCAACTGGGTACGCCCCCGAGCTGGGCCCAGCCCGACGCACCTCAGCTATGGCGTTACCACCTGCATTACTTCGAGTGGGCCTGGTCCCTGGCCAACCACCCGGATCGGACCTGGGCCCGGGCCCAGTTCGCCCGGCTGTGGTCCTCCTGGAAGAGCGCTTCGCCCCTGGGCCGGGGCGAGGCCTGGTCGACCTACGTGGTTTCCCTCCGCCTGTGGGTCCTCTGCGGCGTGTACGACGCATTATGCGAACCGGGTGGCGAGGGACAGTGGCGCAGCCAGTTGGACCTCCACGCCCGCTTTCTGCGGGCCCAGTTGGAACACGACGTGGGTGGCAACCACCTGCTCAAGAACTTGAAAGCCCTCATCGGGGCCGGGGTGTTCCTGGGTCAGGATGACCTGGTGGAGACGGGCAGTCGTCACCTCCGCCGCCAGCTTCGGATCCAGGTCCTGGCCGACGGGGGCCACTTCGAGCTCTCCCCCTCCTATCACTGCCAGGTGCTGGGGGACCTGATCGATCTCCACGGCCTTCTCACCGCCGCCAACCAACAACAGCCCACCACCTCCAAGCTGGCCACCGCCATCGAAGGTATGCAGACCTGGTTGGGGGCCATGCTCATGCCCGATGGTGATGTGCCGCTCTTCAACGACTGCACTCTGGTCGGTCAACCCCGCATCCAACTCCTCGGCCCCATCGCCCCGTCCCCGTCGGCCCTCACGGTGCTCAAGCCGTCCGGCTACGTGATCATCAAGCCCGATGCTCGGATCCACCTCGTAGCCGACGTGGGTCCCCCCTGTCCCAAGGAGCTGCCGGCCCACGCCCACGCCGACTGCCTGAGCTTCGAGCTGGCTGTGGACGGCCGGCGCATCCTGGTCAACTCTGGCACCTCGACCTATGAACCATCGGCACGCCGCCAATTCGAGCGCTCGACTGCGGCCCATAACACGATCGAGGTCGACAGCGCGGATCAGACCGAGGTGTGGGGGACCTTCCGTGCCGCCCACCTGGCCCAGGCCCGATTAGAGGTGGCGGGCGCGGATAAGGACGGGGTGACGGTGAGGGCCAGCCACGATGGCTACACCCGGCTGGCCGATTCCCCCCGCCATACCCGCACCTGGCACGTCCGGCCCGCCTCGCTCGATATCCACGATGACATCACGGGTGAGAACGGCGTCGGTGTCCATCGAAGCCAACTTCGCATCCACGTCGCACCCGGCGTCGAGTCGGCGGTCGTCTCTGACGGCAGCTACCGCCTCGGACCGATTCTCCTCGAGATCTCCGGGTGTCCGAGCGTGATGACCGAGACCGAAGTGGCTTCGGACTTCGGGCCCAGGAAGGTCACTCGATTGCTAGCCGGGATTGTCAGCGGAACCCTTCCGCATGTGATGCAAACGCGGGTATCACTGGCCAGTGGGACGCCACCGGGCCCCGTCCCGGCGGTTGGGGGTTGACTCGGGCGTGGCGAACCTCGAGCGGGTCGGACAGCTGATGTCGCCACGGCGCCCCCGCCCGGGTCCTCTGGTCACCTTGAGGTGGGTTCGCCAAGCCCACCGCCAGATCGGCCCGCAGCTGCGGACCGGCGTGAGTGCCAACGGCGTGGCTGTTCTCCAGGCCCCGGCGGCGCCGAAGTGGTGTGTAGCCCTGGTCAAACTCGCCCTGTCGGGGGCGGGCGTGGCCTGCCTGGAGCGCTCCCTCCTCCTCCAGGCCTGGCATCTGGCCCATGGCCGCCCGCTGGACGTAATCGTGGCCGTGGCCCCTCCGGCCGGGGGCTTCATCGCCCATGCCTGGCTTGAGAACGAGGCTGCCCCAACCGGCGGACCAGCCTTCACTGAGCTGGCCCGTCTGGCGCCGAGCGGGAACGGTCGGGTCACCTGGAGGGCCCGATAAGTCCAGCGATCACATCGACCAGCTCCCCTACGACGTCCCAGGCCAAGGGGCGGGCGACACTCCAGGCCGGCAGGGTTCCGAGGGTGAGGAAGTCAACGGCACTCGGGGTCACCAGGGAGTGGGCCAGGTGCTGGCCCAGCCGGGCCAGCCGGTCGGCGGGAGGCACCGGCTGGGCGGTTACCTCCCGACCGACCTGGAGATATATCCAACCGCATATCGGAACCTGGGTGGGCCCCGCTGGCAGCGTCATGCGCCGCCGGTGCCGCCCTCGAACCGAGACGGTCCTTAGCTCGGCGTCGACCCGGGAGGCCGCATCCGGGCGCAGGTCCAGGATGCGCGGGCCCCCGAAAGCCATTCCGTCGGCCACCACCGTGAGGTCATCGGACAAGACCATGTGGCCGGCCTGGGCCAGCATGGCCAGGGTGGTCGTTTTGCCCGCCCCCTTGGCCCCGAGCACCCCCATGCGCCATCGGCGCCGAGCACCAAACCACCGTGGAAAGCGGCCCGATCCAGCCAGCGGGCGAAGAGGACGGCTACCCCGGCCAAGCCGGGATGGGCCAGGAGCTCGGCCCCCGGCTCGGGCTCCCGGACGAAAGTGGCCGTCATCGACTCCCGCTCGGCGCTCAACCAACCACCGAAGAGACAGGGAAGGGCGGCCCGGTGGTCATCGAAGTAGGCGTCTTGAGGATCATTCGGGCCCGACGCCACGCATTCCAACCTGACCCGAGGCCAGTCGGTCTCTTCCGAGGCCACCCCGATCAACTTCTCCAGTCGACCCCGTACCGGATCGCCCTGGAGGACCAGGCCGTAGCACGCCGACTGGGGCGTCATGCCGGTCGGGCGATGATGGCGCTCCACCCGGTGGGCCAGGGAAGCTCGGTGTGAGTGCGGGCCAGGCCCGAGCCGGCCAGCAAGCGGTCCCACTCGGATAGCCGCCGGGCCCGGCCCCCGATGGCCATGAGATTGACGTCGTTGAACTTCACCGGATCGGTCACCTGGTGATCGGGAGCGACCTGGTCGATGATCATCAGGCGGCTACCGCTGGCCATAGCCTCCCGACAGCGCCTGAGCAAAGCCGTGGCCGGCCCGTCGGGCCAGTTGAAGATGACCCGGACCAGCAGGTAGGCATCCGCGCCGGGGGGCACCCACTCGAAGAAATCGCCCCCCATGACCGCTCCGCGCCCGCCCAGGCCGGCTTGGTGCAGGGCGGCGCTGGCACCGGCGCTCACCGGGGCCAGGTCATAGACCAGGCCCACCATGTCCGGTCTGGCCCGCAAGACGGTGGCGAGACTCCCGCCCTGGCCGCCCCCGACATCCACGACCCGATGGACGCCATTCCAGTCCAACGCGTCCAGAATGTCTCGGAACCAGACCCGGGAGGTTTCCAGCATCGACCGGTCGAACTCGGCCCACAGTTCGGGCTCGGCCGCCAAATGCTGATAAAGGGGCGCTCCGAACACCAGTTCAGACGCCGATCGCCCGGTACGGATCACCTCGGGCAGGGCGCCCCACAGGCGGGTGAATAACCGGCCCTGGACGAGAGCCCAGCTGTAGAGGGAGCGAGGATGGTCCTGCCGCATGTCGACGCCGTCGTTATTCCGTAGCCGTGCGCCGGAGTAATTCCCACCGGGCTCCTTGCTGTTCACGGTTTAGCCGATGTCGCCGATCTCCGTCGAGGCACCGGGTGGAGCAGGTCCTCCAGCTGAGAGGCCAGGGCGTGGGCCGAGGGCCAGCCGAGGCTCTCAGCGATGACCACTGACTGTCCGGCCCGGCGCAGGCGGATCGTCCAGACCCGCTCGGTGGGTCGGCCGTCGGGACTGATCTCGGGGTGGTCGACCTCGACTGTCAGACCCGCCTTGGGAGCCCGGCTCGGCCGGCATCCCGGCGAGCAGTAGAGCGCCGGGCGACCCCGGCGCTTGGGTGGCAGAGCGTTGTCGCATCCCGGCCGGGCACAGGTGTTCATGGCTTGGCCCGTCCGGGGCGGCGGTTGGGCCGATAGGACCGCCCCGGCATCTCCACGTGATGAGCCCCATTGACCACGCGATCCAGAATCGACTCGGCCACCACTGGGTTTGGGAACAGCGAATACCAGTCGGTGGCCGCCCGGTTGGCGGTGATGATGAGGGACTTGCCGGCCCGCTCGGAGATGAGCTCGTAGAGGTCATCGGCCTGAGTGACGGTGAAGTCCCTCATGGCGAAGTCATCCAGGACCAACAGGGCTGGGCGGGCCCAACGTCGCAGGCGGTTCTCCCAGGACCTATCAGCGTGTCCCCCGGCCAGGTCGGCCAGGAGCCGGCTGGTCTTGGTGAAGACCACGGCGTGACCACGTCGGCAGGCCGCATGTCCGAGGGCCTGGGCGATGAAGGTCTTGCCCACCCCCACCGGGCCGTGCAGGACGATGGACTCCCCGGCGTCCAAGAACCGAAGCGTGGCCAGGTCCCGAATGACCGCGACAGGAGTCTTGGGGTTGTAGGAGAAGTCGTAGTCCTCGATGGTGGTGGCCGACTCAAAATGCGCCGCCCGCAGCCGGCGCTCCAGGGCGGCCGCGTCGCGCCGGGTGATCTCGTCTTCACATAGGCACTGGAGGAACTCGAGGTGTCCGAGCTCACCGGCATGGGCCTGGGCCAGGCGGGCCTCCAAGGTGTCGAGCATGCCCGAGAGGGCCAGGGCCTTGAGGTTGGTCTCGAGCTGGTGGGTCCGGGTCATCCGGCCACCTCGGTGCGGAACAGCTCCACCGGGCCGTGCAGGTGGGCCGGGGCCACGGGCACGGCGGGGATATCGGTGCCCTCGGCCTCGGTGCCCGCGGCCAGGATGCCCTTGATGGTCCGATAGGTCACGTCACCCACGGCCATGGCCCGCCCACAGGCGGCGTCCAGGCGCTCGGGGCTGTACTTGTCGGCCAGGCCGATCACCCCCTGGGCCGAGCGCAGCTGATGCAGGACATGGATGGCGGTCAGGTCGGCCACCACGGCAGCCACATTGGGGCCGAGTTCATTGGCTTTTCGCCGACACCAGGTCGGGGTCTTCATGAAGAAGGCGATCTTCTCCGGTGGGTAGTCCGAGTAGTCGGTCTGTTTGCCTCGTTCG
>Ga0307374_10012847_pt1 | contig 11677 bp, 7 predicted proteins | sample OX3MG_FD_202532 | JGI IMG/M metagenome (GOLD analysis project Ga0307374, IMG submission 202532) | Soil microbial communities from Risofladan, Vaasa, Finland - OX-3 | ecosystem: Environmental > Terrestrial > Soil > Coastal area > Acid sulfate soil | place: Finland: Risofladan, Vaasa | collected...
GTGGTTTTACGTTTTCTGGCTCCCGGCGTATCTCAGCGAGGTGCGCGGCTTCAGCCTGAAGGAGATCGGCGCCTTCGCCTGGATCCCCTTTCTTGCCGCCGATCTTGGAAATTTTACGGGAGGATTTGCGACGGGCTATTTTATCAAGCGCGGAATGCCGGTTGTTCGCTCGCGCAAGCTGGTTTGCATCCTCAGTTCGCTTCCCATGATTGCGGGGATTCCCGCCGCCATGACGCACAATTCGTACGTCGCATTGTTACTGATCAGTTTTGCGACGTGGGGATATGCAAGCTGGTCCACCATGGGGCTGACGTTTCCTTCCGATCTGTTTCCGCAAGACGTGGTGGCTTCGGTGACCGGATTAAGCGGCCTCGGCGCGGGACTGGTCAGCACAGTCTTCACGCTCTTTATCGGGTTTATCGTTGATAAATTCTCTTATTTCCCCGCTTTCGTGGTTGCCGGCACCGTGCCGCTCCTGGCGACCGCAGTTATCCTGTTGATGATCCGGGCTCCCGAGAGCAGCGCAAAGGCAGCGGCTGTCCCTTAGTCTTCGGCGGGGTTTAGTGGCTGTGTGAAAACCGTTCTCCACCGTGTCATTCCGAGCGAAGCGAGGAATCTCGCCTTGAAAACACGTCAATTACAAGATTCCTCGTCGCCCTTCGGCGGAGTTTATCCTGAGCCCCTTCGTTCCACTCGGGGCCGTTCACCAAAGGCCGGCGGTGAGGACACCGCCGCTACAGAGTGGAGGGCGAACGGGCTCGGAATAACACAGCGGAGAACGGTTTCCCCGCAAACTCTTTAAGGCCGGTTGCTGAAAAACTTGTACCATTGGTGATGATGAGTGATCGCACAGACGTAATCGTTGTTGGAGCGGGACCGGCCGGTTCAACCGCGGCCAGGCTGCTGGCGGGCCGCGGCTATTCCGTGCTGCTGCTTGACCGCTCAAACTTTCCGCGGCATAAAACCTGCGCAAGCTGGATCAACAGCCTGGCCTTTGAGCGCTTCCCGTATCTCAAAAATTCCCTTTCGCAGCTGGTTGAGAATCCTTTTTACGGCGTGGCCTTTTATGACCGGGCGATTGAGAAAGAAGCCTGGTACCTTGAAAGCAAGCCGTCCGGTTATCTTTCGTTGCGGTCGAAATTTGACGATGGCTTGCGCCGGATCGCCGTGGAGGCAGGCGCCCGGTTTCTGGGTGGTTGCGCGGTCACGGGCGTTGTTGAGGAGCGCGACGGCGTTCAGGTTCGGCTTGCCGACGGGCGGGTATTGGCCGGGCGCGTCTTGATGGGCGCCGACGGCGCGTCAAGCCGCGTGGCCGTGCAGGCGGGATTGCGCAAAGGATGGGCGCCTGGCGATTACGTGCTCTGCGCCAATGTTGATGTTCCTTTTCCGCCGGAACGGATAGCCGCCTTTTACGGCGAGCGATTTCCCTTCCGGGTGTTTCTCGAATACGGTGGGGTTCAGGGTTACGGCTGGGTCTTTCCCAAAAAGCGGCACGTTTGCATCGGCATTGGCGCGCTGCTCAAGGATGGCCGCTCGATCCGTCCGCTTTTTCGCGAGTTTGTCCAGGCGCTTCGCGAGCGCGGTCATATTCCCGGCAACCTTCCGGAGGCGCAAGTCTATTTTGATATCGACCCGGTAGGAGGCGTTTACCGGATCCCGAGCCTGGTGCGCGGCCGGGTGATGTTGTTGGGGGATGCGGCCGGCTTTGTTTCCGGCTCCACGGGAGAGGGAATCTATCCTGCGATGGTCAGCGCGGAAGTCGCCGTGGAGGTGGTCCACCAGGCGCTGAAGGTATCTTCCCCCGCCGCGGTGCTTGAGAGGTACAATCAAGAGTGGCGCGCGGAACTGGGTGATTATGTTAAAAGGCTGCCGGGCGGCGAACGCGAAGGCCAGACGCGCGGCCGCCTTGAAATGATTTTCAAGGTGCCGCTGGTTCCGCGAATTGCGGGACGAGCCTTTTTGTACGGGGAAAAACCATCGGTCGGAACGCTGCTGCGTTCTTTCCAGCCGGGTGTTAAAGGGCCGATTTAAGAACGATCATTCGTGCTTCTTCCGGTTGATTTGATTCGCCTCTGCCTTTAACATGGTGGCGGCATTTGGCGGGAGCGGACTCCTTGCCCGAGTCGTTCCTTGCGGGGTAATTCATCCATTGAAAAACGATAACGCCGAGTACACAGTTTCCCAGGGTCTTTGCATTCAGCACCTGCAAGCTGGCCGGATTCTTCTTCAAAGCAGCCTTTTCCCGCCGCTCACAACCCTTGTTGTTCAGGGACTTGCTTCGCTCCTGCTCCTGGCGCTGTTGGTTGCAGGCCCCAGGCCATTAGGGGCTCAGCAGTCGAATGCCTATCGGCTGGATGCGAAAGAAAGCAAGATTGAAATTCATCTGTTCAAAGGCGGCTTTCTAAGCTCACTCGGAGACAATCACATCATATCTCTAACTCACTTTTCCGGGTCTGCCAACCTGTCCCCGAAGATTCCATGGAAGGCGGATTTGTCAGGCGATGCCACCTCACTCGAAGTGATCGATCCCTGGGGGTCTCCTTCGGAGCGAAAGGAAGTGCAGGACACCATGCTGGGGCCCCAGCAGCTTGACGTCAGCCACTTCCCTTCGATCGAGCTGCACTCGCGCTCGTTCGACGACCCCACCGGCCAGGACACAACCTGGCACCTTGTGGCCGATGTCAAGCTTCACGGTGTAACCCGGAAGACGGAGTTTTCACTCGATTGTCATGATACGGGCGACCGGCTGCTGATCCGCGGGGAAAAGATGTTCAAACTGACCGATTTTAACATCCAACCTTTTAGCACAGCGTTTGGGGCCGTCAAGGTAAAGAATGATTTTGAGGTCACCTACAACATCGTTCTGGACCGCATCCATTAAACTCAAAACAGCCTGGAATGGATTCGCCTGCGGCTTTGGATGCTCCATCCTGTCTGCGGGCGCGCCGGGTTCTCGCCTGGCTAACCCCAGAAAATCCTGGGAAGTCGGCGCCTTCCGCAATGTCAGGAGGCTCAGTTGAAGCGCCGGGTGGTTGTGACAGGCATCGGGGCGGTAAGTCCCAACGGCGCGGGCCGCGAGGCCTTTTGGGAGGCAACCTGGCAGGGCAGGAGTGGAATCCGCCGCATCCAGCGCTTTGATCCTTCTTCGCTTCCCGTACAGATCGCCGGCGAGGTTGTGGGATTTGAGCCAACCCGCTACATCAGCGCCAAAGACTCTGCGAACGTCAGCCGCGTGGTGCCCCTGGCGATTGCAGCGGCCGATGAAGCCGTTTCGGACGCCGGACTCCATCCGTCGCAGATGACTCTTGAAGATCAGCGCCAGGTCGCCGTTCTTCTGGGTTCAGGCGGAGGCGGCCAGGAGTTTGTCGAGCGCCAATATGAGCTTTTCTACTCCGGGCGGGTGCGGCAGTGCAGCGTCTATACGATTCCCTCCGCGACCATCGGAACCCTTGCCAGTGAAATCTCCATGCATTTCGGCTTTCGCGGCTTCAGCCACCTGATCTCGACGGGGTGTACCTCCTCGACGGATGCCATCGGTTACGCCGTACAAAATATCCGGTGTGGCGCGGCGGACGTGGTGGTTTCAGGCGGGGCCGACGCTCCGCTGGCCCCGCTGATCATGAAGGGTTTCACCTTGATGCGCATTCTCACCTCTTCCTGGAACGACCAGCCGGAGCGCGGCTCGCGCCCCTTCTCCGCGGACCGCGACGGCTTCGTACTGGGCGAGGGCGCCTGGATGTTTGTTCTGGAAAGCTACGAGCACGCGCAAGCACGGGGCGCACATATTTACGGCGAGATTTCGGGTTACGGCTCCACTTGCGAAGCCTTTCACCGCGTGCGCCTGGAGGAAAACGGCGAGGAGCCGGCTCGAGCCATGCGCCTGGCCATGGAGCAGGCGGGCATCGGGCCGGACCAGGTCGATTATGTCAATCTTCATGGCACTTCCACCGTTCTCAACGATCGCATCGAAACCCGTGCGCTCAAGCTGGCTCTGGGCAAGCGAGCCTATCGCGTGCCCGCTTCGGCGCTGAAATCCATGATTGGACATCCCCAGGGCGCTTCCGGGGCCGCCGGAGTCGCGGCAACGCTGCTGGCCATGCGCGACGGGCGCGTTGCCCCCACGCTGAATGTCGACGAGCCCGATCCCGATTGCGATCTGGATTATGTGCCGCACCAGTCGCGGCAAGTTGCCATTGAACACGCCCTTTGCAACTGCATCGCCTTCGGCTCGAAAAATTCCGCGCTGGTGATTTCACGATCCGCGTAGGAGGTTGCTGAAAGACGTTTTGGAACCGTGTCATTCCGAGCCCGTTCGCCCTCCACGCTGTAGCGGCGGTGTCCTCACCGCCGGCCTTTGGTGAACGGCCCTGAGTGGAACGAAGGGGCTCAGGATAAACTCCGCGAGGAATCTCGCCTTGCAGTGGCAGCCACGACAGTGTTTTATCTGTCGTGGGCTTTTCAAGATTCCTCGTCGCCTTCGTATCCTCGCAATGGCAGGTGGCATGAGTTTTTCAGCAATCGCCTGGGAAAGTCCGCAACCATGCTCCGCGTCCCTTCACAAGAATGGCTTGATGACGACCTCGGCACACCCGCGGAGATCAAGCGGAGTTTTGACGATCTGTGGCGAATCAACCGCTGGCTGGGAGGCGTCTCGGGCTGCCTGCATCTGCTGGACCGGTATTTCGCCAGGCGGGATTCCCGCCGCGTCCGCGTTCTTGAGGTGGGTGCGGGTGATTCGCGCCTGGCGGCCTATCTGCAGGCAGAACTCGAGCGCCGCAACCGGAGCGTGGAGTTTGTGGCTCTCGACCGACGCCTGAGCCATCTGCGGAACGGGAACCCATCCGCCGGCAGGTTGTTGAGGATTGTTGGCGATGTTTCCGATCTTCCCTTCCCAAAAGAGAGTTTTGAGGTAGTCATCTGCAACCTCTTCCTGCACCACTTTTCAGAAAGCGAAGCGGTGAAATTGCTTCGCCGGCTTGGCGAGGTTGCGTCGGACGCGGTGCTGATCAACGACCTCGAGCGGCATCCGCTCCCTTACTTTTTTATCCGGCTGGCCTGGCCGTTTGCGCGCAGCCGGATCACCCGGCATGACGGCGCAGCCAGCGTGCGCCAGGCCTATACGAAGGATGAGCTTGAAAGCCTGGCCCGCCGCGCCGGCTTCACCGACTTTGAAGTCGAACGGCTTCCTGCCTATCGCCTTGGACTGGCGCTATGGAAAATTTGAGACCCGATTCCGGCCTGCTGGATCTGGCCATTATCGGTGGCGGCCCGGCGGGAACTGCGGCTGCGCTGGAGGCCAGACGCCACGGTTTGCGCGTCGCCATCTGGGAGCGGGACCGCTTCCCGCGCGACAAAGTTTGTGGTGAGTTCATTTCTTCCGAAGCTCTTCCCTGGCTGCAAACCGCGATTCCCGCAACGGCGGCGCGCGGCAAGGTCATCCCCAGTGCAGAATTTATTTCTGACCGCGGTTCGGCGCGGGGCTTCCGTTTGCCCGCTCCCGCGCTGGGATTATCGCGTCGGTCGCTCGACGCCGCCTTATGGAAAGCAGCTGCAGCGGCCGGCGCCGACACGCAGGAAGGCGAATGCGTTCGCGGAGTGCGCAAACTGCTACACGGCCGCAAGCAAGAGAACATGTGGGAAATCGAATCGGCCGGCGGGAGCGTTCGAAGAGCAAGGGCGCTGATCGTTGCCTGCGGCCGCTGGTGGGCGATCGAGGGACTTTCATCGCCAGCATGCCGGGGCGCATCTGCGAAGGCCGGGGATGGGGTTGGAGCCAAGGCTCACTTTGCCGGTATTCCCCCGCGCGGCAGCGTTGAAATGTATTTCTTTCGCGGAGGCTATTGCGGCCTGGCGCCGGTGGAGGACGATCGATACAACGTTTGCTGCCTGGCGCGTCGCGAACGCGTTTGCGAATCCGGGGCGAAGGTAACAGGGGATTTTGCCGGCTGGCTGGCGCAGATATCCCGCCTGCCCGCGCTCGAAAAACGTCTGCGCGGAGCGGCGCAGGTTTCTCCGGCCGTCACCACGGCTCCGGTGCATCTGGCACAAGGCCAGGCAACGCAGAATGGCGCTCTGATGGCGGGGGACGCTTCCGGGTTTCTCGATCCATTCACCGGGGAGGGAATTTCCATGGCCTTGCACAGCGGGCGACTGGCGGCACAGGCCGTTTCGCAGTCGTTGTCAGAGGGATTCGGCGGTGAACGAGCGGCTGAAGTTTACCGGCACAACCTGGCGCGGGCGGTACAGCGAAGCTATAAGTTTGCGGCCATGGCGCGCGCCCTGATTCAAGGCCCTGCCTGGGTACAGGGGCTGGTGACCGTGCCGCTTCCGTGGATTGGAAAACGGTTGCTTCGCGAGGCGCGCTGGCGTGGAACCCGGGAAGTAAAACTCAGCTAAGCTGGCTGGTATTGAAGGGATGGCCAACGGGATCGAAGAAAAAACATTGCGCGACGTCATCCTGAGCGCAGCGAAGGATCTGCTGCGTCGCTGAATCTAAAAAGCAGATTCCTCGCGGAGTTTATCCTGAGCCCCATCGTTTCACTCAGGGCCGTTCACCAGTGGAGGGCGAACAGCCTGCCCTGAGCGCAGCGAATGGGGGCTCGGAATGACAGGCGGTCATGCTCGGAGTGATATGTGCCCCGGCTCGGGTCGACATGCAAACGCGCTCAGGACGGCAGGCACAAGGCCCTTTTCGCCAGCCCGCTAAAAAATCTCGAAGCGTTCCTGGTGGATGTTGGGGTCGCTCTTGATGACCAGATTCTTGTGTGTGAGCGCCTCGATTTCCGTGACCAGCGTTCCATCCTTGGATTTCAGAGCCTGCGCGACTTCAGGATTAACGCGCAGGGTAATCGACTTGCCCTCGATTTCGCCGGCCATCTTCCGCGCTTCGGCCAGAATTTCATAGCAAACCGTGCTGACGGATTTAACCCAGCCTGACCCGTTGCAGTAGGTGCAGGGATCGCAAAGAGTGCGTTCAAGCGATTGCTTCACGCGCTTGCGGGTTACCGCAACCAGGCCGAAGTCGTTGAAGGAAAGGACCTTGGTTGGCGCCCGGTCGAAGCGCATGGCCTCTTCCAGGGCCTGCACCACCTTGTTCCGGTTGCGGCGCTCGTCCATGTCAATGAAATCGATCACGATAATCCCGCCCAGGTCGCGCAGGCGAATCTGCCGCACGATCTCATTGACGGCGTCAATATTGGTCTTGACGATGGTGTCTTCAAGGCGGTTGGTCTTGCCGACGTACTTGCCGGTATTGACGTCGATGGCCACCAGCGCCTCGGTCTGGTTGATCACGATATAGCCGCCCGATTTCAACCACACCTTCGGTCTGAGGGCCTTCTCAATCTCTTCCTGGACTCCATGTTCTTCAAAAAGTGATGCCTGCCTTGTGTGAAGCTTGGCGATTCCCACCAGAGAAGGCTGGAGTCGATTGACAAACTCGACCACCCGCTCGTAGTCCGCTTCATTATCCAGCCAGATGGATTTGAAGTCCGGAGTCACCAGATCGCGCATCAGGCGCTGAGCCAGATCCAGGTCGCGGTATAAGATTGCCGGGGCCTTCGTTTGTTCCGCGCGGTTGCGAATTTCGTTCCAAAGGGCTGTCAGAAATTGCAGGTCAGCCTTGATTTCATCGTCCGTGCGGCCTTCGCCTGCCGTGCGAACGATAAATCCGCCCGTCAGCGGACCCCGGTGCTCCAGGACGATGTTCCGCAGGCGCAGCCGCTCCTGTTCTGAAGAGATCTTGCGCGACACTCCAATGTGCGTGATGGTCGGCATGTAGACCACATAGCGCCCCGGCAGGGCCACGTGAGAGGTAATCCGGGCGCCCTTGGTGCCGAGCGGCTCCTTGGCGATCTGGACAATGATTTCCTGGCCTTCTTTCAGGAGTTCCGAAATCTGCAACCCCTGCCCTTGCCCCTGGCTCTGCGGGCTGCCGGCCCGCGTGGATTCGCTGCCGTCACTGCGGCGCGGATTCTTGCTGGTTCGCCGGCGTCCCCGGCGTCCCCGCCGCGGTGCAAAGTGCGGCCGCCCCTGCGGTTCCCGCAACGTGTAAGATCGCCCGGACGGTTCCTTGGCGCCTTCGGAAGTCCCGGAAACCTGCTGGTCTCCTTCGGAACCCTCTTCCGTTCCAGAAGGCCCGCCAGAAGCCGATGGCGCCTCCGGCTGTGCTTCGACGCCGGAATCGGCCGCCAGGGATTCACCCGCTTGCTTTGCTTCTTCTTCCGCCTCCGGCCCGGAGGCGGCCGGAATTTCCGAAGCTTTTTCAGTTTCGGGCGTCACGCCCGCAGCGGGTTCCGGCGCTTCGGTTGAAGCTCCTTCCCAGGCTTTTCGTGCTCGAGAAAAAGGTCTGGAAGCGGGTACGACAAAGGGCTGAGCATCGGATCGTGATGGCTCATCGCCACCTTCGGAATAGCTTTTGCTTCTCACTTCGGACCGGGTTCCTTCACTCCGCAAATCCCGGAAAGGCTCAACCTGATGCTCGGATGTCGCAGGTATCACCGCTGGAGTGGTTATGGGCTCCGGGGCTGAGTCTTCACCCGGGGTTCGTGAGGCGGCTTGCGATGGGGTCGAATTTTCAGGAGCTGGATGCCGGTGCTTGGCCAGGGACTCACCAGGGAGAACTTCAAAGCTCTGGGAAGTGTCAACCGGCTCAGGTTTCGGGGTCGTGGCCGGAGCCGGAGCGGTCTGCGGCTCCGGCCGGCGGCCAGGCCGGCGGTCGCCAAAACCTCCTCCGCGCCCGTGCCTGCTGCGCCGCCTGCCTCGATGTGAGCGGTGATGAGAGCCCTTCTCTTCATCCGAGGCGCCGGCGGCCGGACCGGGCAGGCGCATGCCGGATGATTCCGAAGCCGATGGCTCGTGCACTGTTGGCGCAGGGCCCTCCGGCGCCGCCGATTCGTCTGCTTCGGCGCCGTGCGGGGCGGCCGCTACCCTTTGGCCGGCGCCCGTGGCTGTTTCTGTTTCCGCGGATGAGCTTCGAGGTTCAATCTCGATCGTGGCTCCTCGCGTCTGTGATTCATTCAGAACGCCTTCAAACTCATCCTGGTCCTGGAGGGAGAAATCGGAAACATACAGGAACGCATCCCTATCGAGACCGATATCCACGAACGCTGACTGCATCCCTGGAAGCACTCGATTGACACGACCCTTGTAAATGCCGCCGACCAGGCCGACGTCTGTGTCGCGTTCAAAATAAACTTCAACCAGTTGACCGTCTTCGCACACGGCGACCTTCGTCTCGTGTGGAGACGATGAAATAAACATCTCCTTGTTCATGGAAACTCCTTTTTGTGGGACCCTCGGCAAGGATCAATCCGCGAAAGCGGAGATCAACTTCGAGTGTCCCCAACCCGGCCGCACACGCTTTTTTGTTCCAGTGCACACACCCGGCCAGCCTCCGTAAGCTTCGTCTTGTTGAAGCCCTTGGGTCTAACCGTGCATCGCGGGCGAGTGTGATCGGGCCATAGATTGCAAAAATACGGCTTGTTTAAGCCGCTTATAAAACTTGCCTTTGAAAACTTATCCTATAAACCTTCTGTTGCTTCCTGCGCCCGTGTTTTCAGTTAATTCACGAAACGCTGCATCTTGACGCTCATGACAAATCCAAGCCCCAGAAAAATAAAGAGCATGGAGGACCCGCCCTCACTCATCAGCGGCAACGGGATGCCGGTGATCGGAAACAAACCAATCATCATCCCCACATTCACAGCAACCTGAAAGAACAAGACCGCAGCAAATCCGATAAGGAGGAAACTGCCCGCCTGGTCGGCCGATGTCCGTGCGCCTTCAAGCAATCGCAAGAGCAGGATACCATACAGCAGAAAAACAGCCAGCGTCCCGGTAAATCCCCGTTCCTCGGCGAACGCGGCAAAGATGGCATCTGCGTGGGAGACCGGGATAAATCCCAGCTGACTTTGCGTACCCTTTCCCAATCCTCGTCCCCACAGGCCACCTGAGCCAATTGCGATCTTTGTTTGAGTCACTTGATAGCTGGAACCTTGAGTGTTCTGCTTGGGATGGACAAACGCTTGCAGCCGCTCGCGCTGATACGGACGTAACAAAAACCAGCCGACCGGCAATGCCAACAACCCTATCAATCCCAAAACCATGATCTGACGACGCCGGATACCTGCCAGGAATGCCCCCGCTATCACAATCGGCAGGTAGCATAGCGCGGTCCCGAGGTCGGGTTCTATCGCCACTAAGATTCCCGGCACGCCGGCCAGGAGTCCCAGCTTGGCTAATTCTCCCCAGGTGAAAGCCTTGTTTCGCCTTTTTGCGAACGCGGCCGCCACCGCTAGTATTATAACCAACTTGACAAGTTCTGACACTTGCAAAGTGAAGGCGCCGATCTGGAGCCAGCGGTGGGTGCCGGCCAGGCGCGGCCCCACCACCAGAACGGCAACCAGAACCAGCACGCTAAGAAGGTAGAGCCAGGGAACGTGAGCCAGGATCAGGTGATAATCAATCTGGCTCACGATCAAGGTCAGAGCGCAGCCCAGCAAAATCCAGTAGACCTGCTTTTGAAACTGGCCGGCGAGGGCTGTCTGGGTCGTGGTGCTGTAAATTTCAACGAGGCCGATGGCGGCAATCGCCAGAGCCAGCCCCAGCAACGACCAATCGAAGTCATGAAAGTTGAGTGAATTCCGCATTGCCTGCAGCCCTTGTGACTATTGTGCCGGCTCCACCGAATTCGGCTTCGCCTTGTTGCTCACCTCACTCACCAGCTGCGCCGGAGAGCTCTTTTGCCCCTTCTCCTGATAGTAGGCCTTGATAATGTCGCCTGCGATGGGGGCGGCGACCGAGGAGTGCTCGCCCTGCATCACCAGAACCGCCACCGCAATATCAGGATTCGGCGAGGGAGAGTAGCCCACAAACCAGGCGTTGTTCCTGTAGGATCCCTTGTGGGCGGAATTTTGAAGTCCGACGCTGACCACCTGGGCGGTCCCCGTCTTGCCGGCCACACTCAGCCCCGCGCATCGCGCCCGGGCCCCCGTCCCGCCGGGTTCATTGACGACTCCCCACATCCCATTGGTTACAGCCTGCACGGTGCTGTCGTGCAGTGGGAAGCGAATCGTTGAAGGGGATGGCGGATCAACTCCCAGACTTTCCAGCTCCTGGCTATAGGCCAGGTGAGGCCGAACAAAGTCGCCGCCGGAGGCGATTCCCCCAATGGTATAAGCAACTTGCAGCGGCGTGACCTGGACGGCCCCTTGTCCGATCGCCACGGAGATCGTTTCCCCGGGCCACCATTGCCTGTGAAAAATCTTCCTGACCCAACCCGGGGAAGGAATGAGGCCGGAATCTTCATCCGGCAGATCAATCCCGGTCCGGTGGCCCAATCCCAGATGGTCGGCAAAGTAATCAATCTTCTGGATACCCAGCATCTTCCCCAGAGTGTAGAAGTAATCGTCGCAGGAAATGACGATAGCCCGGTGGAAATCCACTCTCCCATGCGTGTGCCAATCATGGAACGTGTGCCCGTAAATGGTGATTTGTCCGTGGCAATCAATGCTGAAGTCGGGCGTAATGGCCCCGGTTTCAAGGGCCGTCGTCCCCGTAATAATCTTGAAGATGGACCCCGGAGCCAGTTGGGCCTGGATCGCTTTGTTCATCAGCGGATGCAGCGGGTCTGTGGTGAGCTGCTTCCAGGTTTTTAACGGAATGTGATGGGTGAAAT
>Ga0307374_10012848_pt1 | contig 11677 bp, 11 predicted proteins | sample OX3MG_FD_202532 | JGI IMG/M metagenome (GOLD analysis project Ga0307374, IMG submission 202532) | Soil microbial communities from Risofladan, Vaasa, Finland - OX-3 | ecosystem: Environmental > Terrestrial > Soil > Coastal area > Acid sulfate soil | place: Finland: Risofladan, Vaasa | collected...
AGTCAGCTGGCTCCCGACTGGCGGCACCCCGGCGAAGGAGGCTCCATCTCCGAGCTGGCCCAGCGCCACCTGTCCGGTAGCTGGGCGCCCACTTGGCCCCGGGCTAGAGCGGCAGCCGATCCGCCAGGGCGGGGGTTGCCTTAAGGGTGCTGGCGATCACCCGACAGACCGGATCGAAGTCGGGCGGCTCGCTGAGGTCCAGGTACCAGGCCTGCTCGGCGAAGAACCGGTCCACCCAGATGGTCCCCTCCCGTACCGCAAGGCCCAGGCGGACCATGCGACCCTGCTGGTCCGGGACCGATCGGGAGAGCAGCCCGTCCACGGTGCTGATCCAGCCATGGAGCTCGGTCAGTTCCCGGAGTTCGTAGCCACCGTCGCCCAGGTCGTACTCGACCACGAGTTCCACGAAGGGGCGCGCCGGGTTTTGGCGGTGGGTGCAGACCTCCTCGTCGTCGTGGTAGAGCTCGCAGTCGCTGCCGGGACCGTAGGTGCCCACGTAGGTAAGCAGGGCGTCCCAGTGGAAGTGGAGCGTGGCAGCATAGCGGTGGGGTGGTTCGCTCGAGGGCAGGAGCACGGTGGCGTGGAAGGTGCGCTCGCCACTGCTTGGCTCGAGCTCGTGGCCCACGTCGTGTACCACCAGAGAGGACTTCTCCAAGCCTTCCAGTAGCTCGGCGGCCACTTCCTCGTAGCTGGGGAAGTAGGCATCGCTACTCCCGGGAGCGTTACGGGCCTCTTCTCGGCTCATCCTCCTCCCCTGGTCCGGGCCTTGCGGCGCGCCGAGTCCGCCAACGACAGCACGGTCTTGCCCCCGGGACGAAGCTGCATCGATCTGGCTCCCACGAAGCGGATCTGCCTCCCGCCGAAGCCCAGCTTGAACTGGGCCAAACCGCGAAAGGGGTGGTTGGGATCGTCGTTCTCAGGAATACCCCAAAGATCGTAGTGGTGGCATCCCTCCTCCCGAGCCCGCAGCATCGCCCGCCACTGCAGAAGCTGGTTGGGCATCCGTTCGCGGTGCCGACCGGTGGCGCCCCCGTACAGATAGACGGCACGACGGGCGAACCCGACCGTCAATATTGCGGCGACTACCTCTCCCTCGACCTGCGCGGCCAGGATCCGGGCCCGGCTCCCCAGTTGTTCCACAACCAAAGCCACATGTTCGGGGCTGGGGAGATGAATCCGCTGACGTGACTCAGTGGCGCGGAGGCAGGCAACCAGCTGCTCGACGCTCGCCAGCTCATCGATCGTCACCCCCCGACGCTCGGCCAGCCGGACGTTGTAGCGAGCCTTGGGGTGGAAGCTGCCCAGAATCGCCTCCGGCTCAGCGACGAGGTCCACCTCCACCGTGGCCAGCGGTTGCCGGGCCCTGGCCGCAGTCCAGGACAGCCAGGGATGGCCGGCCGGAAGACTTCCCTCCGACCAGGGAGCCTCTATCTCCAACGCCAAGGCCCGGCGTTCCCGCCCCAGATCGACCAGAGCCTTTTCAACCTGTTGGAAGGCGGCTACATCGGCCGGGTCACATACCGGCCCCCGGGGGACGTAGATCCGGGAGAAGCCGGGAATCCCGCTCTCGCCCACCTGCGCCGATATGGGCAGCCGACCGGCCGCGGTTTCGACCTCGAGCCGGGCAACCTTCCAACCGGCCTGGTTTTGCACCTCTCCCCAGGCGAAGGACTGCAGAAGATTGGCCGCTGGCCAGCCCTGGAGGCGGGCGTCCCATTCGGCCGCCTCCCGAGACTGAGTCGGCGACATCACCGGGGCATTCTGGCAGACGGCTCCCTGCAGATCGGCTTCCGGCCAACGAATTCCGAAGCTGGCCTGTGCTAGTATCGCGCCGACCGCACGTGGGGAGGGCGGACCCGGTTTCACTTCGGGTTGCCCTCAAGGAGCTACTCCGCCAATGCAAAACCAGGGCAGCATCGGGCCCACTACCGTCGCTGAACTGCTCCAGGCCATGCAGCAGGAAAGGGCGACTGGCACACTTTCGCTCGCTAGCAACGGCAACCAGTGCGCTCTTCATTTTCTGTTTGGTCATCTATTCCACGCCGTCGGCGGCGACGGCCAGGGCGAGCCCGCGGTGATCGATGCGCTGGGCTGGCACGACGGCGAGTACAGCTTCAACCCCAGGGCCAAGCTGCCCCCGGAGGAGACCATCAGCAGTTCCACCGAGGACCTCTTGGCGCAGTGGCGCAATGGGCGGGATAACGGCACCGGGTCCCCAGCCGCCGCCGAGGTGGCTGCGGAGGTTGCCGGTGCGGACACACCCTCCCGTTCCGACCTTGAGCTCGATGACGCCGACTCCGACCAGGACTGGTTGGACACGGTGGGTGCCACCGAGATCACGGACGAAGTCCAGGAACCGGCCGACATTCCGGCCTTCCAGACTCCCGCTCCTCCACCCGCCTCGCCCCCCAAGGCGTTCACCTCGCCTCGGCCGGCAGTCGCGGCCGCGTCGTCCGTCCCGTCCCCCGCTCTGTCCGCCCGTCCTCCCAACTGGTCAGCGGCGCGTTCGCTGACCTCCAGCGGAGCGGTCCCCGAGCGGTCCCGTCCCGGCGTCATCCAGTCGGTGGCGCCGGGACGGGACCGCTCGGGAACCAATTCCGGAGGGCAGCCCGCCCGGCCGGTGGCCGGTTCCACCCGGAGCCAGCTCTCGGTGGTGATACCGATGCCTTCCGGCCCCTCTCTGCACAGCGGTCTCAAAGCCAGCTTCCTGAACTTCCCCATGCTGCTCAAAACCCTCGCCCAGGATGGCTTCTCCGGGTACGTCAGCGTCCGGGGAGAGAAGGACGAGCACGACGTCGGACACATCCTCTTCCGGGAGGGGGCAATCCTCCAGGCCCAGCAACGTTCCGGCGGCTCCTACCGGCGCAGCAAGGCCGCGCTCCAGGAGCTGATGAGAGGGGTTTCGGCGGGCGAGGGCCTGATCGACGCCATCGAGCTCCCCGCCGAGCTGGTCGGTTCGGTCAGCGGCTTGATTGTGGCCAACACGGTCTTTCTGCAGCTACCTTCACGAATCGTCGACTTCGACGCCCTGATCCAGTACCTCGAGGAGCAGCCAATCAACGGGGGCATCCTGGTCACCTCGAAACCGGAGCAGGTCTCGGTGGTCCTGGTAAGTGAGGGCCGGGCCAAGGGAAGCTACAGCACCGCCAGCCCGGAACTCACCGAGGGGCCCGGGGTGGCGTCCGCCGCTTGTGAGGATCGGGAGGCGCGGATCGACGTGGTCGCCGCTCCCAGCGGGGTGGTGCCGGTGATCGAAATCTCGGAGATCGGCTGACCCTTCGGAGAATGCTGCTCGGGACGACTGGTTCCTGGCGGCTCGTGCTGGTGGCCGGCGCACTCTCGCTCCTGCCTATCTCCACCCTTCTGGCCGGCTGCGGGCCGCTGAATCCACCCCAGATCACCAACGTGTCCCCTGCTCCCAGTCAGGGAGCGGTGCACACCAGCGACCCCTTGGTGATCACCTTCGACACCCCGATGAACGAGCGGTCGGTGGAGTACCGGCTGCGGCTCCGCACCCGAAAGGGACACCCGACCCCCGGCTGTTCAGTATCCCGGGCGGCGGCGGGACATCCTACCGGGTGTCACTTCTCCTGGGAAACCCCTGAGGTGATGAGGCTGCTCCACCCCGGCCACCCTTGGGCGGTGATCACGACCTACCGGGTCCAGCTTGGAGGTGGGATCGGCGCCGCCGACGGCGCCGTGAACTCACTCTCCCACTCTTGGGAGTTCTCCACCGAGGGTGGTCCCCAAGTCTCCGCCACCACCCCGTCCAGCGGTGGCACGGTGGGACCTGACCAGGCAATCTCCATCAACTTCAGCCGGGAGATGAACCCAGCGGCGGTCAAGCGGGCGGTCACCCTCACCCCCGCCCCGGCCGGCGGGTACCAGCTGCTCCGCAGCACCACGGTGCCAGGCCGATTCCTGCTGGAGCCGGGCCAGCCGCTGGTCCCGGGCAGCGCCAACACCCTCTCGGTGGCCAGATCGGCGCTGGATGTGGACGGCAACCGGCTCCAGCGAGCGGCGGTCGTCCACTTCACCGTCAGTGGCTTGGGCAGCACCACCACGGTGGTCTTCCCCGCCGGGCCAGCGACCACCGACCTGACCCAGGTGCTGGCCGCCTCCGCGCCCCAATACCCGGGTGATCCACCCGCTCTTCGGGTCCTAGCCACCGCATCTTCGGGCCAGCACTACCTCTACACCTGGCCGTCGCCTGATGGCGCCCGACTGGGCATCGAAGCGGCTGGCAACCAGCCGATCGAGGTGATCGACCTCCGCACCGGCAAGACCGCGACCGTGCTCGGGAGCACCGGGAGCACCGCCGCCGCCTGGAGCCCGAACGGGCAGCAGCTGGGCTTCGTGGTAGGCGGCGCATTACGGGTCTATACCGTCTCCGACAGCACCTCGGTGACGCTTGCCTCCGCTCTCGCGATGAAAGGCCCGCTGAGCTGGAGACCGGACGGCCAGGTGCTGGCCGCCGTGGCAACACCCTCGGCCGCGCCCACTCGGGTGGCCCTGCTCAGTCCCGCCCTCAAGGCTGTCACGTTCCTGCCCACCTCGAGTTCCACGGCGGCCGGCGAGACCGATCCGGTCTGGAACCCGGACGGCTCCAGCCTGGCCTTCGGTGTGGGCAGCGGCAGCGCCCTGGCGCTATGGATCTACCGGCCGCTCGACACTGGCTCCCCGCTCAGCCTGGTGGCGACTCACGCCGGCGCACCGCTGGCCTTCTTGGACCCCGACACGATCTTGGTTCGCAAACCGAGCGGTGCGCTGGCGACCGTCTCCACCACGACCGGGGTCGAGACCGTACTGCTGGGCCCCACGGCCGGGCAGTACCCGCAGGCCGCCACCGCCACCACCACCGGACGGCAGGTCGCCTACACCCTGACCGTCGGCGGCCGGGTCCAGGTCTACTTAGCCAACGACAACGGGACGGGGGTGGAGCCTCTCACCGGGTTCTCCAGCACCAATGCCCTGAATGCGGGTCCACCCAGCTTCACCGGCGGCTGACGCAGACCAGGTAGCGGGTTGGACCGGCCGATGGGGTCGTCCGCGCTAACTTCGGGCGATAGATGAGGGCGGAGACAGCGCAGCCATCGGCGGGGTCAGGGCGGATGGACTGACCGGATCCCGAGGCTAACTTGGTCAGGTCGGCGGGCCTGCCCCAGACCGTTCGGATGGCAGTTCCCGCACCCACGTTGCTGGTCGCAGCCGCGGCGCCGGTCGTAGTGGGATTGGAGTGGCCTCCCATTTGGTCTCTGCCAGCGTGGCCAGGAGCCTGGGCGCGCTGGGCGTTTCCTTCTCCCTCCAGTTCTGGCACCCCCGGCACCAGCGCGAACAACGGCAGAGCTCTCTGGCGCCCGCTGCCGCGGTCTGGCGGCAATCGGGGTGCTCATCCGTATCTGGCTCGCGGCGATCACCGCCTGGTGGCTACTGGCGGCGGGAGCCTTGGGCTTGGGAGTCGCATGGGGATGGGCTACCCGTCCGGCGCCGGCCCGGCTTGACGGCTACCCGGACGTCGCCATGGTGGTTCTCTTCGAGCCGCTGGCAAGCAGGGGGACGGGCCTGGTGGAGCTGCACCATCTCCCCGCCGATCTCGCTACGGGTAGGGACCCCTCGCACTGGCCCCGGTGGTGCCGCTGCGGATGGGCCGAGCCGGACTGAACCGCGCCGAGGCCTTCCCGCTCTGGCCGGCGGCTCCCCTCGCGGAGGGATCGCTGCGGAACTCCAGTGCTCGGGACCCATCCACCCGAGAGCGGCCGCAGCCGCAGACCGCCTTGCTGCTGGCGGTGACCTCGGCCCTGTTGGTGATTGGAATCTGGACCCGGCTGATGGGCTCGCTGAGCCAGGATGTCCTCAGACCTCGCCACTGGCCAGGGCGGCCACACCCGGAGGCAGGCCGTACTCCGGCAGGAGCAGATCGACGGTGCGTTCCCAGGTGAAGCTCTGAGCCCGCCTCCAGGCTGCGGTCCGCATCGACTCCCTGGCCGCCGCCGGTGCCGAGATGACCTTGGCGATGGCCTCGGCGTAGTCGGCCGGGTCCCGGCCCTCGACCAGGTAGCCGGTGCTGCCGTCGGCCACCACGTCGCGAAGGCCTCCTACCGAAGCTGCCACCACCGGGGTGCCGCAGGCCTGGGCCTCCAGCGCCACAAGCCCGAACGACTCGGTGTGCGACGGCACCACCACCACGTCCGCCAGGCAGTACAGCAGGGCAAGCCGGTCCTGGGGTTGGGCGCCCAGAAAGCAGACCCTGCCGTCCAGCCCCAGGCTACTAGCGCGCTTCGCCAGTTCTCCTCTCTGATCCACTCGGGCGCCGTCACTGCTGACGTCACCGACGAGGAGGAGTTGGACCGGTTCCCCGCCCCGGTGGCGGCCATCCAGCAGGGCGAACGCATCCAGCAGGGTGTCCGGACCCTTGAGGGGCTCCAGCCGACCCGCGAACAGAACCACCCGCCGGCCTTCCAACTTCAGCCGCCGGCGAAGCCGGCCGGGGTCGCGGGGCTGGAACCGGACCAGGTCGACGCCGGGCGGAGCTACCACCAGCTGGCCCGGGCGGGCTCCGTACAGGCGTTGCAGGGCGCGGGCTTCGCCCGGGGTATTGGCAACCAGTCGGGCCCCGGTCGCCACCGCGCGGCGCTCTGCCAGGAGCCGCTGGGGACCGTCGCCGTTGAAGCCGTACTCGCCCTTGACCGCAGCCAGGGTGTGGGCTGTGTGCAACCAGGGGACGCCGAGTTCCCCTGCCAGCTCGGCGGCCACGTCCACGGTCAGCCAGTAGTGGCTGTGAATGGCTACATACCGTCGCCCGGACGGCTTCATGAACTGCCGCACCGCTTGGAGGTACTCATCGCGCGTATTGGGCAGCTGGTGCTTGGAGAGTCTCCGCGCCGGACCGGCGTCGACTGCGACCACCCGGCTGCGGGGCCCCATGGCCTGCTCACGGGGCTCATCAGGGTCGGTACGGCGCACGAATACGTCGGTGTGGACCCCGCGCGCGCCCAGTTCCTCGCAGACCGACCGCACGTAGACGTTGAGACCCCCGTTCTCACGCTGGCCTAACCGGGCCAGGGGGGAGGCGTGCAGCGACAGGAAGGCCACCGCATCGCCCGCAGGGGAGCCTGCCGGCCCCTGACTCCGACTCACGTCCGGGTCTCCGGCCCGCCGGTCGGGCTCAGCTCGAGCCGCCAGAGCGGACTGTTCTCCGCGCCCAGGTGATACTTGTAGCCCTCACTTCCGCGCAGGAAGTCGGCCGTGTGGCAGCCCTCGGCGATGGCGGCCCTGATCCCCTCGGCGACGCAGATCAACCCTGGCGAGAGCGCGGCCAGCTCGGGTTCGTATCCCGAGTTGTAGAGGTGCCATCTCCCCGAGACCGTGAACCCCAGAGAGGCCGCCAGGAACCGTCCATCGGACTCGATGAATTGGATCCGCAGCCATCCCCGTTTATGGATCCGGCCTGAGGCGGAGCGAATGAAAGCCTCCACTGGGGTGGTGAGGAACTCCACCTTATGGGGGCCGCTGGCCTTGAGGATGGGGAAGAAAGCATCGAGAGCCCTCTCCAGACCGAGCAGGTCCTGGTCGACCAACCGCCACCCAGGCCGCTCGTTGTCCAGGCGGCGCAACTTTCGGCGGAGCTCATGGCGGTCCTTCTTGTTCAGGCGCCCGGATAGGTAGCTCTGGAAATCTGAGTCAAGCACGACCCGGGGGCTGACTTCCTCCTGGGTCAGGCTCTGACGCAGCTCCAGCGGCTCAGCGGCAGCCCGCAGGGCCGCCAAGGCCGGGGAGGCGTCAGGGACGAAATGGAGGTCCAGGGAAACGGTGCCCGGGGTCGCCACGCTCCTCCCATCCGCGAAAAAGAGCCGGTCCAGAACCGCCGCCGCCACTTCCTCGGCTCGGCCTGGCCGAAAGAGGAATCCCAGATGGTCTGAGAGAGCGACCCCGCCCCCAAACCGCATGATTCGGGAAGGTCCGGGGGCGGAGTAAAGCGGGACGATCCCTAGCGGGTAGTCACCGTCCCAAACCAGAAAGCAGTGCAGCTCGAGGTCGGTGCCGAAGTTTTCCCACCAACTCCACTGCCAGTCCCAGGATAGGAAGGGGTTGACGGGCTCACCGGCGGCCTCGATCTCGTTCCAGTTGGAGCGTAGCTGCCATAGGCCGGCGGTGGTGGTGATCTCCTCCACCCGGAGGCCGCTCTCGCGCGGATTCAGTGCGGCTTGCGCCCCAAGGGGCGCTGGACATGAGGCCCCGATGCTTGCTCCACCCTGAATTCCCCGCGCTTTCCCGCGGCGCCTTCGACCGCGCCTAGTGAGATGACTCTACCATCGCCGCCAGCGGCCAAACATAAAGTGGGGGCACGTTGAGCCTGAACGAGCCCGATCGAGCCGAGGTGCTGGTCTGGACGGTGGGCACCGGAGGCGGCCACCGCAGTGTGGCGGAGGCCCTAGTGCAAGCCCTGACCACCCGGGGCCAGGGTCGGGTCCGGGTCGCCGTGGACGACCCCACCGAGGCCCGGATCGGACGGACGGCGCGCTCTCTGGCTCGGGCCTACGGGCCGCTAGTTCGCACCTCGCCGGCGCTCTGGGGCCTGCTTTTCAGAGGGTTCAGCCGGCGCCAGTTCAGCTCGGGGCTGGATCGCTTTCTGCTCCACCAGCTAGTACCGGCCATGTCAGAGCGAACCAGGATCCGCTCCCCTCGGGTGGTGGTCAACTGTCACCCTCTACTCGGCCCGGCAGCCCATGCCGCTGCGGCTGCCGACCCGACCGACTCCCCGCCGGCACTGGTGACCGTCATGACCGATCTGGTTGGCGGCCATCTGAGCTGGCTCTCGCCCCGGCCCGACGCGATCCTGACCGCCACCAGCCAGGCTTCGGAGTGGTGCCTCCGCCACGGACTCCCGGCCAATCTGGTCCACCAGACCGGTCTCCCCATCGACCCTTCCTTGGCCTCGGGGCCCGCCGGCCCCGAGGAGCGCCGAGAGCTGCGCCGAAGGCTTGGCCTCAATCTCGATTCCCTCTGCGTCCTGATTGGCGGAGGCGCCGAGGGGGCTGGCCATTTGAAACGGCTGGCGAGCTGGGTCGACTCCAGCGGGCTGCCCGTTCAGGTGGTCGTCGCCTGCGGCAATAATCGGCGGCTGCTGAGTTGGCTACAGCTCCACCCCGGGCTGGTACCCACGGTAGCCCTCGGCTTCCAACCTTCGCTGACCCCGTGGCTGCGGGCCGCCGACGTGTACCTCGGCAAGGCCGGGCCCAGCACCCTGGCCGAGGCGGCGGCGGTGGGCCTGGCCTTGCTGGTCACCGACGCGCTTCCCGGCCAGGAGGAGGACAACGACACCGCCGTGGTGGCGGCCGGCGCGGCTCGGAGGATCCAGAGCCGCGCCGGTCTCCTGGAAGACCTCGCTCGCCTCGCTCGCCGGGAGGATCCCCTGCTGGGGGAACTCCGCCGCGGCGCACTCTTGTGGGCCCGCCCCGACGCTGCCGACCAAGCTGCCGAAGTGATCCTCAGCTTCCTGGACGGGGCCCGGCCGGGTGCGGTCCGCCTGCCTCCGGGACGAACCGCAACCGGGTGAGGGCGCGTCCTCCAACCTCGGCGTTGATCGAGTCCAGGATCACCGAAGACTCGATCTGGAGCTGGTGTGCGATGGCGGGATGGGCACAGGCCAGCACCAGGACCGAGCCCTCCACCGCGGAGACCCGCACGTGCGGACGCAGGAAGTCGCCGCAGGCCTTGGCGAAGGCCGACTCAACTCGTACCTGCCTGACCTGCCTGGTGGCGCCCAGTCGGCGCAACACCCGCGGCAGGATCGCCTCTATGCCCTCCATTGGGCCAACTCTTGGTCCGGCTGCAACAGCTGAGAGATGCTGCCTCCCAGGACCCGGAGCGTCTGGGCGATGGGCACCTCGGTCCCGATCTCCGGATCCTCGGTGGCGGTGATCAAGGTCTGCTCCACCGCCAACTCCTCGGAGAGCAACTTGATCAGGCCAGCCCTTCGGTCCCTGTCGAGCTCAGAAAACACATCGTCGAGCAACAGCAGCGGGGTCTCTCCACCGATGCTGAGGTGCTGCCGGACCTCGGCCACCTTGAGCGCCAGGACGACAGTTCGTTGCTGGCCCTGAGAAGCGAATTGGCGGGCGGGCTGGCCTCCTAGCAGAATCTCGAAATCGTCGCGGTGAGGCCCGACTACGCACTGGGCCCGGGCGAGTTCCTCGGCGGCGCTTCGTTCCAGGGCCCGGCGCAGGGCGTCGGCGGGTTCACCGATCTCCCCTCCGGGCAGCGCCTTTCCCAGACCGGGCCGGTATCTGAGCTGAAACTCGGCCACCTCGCCGATCCTTAGAGCGGCCTCCGCGGCCACGGGTTCCACCGTGGCCAAGTAGCGCTTGCGCTCGGTCATCACGGCCGCCCCGTGCTCCACCAAGGCCTCGGTCCAAGGCCGCAGCTCCTCCCGGGTGGCCAGTCCGTCCCTGACCCGGTGCAGGAGGGCGTTCCGGTGCACCAGGGCCCGGCGGTAGCGGCCTGTTGACTCGGAATATTTGGACGAGAGCTGGCTCAGAACCACGTCCAGCAGGCGGCGTCGGGGCTCGGGTCCGCCCTTGACCAAGAGAAGGTCCTCGGGCCAGAAGAGGACCACCCGGAACCGTCCCAGAAGTTGGCGGGGTTGGACCGCTTCCCCTCCCTGGCGCAGTCTGCGAACCCAGCGGTCGGACTCTGGCTGGCGCTCTGCCCGCAGCTCCATGTCGGTCTCCCCGCCCTTGTCGAGCAGGTGGCCCGCTACCCCCATCCTCTGCTCACCCCAGGCGGCGCAGTCTCCCAGCGATCCAGATCTGGGTGATCTCATCAGCGCCAGGGTGGATATCGCCTCCAGGAGGCTGGTCTTGCCCTGACCGTTCTTGCCGAGTACCAAGTTCACGCCGGGAAGAAGCTCTAGTGAGGCCTCTTGGTAGATGCGAAAGCAGAGCAGCCGGAGCTGAGACAGGTACACCGGCCCAATCCCACCCGCGATCCTAGATCGCCACCCTCACGGGCATGATCACGTATCGATAGCTGTCATCTCCCGGGGCTCTGACCAAACCCGGAGCCAGTGCCCCGTTGAAGATCAACTCGACCTCAGGGGAGTCGATCAGCCCTAGGACATCGGTGACGTACCTGGCATTGAAAGCTATCCCCAGGCTTTCCCCTTCGACATTGGCGTCGACTCCGGCCACGTTATCCCCAACCTCGTTGGTGTTGGCCGAGAGCACGATCTGGCCCGGCTCACATTGGATCTTCAGGACGTTGGCAGCGTCACGGGCGAACAGGGATACCACCTTGGTGGTTCGGCGCAACTCCTCAGTGGAAGCCCTGGCCACGGTTTGGGAGCCGGTGGGTATGACCTTCTCGTAGCTGGGATAGACCCCGTCGATCAGTCGGGCGGTCAGTTCGTAGCCGGGCAGCTGGAATTTCACCTGGGCCCGCGAGGCCCCAATGGTGAGATTGACAGTAGCTGGACCGGCCGCGACGGGCTTGAGCAGACGGGAGAGCTCGGACAGAGCCCGGGCCGGGATGATGACCCCCAACCGCTCGATCTGAACCCCTTCCTCGGTGGCTCGGATCACCCGGATGGCCAGGCGGTGCCCATCGGTGGCGACCAAGGTCACTTCGGATCCTGCGATCTCGGTGAGTACTCCGGTATAGATCGGACGCCCCTCGTCAC
>Ga0307374_10012849_pt1 | contig 11676 bp, 12 predicted proteins | sample OX3MG_FD_202532 | JGI IMG/M metagenome (GOLD analysis project Ga0307374, IMG submission 202532) | Soil microbial communities from Risofladan, Vaasa, Finland - OX-3 | ecosystem: Environmental > Terrestrial > Soil > Coastal area > Acid sulfate soil | place: Finland: Risofladan, Vaasa | collected...
TCGGCAGGGGGAATTCAAGTTTCAAGGAGCATTCGATGATAGAAGAGCGTGAAGTGGTTGTGCCGCAGGAAGCGGCGACTCCCCGGTGGGTTGGAATTGGTGTGGTAGTGCTGGCGATAGTTTCGCTGGTGGCGCTCGGCGTAGGCTGGAGTGCTGAGAATGCCTCCAAGAGCAATCAGCAAGCCCTTACCGCGCAGGTGCAGGCTGACAAGCAGGCGCAAAGCGTCCTCGAACAGCGTTTGCAACAGGCTGCAGAAGCGCAGGCGCAAGTGCAGGGCGAGGTAAGCGTCATTACGAGCCGCCTGAAGCTGACGCAAAGCGAGCTCGCCAATGCCCGGTACCAGGCCAAGAAGATCAAGGACATGGACGCCAAGCAGTTTGCCGCGTTCCAGCAGCAACAGGAACAGGTGAACACGCAACTGGCCACCAAGGCGAACTCGGACGACGTCAACAAGCTCAGCGGCGACGTTAACGGCGTCAAGACGGACTTGGATTCGACCAAGCAGAGCCTTCAAATGGCGCGAGACCAGTTCGGCAACCTAATCGCGCGGAACCACGATGAAATCGCACAATTGCGCCGGATGGGCGAGCGCAACATCTACGAATTCAGCGTGGACAAAAAGGGCGAGCGGAAACACGTTGGCGCCCTGACTGTCGAGTTGCGCGGCACGAATGTGAAGCAGCAGCTCTTCACGATGTATCTCTTCGTCGACGACAAGCGGTTCGAAAAGAAGAATCGTTCCGCCGACGAGCCGATTTACTTCTATACGCACGATTACCAGACACCGCTTGAACTCGTCATCAATCAAGTAGGGAAGAATAAAATCACTGGTTATCTAAGCGTGCCCAAAACCGCTGGAACCACAGCTCAAACGGCGACTACCGGCACGGGCGAGTAGAACCGACTTTACCCGAACAAAAGCCTCGCGTTCCCCGATTTACGACGAGAGGCGGCAAGCCACAAAAAGGGAGGCACTCCTGAGGGATGCCTCCCTTTTTTGTTTTTGCGCGAGCTTATTCGGCTTTCGCCAGCGAACGCTGCTTGCGTTTCAGGAATGTCTTGGCCAGCGCGGGAAGCTTGTCATGCGCGAGCTTTCCTTGCTCGTAGAGCTTCATCTTGGCCTTCGCCGACTTCCGCTTTTTGTGGTGGCGCTTCCAGGCCATGAACCGCTTGTCGTTTGCCATGCGTATCCTCCGGATCACATTGCGAGCCTATCGATTGTAGCGGAGCGTAACATTCTTGCAACCCCGCATTATGATTTTCCGCGCATAGTAACGAGTTCAAGTAGGATGGTGCGCTATGCCTTCTCTGGTCATACACGCCGGACGCGCGTTGACGCCGCATGAAGAAATCAACGATGCTGCCGTCGTCGTGGAAGACGGCAAGATTGCTCGCATAGGCCGCCGCGATGAAATCGAGGTCCCGTCGGGCGCGAAGGAAGTCCTTGCGCGCGACATGACCCTGATTCCTGGCTTCGTCGACATTCACATCCACGGCGCGGGCGGACACGACGTGATGTCTTCCACCGAGGAAGCCCTAACCACCGTCGCGAAAACGGTCGCGCGTCACGGAACCACGTCCATCGTGGCAACCACCGTGACCGCGCCACCAGACGAAACGCGCCGCTGCCTCGAAGACATTGCCCGTTTCATCGCAAGTCCAGCAAATATGGACACGCCTGCCGCCTCAGCGGCCGAAATCGTCGGCATCCACCTCGAAGGCCCATTCATCAGTCTGACCCGTCGCGGCGTTCACCCGCCGGGCGCCATCGCCAAGCCTTCCGTCGCCCTACTAGACCGTTACCTCGAAGCTGCCGGCGGCAATGTGCGGATTCTCACGCTCGCTCCGGAGATTCCCGGCGCGCTTGAACTGGTCGAACACGGCTACGCCCGCGGCATCGTCGTCGCTCTGGGCCACACTGACGCTACCTACGAACAGGCGCATACAGCGATCTTTCGCGGTGCACGCCACGCGGTTCACGTCTTTAACGCCATGCGCCCCTTTTCGCATCGCGAAACAGGAGTACTCGGCGCCGTGCTCACCGATGACTCCGTAACGGCAGAGATCATCGCGGACGGCGTCCACGTGGATGATCCCGCGATACGCCTGCTGCTGGCCGCCAAGGGCCCTGAGCTCGTCATTCTGGTCAGCGACGGCACGGCAGCCACGGGCATGCGCGATGGCAGCTATCGCCTGGGGACATTTGACGTGATTGTTTCCGGTGGCGTCTGCCGCAATCGCGAAGGCAAGCTCGCCGGCAGCACGCTGACGCTCGACCGCGCCTTGCAGCATATGGTGCGCCTCGGCGTGCCATTAATCGAAGCCGTCCGCATGGCAACGCTCATTCCCGCGCGCCGCGTAGGCTTGGAGAAAAAAAAAGGCGTTCTCGCCGTGGGCGCCGACGCCGATCTCGTCCTCCTCACTCCCGAGCTAAAAATCGCCGACGTCTACACCCGCGGCGTCGCGGCGCAATAGCGTAGTCCTGCATTTCAGACTCCGCCTTTTGCGTTCTTCAGCGCGCTTCGTTGACCAATCACGAATTCAGGGGAATTTTTAGTTCTTCGGCAAGCGTGTAAGGATCGAACGGGCTGTTGGCAAAATACCGCCCATCCACTTCCAGCGTAGGCACTTTGCGCCGGCCATTATTGACGCGCAGGACCAGCGCTTCAGCTTCGGGCGACTTATCGATATTCACTTCGCGAAATTCGATTCCGCGCTCTTTCAGGAAGAGCTTCGTCCGCCAGCAATCACCGCACCACGGCGTGCAGTACATGGTAATCACAGCCATCGAATAATCTCCCGTTGCTCTCACTATTAAAGATGCTCTACAAACGTGGCAGATTCAATCGGCGCGCTTCGCTATCGCAGATCAAACGACAACTACGCGGCAAGATATTAGGAAGGCTTGGAATTCGCAGGATCTACTATGCACTAATGGCGGGAACTTTCCTCGGACGCGCCCGCGACGCCGCTCTTCGCAGCGGCCTGCAAGCGAGCCTGCGCGCGATTCAAAGCGAAGCTGACGCTATCCCAATCCGCATCCGCGGAGGATTTCTTAGCCATCTCGCTTTTCGCCCGCTCCAGCGCCGTCCGTGCGCGCGCAACGTCAATCTCGCTGGCGCGCTCGCAAGCGTCCGCCAGCACAATCACGCGTCCCGGCAAAACCTCCACGAACCCATTGATCACGGCCATGACTTCCACATCGCTGCCTTTGCGGTACGAAAGCGTCCCAATGCCAAGCTCGGAAAGGAGCGGGGCGTGTCCCGGCAGGATGCCCATATATCCTTCCTTGCCCGGCAATTCGACCGACTGCACGGTTTCGTGCAGCAGGAACCGTTCAGGCGTCACGATCTCGAGCTCGATGTTTTCCGGTAGCATCGCTTCTTGATTGCTTCTTCCCTTCCGCTTCCCAATTTACGCGCTGGCCGCCATTTTCTCGGCCTTTTCTCGCGCCTCTTCGATCGTCCCCACCATGTAGAACGCCTGCTCGGACAAATCGTCGTGCTTCCCTTCCACGATTTCCTTGAACCCGCGAATCGTGTCTTCCACTTTCACGTACTTTCCTTCGAGGCCCGTGAACTGCGCGGCCACGAACATGGGCTGCGACATGAATTTCTGAATCTTGCGCGCGCGCGCCACGACCAACTTGTCTTCTTCGGGCAATTCCTCGATACCGAGAATCGCGATGATGTCCTGCAGATCCTTATAGCGCTGCAACGTTGATTTCACCGAGCGCGCCACGTCGTAATGCTCCTGGCCCACGATGCGCGCGTCAAGAATGCGCGAAAAACTTGCCAGCGGATCGACAGCGGGATAAATGCCCAACTCGGAAACCTGCCGGCTCAAGTTCGTTGTCGCATCAAGGTGCGCGAACGTCGCGGCCGGAGCGGGATCCGTGTAATCGTCCGCGGGCACGTAAATTGCCTGCACCGAAGTGATTGAGCCTTTCTTCGTCGATGTGATGCGCTCCTGCAACTCGCCAATTTCCGTATTCAAGTTCGGCTGGTAGCCGACGGCCGAAGGCATGCGCCCCAGCAGCGCCGATACTTCCGAACCTGCCTGCACGAAACGGAAAATATTGTCGATGAAAAGCAGCACGTCGAGCCCTTCCGCATCGCGGAAATATTCCGCCACCGTCAATCCTGTCAGCCCGACGCGCAGGCGCGCTCCGGGTGGCTCGGTCATCTGGCCGTAAATCAGCGCCGCGCGGGACTTCTCCGAATTCCCCGGCACGATAACGCCGCCCTCGCTCATTTCCAGCCACAGGTCGTTGCCCTCGCGAGTGCGCTCGCCCACTCCGGCGAACACGGACACGCCGCCATGTTTCATCGCCACGTTGTGAATCAGCTCCATGATCAGGACCGTCTTGCCGACTCCCGCGCCGCCGAACAATCCAATTTTCCCGCCCTTCAGGTACGGCTCAATCAAGTCGACAACCTTAATCCCTGTCTCGAACATCTCGAGCGACGTGGATTGCTGGTCGAGTGCAGGAGCTGGCCGATGAATTGCCCAGTGCTCCTTCACCTCCACCGGACCCAGCTTGTCCACCGGCTCGCCCAGCACGTTGAGGATGCGCCCCAGCGTTCCACGTCCCACGGGAACCGAAATTCCTGCACCCGTGTCGACCCCCTTCATTCCCCGAACCAGTCCCTCGGTCGGTTTCAACGCTACCGCGCGCACTCGCCCTTCCCCCAAATGTTGCTGCACCTCGGCGACGATATCGATCGGCTCCGGAACTTCAAAGCCTTCGCTCGTGATGTGCACGGCATTGTAAATCTGCGGCAGGTGGCCTTCCTCGAATTGCACGTCCACCACGGGCCCGATCACCTGCACTACGTGGCCAACGTTTCCGCCTTTTTTCTCTGCCGTTTGGTTCGCTTTCTTCGAATCTTCTGCCATCGGAGAACTCCCTTGCCTATGAGGACGCCGCGAAAGCTGCGCCGCTTACGATTTCAATAATTTCCTTGGTGATGCTCGCCTGACGAATTCGGTTCATGTCCAGCGTCAATTCGGTAATCAACTCTCCTGCGTTGGTTGTGGCCGCGTCCATCGCCGTCATGCGCGCCGCGTGTTCCGCGGCGGCGGATTCGAGCAGGATGCGGAAAATTTCCGTCTCCAAATAACGTGGCACGAGATGCGCGAAGATTTCATCAGGCGGTTCTTCGTAAATGTAATCCACTGTCTCGAGCAGTTTCGCGGACGCTTTCGCGGCGGAGTCGTCAGTCTTCTTGTCCGCTGCGGTGGGTGCGAAAGATTCCGGATCAAGCGGCAGCAACTTCTCCAGTCGAAGCTGCTGGACCATCACGCTCTTGAATTCGTTATATACGCCGTAGACAGCGTCCACTTCGTGCTTGGTGTAAAGGTCCGCGATACGCGCGGAGATTTCCTTCGCGTGGCGAAATTCCACGTTCGTCGAAATATTCACGTACTCGCCGCAAAGTTTCCATTTTCGCCGCCGCAACGCTTCCACGCCCTTGCGTCCAATGGCGATCGATTGCACGTCCTTGCCCTGCAACTGCCGCAGATACTCCGCCGCTCTGCGAAGAACGTTGGTATTGAATGCTCCTGCCAGGCCCTTGTCCGAAGTCAGCACCAGCAACAGAATGCGCTGTTCCGGCCGCCGTTCGAGCAACGGATGCTGTGTTTCAGTCGCGCGCTGCATCGCCGATTGCAGCACCCGGCGAATTTCTTTCGCGTACGGCCGCGCCCGGTATACGCCCTCTTGCGCGCGCCGCAGCTTTGCCGCCGCCACAAATTTCATTGCGCGCGTGATCTGCTGCGTGTTCTTTACGGACCGGATGCGCCGGCGATAATCAAGCAGGGTGGGCATGGAACGGTTTCGCGCGCCGCTCAGCTTGCGGCGGTGGCAGCCTCCGCGGTCTTATTGCTCGGGACAAACCGCTCCTTGAAATCATCGAGCGCTTTTTTCACGTCGACGCGCAAAACGTCGTCAAATGCTTTCTTCGCCGCAATCGTCTTCAGCACGCCGTTGTAATTGGTTTCGACGAAGCTGTACATTTCTTTTTCGAATCGCCGCACGTCTTCCACCGGCAAATCGTCCAGGTACCGGTTCGTTCCGGCGTAAATAATCAAGATTTGCTTTTCGACGGGGAGCGGCTGGTATTGGTCCTGTTTTAGAATCTCGGTAAGCCGTTGCCCACGGCCGAGCTGCGCCTGCGTCGCTTTATCCAGCTCGGAGCCAAATTGCGCAAACGCCGCAAGCTCGCGAAACTGCGCCATGTCGAGTCGCAATGTCCCCGCCACCTGCTTCATCGCCTTGATCTGCGCGTTGCCGCCCACGCGGCTCACGGAAATTCCCGCGTTGATCGCCGGCCGGATGCCCGCGTTGAACAAATCCGATTCCAGATAAATTTGCCCGTCCGTGATCGAAATCACGTTCGTTGGAATGTACGCCGAGACGTCGCCCGCCTGCGTCTCAATCACTGGAAGCGCCGAAAGCGAGCCGCCACCCAGTTCCTTGCTAAGTTTTGCCGCGCGTTCCAGCAGCCGCGAGTGCAGGAAAAAAACGTCGCCCGGATACGCCTCGCGACCCGGTGGACGCCGTAGCAACAGCGAAATTTCGCGGTACGCCTGCGCGTGCTTCGAAAGGTCGTCGTAGAAACAGACCGCATGCTTGCCTGCGTCGCGGAAAAATTCGCCAATCGCGCATGCCGCAAATGGCGCGATGTACTGCATCGTCGCAGGCTCGGAAGCCGTCGCAGCCACGACGATGCTGTGCTCCATCGCGCCGCTGTCGGTCAGCGTTTTCACCACCTGAGCCACGGTCGAACGCTTCTGCCCAATCGCGCAGTAAATGGAGATCATGTCGCCGCCGCGCTGGTTGATAATCGTATCCAGAATAATTGCGGTCTTGCCGGTCTGCCGGTCGCCGATGATCAACTCGCGCTGCCCGCGGCCAATGGGAATCATCGCGTCGATAGCCTTGATGCCCGTCTGCAGAGGCTCGCGCACGGGCTGGCGGTCAATCACGCCTGGCGCCAGACGCTCGATCGGATTGCGCTTCTCGGTCGCGATCGGCCCTTTGTCGTCAAGCGGCTGCCCCAGTGGATTCACCACGCGCCCAATCAATGCGTCTCCCACGGGCACGGACATAATTTTCTTCGTCCGCCGCACCGTGTCGCCCTCTTTGATTTCCGTGTAGTCGCCCAGGAGCACCGTTCCGACTTGATCCTCTTCCAGGTTCAGCGCGATCCCGAACACGTCGTGCGGAAACTCAAGCATTTCGCCCGCCATGCACTTGTCGAGACCATGAATGCGCGCGATGCCGTCGCCCACCGAGATTACCGAGCCCACTTCCTCGACGGCCATCACCTGCTGGTAATTCTCGATCTGCTCGCGAATTATTTTTGTGATCTCGTCAGCCTTGATTGTCGCCATTCACTGCTCCTATTGAGCTTCGAGTCGCGTGCGCAGCCGGTTGAGCTGCTCGCGCACCGACCCGTCGTAGATTGTCGAGCCAATTCGCACTGTGGTGCCGCCGATCAGGCTGGCGTCGAGTTGATATTGCGTCTGCACTTTCTTTCCCGTGACGTCTTCGAGCGTCTTTGTCAGTTGCGCCTTCTCTCCCGCGGAAAGCTCGCGCGCCGAAGTCACCTTCGCAGCCACAATTCCCATTCGCGCATTGCTTTCCGTTTCAAATGCCTGCCGAATCTCGCTCAGGATTCCCGTCCTCCCGTGATCCACCAGCACAAAAAGGAAATTCTTCACTTCGACATCCAGGCCCATTTTCTGCGCCAGCTCGCCAATCACGGCCTTTTTCGCGCCAGGACCAATCGCTGGAGTCGTCAGCACATTTCGCAGCTCGGGTGAATTCTCAAGCATTCCGGCAAACTCGCCCAGGTCGTGTTTGATTTTCTCAACGGCATTGCGCGCAAACGCCGCATCCGCCAGCGCCGCCGCGTATCGTTGTGCAAGCGCGCTCAATTTGCGCTCCCTGCAAGCTCTGCGACAAATTCGTGAAAGAGCGATGCATCCGTCTGCGGCGTCATCCGCTGCGCGAGCAACGTTTCCGCGCGATCGATGGCCACGCGCGCGGCGATTGTTTTAAGCTCCATTTGTGCCGCGCGCTCGGCGGCTCGAATCTCCACTTGCCCAGCCAACTCGATCCGCTTCGCGTCTTCCGTCGCCAACATTCGAATACGCTCGGCTTCCGCGCCGCTCTCGCGTTTCGCCCGCGCGCGCAACTCCGCTACGGTCGTATCGAGCGTCGCCATTTTCGCTTCTGCTTCGCGTTGCTGGCGCTCCGCTTCCTCGCGCGCTCGCGCACTCTCCGCAATCGCAGCCGCAATTGCTTCTTGCCGCCCGCGAAAATACGGCGGCGTCTTCTTGACAAACACCCACACCAACACCGCAACGAAAATTCCGAAATTAATCCAGCGATAAATCCAGCCGGTCGTGGTCCCGGCTGCTTCTTCCGGATTCGTTGCGGCCAGCGCGGGTGCAGCGTACAGCGCGCATGCAAACGCCACTGCAACCGCCAGACCTGCCACGCGCGCAAATCCACGCCACATCGCTCGCATTATCGCGTCCCTCGCAACGGCGCGCTCGGACGCTCCAAAATCATTCTCGCGATTCGCCCCGCCAGATTGGCGCTCTCGCCTTCGAGTTGCGCACGCGCTGCCTCGAATTCCCGCGCAATACGCTCCTTTTCCTTGCGCACCGCATCTTGCTCCACCTTGCGCACACTGTTCAGCAGTTTCGTGCGTTCATCCAGAGCCGCCTGCCGCGCCGCTTCCTGCTCCGCGAACACACCCGCGCGCGCTTTTTTCAGCGCATCCTCATAGGTATGGAGTTTCTCTTTCGCCGCGGCCTGGACGGCTTCGGCTTCCGCGCGCGCTTTGATGATTCGCGCATTGCGTTCCGCCAAAGTGCGCTCCAGTGGTTTGAAAAAAATCGCGCGCAAAAACCAGTAAAATAAAAGGAAGGTAATAATGGTTGGTACGGACTTGAGGAACAACCAGCCGAGCTGTTGCAGGATCGCCATCGCACACTATCGCAACTGTCTGACTCGCCTCCCTGGATTTTCTTTGTTCAGCGGTTCGTCGCCGCCTAAGACACACGTTTAACGCATCGCAGAGCCAGCAATTATCGCATCCCTTTTCCGCGTCGTCAACCAGCCCAAACCGCACAAAAAATTCTCCGTTTCCAACAGGAATAACTGGTTCGCGAAAACCGTTCGCGAGCAGAGCAGCCTGCGAACCACAGCCGCTGCCCCTGCACAAACTCTCTCCGTCGTGCTAGTTTATCTTCGGGAAGGCAGAACCAAATTTGCGCGACGAGAGCACGGGCAACACAGCATCAACGGAACGGAACTGCTATTTTCGGACAATTCTAATCGGTACACCAAATTATTAGAAGTGCCTGTAACTTATTGAAAAAAAAGGTGGCGTTACATTCTAATCGGTACAAATAACGGCTTTGCAATCACCGCCATTTCGCCCCGCGGCTGGCGTTTCGCGCGAGCTTCAGGAATGCTATTCTTGTTCGCCTTCTTGCTTATCCGTTTCGTTATTAAAGGAGAGTTCGTATGCCTGCGTTTTCCGGAGTCGATTATCTCGACTTCGATTCCCTGCTGACCGATGAAGAAAAACTCGCGCGCCAGACCGCGCGCAAGTTTGTCGATGAGCAATTGCTGCCCATCATCGAGCAGTACAATCGCGAAGCAAAATTTCCAATGCAATTGCTGCCGCAAATCGCCGAGCTCGGCTTTTTCGGCGCAAACCTGAAAGGCTACGGCTGCGCGGGCATGTCGAACGTGGAATACGGCCTGGTGATGCAGGAACTCGAGCGCGGCGATTCAGGACTGCGCAGCTTCGCATCGGTGCAGTCGGCGCTGGTGATGTATCCGATTTATGCATTCGGCTCCGATGCGCAAAAAGAAAAATGGCTTCCGCAACTTGCTTCCGGCAAAGCCATCGGCTGCTTTGGATTGACCGAGCCGCAGTTCGGTTCGAATCCCGGCGGCATGCTGACGCGCGCCGTCCGCAAAGGCGAAAACTACATTTTGAACGGCGAGAAAATGTGGATCACCAATGGCTCGCTCGCGGACATCGCCGTCATTTGGGCGAAATGCGAAGACGACAAAATTCGCGGCTTTCTGCTCGAGAAAGGCACGCCGGGCTTCAAGGCGTGGGACGTACACGGCAAATGGTCGTTGCGCGCGTCGGTAACTTCTGGCTTGGCCATGAGTGACTGCAAAATCCCTGCGGAAAACGTGCTCCCGAGCGTCGAAGGTCTGCGCGGTCCGCTCTCGTGCCTTAATCAGGCGCGCTACGGAATCGGCTGGGGCGCAATCGGCGCGGCCATGGCTTGCTATGACACAGCTCTGCGTTACGCGAAAGAACGCAAGCAATTCGGCAACAAACCGATTGCTTCGCACCAACTCGTCCAGGAAAAACTGGTCTGGATGATTACTGAAATCACCAAGGCGCAATTTCTGGCGCTGCAAGTCGGACGTTTGAAAGACAAAGAGCGCGTCCATCCCTCGCACATTTCCATGATGAAAATGAACAACGTCTGGATGGCCCTCGAGACGGCTCGAATGGCGCGAGGAATTCTCGGTGCCAATGGCATCGTCGACGATTACTGCATCATGCGCCATATGATGAACCTCGAATCTGTCTCGACTTACGAAGGCACGCACGACGTCCACAAATTAATCATCGGTGAACGAATCACCGGAATTGCGGCGTTCGAATGAGAAAACATTTTTCACTATTTTGTGCATGTGTATTGGCAACAGGCTTGGCTTTTGGCTTTTCGAACGCGGCGCTCGCCGCATCGCCGAATGACAGTCGTCCCAAAGTCCGCGCGATCACCGCTTTTATCGCACTCGATCGGACGCGTTACCAAATGCAAATCGCGGAAACTTTGGCCGCCCTAAAACAAATCAAGGCCGCGTACGAAAAGGCCGGATTCGAAGTTCAGACTCTGCGCATCACAACGCAGCCTTTCCCCGAATACACGCGCAATCTTTCCGACGGGCAAGCGCTGGCTTTCTTCAAACAGTACGACGACCTCGCGCAAAAAGACGGTTTCGATGCGTCAATCGGCACCGCAATGCAAAGTACAGGTGACAACCCGCGCGAAGCGCATCTCCTTGCAAGAATCATCGCGTCGACGAAGATACTCGAAGGCAGCGTCGTCATCGCCTCCGATGACGGCATTCACTGGGACGCCATCGCCCCCGCTGCAAGTGTGATTCACTACCTCGGCGCAAACAGCCCGAACAGCCTCGGCAATTTCCGTTTCGCCGCCATCGCCATGGTTCCGCCAAACACGCCCTTTTTTCCCGCCTCGTACCAAATGAACGGCAACCACACATTCGCCGTCGGACTGCAATCGGCAAACGTCGTCGCCGCCGCGCTCGCCTCCACGAGCGATCCACAAAAAGCGCAAAAGGCCATTGAAGACTCGCTCGGCAAATGGGCCCAGGAAATCGAAGCCGTCAGCAAGCGCGCCGCGCAGGAATCAGGCTGGCGCTACACAGGAATCGATGTTTCGCCCGCGCCGCTGAAGGACGTTTCCATCGGCGGCGCCATCGAGAATTTCACTCACGAACCGCTCGGTTCGAATGGCACGCTCACTGCCGTAGCGATCGTCACCCGTGCGTTAAAAAATATCCGCGTCACACGCACAGGTTATTCCGGGTTGAT
>Ga0307374_10012852_pt1 | contig 11676 bp, 9 predicted proteins | sample OX3MG_FD_202532 | JGI IMG/M metagenome (GOLD analysis project Ga0307374, IMG submission 202532) | Soil microbial communities from Risofladan, Vaasa, Finland - OX-3 | ecosystem: Environmental > Terrestrial > Soil > Coastal area > Acid sulfate soil | place: Finland: Risofladan, Vaasa | collected...
ACGGACCACGACGCTCACGACCGTCCCCCTCGTGTCTTGCCCGCGCACCCCGCTGCTCGCCGGGGCAGTCGCGGGGTCTTCTGGCTCGACTGGATCGCCTGCTCGAGCACCCTGTGCGCGACCGGGGGCGGGACGGCGTTGCCGACCTGCTCGAACTGACGGGTTCGCGTCCCCTGCCACGGGTAGTCCGCCGGGAAGCCCTGCAGGACCGCCGCCTGGCCGACCGTGACCCGGACGGCGTTCGCGCCTCGCCGCTGCTCGAAGCGGCCGGGGGGATCGCAGGCGTTCTGCTTGTGGCCCGGGGGGATGCACGCGCCGGTCGCACGCGACGGTAGTCGCGGGACGCTCCCCCGCCCATGTGGGCACCCACTCGATCTGATTGAGAGCGTGACCGAAGTGGACCGTCGGCGCGGGCTCCCCCGCAGCGCGGACTGCCGCGTTGCGCTGGTTGCCGTTGCGCCACGCCCAGCCGCCCTTGACGCCGTGTGCCTGCCAGCGGTTGACTCTCGTGGTGATGGCCTGCGCCGGTGCGCTCGTGGGATCGAAGCCCTCGGTGATCCGCTGCCCGCTGCGTCTGATGTGCACGCACGGTTTGCGTGTCCAGGACCGTGTCTTCGCGGTGAGCGTCGGAGCGGGCTTGCACGCCGGGCGACGGTCCCGTCTGCGGTAGGTCCCGGTGTCGGCCTTGCTGGGGTGGTTGCTCGGGGTGTCGTTGCGGCGGGGGAACCCGACCTCCTCGGTGGGTGTCCAGCCGAGCGCCTCGGCCATGCTGACCCACGGCTCAAGGAGCAGCTCGTCCTCCGGGGTGTCCTGGCGGCGAGGGTTATACGAGCGGTGCGTCGGGTCGGGCAGCGCCACCGGCCCGTCGAGGGACGCGATCAGGAACGCGCGTTTGCGGGTCTGGGGCACCCCGTAGCGCTCGGCGCTGAGCACGCCGACGGCGGCCTGGTAGCCGTGCGCACAGAGCAGCGCGGCGAGGAGCGTCCATAGCTCCAGCACCGCGGGGACCTGCTCCAGCGCGACCCATCTTGGTTTGAGAGCGAGCGCGAAGCGCAACGGCTCGACGGTCAGCAGCGACCGGGGATCACGACACTCCTTCAGTCGCGCTCCCCGGCTGTCGTGGCCGGCGGCGAGCTCGTGCGCGCACGCGACCACCAGCGGCTTATCGGCGCGACCCAGGCCCTTACCGGCATTCGAGTACGCCTGGCATGGCGGGGAGCCGATCAGTTCCCACACCGGACTGAACTGGAGCGGGTCGAGCGCGGTGACGTCGGCCTGTAGGCGCTCGTGGCCGGCGGCGCGTGCGGTCTCGCACGCCCACGGCTCCGTCTCGATCCCGAGAGCGCTCAGGCCGAGCATCGAAAGGCCCTCCTCCCAGCCGCCTGCGCCGGCGAACAGGTCGAGGATCTTCCCCGGCTGTTTGCGCGCGCTGGCCATGCGATTCCTCATGCCCTCGGGTGGCTGGCGGCGGGAGGCTGGGCGTAGCCGTAGATCGGTCCGGCCTCGCCTGCGCTGGTCGCGTCGGCTGGCAGGAACGGCCCGACGAGGGTGACGTGGTTGTTGTAGTTGCCCTCGATCGTCGTGATCCGTCCGTCGGGAAAGACGCGCTGCACGATCCCGATGTGGGCGCTCGATTCAGGGCCCTGGCCGTAGAAGACGGCGTCGCCCGCGGAGGGCCTCGCGGACGCTGGGAGCACCTTGCCGCCGTGTTCCCGCACCCATGTGTACAGCGACCCGGAGTAGGCGTAGAGCGCGGTGGAGCCGGGGAGCGCCACCCCCGCGTGCTGCCACACCCACGCGGCGAACAGTGAGCACCACTCCTCGCAGGGGCCGTAGACGGTGCAGTTGGAGTTGGGCGGGTGTTCGCCCTGGCCGATCTGGCTTTCCGCGACCCGCACGATCTGCGAGCTGCCGGCCGCTTCGGGGGTGAACGTGCTCGCGCTGCACCCGCCGCCCGAGACGGGTTGGGCGAGCGGCGGGCTGCTCGCGGCGGGGGAGCCGGCGCCGGTGAACCCGTACTGCACGGCGCGGGCCATCACCTCGTCGGCGTAGCTCACCGATGCGTCGGCGCACGCTCCGTAGTAGCGGCACGCGGCTTGGCGGTATTCGCTGTAGGAGCCGCCGGTCGGCGGGGCGCCCATGTCTTCGCGGAGGATGCGTGCGGCGGTGTAGATCGCGTCCGCCGGATCGTCGATCGACGCGGGCTGTCCGGGGTGGGCGCTGACGGCGTAGCGTTCCCACAATGTCGGTCCGCTGCCGGGGCTGCACGGGCTCCCGCGGACGTACGCGATCTGCATCGGGCCTGCGCACCCGGAGGAGTTGGTGCCGGCGCAGTCACCGTTGCCGCACTCCTGCGCGCCGATCGACGCGAGGAAGCTCCAGTCGATATCGAACCGTGTGCCCGCCTGCTGGTAGAGCCGCAGACGTTCCGGTGGGATGCTCTGCCGCGCGTAGGCTGAGGGCGCGGGCCCTGTCGACGCGAGGGCTGGTTCGCTTCCTGGCTCACAGCCCGCGAAGCTCGCTCCGAGGACGGCCACGGCCACTCCGAAGATCGCGAGAAAAGCGATCCCGGTAACCCCGATGCTGCTCAGGAGCCATACCCACAGCGCCCTGCTTCGCTGGCCGGATCGTTGCTCGCCCATCACTCGCCGTCCAGTCCGCTGACGAGCAGCCGACCGCCTCGGGATGCGAGGAACAGCCCGATCGGGTAGTCGACCAATCCGCCGTCCGTGACGAGGACGCTCACCCCGACCAGGCCCGAGGGCGCCGGTGTCGTGTGCAGCGATACCAGCCGCGCCTCCCGCGAGCGCATGCCGGGCGAAACACGCGGCGGGTGGGCCTCCAGCGAGAGAAGGAGCGCGGCTGTGGCGCCCTTGACGTGGCTCGCGGGAGTGTGCCCGTAGAGGTAGGCGAGGTAGCCGGCGAGGAACAGCCTGCTCGTCCGAGCGACCGCGGGTGTGAGCGGCGCCGTGCTGGTCTGGAGCGCTTGCGCGTGTATAACCGGCGCGCTCCGAGCGAGGCTCCGGGATGGGCGCTCGGTGCTTCGCCGTGGCTGGCTGCCGGGCCGGGTGAGAGCGAGCAGGAGAGCTGTCGCGGCCAGCAGCACGACGACGGCGGCCATCGCGGCGCGGCGCTCTGACTCGGCGATCGGCCGGTCGCGCTGCATGCGAATCCAGGCGCCGGTGCTCACCGTGAGCTCTCCCGCACGGTGCTCAGCCGCCTGCGAGCGAGCCTCGCGGTCGCCGGGTTCAGCTCCACCCCGAGGAAGTCACGGCCCAGGCGCTCGGCGACGGCGCCGGTGGTCGCGGACCCGCAGAAGGGGTCGAGGATCAGGCAGCGCCCGCTGTCGTCGTTGTGGATGCAGCTCGGCCGCCACTGCCCGGTGTCTTTGCCGGCCGCGGGCTGGCGCTTGAAGGGCGCTCCGCAGACGCCGCACGCGGTTGGTGCGCTGCCGGCCAGGATGCACGGCTCGATCAGCTTCTCCGGGAAGACCGCCTGCGCGCCCGGATACCCCCGGGCGGTGACCTTCCACCAGGAGCGCCGCTGGCGCCCGTGGCCGCCGCGCCACTGCTCGTGCTGGCCGCGCTCTCCGCGACGGTCGCGGTAGGTCAACCGGCCCGCCCGCGCGTACCCGTTACCCGAACAGCGCCCGGTGTCCGTTTCGCGGACCGCTTGGGCGTCGTAGAAGTACCTTGGCGCCTTGGTGAGCAGGAACAGGTACTCGTGCGCACGGGTGGGACGGTCGCGTACGTTCTCGGGCATCGGGTTGGGCTTGGCCCACACGACGTCTGAGCGCAGCCACCACCCCTGCTGCTGAAGCGCGAACGCGACACGCCAAGGGATACCGACGAGATCCTTCGGCTTCAGCGCCCACGAGCGTCCTGCCGGACCGCACGCCGCGTTCGCGCGCAGGAAGCTGTCTCCGAGGATGAGCCACAGCGTCCCGTCGTCGCGCAACACGCGGTGAACCTCGCCGAGGACAGCAAGCAGATGCTCCAGATAGAGCTCGGGTGTCGGCTCAAGACCCAAGCACCCCTGCCACGCACCGCAGCGCTCACAGAACCGTCCGCCCTGAAGCCCAGCGCGTCCCTGACGGGTGTCGGTCCCGAGCCGCCCGTGCGAGCGGGTGCTGGTTGCGGGCAGCAAATCAGCGCGGCGGCCGCGCTGCATCTCACCCCAGGCGTGATGGCAACGGGGCTCGCCGCCCCACGTAGCGGGCGGCAGGCCGTAGTCGCGCAGGCCCCAGTACGGGGGGCTCGTCACGCACGCCTGCGCCCACCCGTCCGGTAGTTCGCGCATGAGGGTGAGTGCGTCTGCTTGTTCGATGCGCCAGCTCATGCGGATTCCTCCGGGGTCTCGGGTGCGCTTGGGTCAGGGGTCGGATCGGGTGTCCGATCGGACGTCGGGTTTGGCGCAGGCGGGGGCGCGCCGTCCTCTGGGGCGCGCCCCCGCACGGGTGCCGTCACGGGCGGGCTTCCCCGGTGCAGACCGGCCATCCGCGAAAGGCGGCTGGCGTAGTAGAGGGTCTGCAGGCGGCTGGCCCCTTCCCGGCCCGCTTGCGGGCCGGCGGTGGCAGCGAGAAGGTCACCGGCGAGCTTGTTTCGCTGCAGGAAGACAGCCCACAGGAACGCGGCCTGCAAGGCGAACGCCAGCAGCCACCCGAGGTTCGAGGTGGCGTCGTCCAGGGCTTGGCAGACGGCGAGGATCACCGCGAGGATCAGGCTGTAGATGACCTTGCGAGCGAGGAACCCGGCGAGCTTTCCGATCCACGCGCGGAAGAAGTCGTGTCCGCGGCCGGGGAAGACGGCGATGACCAGCGCGACCGGCGCGAACGCGAGGAAGAGCAACAGCAGGATCTGCGCGAGGATCACCCCGAGCGCCAGCGCGCCCAACAGCAGGAACGCGCCGAGCTCACCCGCGAGAATCACGAGCGCGAGCAGCAGCCGCTGGTACTGGCCGCCCTTGCCCATCGCTTCAGCGGCGGGCTCATCCGCTGGGCCGAGCGGGTAGCTGCCGTTGTTCCTTGCGGGGTCGCTTTCGGGGAGCTTTGACGTTTCGCCGTGTCCGAGCGCGTCGTGCTCTGAGTTTCGCTCCGGGGACTGAAAGGGGTAGGCCAAGAAGTGCGGGGCGTACTTGTTACGGTCGTTGATGCACGTCTTGCCTTGCGCGTGCACTTCGCTGCCGCTTTCAAGCTGCGCGGCGAGCTGCGCGTCCTGTGTGGGGTTTGAGCTCAGGGGACGGACCGCGACCGAGTGGGTCTTCCCGGCGGACGTGGTGGTGCAGTGCTCGATCCCGCCGAACTCGAGGACCGTCCACGGGTTCAACACGAGCAGTCCGAAGAGCTGGTTGCTCGCGGCGCTCTTGGCCCGCTGTTCGCTTGAGATGCCGCCCTGCGTGCCGAGGGAGAGCAGCGCGGTGGAGAGCTGGTTTGAGAACTGGCTCGCCGGTCCGATCGTGCGTTCGGGTTGGGTGACGATCCCGATCGCCAGCACGCAGTAGAGCAGCGAGACGGCGAGTGCCCCGGCGGTCTCGGTGTAACGCCTTTGCACGAGCGCCTTCCACATCGCCCAGCAGCCCGCGGCCGTGATCGCGACGATCAGCCACGGCGCCCCGAACGTGCTCGTGTAGAGGTTGTGAATCGCGTGTGATATCGGGGCCAGCGCACCGGAGCCGGGGGTGCCGTTTCCGTTCAGCAGGTCGAGGTTGAACGCGAACGCGAACAGGGTGATGACCGCGTTCGCCAGGAACGCGGTCAGTAGCCAGATGACCTGCGCGCCGAAGTACGCGATCATCGGCGCGACACCCGAAGCGTCCACTCCGCTGGTCAGCCCGACGCTGATCGCGGGGAAGTACTGGTCGAGGGAATAGCGTTCCAGCGGGTAGCGGCCCACCAGCCCTCCCGCGGGTAGCTGCGGCGCGGGGCCGATGTTGCCGTACACGTCACCAGCGAGCGCCGCGGGACCGGCGAGCAGCACGAGCGCGACGGTGAACGCGAACAGCAGAGTGAGCAGCCGCCGCCGGCGAGCGGCCCGCCGGAGTGTGCGGAGGATGGTGGTTCTCATGCGGCGCTCCCTTGGGGCTGGCCGGGTGTGGTCTGCAGCGCTCCGAGGAGGTGGGGGTAGACGAGGTCGATCTGCACTTCGCCGACGCGGCCGGCGAGGTCTCGCATCAGGCACCGCCCCGCGCGGAGTTCGCGTAGGAGCCCGACCAGCGCTCGGGTGGGCTCCAGGCCGATGAACCGCAGAGCGGCTTCGGCGGAGGTGTCGGAGTCCTGGCCGAAGACGAACACGACACCGATGAGGTCGGAGAGGTCCCCGAGATCGGCGACCCTGTGAGTACCTAGAAGCAGGGTCGCGTTGTAGGCGCGACCAAGCCGCACGAGGCGGTTGATCACCTGGCGGCCTTGTGGTGAAGCCAACAGGAACCAGATCTCATCGAGCCCGACGACCTTGTGGCGTGAGCGGTCGCCGGAGATCAGCTTCAGCGCGTAGGCTGCGACCAACGACAGGGTCGCGACCGATACGCGCTCCGCGCGGGTGTAGGTGTCCCTGGCGGCTGAGGGCTCGGGGAGTGAGAGGCCGGGCATGCGGATCGTGGTCACCCCCGCGGCCGCCTCGGTCGTGGTGAGTTGACCGTCCCCGAACCCCAGACGCGCCAGCCCGAAGTCACGGATCACCTCCAGGGCCTCACCGGCCTCGCGAGCGCCGCGGCGATCGCTGGCGAGCAGCAGCTCGACCACGCGCGTGAGGCTTCCTGAGCCCTCGCGTACGGTGTCCTTCACCGCGAGGCTTACCGCGTTCTCCCACTGGCTCGGCGTGCCGGGCAGCAGCTCCAGGAGGTAGGAGCACGCGAGCTCCTCGCGCATATCCTGGAGGCCGATCGCGAGCGGGTCCAGGCGCCCCTGCTGCGCGGGGTCACCTGAGAGCTCCAGCACCTGCACGCGCCCCTGAAGCTCGCTGACGCGATCGAGGCCGTGGTCGGGCTTCGGATCGAAGTCGACGATGAGTGACCCGCGGCGCTCGGCGGCGTACTCGATCGCCTGGGTGGTGACGCTCTTTCCGCTGCCGAGGCTCCCGACCAGGAGAACGGCGGAGGCACGGTCCTCCCGCGGCGCCTGCGTCGGGTCATAGCGCACCGGGCGCGGCGTCCCGGTGGGCGTGTACCCGATGTAGGGACCACGCGCCGATCCGACCGTCCGCGTGGCGGTCGGAACCATCGCCCCGAACTGCTCGACCGTGACCTGCTGCACATAATCGCGCATCACAGCCACCCATCCGGGCGGGGCAAATGGTCAAGCCAGAGCTCATGCTGCAAGCCGGCGGGCCGGTGAAGCTGCACGTCACCGTACTGCTCTCTGAGTACCGCCACCCGCCGCTCAAGCTCATCCTCACTGCGGGCGCCGAGGGCCAAGCCGATGGAGGCGTAGAGCATCGGGGGGTGACCGCCCGCCTGAAGCTGCGCCTCGTACTCACGCGCGAGCAGCCGGTCCTCGCCGGCGAGCAGGCTCGGGCCGTGCGCGGCGCCCTGCACCTGCTCGTGGTAGGCGTGCTCGACATCAGCGATCCGCTTGCGCACCGCCGCCAGCGCTTGACGGTTGCCCAGCCAACGCGCGTGGAGGACCGCGTCGACGGGCCAGCGGACAGACTCAAGCGCAGCGAACAGCACCTCGGCGCCGGAGCCGGGGAACTGTGGCGAGTCAGCGAGCGACCCGAGCGCGAGCAGCGCCTGATAGCAGCGCCCCTGCTCAGAATCCACGATCAGGGTCTGCTGACGCTCGGTGATCGCGGCGTTCGCACACCGCTCCAGATCGCAGCCCAACGGCTGGAACGCAACTCCCCCTCCCGGCGCGTTGACGATCAGCGCGTCCGGCGCCCAATGCGTGTCCAGCTCAGGCTCTGCGACGCCGCGGCAGCAGGCGCGGCGCAAGAGCCACTGAAGCTCCACGGTCCGGGCGCGCCGCGCGGAGATGACACCACGCAACCGCTCAAACACCCGCTCCTCATGCGTGACCAACTCAGAAAGCTCTCCGGCGGAGATCGGTGACGCGCCGCCGATCCCGGCCAGCTCCTCCACACGACGACGAACACGATCCACGCCGCGCACGAGACCGGACCCCACGCCCCTCGGAGCGTCCCGCGCAAGCGAGACGGCGAGATACACCTCTGGAATGTGCGAGTCCAGTCCCAGCAGACGCTCGCGGTGCCCGTCGAGGAACGCCCGCCACACAGCAGGGTCCTGGTGGCGCTCGTCCAACAGGCCAGCCGTATCGCCCACGTACCGCTCCGCCGGGTAAAACCTGCTGACCCTCCAGAGCGAGAAGTCCGCGGCGATCGTGTGCGCCAGTCGCGCAAGGCGAGCCTGCAACGCCCACTTCTCACCCGTCGGCAGGAAAGGGTAGGCGCTCATCCCCAGCCGGTACAGCGCCGCACTCTCACCACCCGGTCCGATCAGGACATTGCCTCGCGCGTAACGCAACGGGAAGCTGCTCACGGCCGCACCTCTAGGACCCGTCCCACACCGAGCTCGATCACTTCAGCGCGGCGCTCCCCCCGGCGCATACGATGCCCCTCCCAAGGACGCACCACGAACCTCCCCCGGCCGGGGATCACTACAACCGGCCGGCCGAACACCAGCCGCGCCGGACCACGGACACGCCCGTGGTGCAATACCGGCGAGTGCTGATCGGGGGCGACCCACACCCGCGGCGCCCACACATACACCTCGCCATCAGCCGGGAGCGCCTGATCGAGCGAGTGGCGTGCCGCGCGCAAGCGAACCGCCAGCCACGAGACCATGTAACGGTGCGCCGGACGTCCGTCAGGCGATGCCTGCCCCGCCAGCGTCGCGACCATCGCGGGCGCCACGATCAGCCGCAACGGCCAGTCAAGCCACCCCAACAGCACCCCACCGCTCAACGTCAGCAGGAACCCAGCGGCGCCCCCGATCACCGCGCCGACCCAGCCGTGAGAGCTCGCGCCGATCAGCGCACCGATCGCGCCGAGCACCAGCGCCAACAGGATCGAGCGCTGGGCCAGGACCAGGATCGACACGAGCGCCCCGAACGCCCAAGCCAGCCACTCGAGCGGCACACCACCCGGCACGGGCAGGCGCCGACCGTCGATTGCATAGATACGCCGATCCGGCTTGAAGATCCGCTGGTAGGAGCGGATCGGCTGTGAGGAGTCACTCATCGCTAACAGTCCCCTCGCTCAACCGAAGACCTGTTTGCCGATGGCTTCAGCGGCCTTCGCGATCTCGCCGGGCGCGAACACCATCCACGCCACCACGATCGACGCGAACAGGAACACCGCCAGCTCCGTGTACCTGCGGTTCAGAAGGAACATGAGGCTGATCACGGCCACGATCCCGCCGTACACCTCGCCCGCGTAGTGCTTCAGGAGATCGCCGACGTTCTTGCCCACATCGTTCCCCGAGGCGAGCGCATCCGCCGGGAACAACGCCAACGCCCAGGCCGCGAGCCACAACATGATCCAGACACCTCGCTTGTGTGACATACCGATCACTTCCTCCGCGCATTCGACGGTTCGGTGCTGACGGGCTGTGTCACAGTCACCGTCGCGCCGCGTGTTGTTCTGAGCACACGGGAGTCGCTGCCAAGCAGAGAGAGCGTGCCGCGGATGAGCAGCAGCAGCACACATCCCCACAACAGCACCCGCCCCGCGAAACGAGCCAGGCGAGTAACACCATCGGCCGGCGAGCGGCCAACACTCGGCTCGCTGTCTTGTGAAGTCGTCCTACGGAAACCAGTCATAGGACGACCGTAAGGGCCGTCTCACAAGAACACCACAAGCGCGCGTTACGTGAATAATCAATGCTTTGCATCAAGTATGTAAAGCATTGACTTTCATAAGCGCCCCGGAAAAGCCCACGCCCCGCCGTGCGAGCACCGATCGCCCGCGGGGCAACCATTGGGCGCTGTGAGGTATCGCTAGGCGGCGAGCTTTGCGACGTCGGCCAGCTCATCGAGCTGGCCGCTGATGCTCGCCAGGGTCTGCTCCAGCAGCCGGCAGGCGGAGTAGTCGGTGAGGGAGTAATGGACGGTGGTGCCCTCTCGCTGGCGTGCGACGATCCCCGACCTGTACAAGATCCCAAGGTGGCGCGAGATGTTCTGCGGGGTGCTCGGAAGCTGGTCTGAGAGCTGCTGGACCGTGGCCTCACGCTGCTCCAGCAGCGCGAGCAGACGTACACGGGTCGGGTCGCCGATCAACGCAAGACGATCGGTCACCAAGTCAAATGCCGGCTCTGACCATTCCTTGAGCATTTCTGTCTGTCAGGAGCCGAGGTAGCTGAACGGGCCGGGCGAGGCCCGCCGCGGTGGGGGCGTGGGCTGGGGCGAGCTCGGTGGGGGCGGACTCACGGCTGCTGCCGCGGGGACGGACTCGCTCGGCGCAGGACGGCTTACCGCGAGGGCCGGCGTGTGGCGGATCGACCTGTGCAGGGCAGGCCGCGCTCGCCCTGGCCTGAGGGCGCGCCGCCGAGCAGCTCGCGTGTGAGCCCGTCCCTTCGCTGCCCGCGACCTGGCAGGCGCGGCGCGTCTCCTGACTGTGACGTGCGGCGCTTGCGGGCGTGCCCGATGGCCGCCCGGTGCTCGTCGAGAAGCGGCCAGGATGGCCCCCTCCAACAGCGCTGCTATCGCCACCAGCACGCTGGCGCAGCGTCGCGCTGGTGGACTGAAGCGCGAGCGAGCCGGCTCGATGCGCACCGTTAGCCGTGTTGGCTGCTCGGCGTCGCTTACGGTGTCGTGTGTCGGTGGGTCCTCCTCAGAGCACTGTGAGAGGGAGCTCATACTCGTTAATGCGAGCAGGACCCCCAGAGTGACAGTGAATATTGATCGCCGCTTCGGGCCGAACAGGACGCTTCAGCGGCGCGGGTGACCCGGCAGGGTGACCACGAGGGCCGCCGGAAGGGCGTAGGCGACCTGCGCTGTGATGTACAGCCGGCGAGCTCTATCGGTGGATCGCGGCAGCCGGACCACGATGCGAGCGAGATGGTGTCGGACGCTCGCTCGGCGTACACCGTGAGCGAGCACGCGGGAGCCGCGCAACGCCCGGTAGCCGATGCTCACCAGGCCCGACACCCCAGAGGGGACGAGGGCGTAGACGGTCAGGCGCCTGCCCTTGAGACGGTGGTGTATGCGAAGGAGCAGCGGCGCGGGTAGCGCGACGCTCGCTGCGCTGGCGGGATTGACGTTCCCGGCGAGGTCCGTGAGCCACACCTTGACCTGCCAGCTTCCCTTCGGGGCGTGCAGGCCGATCAGCCGCTCTTGATCGACGATGCCCTGTGGTGGCTGACAAGCGCCACCCGCGAGAGCACAGAGCTCATAGCTGGCCTGAGTGATCGGCGCGACGTGCGGCGGGTTACTCCAGGTCACGGAGTCGGACCCATCGGTCGCCCTGCCCGCCGCAATGCCCGTGGGTGCTCCGGGCGCGGTGTTGTCCACCACTATCCGATGGGTGAGCTGCGCCTCGTTCTGCGCGGCGTCAAAGACCGCGAGGGTGAGGGTATGAGGCCCGTCGGCGAGCTGCGTCGTGTCCAGGCTCAGCGTCCGCTCGAGGCCCTGGCATGGGATCGGGTAGGTGTGGGTGTAGTCGCACACCCCCGCCTGGGCTGCCACGGCGTGCCCGTCAACCGAGAGGACAGCCTGGGAGATCCCCG
>Ga0307374_10012853_pt1 | contig 11675 bp, 10 predicted proteins | sample OX3MG_FD_202532 | JGI IMG/M metagenome (GOLD analysis project Ga0307374, IMG submission 202532) | Soil microbial communities from Risofladan, Vaasa, Finland - OX-3 | ecosystem: Environmental > Terrestrial > Soil > Coastal area > Acid sulfate soil | place: Finland: Risofladan, Vaasa | collected...
GGTGCTTGCGTTGGCGCGCGACAAGTTGAAAGAGCTTGTGGCGGAGATCATCGAGGACGACGACGAGCCGTTCCAATCGCTCCGGCGCAATCGCCTGCGTGCGCCCCGGTCCCGCCCGCAAGTGATCAAGACGCGCCCGCCAGCTCTCCGGTCCGGCCCGCAAGAACGACGCCGAAAGTAACGAAGCATGAACCCGATCGTCTTCGCCCTTCGCCGGCCCTTCACCGTGATGGTCGCCATCGTGGCCGTGGCGATGGGCAGCATCCTGGCCGTCCGGCGGATGGACGTCGATGTCTTTCCCAGCCTCAACCTACCGGTGATCTACGTCGCCCAACCCTACGGCGGCATGGACCCGGCCCAGATGGAAGGCCTGCTGACGAACTACTACGAATACCACTTCCTTTACATCACGGGTATCCACCACGTCGAGAGCCGCAATGTCCAGGGTCTGGCCTTGATGCGGCTCTATTTCCACCCTGGCACCAACATGGCCCAGGCCATGGCCGAGACGATCAACTACGTCAACCGCTCGCAGGCCTTCATGCCGCCCGGCACCGTCTCGCCCTTCGTAATGCGGTTTGACACCGGCAGCGTGCCCGTCGGCTACCTCGTGCTTCACAGCGAGACCCGCTCGCTGTCCGAAATCCAGGATCTGGCGCTGTTCCGCGTTCGGCCGATGTTCGCCAGGCTGCCGGGCGTTTCGGCTCCGCCGCCCTTCGGCGGCAACCAGCGCACGATCCTGGTCAACGCCGACCCCGATCGATTGCGGGCTTACCAACTCTCGCCCGACGACGTGATCACCGCCGTGGCGTCGGGCAATACGATCAGCCCGTCGGGCAACGTGCATATCGGCGACAAGTACCCCATCGTGCCCATGAACGCGATCGTGAAAAAAATCGAAGACCTGGGCGAGATTCCTCTGCGGACCGGGTCGCCCACGATTTACCTCCGCGACGTGGCGACCATCCAGGACGGCATGGACATCGCCGCCGGCTACGCGCTGGTCAATGGGCGGCGGGCGATCTACCTGTTGGCCACCAAGCGGGCCGACGCCTCGACGTTGAGCGTGGTCAAGGCGGTGAGGAACGCCCTTCCCGACATGCGGGCGGCGCTTCCCGACGACATCCAGGTCGACTTTGAATTCGATCAATCGCCCTACGTGACCCGCGCCATCCGTGGGCTGGTGACGGAAGGGGCGTTTGGAGCGGCGCTGACCGGGCTGATGGTGCTCTTGTTCTTGCGCGATTGGCGGAGCGTGCTGGTCGTGGTGCTCAATATTCCACTGGCGCTGATGGCCGCGGTCGTCGGCTTGTGGCTGACGGGGAACACGATCAACCTGATGACCTTGGGCGGGCTGGCACTGGCGATCGGCATCCTGGTCGACGAGGCCACCGTCGAAATCGAGAACATCCACACGCAGTTCCAGCACACGCCCAACATCGCCCGCGCCGTCCGGGCCGGCAACGCCCAGACCGCCGTGCCGCGCCTTTTGGCCATGCTCTGCGTGCTGGCGGTGTTCATCCCGTCGTTCTTCATGCAGGGAGCGGCGCGTGAGATGTTCGTCCCGCTCTCGCTGGCGGTGGGCTTTTCGATGATCGCGTCGTACATCTTATCGAGCACGTTCGTGCCGGTGGCGTCTACCTGGCTGTTGCGCCATGTGCCCCACGATCAAGGGCGCCGGCACGACTCGGCGGCGTCGACTCGGGCTTCCTTCGCCCATTTCCGCTCGGCCTATGAACGGCTCCTCAATCGGCTTGTCGGCCTTCGCTGGCCGCTGGTGCTCGGTTACGTGGCGGCGGCCGCGGCCGTCATCGTGCTCGTGGGCGGCCGGCTGGGAATCGAGATCTTTCCATTGGTCGACGCGGGTGAGTTCCGGCTTCGGATTCGCGCTCCGGACGGCACGCACATCGAGCGGACGGAAAAGTACACGTTGGATGTGCTCAAGGCCATCGAGCAAGAAGTCGGCGCCGAAAAGATCGAGTCGACGCTGGCCTACGTCGGCAGCATCCCGTCGACCTACCCGATCAACGCCGTGTTCCAATGGTCGCGTGGACCGGAGGAGGCGTTCTTGCGGGTCGCCCTCAAGCCCAAGAGCGGCATCCGGATCGAGGATCTGAAGGAAGCGCTGCGCCGTGACCTGCGCGAGCGGCTGCCGCAACTACGGCTCTCGTTCGAACCGTCCGACATCATCAACGAGGTGATGAGCTTTGGCTCGCCCACGCCGATCGAGGTGGCGATCAGCGGACAGGATCTGGCGGAAAGCCGAGCCTACAACGAGCGAATGCGCAAGGAGCTGGAGAAGATCCCGTCCCTGCGCGACTTGCAGGTCGCGCAGTCGCTCGATTACCCGACCGTCGAAGTCCAACTCGACCGGCAAAAGGCCGGGCTGGCCGGCATCGTGCCTTCCGAAGTTGCGCGCTCGCTGTTGGCCGCCACCACCTCGTCGCGGTTCGTCTCTCCCATCTTCTGGCCCGACCCTAAGACGGGAATTGGCTACCTGGTGCAGGTGCAGATTCCCGAGGCGCGGACCACCTCGCTGGCCGATTTGGAGGCCGTGCCCATCAAGCGCAACGGCAACAAGCAACTCCTCCTGCGCGACGTGGCCGAGGTCCGCGAGGGAACCATGCCCGGCGAGTTCGACCGCTACAACATGCAACGCCAACTCAGCCTCACCGCCAACTTCCATGGCGAGGATTTGGGGCGCGTTGCGCGGCAAGTGGCCCAAGCCATCGACCGGGCCGGTGATCCGCCCAAGGGGTCCAAACCTGAGACGCGAGGGCAGATCCCGCCGATGCGCGATATGCTCACCGGCCTCTCGATCGGTTTCGGTCTGGCGGTCGTCGTGATCTTCCTCTTGTTGTCGGCGAATTTCCAGTCGCCGCGGCTGGCGCTGGTCACCGTTTCGACGGCCCCGGCTGTGGTGGCGGGCGTGGCGCTGGCGCTCTGGCTGACGCGCACCACGCTCAATATCCAGTCGTTCATCGGAGCAATCATGGCCATCGGCGTGGCCATGGCCAACGGCATCCTGCTGGTTACGTTTGCCGAGCAGCACCGTCGCGCAGGAAACAGTTCCGTGGCCGCGGCGATCGAGGGCGCGGCGAGCCGTTTGCGGCCGATCATGATGACCAGCCTTGCCATGACCGCCGGCATGGTGCCGATGGCCTTGGGGTTAGGTGAAGGGGGCCAGCAAGTGGCGCCTTTGGGCCGGGCGGTGATCGGCGGACTGGCCGCCGCGACCTTTGCCACCCTGTTCATATTGCCAGCCGTGTTCGCCATCGTCCAACGACGGGCCAGCGCTCAATCGGCTTCGCTCGACCCGGACGACCCCCAAAGCGCCCATTACACTCCGTCGGACGATACAGCCGCCAAGGAGGGAGGATAGCCCGAATGACAACGAAACGAGAACCGCGGAGAGTACGGATCGGAAGCGGGAAAAGGGGAAAAGGGGATGAGGGGAAAAGGAGACCTGCTTGTACCTTTGCTCCGCGGCCCCACGACGCGGTCGCGCCACAGGGTATGCGCGGACGCGGAACGTCCGCGGAGCCGTTCGCAGCACCCGCGCAACGGGTCGACGAAACGAGGGAACGAGTAACGAAAATGAGCCACGTCCAGGCACAGTTCATTCACCGGGCCGCACTGCTGGGACCACGGCCCCAAAGGGGCCGGATTCGACAGCCCAGGGCGCAGCCCTGGGGACGCCAATGCCACCCCATGTCGTTAGCCCCAACGGGGCGCGACTCGTGGGATGGCGCCGAAGAGTCACGCCCCGTTGGGGCTTACGACCAATTTGATCACGTCGATTCCCAGGGCTGCGCCCTGGGCTTTCGAATTGCGCACCTTCGGTGCTACGCTGCGTTTCTGCTACTCGTATTCGTCGGATGCGACGGGCAATGGGGCGGCGGCAATGCCAACAACTCGAACACGAACGCGTCTGTCGGCGAAACACCGGCGATTCGCGTGACGACCGTCAGGCCGGAGCGCAAGGATCTTGTCCGCCGCACGCGGCAGCCGGGCCAGGTCGACGCGTTTCGCCGCGCGCCGCTCTTTGCCAAGGTGCCGGGCTACGTGGAGCGCTTCACCCGCGACATCGGCGACGACGTCCGCGGGCCTCGCTACGACGATGATGAGAACCTCATTGAGCGTGGCGAACTCCTGGCGGAATTGTCCATTCCCGAGCTCGACGAGCAGATTCGGGAGAAGGAAGCGGTCGTCGGACTGAAGCGGGCGGAGATCGACCAGGCCCGGGCTAATATCAAAGTGGCCGAGGCGGAAGTGAAGACGGCCAAGGCCAGGCTCGAACAGGCCCTGGCCGAGGTCGACCGGACCACGCACGACCAGGAAAAATGGAAATCGGAATATGAGCGGGTCGTCAAGCTGACGGAGAACCGTTCGGTGAACACCAAGGTGGTGGACGCAACCCGAAATGAGTTTCAAGCGTCCCAAGCGGCATCGCGTGACGCGGCGGCAAAAGTCGACGCGGCCAACGCGGCCATCGCCGAGAGCGAGGCCTATGTCGAGAAGGCGGTCGCTGACGAGGTAGCCGCGCACGAGCGGCGGCGCGTCGCCGAGGCCGACCTGGCCCAGACCCGCGCCCTGGCAGAGTACCGGCGCATCGAAGCGCCGTTCGACGGCACGATCAGCGAGCGGAATCTCGACGTGGGCCATTTCGTGCAACCGGCCGACCAGGCGCAAACCAAACCGTTGTTCGTGGTCGTGCAGACCGACGTCGTGCGCGTGTTCGTCGACGTGCCCGAGATGGAGGCGACGCTCGTCGACCGCGGCGATCGGGCGACGATCCGTGTTCAGTCGCTTTCCGGCCGCGATTTTACCGGAGAGGTCACGCGCACCGCCTGGGCGCTCGATTCCACGAGCTCCAGCCGCACCTTGCGAACCGAGATCGACGTGCCCAACCCCGATGGCGTGCTACGGGCCGGAATGTACGTCTATGCCACCGTCGTTCTCGATGAACGCCACGAGGCGCTGAGCTTGCCGCTTACCGCGGTCCGCCGACACGAAGGCAACGCCTCGTGTTTTTGTGTCGAGGACGGCAGCTTGGTTGAAAAACCACTTGAAGCGGGCCTGTCCGACGGCACCGACGTTGAAATCGTCTCGGGGCTTGGCGGCGACGAGAACGTGGTTCAAAAAGTGACGCCGGCACTGGCCGGCGGTCAGCGCGCCGAAGCCACGCCCGCCGAGAAGGGAAAGTAGGCCGTAGCATCAAGCTCGCCTTGGACTGGCGCCTGCCCGCACCGTCGTTACAACCCGTTCTTTCGTCAAATGCCGCCTTTTCGTTAAACTCCATCGCGCGCGCATGCCGATTCGTCCCGATGGGGGTCGCTCCCCCACTGGCCGTCACCGTCCCTGGTCTACACACATGTGTGGGTTAACGGCACATCACCATGTGACATGCGCCTTTCTCATGGCGGTTGTCGCCGGGTGTGCCGCACAACGCCCGCGCGTCGAAGTTCCTTCGCGGAAACCAGAGATCGGGAAATCTGCCGTATCGACCGTCGGTTTCCTGCAGACCGAAACCTTGCCGAGGGTCGTGCCCGCGCCGTCCGAGATGATTCCGCCGGGCACTCCCAACCGCGCTCCAAGGCAAGCAGCAACGTCGTTTCCCAGGGTTGCACCACCGGGCCGAGGCGCCAACAACGTCGAGAGCCTTCCGATCGACTTGCCAACGGCTTTGCGGTTGGCCAATGCCGACAACTTGCAGGTCGCGCTAGCCCGCGAACAGATTCGCCAAGCCTTGGCCCGCGTCGAAAGGGCCCAGACATTGTGGCTTCCATCGATCCGCGGCGGCACAAGCTACAACCGCCATGACGGTTCGATCCAGAACGTCGACGGCACGCAATTCAATACGTCTCGCGGGGCGTTCTATTCCGGATTGGGGGCGGGCGTTTACGGCGCCGGCACGCCGATCGTGCCGGGAGTCTACGCCAATTTCAGTCTGGCCGATGCGATCTTTCAGCCGCTGGCCGCCCGACAATTCGCCGCCGGCCGACAGCGCGCCGCCGCCGCGGCCACGAACGATGCGATCTTGAATGTTTCGCTCGGTTACCTCGAGCTATTACGTGCCCATCAAGACCTTTCGATATCGCTCGATATCAGGGAAAAAGCCCAACGACTTGCGGATGTGACCGCCGATTACGCGCGCACGGGCGAAGGTTTGCAGTCCGACGCCGACCGCCTGCAAACCGAGTTGGCCGTGCGCCGCAACGACTTGCTGCGTGCCGAGGAGTCGCGCAAGGTGGCCTCGGCGCGGCTTGCGCAACTATTGCACATCGACCCGACCATGCTTCTGGAGCCCGTCGAGCCAACGGTCGTGCCGATTGAACTTGTGCCGGAAGGCGCCGACCTGCGCGAGCTCGTGATCCAGGGGCTTTCTCGCCGGCCGGAGCTCGACGAAAGCCGGTTCCTCGTGGGCGAGGCGGTGCAACGCTTGCGCCGCGAACGCTTCGCGCCATTGGTTCCCAGCCTGCTCGTCGGTGGGAGCTACGGCGCGATGGGTGCCGGAGTCAACGGCAACCTGGCGCCGGGGACCGGCCGACTGGACCTCGACGCCGCCGCCTATTGGGAGATGCGCAATTTGGGTCTCGGAGATGCCGCCGCCCGCCACGACGCCCAATCGGCCGTGCGGCAAGCTCAGGTGCGGCAACTGGCGGCCATGGACCTCGTCTCTCGCGAGATCACGGAGGCCCATGCCCAAGTCGAAGCGCGCCGCCGGCAGATCGCAATCGGCCGAGAGGGCGTCGAGGCCGCGGCCAACTCCTACCAACGTAATTTGGATCGCGTTCTCGACGCGAGAGGGCTGCCGCTTGAGGCATTGCAATCGATTCAGGCCCTGGCCCAGGCGCGCCGCGAGTACCTGCGAACGCTGGTCGACTACGACGCGGCGCAGTTCACCCTGTACCGTGCCATCGGCACGCCGTCCGGCGACCCATCACAAACAAAACCAGCAACACCGTCGGGCTAGCCTATTCGACGGCGATCACCTCGCCGTCAGGTGTGACCTCGACTTCCAAGGTCTTACCCGTCGCCGTCTTGCCGCGCACCTCGTACACCAGCCGGCCATCTTCCTTTTTCTTCCAGGCCATCTCGAATCTCGCGTTGGGCAGCTCGAGGCGGGCCGCCTTCATGACCGCTTCGGGCACCTGTTCCAAAGGCACCACCTCCGACGGCTCCGGCGTCTTTTTTGCACAACCGCCCACGATCAGGAGCAAGACGAGAAATCCAATCTTACGCATCTTTCCCCTTTCAAAAATCGCCGTTCGCCACGTCGCGGCCCGCCCGCGTGGTCAGGGCGAGAAATGTCGGATAGCTTAGCGAGCCGCTCAGAAGCGAAACGTGCCCGTCCGCGAACAAGAATTGCACGCCTCTGGTCGCGTGCAGGCTGTAGAATTGGTTGACCTCCGACAACACGTCGCCCGGCGGAATTCGATCGCCCACGTGCCCAAGCACCATACCGGTTCCGTTTTCCGGCGGCCCACTCCCAACACCGTCCGTCAGATCGGGTACGAGCACGGCGCCCGTGACCGAACCCGTCCACGTGGCGAAGCCCAGGAGCTGCGAACGCTCGCCTACGGCCAACGTTTGAGAGAGGCCGTCGCGGACGTCAGCCGGCGTCACGTGGCTGTTGCGAAAGAACATCCCGTCGCCGTCGACCCCGGGCTCGGTCGTACCGTAAACGCCGACGTAATTCGCCTCGGCAACCATGCAGATCGGCGTCGTCGGATTGGGCGGTCCCGTCTGCACCTGCCAAACACGCCGCGACGAAGGGTCGGAAGGACAGAGATAGACGGGAAGACTCGTCACGCGAACGTCGGCGTTCAAGGGGTGTTCGATCGGCAGGCCGAATTGGATCTGCTGATAGGTCCCAAATTGCTCCAACTCCGGCAACAACATCGCCGCCCATCCCCAACCCGGCCCCGTGTCAGTGCCCGCGGCGTCGAACGCGGAGATGTAGCCCGACGGAAAGACGTGGTGCAAATCGACGTAATTGTGCAGCGCCACGCCGATCTGCTTGAGGTTGTTGCAGCACTCGGTGCGCCGCGCGCTTTCGCGGGCCGATTGCACCGCCGGCAACACGATGGCCACGACCAGGCCGATGATGGCGATCACGACGAGCAGCTCGATGATCGTGAAACCGCGGCGAGGTGAAGTCATGTTCTCAAGCTTCTTGAGACCGAACGGGCCAGTTAGCATGGGTGGCATTCTAATTGGCCAAAGTTGCGGGCGCATGACGCGAAGATGACAATGCTGTAATCTTCGACGGCATACCCATGGGACACCGCGTACAATCGACGATTCACTTAGTTGGGATGGTGGGCGGCGCCCACCAGGCGACCATGCGGATACTCGTCGTGGAGGACAACGCGGAATTACTCCGGCACCTCGAACGGGGGCTCAAGGAGCAAGGCTTCGCCGTCGATTCCGCCACGAATGGAGAGCAAGCCTTGCGCAGCGCGCGTTCGGGCGCCTACGACCTGCTGGTCCTCGACCGCATGCTGCCCGGCCGCGACGGACTCGACGTGCTGCGCCGGTTGCGGGCCGAAGGCCTGACGACCCCGGCGATCTTCCTTTCCGCCAGGTCCGCGATCGACGATCGGATTGAGGGCCTGGACACGGGCGCCGACGATTACTTGACCAAGCCGTTCTCGTTCGCCGAGCTGCTCGCGCGCATCAGGGCGATCGCGCGCCGCGGCGGAGAGGCGGCCTTGCCGGTGCTTCAAGTCGGCGACCTGCGGCTCGATCCGGCGACCCGCATCGTCGAGCGCGCCGATCGCCGCATCGACCTGACGGCGAAACAGTTCGCCCTGTTGCACTACCTTTTGCGGCACGCGGGCCAGGTCGTCAGCCGCACGATGATCCTGGAACAGGTTTGGGATCTTCATTTCGACGGCGGCACCAATGTCGTCGACGTTCACATCAACCGGCTGCGGAACAAGGTCGACCATCCCTTCGACCGCCCGCTGATCCACACGCTGCGAGGAGCAGGCTATGTGCTGCGCGAGCCGTAGGCGGCGCGTCGGATTGCGCCCGCGCTTGGCGGCATGGACCGCGTCGGTTTTGTCGGTTTCGCTTTTGACGGGCTTCGCGTGGGCCCACGCGAACCTGCGGATCGTGCTGCAGAGCCGGAATGACTTGTTCCTTACGAACAAGTTGACGGAATTGGCGACCTTGCTGAAGGAGGAATCGTCAGACGACCAGGGCGCCTCGCTGCTCGCGGAGATCCGCCGCGAAGTGGCGGCCTACGGCGACCAAGGCCTGGTGATCGTCGTGCGGGGGATGGGCGACGGCGATTGGACCGCGCCCTGGGACGACGTTGCCCGTGGCGTGGCCGAGCGCCTGGCCGCCGCCGGCCTCGGCGAGTCGGTCGAGACCATTGTCTTGCCACAAACCGGCGTCCGCTACCGCGCCGCCGAACGAAAACTGGTGGCGGGCGAGGACCGCACCATAACGCTGCAATTAGCGCTCTCGCTCGCGGAGACGGAAGCGGCGTTGGGCCATTTCGACCGGCGGATGGCCGCGGGGGGGTTGGCGTTCCTGGCGCTGGCCGTGGCCGGCGGTTGGCTCTTGTCGCGGCAAGCTCTGCGCCCGGTGGCGGAGAGCATCGCCACGGCCAGGCGACTGAACCCCAAGGATCTCGCGGCGAGGTTGCCGCTCTCCGGCGCCGACGACGAGCTCGACCAGCTTGCCGCCACGATCAACCAATTGCTCGACCGGCTGGCCGAATACCACGAGCAGATCATTCGCTTCACCGCCGATGCATCGCACGAGCTGCGCGGCCCATTGGCGGCGATGCGCGCCGCGGTCGAAGTCACGTTGCAACAAGCGCGCGCCGACGACGAGTACCGCGACGCGCTGGGAGCGCTGGACGAGCAGTGCGAGCACCTGGGGTCGCTCGTGAATCGCTTGTTGTTGTTGGCCAAGGCCGACGCCGGCCAGGTCGCGGTGCGTCACGACGCGGTGGACCTGGCGACCATGATCGACGAAATCGTCGACCTCTATCGTCCGCTGGCGGAGGAACGGGGCCTTCGCCTCGTTTGGGAACGCGGGACTGAGGCCGCGACGCGCGGCGACGCCACCTGGCTGCGGCAGTTGATCGTGAACCTTGTCGACAACGCGGTCAAATTCACTTCGGATGGCGGCGACGTGAGCATACGGCTGCAATCGGACGGACGGCACGCGCGGCTGGTGGTTTCGGACACGGGCGTTGGCATTTCGGCGGAGCATTTGCCCCATCTTTTCGAGCGATTTTACCGAGTCGATGTGGCGCGTTCCGCTACGGGCCACGGGCTGGGGTTGAGCATTTGCCATTGGATCGTCGAGGCGCACGCGGGGACGATCGAGGTCGAAAGCCGATTGGGGCATGGTTCATCGTTCGTCGTCACGTTGCCCGCCGACGTCGATCAGCCCACGAAATAGCCGGCTTTCCGAGCAAAATGCGTCGGCGTGCTCAACCCGACCTGTCCGTGTGTCAAATCGACCAACTGGCGCCATACATCAACGTCTTCGCGCCGAGAGCGATGACGGCGGTGAGGAAGATCCGCCGCAGCCAGACATTGCTCAACCTGCGGGCCAAGATCGCGCCCAGGATCGCGCCGGCGAAGGAAGCGCCGCCAAGAAGGAAACCGAGGTTCCAGTCGATGAGACCCTGTCCCGCGAAGACCGCCGTCGCGACCAGCGAAGAGGCGAAGTTCAAGATTTTCGTCGTCGCCACCGCCTCGACGAACGTCATGCGAAACAAGGCCACATAGGCGACGGTCAGGAGGGCCGCGTAGCCGCCACTGAAAAACCCACCGTAGACGCCGAGAAGACACTAACCCGCCGCGCAAGCAAGGTGAGGAACTTGCTTGCGCCGCGGTTTCAGCCAATCCCACGACCGAGGAGCAAGCGGCACGCCCGCACCCTGACGGCTGTGTTGGGAAAGGCGGTTAGTGTAAACCCATGAATGAAATGATCGGCAAGCGGAGCTCGTGAGAATTCCGCCCCATTTGCGTACGGGCTATTCCAACAATTTCGGCACGTCGGCGATTACGGCCGCGACGCCCTTCTTGTCGAGCGCGCCGGCCTCGAAAACGTGATTGGCCTTCACTTTCCGGCCGATGTAGAGCATAACCGTCACTTCAGCCTCCGGATGGATGCCGAAGTTATCGGGGCCGTTCGTGAATTCCACCGGAACGACGACCGGCAGGTTCGCGATCTTGTGCTCGTCGGCGAACTTCTTGGCGTCCGTTTCCAGGGTCTCCCGGTCCTCACCGAGCAGGTTGACGAAGGCCGACAGCTTCTTGTCCCCGTGCTTCGCAACCAGTTTATCGACTTGCTTGACCAAACTGGCCAAGGCCGCGTCTGATTTTCGAGCGAAAATCATGACGACGGGCTTTCCCCCGTACATTCAGCGATAGCAAAGTTGTTGCCCCACCGACACGCCGTCGTCTTCGACGCCGCCACACTTGATGACGTCGAAGGCGCCGACCGAATCGCCGATCTGCAGGCCGCTCTTCAGGCCCTTTTCACCGGCGCCCTTTTCACCGGCGACAGCCGCGCAAGCCACGAGCGCCACCGCGGCGCCGCACCTCATGAGCATTTTCATTGACCCAATCTCCTTTTTCCAAGCGTTCCGTCGAACAAGACCTCTTGAGATTAGAGCGGAAGACGCGGCGCCTTGAACC
>Ga0307374_10012854_pt1 | contig 11674 bp, 9 predicted proteins | sample OX3MG_FD_202532 | JGI IMG/M metagenome (GOLD analysis project Ga0307374, IMG submission 202532) | Soil microbial communities from Risofladan, Vaasa, Finland - OX-3 | ecosystem: Environmental > Terrestrial > Soil > Coastal area > Acid sulfate soil | place: Finland: Risofladan, Vaasa | collected...
CCTAGCTGTCGTTCCGAGGTCAGCTCGCGGGGTCCTCGACGCGTGCGGGAACGCCGCCTTCGGGGCCGTCCACGTTGAGCACCGATTCCCCCTGCCCGCTGCGTGTCACCACGAGCGTCGCAAGCCGGTCAGTCGTATTGCCCTCGCGGTGAACGCTGTGCGGCGGCACGTAGATGAACTCGCCCGGTAGCGCGTCGAACACGTCCTGACCATGCGGGCCGCCTTCCATGCGCAGCGCGCCGCTGAGCACGTAGATGACGGATTCGTGGTCGCCGTGATGGTGCCAAGCGGACTGCGCGCCCGGCTCGGTGTGCACCAGCCCCGCCCAGACGATGTCGGTCGCGACTGCCTGCCGGCGAGTCATGCCGGGCGTGGCCGGTCCATCTGACAGCTCGTTGGCACGGACCCGGCGGATGCGCTCGGTCACCTCAGGCCTGCCGTGCCCGGTACGCCCGCAGCCAGCGCAGACCGCTCTCGGTGTCCGCAAGGGGCCGGTACTCGAGCCCCACGTAGCCCTCGTACCCGACGCGGTCGAGGTCATCGAGGAACTCGTCGATGGGTTGCGACCCGGTTCCCGGCTCGTGACGGCCCGGGACGTCGGCGATCTGCACGTGCGCGACGAGCGGCAGATGAGCGTGCAGACACTGGATGGCATCCTCACCGGCCATGCCCGCATGGTACTGGTCGAGCTGCAGCCGGACGCTGGGATCGTTCACAGCCTCGACCAGCCCGACGGCGGCCGCGACCGTGCCCGCCCAGTATCCCGGGATGTCGATGTTGTTGATCCCCTCCACCAGCAGCGTGATGCCGGCGGCCCGCGCCAGCGGCGCCGCCATCGTCAAGTTGGCGATCGCGGTATCGCGTGCCTGAGCATTGCTGACGCCGGATGGCGGGATGCCGACCAGCGTGTTGAGGCGCGTGGTACCGAGCTGACCGGCGAGCTTGATCGCCTCCCGGACACCGTGCAGGAACTCCATCTCCCGCCCGGGCAGTGCCAGGATGCCGCGCTCGCCCCCCGACCAGTTGCCGGGCGCGGGGTCGAACGCAACCAACTCCAGGTCGTGGCGGCTGAGCGTGTCCTGCAGCCGGTCGGCATCGAGCTCGTGCGGAAACAGCATCTCGACAGCGCTGAACCCGGCCGCGGCGGCGGCGGCGAAGCGGTCATAGGGACCGAGCTCCGGCCAGAGCATGCTGAGGTTCGCTGCGAAGAGCGGCATGTCAGGAGTCCGACCCGCCGCGGTCCCAGAACTTCACGAGCGCGGCCATGTCCTCATCCGACCAGCCTCGAGCCTTGGCGTCGAGGAAGCACTGTTCCGCGACGCCGCCGAGCAGCAGCCGAACCCCTGCACCGTCCGCCTCCCGATGGATGATCGACAGGTCTTTGGCGATCAGGCCGATGGGGGTGGCCGGACTGAAGTCCTGCGCGATGAAGCGCGGCAGGTTGCGCAGCAACATCGCCGAGCTCCCGAACGACGTGCCGATCACGTCCTGCACCGTGCTCAGATCCGCGCCGAGCTGCACCGCCAGCGCCGCGGCCTCGGCGGACGCTGTCGTGTGCACCGCGACGAGCAGCTGGTTGACGAGCTTGATCGCCTGACCGCTGCCGACAGGTCCGCACAGACGGATCTTGGACCCGAACTGCTCGAAGACCGGCACCGCTCGGTTGAACGTCTCCTCGTCACCACCCACCATCACGGTGAGCGTGCCCGCTTCGGCACCCGCGGGGCCTCCGGAGACCGGCGCGTCGAGAAAGGACGCACTGCGTGCTCCGACCCGCTCGGCGCACCACCGGTTGAGGTCGATGCTCACCGTGGAGTGGTCGACGTACAGCTGGCCGGCGACCGCCACCGCAGCCATCTCCGTGTACACGTCGCGCACGGTGTCCTCCGTGGGAAGGGCGGTGAGAATCACATCGACTCCGGCCGCGAGCTCGGCAGCCGACGCGCGCACGATGGCGCCACGCGCCGCGAGTGACTCCACGCCCGCATTCCTCGAGCGGTTGCAGATCGACACCTCGTTCCCGGCAGCGAGCAGGCGGCTCGCGATCGGCTGCCCCATCTTCCCGATCCCGACGACCCCGATCCGCATCACAGCGCCCTCCATGTCAGATCCCCCTCAATCACCGGGTGCATATCCCAGGTGTTTGTCGATGACGTTGCGCAGCGGCTCGCCACGAAGCCACAGCTCGAGGTTGGTGTCGAAGAGTGTGACGATGTCCGCTTGCCACCCGCGGTAGTCGCCTGACATGTGCGGTGAGATGACGAGGTTGGGCGTGTCCCAGAGCGGGTCGTCGGCGGGGAGCGGCTCGGGCGTGACGACGTCCAGCGCCGCGCCCGCCAGCAGACGGTCGCGCAGCGCGCGGACCAGCGCGTCCTGGTCGAGCGACCATGCCCTGCCGACGTTGATCAGGCGCGCGGACGGTTTGAGCGCCGCCAGTGCGGCCGCGTCGACGAGCTTCTCGGTCGCCGGCGTCTTCGGCAGGACCATCACCACGTGGTCGGCGATCGCGAACAGCGCCTGCATGCTGTCCGCGGTGGTGATGTCGCCGAAGTCCGGATCGCCGCTGCGCGCGGTGCGCCCGATGCCGTGCACCACCATGCCGAACGCCTTCGCGAAACGAGCGATCCGTCGCGCGATCGGCCCGACCCCGATGAGCACCACCACGGCGCCGCGCAGAGTGTCGCTCTCACGCTTGACCCAGCGATGCTCGCGTTGAAACGTGAGCGTCGCCGCGAAGTCCTTGCTCATCATGAGCATCAGGCCCATGACGTACTCCGCGAGCGATTCGTCGAAGACGTACCGCGAGTTGGTCAGCACGACGTCGCTGTCCATGAGCTCGGGAAAGAGCAGACGGTCGACGCCCGCACTGGACGCGTGCACCCACCTCAGGTTCGTGAGCCGGGCGAAGTTGTCGCGCAGGAATGGATTGCTCGGATCCCACGTGAACAGGGCATCGCACTGGAACGCGTCCTGCGGCGCCGGAGAGCCGGGCTCGATGAAGACATAGCGGACACCCGCATGCGGAGGCAGCAGCGCGGTGCTCGGGTCGTCGTCCTCGATGACCGCGATGACGCGCTCCGCCGTCCCAACGCCCAGGGCCGTGGGATGCCCTCCTCCCACGTCCCCGGGGTGCTCATTGGGCACTGGCCACGGACGTGTCGGCGATCGCGAGCGCCTCGTTGATGACTGCGAAGCCCTCGTCCAGCTCAGCCTCGGTGATGCACAGTGGCGGGTTGGTCATCACATCCCACCAGCGCACCATCGTGTAGACGCCGTGATCGAGGAGATAGCGGTCGATCGCACGCATCTCATCGCTGGTGCCGTTGAACGGCGCCATCGGCTCCATGGTCGTCCGGTCGCGCACGAGTTCGAGCACACCGAAGAGCCCGATGTTCCTCACCGCACCGACCGACGGATGGTCGCGGAGCAGCGCCTGGTGATGCGCGCCCATCAACTCACCCATCTGCGAGGAATGCTCGATGAGCTTGTCCTCGATGTAGACGTCGATGGTCGCGATCGCGGCCGCACACGCGAGCGGATGGCTGTTGTACGTCAGGCCGCCGTAATACACGTGCTTCTCGAAGTACTCGGCGATGTGCGGTCGCATGCCGACCGCGCCGAGCGGCACGTAGCTCGACGTCAACCCTTTCGCCATCGTGATGATGTCCGGCACGACGCCCCAGTGATTCACCGCGAACCACTCGCCGGTGCGCCCGAACCCGGTCATGATCTCGTCCGCGATCATGACGATGCCGTAGCGGTCGCACAGCTCTCTGACACCCCTGAGGTAGCCGTCCGGCGGGATGAGGATCCCGTTGGTGCCGGTCACGGGCTCGAGAATGAAGGCGGCAATCGTGTTCGGCCCTTCGAGCTGGATCGTCTCCTCCAGATACTGGAGTGACTGCTCGGCGCTGTCGATGGGACGGCCAGGTCCGTGATACGGATCGAGGACATGGACCACACCGGGCATTGCCGGCTCGTTGGGCCAGCGTCGCGGGTCTCCGGTGAGGGTGATCGCTCCGCTCGTCGAACCGTGGTACGAGCGGTAGCGCGCAAGGACCTTCTGCCGCCCGGTGACTGCGCGTGCCATGCGAATGGCGTTCTCGTTGGCTTCAGCCCCGCCGAGCGTGAAGAAGACCTTCTCGATGTCACCCGGCAGGATCTCGGCCATCTTCTGTCCAAGGACGGCGCGGGCCTCGGTTGCCATGAAGGGGCTGATATACGGGAGCTTCTCCGCCTGGCGCGCGATCGCGGCGATGACGCGCTTGTCGCCGTGGCCGATATTGACCCCCATCAGCTGGCTGTTGAAATCCAGGTAGCGTTTGCCGTCCGGGGTGTGGAAATACACTCCCTCGGCGTGATCGACGGGGATGGGATCGGCCTTGTCCTGCGCCTGCCAGTCGTAGAGCGTGTAGCGGCGCGAGAGATGAACGATCTCGTCGGCGTTCATCGTTTCGTTGCCGTTGGTGTCTGAGTGTCTTGAACCATGGCGCAGTTCTAGGGCAGGCGCCGGGCGAGAGTCAAGGATGGCCCCGAGCAAACAACACCCCGTCGAACGCGGTCTCGTTGGTCGTGACGGAGCGGCCGTGCCGCCGGGGTGCTATGGTCGCAACGCTGACGTGAGCAACGAGGATCCCGAGCGCGGGCGGCTCGACGAGAATCCCGCCGCCTGGCGCCGTTGGGGACCGTACCTCAGCGAGCGGGCCTGGGGCACCGTGCGCGAGGACTACAGCGCAAACGGCGATGCGTGGAACTCCTTTCCCCACGAGCATGCACGCTCACGAGCGTTCCGCTGGAGCGAGGACGGCCTCGGCGGGATCTGCGACGAGCATCAATTGCTCTGCATGGCATTCGCGTTCTGGAATGGAGTCGATCCCATCCTGAAGGAGCGGATCTTCGGGCTCACCGGCCCGCAGGGCAATCACGGTGAGGACGCAAAGGAATACTGGTGGTTCGTCGACTCGACACCGACGCACAGCTGGATGCGCTGGCGGTACCTCTACCCGCAGGCCGCATTCCCCTATGACGAACTCATCCGGGAGAACGCAAGGCGCACGACGCTCGATCCGGAGTACGAGCTCGCGGACACAGGCGTGCTCGACGCGGGTTTCTGGGACATCACCGTCGACTACGCCAAGGACATGCCCGATGACTTCTCCATGGAGTTGCGCGCGCGCAACGCCGGTACCGTGGCCGCGTCCCTGCATGTGCTCCCGACGCTGTGGTTTCGCAACACCTGGGCGTGGGGCATCACCGGCACCGTCCCCTCCATGCGGTGGGAGAGCGACCGCATCGTCGCGGACCACACGGTCATCGGCAGCCGGTTCCTGCGCGGCGACGGCGATCCGACACCCCTGTTCTGCGACAACGAGACGAACGCGGAGCGGCTGTGGGGATCGGTCTCGCGCAGCGCTTTCCCAAAGGACGCGATCAACGACCACGTCGTCTCCGGCTCAGCCAGCGTCAATCCCACGATGTCCGGGACGAAGGCCGCGCTGCACTATGTCCTCGACGTGGACCCGGGGGCCACCGCGACGATTCACCTCCGTTTCGGCCCCAACAACCCGGCGCTTCCGGCCTCCGATGCCACGAATGTCCTGCGGCTGCGCCACGCCGAGGCCGATGCCTTCTATGCCAGGGTGCTCGGTGACACGCTCAGCGCCGACGAGCAGCTCGTTGCGCGGCAAGCGCTGAGCGGGATGCTGTGGTCGAAGCAGTTCTATCACTACAACGTCACACGATGGCTCGACGGTGATCCTGCCGGTCCGCAACCGCCGGCGGAACGTTTGACAGGACGCAACGCGGGATGGCGGCACGTCGACAATGCCGACATCCTGTCCATGCCGGATACCTGGGAGTATCCGTGGTTTGCGGCCTGGGACCTGGGGTTTCAGTGCGTCGCGCTGGCGCACGTGGACCCCGAGTTCGCCAAGGACCAGCTGATCCTGCTGTGCCGCGAGTGGTACATGCATGCCAACGGCCAGCTGCCCGCGTACGAGTGGTCCTTCGACGACGTCAATCCGCCCGTGCACGCCTGGGCCGCGCTGCGTGTGTTCGAGATCGACGGCGCGAGGGACCATGCCTTCCTTGCCCGCGTCTTTCACAAGCTGCTCATCAACTTCACATGGTGGGTCAACCGCGAGGACGCGGAGGGGAACAACATCTTCGAGGGTGGTTTCCTGGGTCTTGACAACATCGGACCATTCAACCGTTCCGCACTCGCTCCACTCGGCGGCCACCTCGAGCAGTCGGACGGCACGGCGTGGATGGCGATGTACTCGCTGAACCTCCTCGAGATGGCACTCGTGCTCGCCGCGCACGACCGGACCTACGAGGACGTCGCCACCAAGTTCTTCGAACACTTCGCCGCGATCGCGACGGCGATGAACGAGCAGGACCTCTGGGACGATGCAGCCGGCTTCTACTACGACAGCCTGCACCTTCCCGGTGGCGCGCGCATCCCGATCCGGGCGCGCTCGATCGTCGGTCTCATCCCGCTGTGCGCAGCGACCACCCTGGGTCAGACAACGCTGCAGGTGCTCCCGGACTTCGCGGAACGGCTGCGTCTGTTCATCAAGCTCAAGCCCCGTTTTGCCGCGGCTGTCTCACTCGCGGTCGAGGCTGACGAGCGCGAGAGCCGGCTCCTCGCCATCGTGGACCCCGATCGTCTGCGCCGCATCCTCGAGCATGTGCTCGACGAGGGCGAGTTTCTCAGCGATCACGGTCTGCGCGCGCTCTCGAAATTTCACGCCGAGCATCCGCTCGACCTGGACATCGAGGGCGTCACCGCGCATCTCGACTACGAGCCTGCCGAGTCGACCACGCGACTCTTCGGCGGCAACTCGAACTGGCGCGGGCCGGTGTGGTTTCCACCCAATCACCTGATCATCGAGGCGCTCCGCGTGTATCACCGCTTCCTCGGCGACGCGTGGACGGTGGAGTACCCGCGTGGCTCGGGAACGCAGCTGCATCTCGGTGCCGTCGCCGACGACATCGCGCGGCGGCTCACGACGATCTTTCTCGAGGATGCGCACGGGCAGCGTCCGGTGGTCGCGGGCATCGACCTCTACCGGCGTCCCGACCTCGCCGGCCTCGTACCGTTTCACGAGTACTTCCACGCGGAGAACGGCACGGGGCTCGGTGCCTCACATCAGACCGGCTGGACAGGCCTCGTCGCGGACCTGCTGCTGCGCCGGACCAGAGGCCGGGACCGCTACGACATCGCCTCGATCGCCGCCGGCTGACCCTGCACCGAGAGGTGCGGTGCGTTCCCCGGTACACTCATGCCGCAGATGGCAGCCAACGTGAACGTCCGCGGTACCCTCGCCGCCGCGGTGACCCCCCTCGTGGGCACCGGCGGCACCATCGACGAGGACGGGATCGCCGCCGTGACCGAGTTCTATGTGCGCGCCGGCCTCGACGGCATCCTCGCGCTCGGCACCACGGGCGAGGGAATCCTCTTCTCGGTCGACGAGCGGCGACGCGCCGCCGACGCGTTCGTGGCGGCCGCGCACCATCGTTTTGCCGTGGTCGTCCATTGCGGAGCCCAGACCACGCACGACACCGCTCTGCTCGCCGAGCACGCCGCCGGCATCGGTGCCGCCGGAGTCGCCGTCATTCCACCGCCGTACTTCCCGCTCGACGCCGATTCGATCTGGCGTCATCTCGACTCGGCTGCGAGCGCGTGTGCTCCGACGCCGTTCTACGTGTACGAGTTCGCGGCACGGAGCGGCTACGCGGTTCCCGTCGAGGTCATCGAGCGCCTTCGCTCCAGCGCGCCGAACCTTGCCGGCATGAAGGTCTCGGACTCGACGTTCGATGCCGTCCGGCCCTACATCCTCGATGGGCTCGACATCTTCATCGGGGCCGAGGGACTGATCGCGCAGGGGCTCGCACTGGGAGCTGCCGGATCCGTGTCAGGGTTGGCCGCCGGACTCCCCGAGGTCACCATCAGTGCCGTGAAGGCGCGCACCGCCGATGCCAGTGAGCGGGCGGCTCGCATCAGGACGTCGCTCGAGATCGCGCCCTTCCACTCCGCGATGAAATGCGTCCTCCACCACCGCGGCGTCGCGATCGACGATGCCGTGCGTTTGCCGTTGCCGACTGTCGACGAGCAGCAGCGTCAAGCGCTGCACCGTCTCATCGATGACCCTGCAGGCGAGATCGCCTCAATGCTCGCGGCGGCCACCGCGGCGCACTGACCAGCCCCGAGCCGGCCTCAGAGCACCGCGGTCTCCGCTGCTCCCCCCGGCTCGTCGAATCGCTGCAGGCGCAGCGGGTGCAGGTCGAACGACGTGCAGCGCCCATCGGTGATGAGCTCCGTCACCGCCTGTCCCGCGGCGATCGAGTGCATGATCCCGTGGCCACCGAAACCGGCGCACTGGATGAACCGAGGCGCCTGCGGTGGCACGTCCACGATGGCGTGATGGTCGGGCGTCTCCGGGTAGAGGCCGGCCCAGCACTTGCGCGTGTTGATGTGCGCGCTCTCGAGAAACGAGAAGCGGTTGCCGATGCGCGCGGCGATCGCGTCGAGGAACGCTGGATCGAAGCTGGTGTCGAGACACGGTGGGTCGTGGGGATCCGAGAAGCCGATGAGGAAGCCCGAACCCTCCCTGCGCGTCAACACCCCCGTGTCGCTGTCGACGAGCATCGGGGTGACATCAGGCATGCCGGCGATGGCTTCGGTGCACGCCAGGTTCCGCCGGCGTGGTGTCACAGCGAGCTCGATGCCCGCCGTGGCGGCGAGCGGCGCGGCATACGGTCCGGCGGCATTCACGGCATACTCGGCGCTGATGTCGCCGCTGCTCGTGTGCACGGCGACTCCGCTCTCGAACGGCGCGACGTCGATGACCTCCGTGTCGGGAAGCAACACCGTGCCGAGGCGCCGCGCCTCGTCCCACAACGCGCTGGTCACGCCGTGCGGGTCGATCAGGCCGTCCGTTGAGCAGAATGTTCCTGCGCGAAGCCCCTCCTGGTCTACGAAGGGGACCAGCGTCATCACGTCGGCCGGCGACAGCCAGTCGACGTCGACACCCTGCGAGCGTTGCAGGGCTCGAGCCCGTTGCAGCGCGGCCTCTCCGGCCTCTGTGCCGGTCATGAAGAGATAGCCGTTGGCGCGGAAGCCCACCCTGCCACCGCTGATCTCGTCGAGCTCGCGCAGCTTCTCGATGGTGAAACGCGAGAACGCGATGTTGATCGCGGTGGTGAACTGCGCGCGCACACCACCGTTTGCGCGGCTCGTCGAGCCCATTCCCGGCGATGCGTTGCGATCGACCACGAGCACATCGCCGACACCCGCCCGGGACAGCTGGAGGGCCACGGCGAGGCCGGCGGCGCCGGCGCCGACGACCACGACAGACGCGGTTCGGTGCACCGACATCCCGGTGGTCACGGACATGCCCCCTGTGCGCTCAGCTCGGCGCCGCGGGGCGCAGCATCGCCGGCGGGATGCCACGCAGCGACGCTTCGACGAGTTCAACGGGATGCAGCACGGGCACGGGATGACCGCTGCGCCGCAGTGCCGCCTGGATCTGCAGCAGGCAGCCGCCGTTGCCGGCGACCAGGAAATCCGCATGCGCCGCTGCGACGTTGGTGGCCTTGCGATTCCCGAGATCATCGGCGGCGTCCGGGGCGACGAGGTTGTAGATGCCGGCGCTTCCGCAGCACACATCGGACTCGACGATCTCGACGAGATCCAGTCCCGGAATGCGGCGCAGCACCGTTCTCGGCTGCGTCCGGACGCCCTGCGCATGAGCGAGGTGACAAGCGTCGTGATACGCCACGCGCGCGGCGAGCGGATGCAGCCGTGCGGGCAGCTGGACCTCGAGATCCGCGAGCACTTCCATGACGTCGCGAACCTTGGCGGAGAAGGCGGTCGCGCGCGCCGCCCACTGCGGGTCGTCGGCGAGCAACGCCCCGTACTCCTTCATCGCGGAACCGCACCCGGCGGTGTTGACCACCACGTGATCGACGCGCATCCGCTCCATCTGGGCGATGAGCGCGCGCATACGAGCAAGTGCCGGCGCCTCGCGTCCCGCATGGATCTCGAGTGCGCCGCAGCAGCTCTGCAGCGGCGGGGTGAGCACCTCGCACCCGTGTGCCGCCAGCACGCGTGCCGTCGCGCGGTTGACGTGCGAGAAGAAGGCGTCCTGCACGCACCCGGTGAGCACCGCGACACGCCGCACCGGCGCTCCACCGGGTGTGAGGTGGCGTGGCGTGCGTGTGCGGAGCTCCGCGAGCCGGAGGTCGGGTGCCATGTCGTCGAGCCGGCGGAGCGTTCGCGGCACGACGCGTCGCACCAGGTTCCACTGCAGAGCGCGACGCAGGCCGAGTGCCTGCGTGACCGCCACCGCGGTGGCGACACTGCGCATCCGTCGAGGATGCGGCAGGAGGGCGAAGAGCGCGGCGCGTCCGGCACGCGACCGCCAGTCACGCGCGAACCGCCGCTCGACCTGCGGACGCACCTGCTCGATGAGCCGGTTGTACTGCACGCCGGACGGGCAGGCTCCGACGCACGCCATGCATCCGAGGCAGGCGTCCCAGCGCCGGACGACCTCGGCGTCCATGCCGATGTCGCCGCGCTCGGCCAGGTCCATGAGGAGGATCCGGCCGCGCGGCGAGTCCATCTCCTCGCCCCAGAGCAGATAGGTCGGGCATGCCGGCAGGCAGAAACCGCAGTGCACGCAATCGCCGATGAGCGCGGCGTCCGGGCGATGGTGATCGTCGAACGCGACGGTCGCCGCGCCGTTCCGCGGATGGCCGGAGATCGTCTGCGGCCCGGCGCCGGCCGCCACCTCAGATGCCACCGAGCTGCCGTCCGGGGCTCAGCGTCCCTGCCGGGTCGAGCTGCCGCTTGACCGACCGCATCAGATCGACCGCGACGTCGTCATCGTCGCCAACATCGACGCCGTCGCCCCGGCGCATCACCAGCCGTCCACCGCTGCGGCGCACCGCGGTCGCGACGTCGCCTGCCGCCTCGGGCGCGCAGCGCACCTCGCCGGTTCCGAGCAGCGGCCGGAGCACGAGCGACTCGCATGTCCCACCCGACAGAGCGGTCAGCAACGCCGCGCTCCGTGACGGCAGCACGGCGATCGCGGCGACGTCGCCGGAGCCGTGCCACGGGGTCCCGGCGAGCGCTGCGGCCATCGACTCCGCATCCCGGGGAGGAAGGACGCGCCCGCCCGCCGCCTGCACGACGTGTTCGGCCTGGACGGCCGCGCCGCGGGCAGAGCTGTCGAAACGGACGACGACGGTGCCCTCGGGCCAGTGCAGGTCGACGACGCTCGGGGTGACCTGCAGCCGGCCGACGGCCGTGGCGAACGCGCACAGCTCCTCGACGGACCGCGATTCGAACACCACGGTCGTCGACGCCGCCGGAAGCGGGTGGAGCCGGAACGCGAGCTCCGTCATGACCGCGAGCGTGCCGAGCGAACCGGTGAGCAGCTTCGCGATGTCGAAGCCGGCGACGTTCTTGACGACCTTGCCGCCGCTGCGTCCGGTGGTGCCGTCCGCGAGCACGAAGGCGGCCCCGATCACGAGGTCGCGCGGGGTCCCGAACCGCGTGCGGAGTGAGCCGCTGGCAGCGGTTGCGACCACGCCGCCGAGTGTTGCCGCGGCGCCCTGCGGGGGATCGAGCATCAGGCGCTGGCGGAATCCCTCGGTGGACGCGAGGCGC
>Ga0307374_10012856_pt1 | contig 11674 bp, 9 predicted proteins | sample OX3MG_FD_202532 | JGI IMG/M metagenome (GOLD analysis project Ga0307374, IMG submission 202532) | Soil microbial communities from Risofladan, Vaasa, Finland - OX-3 | ecosystem: Environmental > Terrestrial > Soil > Coastal area > Acid sulfate soil | place: Finland: Risofladan, Vaasa | collected...
GGCAGCGACGGCCTCCCGCGCTGGGTCCTCGAACATGACGAGCCGTTGTGGGTGGCGGACCTCGTCGAGGATCAGCGGTTCGTCACGGACGCGCTCGTGCAGGACGGGCTGCAGAGTGCCTACGCCTTCCCTGTCCGCTACCACGGCGCCTCTGTGGGGATCGTGAAGATGCTCAGCCGCCACCAACGTGAGCGCGACCCCTCCGTCGTGGAGCTCATGGACGCCGTGGGCGACAATCTCGGCGAGCTGCTGCACGCGTCGGCCCAGTCCGCCGAACGTGAGCATCTGGTCGAAGAGCTCCTCGAGGCGCGGCGGCGCAACGAGTTCCTCCTCCTCGCCACCCAGGTGCTCTCGGAGGTGGTCGACTACCGCGAAATGGTGGAGCGTCTGGCCCAGGTCTCTGTGCCGGTCATGGCCGACCTGTGCCTCATCGACATCACGGACGAGGACGGACAGATGCGGCGGATGGCGGCCTGGCACGCCGACCCGGACAAGCGGGCGCTCACCGAGGAGCTGCGTACCTCGTACCCACCCGAAGCGGGGAGCATGCACCCGACCATGGAGGTGATCCGGAGCGGCAAGTCGATGTGGAGTGCCGACATGGACGACGAGTTCCTCCGATCGACGAGCCGGGACGAACGCCACTACGCCATCCTCAAGACGCTCGGCTTCACCTCCTACGTCACCGTGCCGCTCCGCCTGCGCGACGAGCAGGTTCTCGGGACGGTCACCCTCGTGTCCGCCGGGTCGGGCCGTCGGTTCTCCGAGAGAGACCTCGGGCTGGCCGAGCAACTGGCCGAACAGGTCAGCTCGGTCGTCATCCGGGCCCGGGCCTTCGACCGCGAGCGCCGGATCTCCCACGAGCTGCAGCGGCACCTGCTGCCCGACGCCATCCCACCCATCCGCCGCTGGGACGTCGCCGCCCGTTACCGGCCGGCCGGCGTCGGTGTCGAGGTCGGGGGTGACTGGTACGACGTGATCCCGATCAGCGAGCACCTGGTCGCCCTCGTCGTCGGAGACGTGGAGGGGCACGACCTCGAAGCAGCCCGGATGATGAGCCGGTTGCGCCACATGCTGGGCCTGCTGCTGACGGAGGAGCAGACGCCGGGCAGGGCGTTGGAGCGGCTCAACCGCGTCTCGCTGGCCGGTGTCGACGAGCGCCTGGCCACCGCGTTGGTCGGCGTGCTCGACATTCGGACCGGTTCGATCGTTTTCTCCTCGGCCGGCCATCCCTCCCCGGTGCGGGTCGAGGCGCAACAGGCCGTGGAGCTCCCGGTGCCGCCAGGGCCGCCCCTCGGTGTCCAGCACTCCCACTACAAGGATCACGAGTTTCACCTGGGACGGGGGTGCCTCATGATGTTCACGGACGGCCTGTTCGAACGACGGGGCAGCCTCCTCGATGAGCGCTTCACCCTGCTGGAGTCGTCGCTGTGCGCCGCCCCCGACAACGAGCCCAACCGGGTGGCCGACTTCGTCATCGACGCCATGACCTCGGGCGTGCGGTCCTCCGACGACATCGTGGTCCTGACCGCCCGGCGCCAGGAGGACGAACCCGGGCCGACCTGAGCCCGGGTACCGCTGCATGCCGCCACTTCCCTAGTGTGACGGCGTGCCAAAGGAGGGAGCCATCGCCGCGCTGGTGGGTGCCCATGCCCTGGTCCCCTGCCTCGACGGCACCGAGCGCCCCTACCGCGACCTCGACTGCGCCGCCTCGACCCCGGCGCTGCAGTCGGTGGCTGACCGCGTCACCGACTTCCTGCCGTGGTATTCGAGCGTGCACCGGGGGGCGGGCTACAAGTCACGACGGGCCACCGCGGCCTACGAGGGAGCACGCGACAGCGTGCACCGCTTCGCCCGGCGACCCAGCGGCGGAGGCGACGTCGTCGTGCTGGTGCGCAACACGACCGAGGCCATCAACCATCTGGCCTACCGGCTGGGCCTGGGCCCCGACGACGTCGTGGCCACCACGGTGGTCGAGCACCACGCCAACCTGCTGCCCTGGGCGCGGGTGGCGACGCGGCGCTGGGTCGAATGCGGGACCGCCGGCACCTTCGAGACGGCCGACGTCGTGCGGGTCCTCGACGACGGACGACGCCCCGCACTGCTGGCCCTCACGGGAGCCTCCAACGTCACCGGTTGGCTGCCCCCCGTGGAGGAGATCTGCGCCGAGGCCGACGCCCGCGGCATCCCGGTCCTCCTCGATGCGGCCCAGCTGGCGCCCCACCGCCCGCTCCCCGCAGGCCCCGACTTCGTGGCCTTCAGCGGCCACAAGCTCTACGCGCCCTTCGGCGCCGGGGCGCTGATCGGTCCCCGCGAGGCGTTCGAGCGCGGCGATCCGTTCCTCGCCGGCGGCGGGGCGGTCGACCTCGTCGACCTGGACGAGGTCATCTGGACGGATCCGCCCGAGCGCGAGGAGGCCGGCTCGCCCAATGTGGTCGGTGCCGTGGCCTTCGGGCAGGCCATGGACGACCTGGAGCGCATCGGCTGGGAGACCATCACGGCCCACGAGATCGCGTTGTCGACGCGCCTGTACGACGGCCTGCACGCCATCGACGGCGTGCGGGTGCTCGGACCGCGCTCGGGGCCCGGCGAGCACGACGGGCTGGCGGTGGCGGCGTTCACGCTGGACGGCATGCACCACGCGCTCGTGGCGGCCCGGTTGAGCGCGGAGTTCGGGATCGGCGTCCGCCACGGCTGCTTCTGTGCGCACCCGTACCTGATCCGCCTGCTCGGCGTCGGCCGCGACGGCGTCGACCAGGCGCGGGCGGCCGTGCAGCGCGGCGACCGCAGTGGCATTCCCGGAGCGGTGCGCGCCAGCTGCGGGCTGGGGACCGACGAGGACGACGTCGACGCGCTGCTCCAGGCTCTGCGCGCCCTGGCCTCGGGTGAGCCGGCGCCCGTGCCCTACGTCCAGGACGCCGTCACCGGCGACTTCTGGCCGGAGGGCGATGCGGCCGGGTGGCGCACGACGGACCGTCCGGCCGGCGCGGCCTGCGCCAGAGGGTGAGCGCGGGCGTGCGGTGGCGTCGGCTCGTCGTCCCGGCACTGGTCGCGATCGTCCCGGCCCTGGCGGCCTGTGCCCAGTCCGTCGGCGGGACGTCCTCCCACGACGTCGCCTGGGTGACGACGGGTGCTTCGGTGACGCTGCCGGGGACCGGCGTGACGCCGGTGAACCTGGCCCGGGGTCACGTGAAGGCCAAGGTCACGGTGGGCAGCCTGCCCTCCGCCCTCGCCTACGCACCCGGAGGCAGGGACCTCCTCGTCGTCACGCAGGGCGACGACCAGCTGCACGAGGTCGACACGACCTCCCATCAGGTCGTGCACCACGTCGGCGTGGGAGTGGAGCCGGACGCCGTGGCGGTGGCGCCCGGCGGCAGCGGGGGCAAGGGCGTCGCACTGGTGGCCAACCTCGATTCGAACACCGTGACCCCGGTCGACCTCGGCACGTGGCACGCCGGCACACCGATTCCGGTCGGGGCGGAACCGGTGGCCATCGCCGTGGCGGTGACGGCACCGGGCGCCGCCACTGCTTTCGTGGCCGACGCGGGCGCCGACACCGTGACGCCGATTGACGTCGCCACCCTGCAGCCGGGCGCGGCCATTCCCGTCGGCGCGGCACCCGAGACCATTGCCGCCGTGCCCGGGGAGGTGTTGGTGGGCAACTTCGGCAATCGGACCCTCACCGCTATCAACCCGGGGACGCGGCAGGCGGGCGGCACCATTGCGCTCCCGCTCAATCCGACCGGCATCACGGTGAACGCGGCCGGAACGACGGCCTACGTGTGCGGGGGCGCGGCCGTCGTCGCAGTGGCCGTGGTCGGCCTGACGCTGGGCCCGCCGGTGGCACTGCCCGACGTGGCGCAGGGGATTGCGTTGAGTGCGGACGGTACGACGGCGTGGGTGACGCAGCAGGCGGGCACCCTCATTTCCGTTTCACTCGCCACCGGGAAGGTGGGCCCACCGCTGCACCTCGGCGGTCACCCGTCCGCCATCGTCATCGGCGCCGGCTGATCCGCGCCGTCGGCCGGGCTCAGGCGCTGTAGACCGCCCGGGCCCGGAAGCGCAGCGGCGGCTCCGTCAGTTCCTCCATGTAGTGCGCCGCCCACCCCGCGAGGCGCGCCACCGCGAACAGGGTGCGACCGGTATCGGGGGGCATGCCGGTCCCCCAGCTCAACGCCGCGAGGGCGAGGTCGCAGTTGGCCGGCGGCACATTGTGCGCCGCCGCCAGCGCGATCACCTCGTGGAGGAGGGCGCGGCGCTCCTCGCCCAGCAACGGCTCGGCCAGGACCAACAGGGCGTCGAACCGGGCGTCCCCGCTCTTGTAGACGGCGTGACCGAAGCCCGGCAGCCGGCCGCGCTCGCGCAGTGCGTCGTTCAGGGCCCGCGGTACGCCGTCGCGCTCGGCCACGACCAGCAGCTCGTAGGCCTGCTGGCTGGCTCCCCCGTGCAGCGGTCCCGCCAGCGTGGCCAACCCGGCCAGCAGGGCGTCGTAGGGATCGGCGCGCACCGACGCCGCGACCCGCACGGCCACGGTCGAGGTGGCCAGCTCGTGGTCCGCCATGAGGACGAGGGCGGCATTGACCGCGGCCGACGGCACCTCTGCCGCCTCGGCCGTGGCCGTCGCCGTCGCCGTCGCCGTCGCCGTCGCCGTCGCCGTCGCCGTCGCCGTCAGCCGGGCCGCCAGCCGCGTGGCGATGGTTGCGTCGGGGTCTTCGCCGGACGGGCGGGGCCCCGCGACATCGGTCAGCGCGGCGATGGCGCGCCGGGTGGCACGGGCGACCGCCTCCCCACGCAGGTCCGCCCGCAGGGGATCTGTCGCCCCGCACAGCACGAGCGCCCAGCGCATGCGGTCCAACGTCGGCGTCAGCGGGCACGGACCGATGTCGGGCACGCTCCAGTCCCCCTCCTCCTCGGACTGCCACAGCAACTCGGCCACCTCCTCGAAGCTGTGCGTTCGCGCCAGGTCGGTGGCGGCCCGGCCCCGGTAGATCGGGCCGAGCTTCTGGTCGAGCTGGGTCACACCGGTGGTCACGGTGGCGAGGCGGGTGGCCGTCTGCCGCCCGCCCCGGCTGCGAACGGCCAGTGCCTCGATGGCGTCGAGGTCGAAGAGGCTCCCCCGCCGCGACGGGTCCGGATGGGACTCGAGCAGGCCCCGGCTCACATACGCGTACAGGGTCGGCACCTTGACCCCAAGCCGGCGCGCCGCCTCCTCGGTGCTCAACATGCGTTCCATGTCGCGATCTTACATTGACTTGATCAACGTTTACAGACGCAGGGAAGGAGCGTCATAGTGGGGTGCATGGAAACCATCGTGCGCGATCTCATGACCTCCCCCGCGGTGACCTGCGCGGCGGACGACACCCTGGCCGGGGCTGCCCGAGCGATGCAGGAGGCCGACACGGGTTCGGTCGTGGTGACCGACGACGGCAAGGTCGTCGGCATCCTGACCGAGCGCGACCTGCTCAGGGCCGCTGCCGGCGGGGCCGACCCCGACCGCGAGCACGTCCGCCTCTGGATGACCTCCCGGCCGGACGTCCTCGGGCCCGACGAGCGGGCCGACGCGGCCTGGGCCAGCCTGACCTCACACCACTACCGCCACCTGCCGGTCGTAGAGGGTGGCCGCTGCGTCGGTGTCGTGTCGCTGCGCGACCTCATGGCGGTGGCCCGCATCCGGCCGGCCGGCGAGTCCAGCGGGGACGTCCCGGCGGGCCTCGAGGGCGTGGTGGTGGCCGAGACGACGATCGGCGACGTCCGCGGCAAGGAAGGCTTCTTCCACTACCGGAAGTACTCGGCGGTCGAGCTGGCAGAGCAGCGCTCGCTCGAAGATGTCTGGCACCTCCTCTTCCGCGGCGAGCTCCCTGATGCGGCCGCCGCCGGGGCCTTCGGCGCCGAGGTGCGACGGCGCCGCGCACTGCCACCCGGATTGAGCACCGTGCTGCCGGCCATCTGCCGGCGCGGCGCACCGCTCGACGTGTTGCGCACCGCGGTGTCGCTCCTGGCGGCCGAGCTCGGCTGGCGCCCCACCCACGACATCGGCGCGGACGAGCTCTACGACCAGGCACTGGGCCTGTGCGCGGTGGTGCCGACGATCCTTGCCGCGGCCCACCGCCTGCGCCAAGGAAACGAGCCGGTGGAACCACATGACGACCTGGGCTTTGCCGCCAACTACCTCAACATGTTGACCGGCGACGAGCCGACCGAACTGCACGCCCGGGCCATTGAGCAGTACATGATCCTGACGATCGACCACGGATTCAATGCGTCGACCTTCACCGCCCGCGTCGTCACCTCGACCGGCGCCGACCTGGGAGCCGCCATCGTGGCGGCCATCGGCGCGCTGTCCGGGCCCCTGCACGGCGGCGCCCCGAGCCGGGCCCTCGACATGCTCGATGCCATCGGCACGCGCGACCGGGCCGAGGACTACATCCGCACGGCCGTCGAAGGGGGCGACCGCATCATGGGCTTCGGCCACCGCGTCTACAAGACCGACGATCCGCGCTCGCTCCTCCTCCGTTCCGTCACCGAGCGGCTGGGCGGCCCGCTGGTCGAGTTCTCCCAGTCGGTCGAGCGCACGACAGTGGACGTTCTGGCCGAGCTGAAGCCGGGCCGCCAGCTGTACACCAACGTGGAGTTCTACGCCGGCGTGGTCATGCACACGTGCGGGATCCCACGTGAGATGTTCACGCCGACCTTCGCGGCGGGTCGCACCATCGGGTGGAGCACCCACGTCATGGAGCAGGCCGCCCACAACCGCCTGATCCGTCCGGCGGCCCGCTACGTCGGGCCGCCCCCGCCCCAACCGGTCCCGCTCCCCGGGGCCTGACCGGCCCGGTCCTCCGCGGGGACCCAGGGCTCGTCCTCCCCGAGCGAAACCCGACTAAACTGGTCAGGGTTTAAAGGTTTCGCGAAGGAGCAGTTCATGACCATCGACAGCGCGCCGGCGGGCACGTCCGGGCGAGTTCGCGCCCTCTTCTCGTTCCCCAATCCGGTCAACGAGGTCTCGGCCCGCCTGGTGGCCACCGGCGTGGTCGTGATGTGCGTCCTCACCATCGCCTTCGACCTGCGCCGGGCGACCATCGTGATCGCCTACGGCTTCGTGGCCCGTGTCCTGACCGGCCCCACCCTCAGCCCGCTCGGACAGTTCGTCACGCGCGTGGTCACACCTCGTCTGGGGATCGCCGAGCGCCCGGTGGCGGGCCCGCCGAAGCGCTTCGCGCAGGGCATGGGCGTGGCCTTCTCCGTGACGGCGCTCGTCCTCACGGGACTCGGCTTTTGGACGGCGGCCGAGGTGTTCCTCGGCCTGCTGGCCGCGGCGGCCTTCCTCGAGTCCGCCTGCGGCCTCTGCCTCGGCTGCAAAGCCTTCGCCGTCCTCATACGCGTCGGCGTGGTGCCCGAAGAGGTCTGCGAGCGCTGCAATGACATTTGGGGCACTGGCAGAGCCGCGGCGTAGCGCCGCCGCGGCGTCGCCGACGGGCCGTCAGTCGTCGTAGATGAGAACGCCCCGGATGTTCTTGCCGTCCCGCATGTCCTGATAGCCCTGGTTGATGTCGCCCAGCTTGTAGGTGTTGGTGACCATGGAGTCCAGGTCGAGCTGCCCGTTGCGGTAGAGCTTCAGCAGCTTGGGAATGTCCGAGTGGATGTTGGCCGAGCCGAAGATGCTGCCGACGATCTGCTTCTCGTAGATGGTCAGCATCATGAGGTTCATGGTGACGGCCGTCTCGTTGTAGGGATGGATGTTGGTGACCACGACCCGACCGCGCTTGGCGGCGAGGTTCAGGATGGAGTCCATCAACCCGCCCGATCCGATGCCGATGGCGCAGATGACCTTGTCGCACATGTGGCCCCAGGTCTCCTGGTGGATGAGCCCGAACGCCTCCTCAATGGAGGACGCCGTGTGGGTCGCACCGAACGTGGGGGCCAGGTCACGCTTGAGCTGGACCGGGTCAATGGCGAAGATCGTCTCGGCGCCGGCGAGGCGGGCGCCCTGCACCGCCGAGGCCCCGATGCCCCCGATGCCGATAACCGCCACGTGGTCGCCGGGCCGCACGTCAGCGGCGTAGACCGACGAGCCCCAGCCGGTGGTCACGCCGCATCCGACCAGGCACGCCTTGTCGAGCGGAATGTCGTCGAGGATCTTCACGCACGAGGCCTGGTTGACCACTGTGTAGGGGGCGAATGTCCCGAGGCAGACCATCGTCGAGACGTCCTGCCCTCGGGCGTGATGGCGCACAGTGCCGTCCAGCTGCTTCCCCGACATGAGGATGCCCCCGACGTCACACAGGTTCGAGTGGCCGGTGGCACACGGCGGGCACTTCCCGCAGGCGGGAACGAAGCCGAGCACGACGTGGTCGCCCGGGACCAGGCCGGTCACACCGGGGCCCACCTCTTCCACGACGCCGGCGCCCTCGTGACCGCCGATGACGGGGAGCGGGACGGGCATGTCACCGGTGAGCAGGTGCTCGTCCGAATGGCACATGCCCGAGGCGGCGAGCTTGATGAGCACCTCGCCCGCCTTGGGCGGATCGAGCTCAATGGGCTCGACGCTCCACGCCTCCCGGTCCCACAGAACGGCAGCTTCGGTTTGCACGGTCCCTCCCACGGTCTGGCGTAACGACCACTCACGCTAATGGCTGACGCCTCCGGCGCGCGTGAGGAGACGGTGAACGATGTCCGGACTGTCAGGCGGCGCCGTGCAGCATTTCGATGCGGCGGGCCAGGTTGACTGCGTGATCACCGATGCGCTCGTAGAAGCGGGCCAGCAGGGTGACCTGTGCACCAATAGAGGTGGGCATCGCACCGGCCGCAACCTCACCGGTCAACCGCTCGTGCAAGATGTCGATCTCCTCGTCGTCTTCCGAGAGTGACGCCGCGTTGGCGGCCCGATCGCCGTAGGCGTCGGCGGCCGCCCTCCACATTTCGAGAGCGACCTCAGCCATCCGCTGCACGATGCCCCGGCTGAGCGGGCTCATCGCGGCCCCGAGATTGCTGGCGGCCCGCTGGGCAATGTGCTCCGCCAGGTCGCCGCTTCGCTCCAACTCGGGGACGATCAGCAGCACGCCGACGAGGTGGCGTAGCGAGGAAGGTGACAGCGTCGAATTGCCCAATTGCTCCCAGACCAGGAGTTCGACCTCTGCGGTCAGATCGTCGATCGCCTGGTCGCCTTCGACCACCTGCAGGCCGGTCGCGACGTCATTGCTCAGGAGGGCGTCAGTGGCTCCGGCCAGGGCCTCGGAGACGAGGGCGAAGAGCTGCACCATGCGGGCCTCGATGCCGTCGATTTCCTCCACGCCTCCCGCCATGGGCACGGTACGTTACCTGGGCAGTTAACCCCGCTGTCACGAAGTGTTCGCGAATGATCAACCTGGACACCCGGCCGCAACGGCATCAGCCCGAAGCGGGTCGAGATCCCATTGCAGTGGGAGTTGCTGCTGGGTCAGCCCGGTGTCGTGCTGCGAGCGAAGGGGCGAATCAGCTTCGCTTCCTGGTCGCCTTCTTGGCGGGGGTCGCCCTCTTCTTGGCCGTCTTCTTGGCCGCCGTCTTCTTCACACCGGTGGCCTTGCGCTTGGCGACCGTGGTCTTCTTGGCCGCCGTCTTCTTCACACCGGTGGCCTTGCGCTTGGCGACCGTGGTCTTCTTGGCCGCCGTCTTCTTGGCCCCGGTGGCCTTGCGCTTGGCCACGGCAGCCCGCTTCTGGAGCGTCTTCTTGATGCTCTTTGCCTTCTTCGCGGCGGCTTTCTTGAGTGGCCGCGCCTGCTTCTCCACGCGCTCCACGGCCTTCGACGATCCGATCGTCGCCGCTGCGTCACTCAAGCCCTCCCGGACCTTCGAGCTTGCGGCCGCAGCGGCCGCCTCAACGGTACCGACGGCATCTCCAACAACTTCGGCTGCTTTATCCATCGTGCCTGGCATGGAGGTAGAGGCTAACGCGTGCATATCGCATGTCAACGGGGAATGTCGCGCGAAACCTTGTCACGTCACGGCCGCGCCGACTGTCCGTGACAGAAGCGTGGCCGCGTCGACACGCGGCAGAGCCATCGGAGGGCGGGAACAAGAACTGACGTGAATTCCTCATAAATTCGTCAGTCGACCGGCAGACGCTCGCGCAACTTCGCCAGAGTCTCCGTGGTGTGCTCTGCACCTGAGGCCACGTACGGAACGACGGCCCCCAGATATGGATGGGAGGAACTTCGAGCCAGAGGTTCGAGTTGCCGAGCGGCGTCCGAGACGAAGGAGGCGGCCTGTTGGACGGCATGGCTGGCCGTCTCCGCCGAGCCTTTGACCATGTCTGCGACCACGTCGTGGGCGTGGCTGATCGTTTCGGGGTCCGGAGTCACCTTGTCAGCAAGGTCGAGGCCGCCCGCTCGGGCGTGCCTACCGGCCGCGCGCCCGCGACGGATTGCCTCGGTCGAGGCCTGGGCCACTGCCGGCGCGACGCTTCGCCGGGCCCGCCGGACCTTGCGACGGCTGGACGCCCTCCCGGCGATCACGGTGGATTCGAGCTGACGCGCTTGTCGCTTCGCTCGCCACGCCAGGGAAGGCTCGCCTTCGGTGTCGAACGCAGCGAGAATGAGGCCGCCCAGGAGGCCGACGTTCTTCAGGAAATGCATCTTCTGCTGGGCGCGGGTCGTCGGATCCGACTCCTCCCAGAAGCGATGGCCGGCGTAGGTCGTGGGAATGATCGAGCCGATCAGTGCCACTGCGGCAGGCCGACGAAACTTGCCGACCGCCAAGAGCACCCCACCGGCGATCTGCACAGCTCCGTTGACGCGGACCAGCATCGCTGCGTCAAGGTTCTCGACACCCGTCTTCTCGGCGAGCGGGTCCGTCACGGCGACAGCCTTCTTGACCTTCCCTTCTGGGTTCCAGAGGGCGTCCCAACCTCCGACGACGAAAATCGAAGCGAGCAGAGGACGAGCAAGTCGACGAGAAAGTGCCATGGCCATTCCTCTACCCGGATTTCAGCGGGTTACCCATCGAATGTGGCGGTCCTTCAGGTCTTCTTCCTTGCGGACTCCTACGAGGCCTCTTCCAGGCGCCCTTCAGCTTGCGATTAAACCCTCACAATGCGCTCAGGCGGCCTTCTTGACCGCCGGATAGCGTTTTCTGGGTGGTTTTCGCGTTCCTTTCGGTCGTCCGGGTCCGGGAGTCGTCGATTTCGGTGGACTGGCCGGTGTGCCGATCGTTGCACGAAGTCGTCGAAACCCTCTCCGCACCCTCGTTGGCGTGAGCTTCGCGAGACCAAGTGACCGCTCCCATGGCAGGCGGAGGTCGTCGACGAGGCCGCGGGCAAGTCGCAGTTGGGTCAAGGCTCCAACGATGAGCCAACTCCAGCGGTCGGCCTGTTCGGGCATGCACAGTGATGGCGTGGTCCAACCCAGGGTGTTCTTGATGAAGCGGAATGTGTGCTCAATATCAAAGCGCCGTAGATAGGCACGCCAGCATCGCTCGAGATCGGGCTGACCAGGACCGGTCCAAAACAGCCAGAGGGTCTTCTTCGTCCCCGAGCCTGGCTTGGGTAAGCGCTCGACTTCGACGCGGATAACTGTGCCGGGCACGATCGGCGGTGCGCCTCGGTAGTCGCGCCAGCGTCCGCGATCGATCACACGAGGGTGCAGATCGTGCCAGGCCTTCACCTTGACGATGCCATAACGGGGGTCAGTCGCTGTGAGGCTCG
>Ga0307374_10012857_pt1 | contig 11674 bp, 11 predicted proteins | sample OX3MG_FD_202532 | JGI IMG/M metagenome (GOLD analysis project Ga0307374, IMG submission 202532) | Soil microbial communities from Risofladan, Vaasa, Finland - OX-3 | ecosystem: Environmental > Terrestrial > Soil > Coastal area > Acid sulfate soil | place: Finland: Risofladan, Vaasa | collected...
TGGGTGCCGACGACGACGTCGACCGACCCGTCGGCGAGCCCCGCGACGACGGCGCGCGCCTCGCGCGCCGTGAGGAAGCGCGACAGGACCTCGACGCGCACCGGGTACGGCGCGAACCGGTCCGCGAACGTCTGGAAGTGCTGCTGGGCGAGCAGCGTCGTCGGCACGAGCACCGCCGCCTGCTTGCCGTCCTGCACCGCCTTGAAGACCGCGCGCACCGCGACCTCGGTCTTGCCGAACCCCACGTCGCCGCAGACGATCCGGTCCATCGGCACCGGACGCTCCATGTCGGCCTTCACCTCGGCGATGGCTCGGAGCTGGTCGTGGGTCTCGGGGAAGGGGAACGCCTGCTCGAGCTCGGCCTGCCACGGCGTGTCGGGCGCGAACGCATGCCCGGGGGACGCGAGTCGGCGCTGGTAGAGCACGACGAGCTCCTGCGCGATCTCGCGGACCGCGTGACGCACGCGCGAGCGCTGGCGCTGCCACTCTCCGCCGTTCAGGCGGTTGAGGGTCGGCTGCTCCCCGCCCGTGTACGGGGTGATCACGTCGATCTGGTCGGACGGCACGTACAGCTTGTCGCCGCCGCGGTACTCGAGCAGCAGGTAGTCGCGCTCGGCACCGCCGATCGCCCGCGTGACCATCCCCCCGTAGCGCGCGACCCCGTGGACGTGGTGGACGACATAGCTGCCCTGCGCGAGGTCGTCGAAGAAGCCCTCGACCGCGCGCTGGCGGGCCCGCGGCACGCGGTGCGGGCGCCGGCGTCCCGTGACGTCGCCCTCCGCGAGGACCGCGACGCCCGCGTCCTCGATCACGAAGCCGCGGTCGAGGGGCTGGACGAGCACGTGGACGCCCGGCCGCCGCAGTGCGGTGTCACGCGCCTCGCCGGTCACGTCGAACAGCGGCTCGACGACGACGCCCTCGGTCGCGAGCACGGACGCGAGCCGCTCGGCGCTGCCCCGGCCCTCGCAGCACACCGCGACCGTGCACCCGGCGCGCGCGAGCTGCGCGACCCTTCGCGCGAGCACGCCCGCGTCGCCGAGCGCCGGCGGCCAGCCGACCGCGCGGATCGAGGCCGTGCGGGGCCCGTCTGCGGTGGGCGGGAGCGACACCGCGCGCGCGCCACACCTCGCGAGGAGCCGGTCGAAACCGAGGTGCAGGCGCGGGAGCGACGAGGAGGGGTCGTCGCCGACGCCCCAGGTCGCGGCCAGCGCTCCGGCGAGCGCCTCCTCCTCGCCGAGCAGCTCCGCGGCCCGGTCGCGCATCCGCCGCGGGTCCACGAGCACGACCTCGTCGCCCGCGCCGAGCAGGTCCGTGAGCAGCTGCTCGTCGCCCGCGAGCCACGGGAGGAACGACTCGATGCCGTCGAACGCCTCGCCGTTCGCGATCCGCGTGAACTGCTCGGCGGCGAACCCCCCGCTCGCTGCGAGCGTCGCGGCGCGCGCCCGCACCTCGTCGCGCTCCGCGAGCTCGCGGCAGCCGAAAATCTCGACGACGTCGACGTCGCGCACGGACCGCTGGTCCGCGACGTCGAACTCGGTGAGGCGTTCGACCTCGTCGCCGAAGCAGTCGATGCGGACGCCCCCGTCCCCGGTCGAGGGGAAGACGTCGACGATCCCGCCGCGCACCGAGACCTCGCCGCGGTGCTCGACCTGGTACTCGCGGCGGTAGCCGGCTCGGACGAGCCGACCGACGAGCTCGTCGACGTCGATCCGGTCCCCCGGCCGCACGACGAGCGGCGCGGCGCCCGCGACGTCCGTCCCGAGCCGCTGCAACAGCGCCTTCACGGACGCGACCACGATCGTCGGCACGGCCGTGCCGGCGGCCTCGCGCGCGCCGAGTCGCCACAGGATGCGCAGTCGCCGGCCCATCGTCTCGACCGCGGGGGAGACGCGTTCGAACGGCAGCGTCTCCCACGCGGGCAGCAGCTCGACGTGCTCGGGGCCAGCGAACGCCTGGAGGTCGTGCGCGAGGTGCTCCGCCTCCGCGGCCGTCGGCGTCGCGACGAGCACGACGGGCGCCGAGCCGAGCCGAGCGAGCGCTGCGACGACGTACGCGCGAGCCGGCTCGGGAACCGCGACGACGCCGCCCTCGGGCGCGAGCAGCTCCGCGAGCGCGGGCGCGCTGCGGAGCAGCCCGGCGAGCGCCTCGAGGCTCACGCGCCGTTCACCGCGTTCATCGCCGCGTCCGGTCCCTCGCCGAGGATGAGCTCGACCGCGTCCGCCGCGAGCTCGCACGCGACCGCGAGCGCCTCGGCGTCCGCGCGCGACGGTCGGCGGAGCACGTAGTCCGCCCCCGACATCTGCCCGGGCGGGCGCCCGATGCCGATGCGCACGCGCAGGAAGTCGGAGCTGTGGAGATGGTCCTTCACCGATCGAAGCCCGTTGTGCCCGGCGATCCCGCCGCCGCGCTTCACACGGACCGCGCCGACGGGCAGGTCGAGCTCGTCGTGGACGACGACGAGCCGGACGGGGTCGTCGACGGAGAACCGGCGGGCGAGCGCGCTCGCCGCGAGCCCGGACTCGTTCATGTACGTGAGCGGGACGGCGACCGCGAGCCGCCGGCCGCCGACCACGGCTTCGCCCGCGACGGCGTTCGTCCGGCGCTCGGGCCGGAGCGCGAGCGCGTGGCGCTTCGCGAGGACCTCGACCGCGTCCGCCCCCGCGTTGTGGCGCGTGTGCGCGTACTGCGTGCCGGGGTTCCCGAGCCCGATGACGAGCAGGTCCGCGGCCGCGCCCGTACGCGGCGCGTCAGCGCGCCGTGCGCGAAGCGGTGCCGTGCTCAGCTCTCCGCTGCGGCTTCCGCCGGGGCCGAGGCGGCCTCCGCCGACTCACCCTTCGGCGGGTGCGCGACGACGACCGCTGTCTCGAGGTCGGCGTCGATGCTCACGCCCGACGGGAGCGCGATGTCACCCAGCTGGAGCGAGTCGCCGATCTCGAGCGCCGCGACGTCGACGTCGAGGTGCGTCGGGATGTCGGCGGGCTTCGCCTTCACCTGGACCGAGAGCACGAGGTGCTCGACCGTGCCCCCGGCGCGCGTGACGCCGAGCGGCTCGCCTGTGAGGTTCACCGCGACCTCGGCGGAGACGACCTCGTCCCGGCTCACGACCTGGAAATCGACGTGCGAGAGCGTCTGGCGGACCGGGTGGCGCTGGAGCTCACGCGCGATCACGAGGTGGTGCGCTCCGGCGACGTCGAGGTCGAGGAGCGCGTTCACACCGGCCTCGCTCGTGAGCGCGCCGCGCAGCGCGCGGGCGTTCACCGACACGGCGACCGGCTCGACGCCGTGCCCGTAGACGACCGCGGGCACGTGCCCCGCGTGGAGCAGGCGCCTGCTCGACCGGGAGCCGCGCTCCTCGCGGACCGCTGCGACGAGTGGGATCTCAGCCATGGTGGTGCGCTCCTTGGGGCGGCTCGGCTGCCCGGCGGGCCGGTCGGCTCGCGGGCTCGGGCGGCGCGGCGGGCGCGGGACGCTCCCGCCGCCGGCCGGCAAGTCTAGGCGACGGCGGAGGGCGCGCCCGCAGGGGGCGCGCACGCCTGCCCCCCGCACGGCGCGCCACCGGCGGCGGCGGGCGCGTCGCGGCCGCGTCACGGGACGCGCGTCACAATTCGGTCGGCGGCGGTGCTGAACGGGTGATGGGCATGCACGCGAGCCACGCGCACGGTGACGGATCGGGCAGCCGCTCCGGGCGCGACCTGCGCTTCGAGGCATTCTTCCGCGCGCACTACCCGGCCGCGGTGCGGATCGCCTGGAGCGTGGTGCGCGACTCCCAGCTCGCGCAGGACGTGATGATCGCCGTTCGCCGGCGCTTCCCGGACCTGGCGGACGGCCGCTCGGCGGGCGCGTGGGTGCGCGTCGCGGCCGTGCACCTCGGCCTGAACTCGCTGCGGGGCGAGCGGCGGCGCGACGTCCGGCAGCGGCGGTCGCTCCCGCTCGCGGCGGCGGGCCCGGAGGAGATCGTGATCGCGCGCGAGGAGCAGGCGGCGGTCCGCGACGCGCTCGCGCGGCTGCCCGGGCACTCGGCGACCGTCCTCGTGCTCCGCCACAGCGGCCTCAGCTACGCGGAGGTCGCCGAGGCCATGGGGGTGCGGGCCGGCCACGTCGGGACCATGCTCCGGCGCGCGGAGGCCGCGCTGGCGAAGGAGGTCGACCGTGGGACACGTCCCTGAAGGGGCGCTTCGGCGCCTGCTCGACGAGCCGCTCGCCGTGCCGGACACGCAGCGCCGGCATCTCGGGGCCTGCGCGCGCTGCCGGGCGTCGAGCCGCCGCGTGGCCGGCGACCGCGAGGTCGCGGTCGCGCACATGGCCCGTCCGCTGCCGGTGCCCGACCTCGACCTCGCGTGGGCGCGCGTCGAGCGGCGGCTCTCGGCGGCCGGCGAGGTCGTCCGCGCACCGGACCCGCCGCGCCGCTGGCGCGCGATCGGGGTGACCGCACGGGGCGGCGCGATCGCGGTCGCGGCCGGCTCGCTCGCGGTCGACGCGGCGGCCGCTGCGACGCTCACGACGGTGTTCGCACCGACACACGTCGCCCCGCTCCCGCTCCAGCCCGGCGACCTGCATGCCTTCGCGTCCTCGCTCGGCTTCGCGGCGCCGTCGGGCGGCTCGACACTTGCCTGGGCCGACGGCACGATCCGCTGGCACCGGTCCGCGGCGCCGTTGCGCACGACGTCGCTCGCCGCCGCCGAGGCCGCAGCGGGCATCCCCGTGAGCCTGCCGACGAGCCTGCCGAACGGGGTCGCCGACTCGCCGAGCCTGCTCGTCGAGCCCGCCGCCACGGCGGTCGTCTCCTTCGACGGGGCGGCCGGCGCGGTGCTCGCCGGCAGCACGCTCACGCTGTCCGTCGGGCCCGTCGTGCTCGCGACCTACGGCGGCGCCGGGCTACGGGCGGTGCCGGCCCTCGCCGTCGTCACGATGCCGAGGCCGACCGCGACGACGACCGGCGCGACGACGAGCGAGCTCGAGTCGTTCCTCCTCGCGCAACCGGGGCTCCCGTCCGACCTCGCGACCGGGATCCGCCTGCTCGGCAACCTCGAGACCGCGCTGCCCGTCCCGACGCCCCCGGGATTCGTCGAGACCTCGACGACCGTCGGCGGCCCGCCCGGCGTGCTGCTGAGCGGCCAGGGCGGTGGCGCGGCGGCCGCGATCTGCGAGGACGCGCACGGCGTCGTCCACACGGTCGGCGGCCTCCTCGACGAGAACGACGTCCTCGGTGTCGCTCGACAGATCGGCTGAGGAGCCCGGCGGGTCCGCCGGTGACCCGCGGCCGGCGGCGCTCGGCGCGCCGGGACCCGCGGCCGGCGGCGCTCGGCGCGCCGGGACCCGCGGCCGGCGGCGCTCGGCGCGCCGGGACCCTCGGTCGGCGAGTCCCCGGCGATCCACACGCTCGGGCTCTCGAAGCGCTACCGGAACAACGCGGCCCTGACGGGGCTGTCGATGACCGTGGAGCGCGGCGAGGTCTTCGGATTCCTCGGACCGAACGGCGCCGGCACGACGACGACCGTGAAGCTGCTCCTCGGCCTCGCTCGCCCGAGCGCCGGGGAGGCGCTCGCCGTCGGCGCCCCGCGGGCGATCGGGAGACGCGACGCCGGGTCGGCTACCTGCCCGAGCTCTTCCGCTTCCCCCAGTGGCTCAGCGCGCTCGAGGTGCTCGCGCTCCACTGCCGCCTCCTCGGGCCACCCCGCGCCCGCCACGTCCCGCTCGCGCGCGAGGTCCTCGACCTCGTCGGGCTCGCGGCACGCGCCGGGGACAAGGTCGGCACGTTCTCGAAAGGGATGCAGCAACGCCTCGGCCTCGGGGTCGCGCTGCTCGGCGCTCGTCGTCCTCGACGAGCCGACGAGCGCGCTCGACCCCGTCGGCCGTCACGACGTTCGGGAGATCATCCGGTCGGTGCGGGCGCGCGCCGCTACCGTCTTCCTCAACACGCACCTCCTCTCGGAGGCCGAGCAGGTGTGCGACCGCGTGACGGTGATCGACCGCGGCCGTTCGGTCGTGACCGGGGCGCTCGCCGAGCTGCTCGGGGGCCGCACGACCGTCCGGCTCCTCGTCACCGGGCTGCCCGACCGGTGGTGGCTCGCGCACGCGGCCTTCTGGCTCTGGTCGCGCGACGGTCCGTGGACCGTGCTCGAGACCGCGTCGGACGACGTCGTCCCCGACCTCGTCGGCGCGATCGTTCAGCGCGGCGGCCGGGTGACGGCGGTCGTCCCCGAGCACCAGAGCCTCGAGGAGCGGTTCCTCGAGCTCCTCGGCGAGCCGTGAGCCGCGTCGCGGCGATCGCGCTGCTCACGCTGCGCGAGGCGGTCCGGCGGCGGCTCGTCGCCGCCTTCGCCGCGATCTCCGCCGGGCTCGTCGGCCTGAGCGCCTGGGGGTTCGACCGGCTGAGCCACAGCTCGAGCCTCACGTCCGGCGAGGTGCAGGTGTCGGTGCCCCAGTCGCTCGTGCTGTTCATGTTCATGTTCAGCTTCGTCGTCGCCCTCTCGGCTTCGGCGATATCGTCGCCCGCGATCTCGGCGGAGATCGAGTCCGGCGTGCTGCGGGCCGTGGCCACGCGGCCGATCCGCAGGAGCGAGATCGTGCTCGGCAAGTGGTTCGGCCTCGCGGCCCTGCTCGCGATCTACGCGGCCGTCGCCTGCACGCTCGAGCTCGCGGTCGTCGACTGGGTGAGCGGCTTCGCCCCGCCGGACCCCGTCGCCGTCGGCGCGCACCTGTTCGCCGAAGGCGTCGTGCTCCTCACGCTCGCGCTCGCCCTCGGAACGCGCCTTCCCGCGCTCGCGACCGGGGTGCTCGGCATCGCGCTGTTCGGCGCTGCGTGGCTCGCGGGGGTCGTCGGGGCGCTCGGCACGTCGTTCCACGTCGGCGCGCTGCGGACCGCCGGTGACGTCGCCCGCTACGTCCTTCCGACCGACGGGCTCTTGCACGGCGCGAACTACTACCTCGAGCCGCGGTCCTACCTCGCGCGCCGCGCCGCCGAGGCGATCGGCTCGAAGGGCAACCCCTTCTTCGCCGCGTCGCCGCCGCCCTGGTCCTACCTCGTGTTCAGCGCGCTCTGGCTCCTTGTCGTGCTCGGCGCCGCGCTCGTGAGCTTCGAGCGCCGCGAGCTGTGACCCGCGGGTGGCCCGCCCCGGCCCGCACGACCGTCGGGGCGCTCGGTCACGAGAGGTTGTGGCCGCCGAAGATCTCCGAGACCGAGGTGTCCTCGAACACCGCGGCGATCGCGTCCGCGACGACCCGGGCGATCGAGAGGACCTCGATCTTGTCGATCCGCCGCTCCTCGGGCAGCGGCAGCGTGTTCGTGACGACGACCCGTGAGATCGGGGACGCCTTCAGGCGGTCGAGAGCGGGGTCGGAGAGCACCGCGTGGGTCGCCATCGCCCAGACCTCGGTCGCCCCCTGCTCGATGAGCCGGTCCGCCGCCGCGCAGATCGTCCCCGCCGTGTCGATGATGTCGTCGATGACGACGCAGCGGCGTCCCGCGACGTCGCCGATGACCCCGAGCGCCTCGACCGTGTTCGCCGACCCGCGGGGGCGGCGCTTGTTCACGAACGCGAGGTCGACGCCGAGCAGCTGGCTGAAGCGCTCGGCGACCTTCACGCGCCCGGCGTCGGGCGCGACGACGCCCACGTTCCCCGGGTCGTTCGCGCGCAGGTAGTCGACGAGCACCGGCGAGGCCGTGAGGTGGTCGACGGGGAAGTCGAAGAACCCCTGGATCTGGCCGGAGTGGAGGTCGACGCCGACGACCCGGTGCGCTCCGGCGACCGTGAGCAGGTCGGCGACCAGCTTCGCGGTGATCGGCTCGCGCCCCGCGGACTTCCGGTCCTGGCGCGAGTAGCCGTAGTAGGGGCAGACCGCGGTGATCTTGTGCGCGGACGCGCGCTTCGCGGCGTCGATCATGATGAGCTGCTCCATGAGCGAGTCGTTCACCGGAGCGCAGTGGGTCTGGATCACGAAGACGTCCGCGCCGCGGATCGACTCGTCGAAGCGGCAGTGGATCTCGCCATCGGCGAACTCCCGGAGATTGGCCTGGCCGAGACCCATCCCGAGGCACGCGGCGATCTCCTCCGCGAGCTCGTGGTGGGACCGGCCCGCGAGCAGTGCGAGACGCTTACGCGGGCCCATCTCCATGGCGACCTCCTCCTGTGACGTGCGGCGCGTGCGCGCCCGTGCTCGGACGGCGCCGCATCGGGCGGCCCCTCACGGGACCCCGACGAAGAATGGCCCGGTCGAGGTGCGCGGCGCCACCCGGGTCCCCGGCTCGAGCACCGCGAACGGTCCGACGACCGCCTCCTCGCCGACGACCGCGAGACGCCCGACGCTGTGCTCGATCCGGGCGCCCGCCCCGACCTGGCAGTCCGCGAGCCGGGTCGCGGGACCGACGACCGCTCCGTCCCCGACAGAGGTCGAGCCCTCGAGCACGACGCCGGGCAGCAGCGTCACGTCGCGCCCGAGCCGGACGGAGGCGTCGACGTAGGTCTGCTCGGGGTCGGTCATCGTCACGCCGCGGCGCATCCACCGCTCGTTGATCCGGCCGCGCAGCTCCGCCTCGGCGGCCGCGAGCTGCGCCCGGTCGTTCACGCCGGCCGCCTCGACCGGGTCGTCGGCCGCGACCGACGTGACCGGGTAGCCCGCGGCGTGGAGCACGGCGATCGCGTCGGTGAGGTAGTACTCGCCTTGCGCGTTGTCCGGCGACAGACGCCGCAGCGTCGGCGCGAGCACGCTGTGGCGAAAGCAGTAGATCGAGGTGGCGACCTCGTCGATCTCGCGCTCGCCGTCCGTCGCGTCCGACTCCTCGACGATGCGCGCGACGCTGCCGTCCTTCGCGCGCAGCACCCGCCCGTAGCCGCGCGGGTCCGCCAGCCGCGCGGTGAGCAGGGTCGCGGCGGCTCCGCTCGCCCGGTGCGCCCGGACGAGGCCCGCGAGCGTCGCGGGGCGCACGAGGGGGGCGTCGCCGGGGAGCACGACGAGGTCCCCGTCCTCGAAGCCGTCGTAGCTCTCCGGGAACCCCGTGAGCCCGACGGCGGCGGCGTCCCCGGTCCCGAGCGGCCGCACCTGCTCGACGAACTCGAGTCGCAGCTCGGCAGGCGCCTCTGCCTGGAGCGTCTTCGTGACCTCGGCCGACCGGTAGCCGACGACCACGACGACGCGCTCGACGTGGAGCTCGGCGAGCGCGTCGAGGACGTGCAGCACGAGCGGCCTGCCGCACACCCGGTGCAGCGGCTTCGGGATCGGCGAGCGCATCCGCGTGCCTTCCCCGGCAGCGAGGACGATCGCCGCGAGCGGGCGTGTGGCCATGACCCATTCTCTCCGAACGCGCGGGCCCGTGCTCGCGGCTACAACTGCTCCCGTGGAGACTGCCGGCGGCCCCGCACGCACCCCCGGCGGCGCCATGCCCGACGCGGTGGCCGACGCGCTGCGCGCCTCGGTCCCCGATCGCTTCGAGCGCGACGTCCTGCCGAGCCTCGCGCGCTACACCGCGATCGAGTGCCTCTCACCTGCGTTCGACCGCTCCTGGTCCGAGCGCGGCGAGATCGCTCGCGCCGCGGAGCTGCTCCGGCAGTGGTCCGCCGCGCGGGAGATCCCCGGGCTGGTGGTCGACGTGGTCGAGATCGCGGGTCGCACGCCGGTCGTCTACGCGGAGGTCCCCGCGACCGACCCGCGGCGCGCGACCTCGACGACCCTGCTCTACGGCCACTTCGACAAGCAGCCCCCGCTCGGCGACTGGCGACACGGCCTCTCCCCGTTCACGGCCGTGCGCGAGGGCGACCGCCTCTACGGCCGCGGCACCGCCGACGACGGCTACGCGACGTTTGCCGCGCTCACGGCGCTCGAGGCGCTCGAGCATGCCGGCGGCTCCCACGGTCGGGTCGTGCTGCTCGCCGAGTCGAGCGAGGAGAGCGGGAGCCCGGACCTCGAGGCGCACCTCGACCTGCTCGGCCCGCGCCTCGGCGAGCCCGCGCTCGTCGTCTGCCTCGACTCGTCCTGCGTGACCTACGACCGGCTCTGGGTCACCACGTCGCTGCGCGGCAACCTCGTGTGCGAGGTGCGCGTGGACGTCCTCGACGAGGGCGTCCACAGCGGCATCGCGGGCGGGATCGTGCCTTCGTCGTTCCGGGTGCTCCGGCTCCTTCTCGACCGGATCGAGGACGCCACGACGGGCGAGCTCCGCCTCCCCGAGCTTCGCGCCGAGATCCCGGACCGCCGTCGCTCGGAGATCGGGAAGCTCGCGACCGAGTTCGGCGAGGCCGCGGCGGGATCGTTCCCGACCGTGCCCGGCCTCGAGCTCTCGGGCACGAGCGCCACCGAGCGCGTCGAGCGCGGAACCTGGGGCGGCGCGCTCGCGCTCACGGGGATCGCCGGCGTGCCGGGGCTCCGCGAGGGGGGAAACGTCGTGCGCCCGTACACGACGGCGAAGCTCTCGATCCGCCTCCCGCCGAGCTGCGACCCCGACGTCGCCCGGCGCGCGGTGGACCGCGCGCTCACCGCCGACCCGCCGGCCCGTGCACGCGTCGCCGTCGAGTGGGAGGCGCCGGCCGCGGGCTGGGACGCGCCGGAGCCGGCGCCGTGGCTCGGGCGTGCGCTCGACGCCGCGTCGCTCGCCGCGTACGGCTTGCCCGCCCGGGCGATGGGGCTCGGCGGCTCGATCCCGTTCGTCTCCGCGCTCGGCGCCCGCTATCCGGCCGCGCAGTTCGTCGTGACCGGGGTGCTCGGTCCCGAGAGCAACGCGCACGGTCCGAACGAGTTCCTCCACGTCCCCGCGGCGAAGTCGCTGACCGTCGCGGTCGCGCACCTTCTCTCGGTCGCGCCGTAGGGCCGCGCAGGTCGGTCGCGCCGTAGGGCCGCGCAGGTCGGTCGCGCCGTAGGGCCGCGCTGGTCGGTCGCTCCGAAGGGCCGCGCAGGTCGGGACGAGCGGAGCGGGCGAGATACTTTGCTAGGCTAACTGTATGTCGACCGCGCCGACCGCTCAGCTCCCTCAGGGCGCACGACGGCGTTCCCGCGCCGCGGACGCCCCGTCGGACGCGGCCACGCCCGACGACCTGCTCGCGAGCGCGCTGCGCATCGCGGTCATGCGCCTCGCTCGAAGGATCCGCTCGGAGCGGAGCGACGAGTCGATGACGCTCACGCAGCTCTCGGCCCTCGCGACCGTCGCGAACCACGGCCCGCTCTCGCCGACGGCGCTCGCCGAGCTCGAGCGCGTGCAGCCGCCGTCGATGACCCGGGTGATCGCACACCTCGTCGAGCGCGGCCTGGTACTGCGGGTTCCGCACCCGAGCGACGGCAGGCAGGCGGTGATCGAGCTCTCGCCGGCGGGGCGCTCGTTCATCGACGAGGACCGCAGACGACGGACCGCGTGGCTCGCCCGCGTGCTCGAGGAGCTCGACGAGCCCGAGCGCCGGGCGCTCGCGGCGGCGGTGCCGCTGCTCGAGCAACTCGCCGGCGCGTGAGCGGCACGTTCCGGTCGCTCCGGGTCCGCAACTATCGGCTCTTCGCCGGCGGGCAGCTCGTCTCGCTGACCGGGAGCTGGATGCAGCGGACCGGCCAGGACTGGCTCGTGCTGCGACTCTCGCACTCGAGCGGGTCCGCAGCGGGGATCACGATGGGGCTGCAGTTCCTCCCGATCATGCTCCTCGGCCTCCACGCGGGCGTCGTCGCGAGCCGCTTCCCGAAGCGCGCGGTCCTCGTCGTG
>Ga0307374_10012858_pt1 | contig 11674 bp, 7 predicted proteins | sample OX3MG_FD_202532 | JGI IMG/M metagenome (GOLD analysis project Ga0307374, IMG submission 202532) | Soil microbial communities from Risofladan, Vaasa, Finland - OX-3 | ecosystem: Environmental > Terrestrial > Soil > Coastal area > Acid sulfate soil | place: Finland: Risofladan, Vaasa | collected...
CTCCGGCGGATACACGTTATAGCCGCCGGACTTGTACATCTCCTTCATCCGGCCGACTAGGCGCATGGTCCCCGCGGGATCGGCGACAGCGATATCGCCGGTGCGCAGCCATCCGCCAGTGCCGATCGTCTCGGCAGTCGCATCGGGCCGGTTCAGGTAACCAAGAAAAACCGTCGAATCGCGGACGAGCAGCTCACCGGCGTCGCCAGATCGGACGTCCCGGCCGGCCTCGTCGACGATCCTGACCTCGATACCAGGCAGCGGGCGGCCGATCGACCCGGCCACCTCCGCCAGGGGGGCCGCGTCGTCGGTGACGGTGACCGCCCCCCCGTGTGCCTCGGTCAGGCCGTAGCTCACACAGAAGATCGCGTCCGACCGCTGCCGGAACTGCCTCAGGATCTCCACCTCCGGCGCGGTCCCTAGGGCCACGCGCCGCAGGCTCGTCAGGTTGCAGTCCTGCCACTCTGGGCTCTGCATCGCCAGCCTGAGCATGGTCGGGAAGGCCACCCATAGGTTGAGCTGGTGCTCCTCGATCAAGCGCAGCGTCGCGCCACCGTCGAAACGCTCCCTGAAGTACAGCGACCCGCCGGCAACTAGGCCGGCCACGCACTCGCAGACCAGCCAGCCGACGTGGTTGATCGGGTGCTGAACGACGGCCCTGACGTGCTCGATAGCGCCATACCAGTAACGCCAGCTCAGCCGGGCGCTCCTGACCGCGCCATGCTCGGCGAGGAGCGCGCCCTTGGGCGTGCCGGTCGACCCGGACGTATAGACGATGGCGCACGGCTGCTCCCGTGGCCGCTCACCGTCACCGATGCCCGCCGTTGGCACCCTCGCTCGGACCGTGTCCAGATCCTGCTGCAACGATCCGAGTCCCGCGATCCCATCGGTGACCACTGCAGTGCCGGCCGGGAGCTGTCCGATGAGCTGGTCGACAGTCGCTATTACCTCCTCACCCATGAAGCTGTCACGGAAGACGAACATCAGTCCCGGCTTGGCATCGGAGCAGACGAACTGCAGCTCGCGCAGGGTGTACTTCGGGTTGAGCCCCAAGTACAGCGCTCCGGTCTGGCAGCAGGCCAGGAAGACGACCAGGCACTCCGGCCGCGAGTTGCCGAAAACGGCGACGACATCGCCGCGCCCGATGCCCTGGCCGACCATGACCCGCGCATACCTGGCGACCTGATGCTCGAGCTCGCCATAGGTCCACTCGAACTCGGCGCACCAGACCGCGACCGCCTCCGGGCGGGTGACGGCGTGGTACGCCAGATGATCGTCGATGCTCGAGTGGTCGGTGGGCGCTTCGACCACCGTCATCGCTCGCCGAACTCCGTCCGGACGGCCTCGACCAGGCGCCCGATGCTCGCTTCCAGGAATCGCTTGCCGGCCTCTTCGGTGGCATCGGTCGGCTTCATTAGCACGCCGCTGCGCGGGACGAAGTCGTCCGGGGCGGGCACGACGTCCCAGCTCGGTGCCCGGGCGGCCTGGTCGTCAGCGATCCGGTCCCGCCGCACAAGTTCGGGCCGCAGCACGAACATGATCGAGGTCTCCAGGTGCGAGGCGTGCTCGAAGTTCCACCCGGTGAACCCGTTGGGGAACAGCTCGTCGAGTTCTCGCGGCGAGAATTCGGGCATCGGATGCTCTATGACCAGTACCCGGATGTCGCCGCGCGCGGCAACGGCGAGGTCGGCCGCCTCCCACAGATAGGCCGCGTTCTCGTAGTGCCAGTTGAACAGGCACAGCTTGGCGAACCCGCTCTTGGCCAGGCCGAGCAGCGCCTCTCGGATGGTCGCGATCAGCGTGTCCGCCCGGAGTGACACCGTGCCGGGGAATCGCTCGCCGCCGCCGATCAGCGGGCGCGACATCGCGCCGTAGTGGATCGCCGGAGCGACTACCATCGGGGTGATCTGGGCGGCAGCCAGGGCAATCTCGGTGGGGATGACCGCGTCGGTGCTCAGCGGCAGGTGCGGGCCGTGTTGTTCGGTCGAGCCGATCGGCAGCACTGCGGGAAGGCCCGCGGTTGCGGCGTCGCGGACCTCCTCCCAGGTCATGTCCTCCATCAGGTATGGGCGGGGGCCTGGCATGAGATCTCCCTTCGTTCGCTCAGGAGCTGGTCCTGTACAGCGTCTTGCAGTCGGCAACCAGTGCGCCGTGATCGCTTCCCTCGGCCTCCAGGATGTGCCTGGTGGTGACGAGATGGTCGCCAGGCCGACGGGCCTGGACCCCGAGCAGTTGCACGTGGTCTCGTAGCCTCGTCCCGGTATGTACCGCTCCGTGCCAGCGGGCGCGATCGACCCCGTAGTTGAACGCCATCATCGACTCGTCGGTGAGCACAGGGAGCCCGACCAGCGGCGAGAAGTAGGCGCGCAGCGCCAGCAACTGCAGGGGCGGAACACCGCGGCTCAGGAAGGGATGTGCGCGCGAAGGCAGGTCGCCGTGCCCATTCGTTCCGTCGTCTCCGGTGAGCAGCGCGAAGGCGTGTGCCTCCCGGTCACTGATGCACGTCCACGGTGTCGTACCGAGCCACTGGCCGATGCGCCGCGGCAGGGCGTCGTAGAAGGCGCTGTCGTGGCGAGATGACGTGGGGACCGGAACGCCCTCCGGGAGTTCGCGGATCAGGACAGGGGCAGTGTCGGAGCTGGCGAGCGGGAATGGCCCCGGCTGCCTGCCGCCATCGTCTCCATCCCGGGCAGTCACCACGGTGAGAAGTTGGGCCACCATAACCGGCCTGGAGGCGCCGTCGACGCAGTAGCGGTGCTTCGTCGTCAGCGCGAGTCCGGCCTCGTTGAAGGACACACCGGATATCGAGATCTCGGCGCTGGCCAGCGCACCGACGGGGAAAGGCGCGGGGAAGCGCACGTTGTCGAGGCCGACCGTGCGCGCGTGCACGGTTCGGGCCAGGCCAGCGATTACCGGGCAGCTGCGCAGGCCCTGCTCGACTCGCGCAAGCACGTGGAACCCCAGGACGATGGGACCGTCCCCCGCAGCCATCCGCCACGCCGGGTCGTTGTGCATAGGATCCCAGTCGCCGATCAGGGCGGCGAACGCGTCCTCTTCCGGCTGGCTGACGCGGAACGGTCCAGACGTACCGATGACCGCGCCGCGCGCGTCGCCGAAACGCGCCGCCAGATCGGCGAGAACGCCTGGATAGCCGTTTGGCGTGACCTGATCAGCGGGCATAACGGTAAGCCTCGCCGGAAACGCAGAGGTTCACCATATCGGCCACGAGGTGCGGTTGCTCGCCTCGGCGCTCGGTCACGTAGGTGGTGGTTGTCCGCACGAGCTCGCGGCCCTCTTTCTTGGCGGTGATGTCGGTCATCCGCATCCGCGCGCGGATACGGTCACCGACTCGCACCGGCTCGATGAACCGCACCCGGTCAAGCCCGTAGTTGATGACGTACTCGTCCTCGGTGGCCAGCGTCGGGAATCCGGCCTCACCGTGGAAGTGGGCCAGCAGCGAGAGCAGAAAGAATCCGTGAGCGATTGTTCCGCCCCACGGGCCCTTATGCGCCGCCCACTCAGGGTCATTGTGCATGTAGTCCCAGTCCCTGGTCAGGACTGAGAAGGCGTCGATGTCGTCCTGCGTGATCTTGAACCAGTCGGAGGCGAAGATCTCTGCCCCGACCTGGTCGCGGATCGAATCCACGAACCTGCCCACGGTGGCTCCCTCAGCTAGCCGCCAGTCTCTGTTACCGCATGGAGTCACGCCACGGTCCACCCGCCGTCGACCACGAGCGTGCTGCCTACCACGAAGCTCGACATATCCGATGCCAGGAACAGCACCGCCAGGGCGACCTCACGCGGACGTCCGAAGCGGCCGAGCGGCGTGCGGTCCTCGATGCTGCGGTAGGTGGCCTGGTCGTCCTTGAGCGGCTCAACGTCCCGGTCGATGAAGCCGGGAACGACGCAGTTGACCCGCACGCCCCGGTCGGCCCACTCGACGGCCAGGGTCCGGGTCAGGGACACCACGCCTGCCTTCGCCGCGTTATAGGCCGCCATCTTCGGCAGGCTAGTGATCCCCGCGATGGATGCGACGGTCACGATCCGCCCCGACCCGTGCGTCAGCATTCGCTGGCCGACCGCGCGGCAGGAGGCCCACAGGCCGCGCAGGTCGATGGCCATGACCCGGTCCCATTCCGGTAGCGGTAGATCTTCGCTTGGCATCCAGTCCTGGAAGATTCCAGCGTTGGCGACGAGCACATCAGGCGGCCCGATCGCGCGGGTGCAGTGATCGACCGCCGACTCGACGGCGTCCGGATCGGACACGTCACACGCGACCGGCAATGCCGGCTTGCTCATGGGCAGCGCCGCGATCTCCCGGCTCACCGCGTCGAGCGCATTCCTGTCCCGGCCGAGGACAGCGAGCGTCGCTCCGGCCTCGGCCAGAGCCAGTGACGTGGCCCGGCCGATGCTCCGGCTCGCACCCGTGACAATGGCCACGGCGCCGGACAGGTCCAGCTCCGGGAGGCAGCCAGAGATAGCCGGTCACCCCCCTTCGTGGCTGCCGCGGAAGGCGGGCAGGATATGGTCGGCGTAAAGCTTCATATGCTCGTCGTAATGCTCGGTCTGGGCGTAGAAGTTGACGTGCGTGACGCCCGCGGCCCTCAGCTCGCCCACACGCTCGGCGCAGCGGCCGATCGAGCCGACAATGCACAGCCGGTCGATGATCTCGTCGGGCACGTAGCCGGCCTGAGCGCTATCGGTATGAACGTGCTTGTAGTAGTCGTACTCCGGCCGGTCCTTGATGAACGCCTCGAGTTCGGGCGGCAGGCTGTTGGCGCCGGTGTTGCGGAGTACCTCGGCCACGTGGTTGCCGACGACCGCGCCGAACGGCCGCACCTGGCTACGGGCTTCCTCCAGGTCGCCCGACACGTACGTCGCGGTGCAAGACACGACGGCGAAGCCAGATAGGTCGCGGCCCGCTGCCTCGCGGCCGCGGCGGACATGGCCGAGCGCCCATGAAATGTAGTGCGGGTCGGCACACTCGATGATGACGCCATCGGCGCTGCGCCCGGCCGCCTCCAGCATCCGGGCGCCGTACGCTGCGGCGTAGACCGGGACGGCTGCGCCGTTGACCCACGGCATCACGACGCTGGTATTGCCGTCGATAGTCACGGTCTTGCCGCCGGTCAGGTCCTGGATCAGGCGCATCGCCGCCTCGATCTCGGCGATCTTGGCCGGTTGACGCCGCATCACCCGCACGGCGCTGTCACCCCGACCGATGCCACAGAGCAGGCGGCCCTCGCCGGCCAGGTCCCGCAGGGTCGCGAAGGCACTCGCGACCACCAGTGGGTCCCGCGAGACAGGGTTGGTCACCATAGTGCCGAACTGCATGTCCGGCTTCTGGCTGCTCGCCACCAGATAGCCGAGCAAGCTGTAGCACTCGTTCCAGATGATGTGCGAGTCGCAGACCCAGAACGTGTCGAAGTCGAGCCGCTCGGCCAGCCTGAGCCGGTTCAGAGCGTCGGTCACCGGCGGGAAGATACTGACGATCCCGAACTTCATGCCGATCCTGCCGGTTCCGCGGGTGGCAGGTCGGTCGACGGCGCGATCCCGTCCTTCGCGATGGCGGGGGCAACAGCGAGGCCAACGGGCGGCTGCGCGGATCCTGTCACGCCTGCGAACGCCCGCGCCCTAGTGAAATTGCGCAGGGTGAGGTAGACGATGCCTGCCACCACGAATCCGACCTCATAGGCAAGGTCGCCGCCGTGCAGCGGCCCTGCGGCCACCGGGCCCACGAAAATGGTGGCGTCCATGAACGGAACCGCCGCGCCGAAGCCGACGAGGAGAGCGACCAGGCCCTCCCAGCCCGTTTCGAGATCCCTGAAGCGCAGAAGCTGGCTGACGTTGACCTGTCCCTTGCGCAGCCACCATTCACTCAGGACGATGGCGACATATGGAGCGGCCCAGTAGCCACTGAACAAGACGATGTTCTCGAAGGTCGATACGACATTGCCCTCGTACATGTAAAGAGCTAGCGCGAATCCGCCGATCCCGACGAGCGCCGCCGACACCGGACGAGAAATCCGGATGCCGGTGGACTGCAGGGAGAGCGAACCGGTGTAATCGTCCATAGCATCGATCGCGACCGTGCCCATCGCGATGCCCAGCATGGCGATAACGCCGAGGAACCCGCCGCCCATCAGGCGGTAGATGCCCTGGCTAGTCTGGTCCGCTGCCAGCTTGCTGGCGACCAGCAGACCAAGGATCTCCAGCCAGGCCGAGGACAAGGCGAGCCCGGCCAGGGTGCGCCATCCGACGGCCCAGCCCGAGATGTCGGACTTGAAGTACCGGGTGTAGTCGGACGCATAGCCGCCATAACCGATGGTGAACCCAGCGACAATGGCAACCATCAGCAGGAAGCCGCCGACCGCGGCACCGCCGTGGGTTTGCTGCGGTACGTGGATGTCACCGATCAGCGCGATCTTCACCGTCAGGATGACGAAGATGACGCCCAGGACGACCGACGCCCATTTCTCGAAGGTGTGGATGAGTTCGAAACCGAAGACCGCTAGCGTGCCCTGAGCGGCGATGATGATCAGCAATCCCAGCCAGAACGGGAGGTGGAAGAGCACCACGAGGGCTTCTGACCCGAACAGCGCGTTGATCGCGTCCCAGGCGATCGTGGTGAGCCAGTTGGCCAGGCCTGGAACTGCGATCATCCGGCCGAACGCGATCCGCGACAACGGCAGCTGCGGCATACCGGTTCTCGGCCCCATGATCGCTGTAAAGGAAGCTGGCAACGCACCGAGGATGTTGCCGAGAATGATGGCCAAGATTCCCCACCAGAGGTTCAGTCCGATGAAACTGGCCGTGGCCAGCGTCCCGGTGAACACCGCCGCCGGCACGAGATTGGGCGCGAACCAGACGGTGAAGAGGCGGAAGTTCCTCCCATACCTGCCGTCGGCGGGAATGGGAGCCATGCCTTGAACCTCCAGCTGGGTGTCACCCTCGCGAGTTGGCCGGCTGAATTGGTCCGCATCCCAGTCCTTGTGCACCCGCGGCTTGGCGCTGTCCGGCATGACGAGCCTCCTGGTTCACAGAATCAAGCTGTCGTCCTAGGATCCTAAGTTGCAGGTGTGGCCAAGCTAAGGTGGTAGTGCCCGGCATGTCAATGGCGAGGCTGGCGCCGATCCGGACCGCCACAAGCACAGTCGGCCCGCCGATCTGGGTCGTGGGTAAGCCGAACGCCATGGCGATCACCCGGACGGGAGGACGGCCTACGTCGTCGCCCCGCCCCGGGGATTCCTGGTAGTGGCGGCATGGTCGTGCCGCTCAGCACAGCCACCAGCAAGGTCCGCCGTGCTATCTAGGTCGGGTTCAATCCGGCGACCGCCGGCAGCCTCGGCGGTTGCGGCCACACTCACGACACTTGCAGAGCGGTGCCGATCCGCCTCGCCACCAGAACGGCGAGAAACCCATCTATTCCGGGGCCAACCACGATGCATCGTCATCACGTTATGACGACACGGTCGGACAGGCCACGGTCTGCCTCTGACTGGCCCGGCCCGATGCCGGTCACCGAGAGTTGCAGCGTCGACGCGCGGCCGCCGACGACCTGCCTGGGCCGGTCACCTTTGCTGCCAATGACCGTGCCCATGGGAGTCGCGCGAAACGGGCGCAGCGGGGGAGCTGTGACACGAATAGGGAGACGTCAGCGCAGGTCGGGGAGCCAGGGAAGCGATCGGTAGTTCTCATAATCCGCCGGTCGTGGGTTCGATCCCCACCCGCCCCACTCAGTCTGACCTGGCCTTATGGAGCGGTTGGCGGCCGGGTCGCTGGTGGTCGTGGCAATGAGTTAATCCGCTGCTCTTGCTCGCAGGTTTCGCACGCTCTGCAGACCTTGCTGGCTGGTGACGCTGAGGAGGACTTGGCTGGCAGACCATGGTGGTGACGCTCAGTGACCGGCGTCGTCCCGGATTCGTCCGGCGATCAAGCTGGTCTGTCCGCTGCGCCGCGTGCCCAATGACGTTGTTGACCGACTGGGGGGTTGCCGTGCAGGATGCCGTGTTCGGACGACTCTGAGCCCGGGTCATTTCGTCTCGGTGCCGGAGCACCGGATGGCGGACCCGCCCCGACTTCAAGCAGGATCGGCGAAGCGCACGTCGGGTCAGCGCTCCTATGATTTCCGCATGCCGGTCTCCGTTTCCGCAATGTTCATCGCCGTGCTGCCTGGGACAGCGGCGGCAGCCACATCGAGTCCCGGTCGCCGTATGAAGATTGGTATCGCCCTTTCGGGAACCGGCTAGGTGTCACGTACGGCGAAGTGAGCAGCGCGAGGAGACGGCTATGATCCGCAGCACTCGTCCGCCGACACCGACACCGGCCCGAAAAACAGGGGCGACCGGCCGGCCGCGTGGTCGGCGTGCTTGCGGCCGTCATCGTGCTCGCGCCATGCGCAACGCAGCAGGCCCCAGCCAGCCAGGGAGGTGGTCAGGGAACGGGCAGCGCCTCCAGCTCGCCAGCCTCGCATGCTTCAGGGCCTGACAGCCCCGGTACCACCGCCACCTGCACGATGTCCGAGTTCCGGATCAGCCTGACGCACACCGCGGTAGTGGCAGGAACAGTCGGCGGCTACTTGAAGTTCACCAACACCGCTTGCCCGCTGGTCGGCTGGCCGTCGGTTCGCGGCTTCACCGCGTCCGGCCGGTCCACGCAGCTCCTGCGCGCCACGAACACGATGCTCGGCGGCTGGACATATTCCGAGCCGGTACCGGTTCTGACCCTGCGGCCTGGGCAGTCCGCGTACGCCGTGGTGGAAGGATCGGACAATCCTGTTGGCGGCGCGACGAAGTCCCCGCGCCAATCACCAAGCTCAAGGTGGTGCCGCCAGGGAACTCTTGGGGTGCCTGATCTCCGCATGGCTGCCCTAAGCGCCACCAGTAGGTGAAGCCGCCCTTGCTTAGCCGTAGCGTGTCGGCCAGCCAGGCGGTGCCCTTCGGGTTCGATCCCCAGGTGACCTCCTCTGGCGGCAAGTTGAGCATCAGGACGACTTCGACTGTGTCGTCGCCGGTGAGAAGCCGACCGAAGACGTACGCCTGGACCAGGAACGGGTCCTCGGGTGGCCAGTGCCTGACGGACTCACACGCCTCGGCCAGGGCTGGCAGTTTCTCGGCAGCTCGCCGATATCGCACAACTTCATCTTCGCGCGGCCAGGCTTACGCAACGATGCGATTTGCCGATCTTGGTCCGGTAAGCCCTGCGGCCCTCCACAGCGGTCGTGATCGTGACCCGGGCCGCCGGTTCGCGGGAGATGAGGCACACTGAGATTGTGAGCGCACCTTTCAGCTACTCGGAGATCCGGCCGTACGCGATCGCAGACTCGCTGGATGAGGTCTGCGGCCCGGAGCACGGTGTCCTGGAGCTCCCGCGGGAGCTGGCCTGGAGCGATGTTCTGGCGGGCCCGCGCCCCGGTCATTCTGGATGTCGGCCCGGTGCTCCACCCTGACGATGCAGTCGCGGGGAAAATGGATGCGCTGTTCAACAGGTGGGCTCCGCGGGACTTCCTGGATGTCGACACGATCCTGGCCAGCGGCAGGTACACGCGGCAGCAGATGTCGGTGGTTGCTGAGCATAATCCTGGGGTTCAGCGCAGAAATGTTCGTGGAGTCGTTGACCTACCTGCACCGCATTCCGGACCGAGAATTCGCTGCCTACGGGCTTGGCCAGCAGCAGACAGGCCGAATGCGGCGCGAGTTCAGCAGCTGGGAGGACGACCTTGGCACCAGGCACTGAGCCGCGGCGACTCACGGCTGTGGACCTTACTGAAACTCCGGTGCGATCGCCGAGAGGACCGCGCCGTGACGATGTGGTGACCTACCGGGTGCGGGTCGATCTTGAGGGCACTGATCCTCCGCTGTGGCGTCGTCTGGAGCTGGCTTCAGATCTGTTCCTTGATCAGGTCCACGACATTATCCAGGTGGCGTTCGGCTGGACCGACAGCCATCTGCATCGGTTCGCCTCGGGACCTGACCGGTTCGGTGAGCAGACAGAGCATTACCTGTGTCCATTCGACGTGGCCGAAGGTGATACCGGGATTCCGGCGGGCCATGTCCGCCTGGACGAGGTCCTGGCCGAGCCGGGGGACTTGCTGTTCTACAGCTACGACTACGGTGACGACTGGGAGCACGTCATCATCCTGGAAGCCGTGCTGCCGGTGGCGCCGGGATCTGGCCTGGCGGTCTGCACTGGCGGGGCCAGGCGCGGCCCGGCCGAGGACTGCGGCGGCACGGACATCTACCAACTGGTCGAGGTGGCCACCGACCGGGGCAGCGCTCAGGCTGCCGACGCGGCCGCGGAACTGGCCGAGATGTTCGGCAGTGACCTCGATATCGAGGCCATGGTCGGCACGGATTACGATCCGGACGAGATCAACGGCGCGCTTAAGGTGGACTGGGGTGTGGTAACGCGCCCGGCGGCGTCGGTTCGGCCGCGGCCGCTTGATTCGTCGGTGCTGCCGCCGCCGGTAGCTAAGCTGCTGGACGCGGTGCGGACCTCGCCGGAGCGGCGGATGCTGCGCCGGCTGATCGACTGTGCTGACCTGACGGCGCCAGTCCTGATCGATGCAACGGTGGCGGCAGCGATGGTCCGCCCGTATGCCTGGCTCCTGGACCGGGTGGGAGAAGCCGGCATCAAGCTGACCGCGGCTGGTTACCTGCCGCCGGCTGACGTTGAGGCGGCCGTGTCTGAGCTTGGTCTTGGCGCCGAGTGGATCGGCAAGGGGAACCGGGAGAGCCAGACCCTGCCGGTACTGGACCTGCGCGAGACCGCGCAGCGGGCCGGTTTGCTGCGCAAGTACTCCGGCAGGCTGCAGATGACACCGCGGGGCCATGCTGCCCGCGCGGACCCGGTTGCGCTGTGGTGGCGGCTAGCCGAGTCGATGCCGACCGCGAGGGATGACTGCGAGCGCCAGGCGGGCCTGCTGCTCCTTCTCATGCTCTCTGCCGACGAGGCAGCAGACTGGGCGGAGGTCGCCGCAGGTGTGCTGACTGCGATCGGCTGGCAGACGGGTTACGGCGAGGCGCTCTCGTCTTCCTCCGCGTTTCATGCTGCCTGGAGCACGCACTCGGTGCTCCGGCGGATCGGCGCGCTCGAGTCCGGGCCGGGAAGTTACCGTGCGGACAAGCCCAGTCGGGAGGGAGTCATCTTCGCCCGGGCAGCGCTACTAACCTGGCCGGTCGTCCGCAGCCGCCGTCGCTGAAGTAACTGTCCGCTCGAACTGTGCCGACGGTTCCGGTCGGAGTCAGCTTTGGCGCCGGATGTCACGGAAGGTGACGTGGCACTGGCCGGCAATCAGATCCTGCAATCTGACTGCCGCGCACATCTTGCCAATGAGCATGCCAATGGGACTCGTGCGAACCGGGTGGACCGGGGGCGTGCCGACGCAATTCCAGGGGCATTAGCGCAGGTGGAGAAGCCAGAGAGGCGATGTTGCTGCCGGTGACCGAGCTGACGAAAGGCATCGCGCAGAGTGCCGACTCGAGGGGATGTGTCATGTCGTCGGGCCGCCTCCCTATCGTGGAGGGCCGACGGGTGTGTGGCATGGTCAGCCTCCGTGACCTCTTCGCGTCCAGAATCCACCGCCCGTCAAGGTCGTGAGATGGCGCGGATAGCATGGCGTCAGGTTGAGGTCGACGCCCGCGTCCGCGCTCGATTACGGCTGACGCACCACCAG
>Ga0307374_10012859_pt1 | contig 11673 bp, 10 predicted proteins | sample OX3MG_FD_202532 | JGI IMG/M metagenome (GOLD analysis project Ga0307374, IMG submission 202532) | Soil microbial communities from Risofladan, Vaasa, Finland - OX-3 | ecosystem: Environmental > Terrestrial > Soil > Coastal area > Acid sulfate soil | place: Finland: Risofladan, Vaasa | collected...
GGTTCCACGACACCATCACCACCAGCCCCTGGCCTTTCACCGACGGTCGCCCTGGCGACCGTCGGGCATTGGAAGGTCAGGCGGCGCGAAGCGGCGCCGCACCGTTTTGCGGCGTTACAGGCGGTGCGCTTGGGGACGACCGGTTAGCGGGGTCAAGTGACCCGCAGGAGCGCCTCGCGCGGGCGGCCAGGACTTGACGCCGCGGCGCCGATCCCTCTGCCCAGCCCACAATGCTGGCCGTTGGCAGGTCCCCTGCCAACACCGCCGCAATCTTTTGCGTTCCGTGCCCGAGCTGCTGTACAGGCAGCCTCTCCGGCGCTCGCGTGAAGCTCAGACCCACGCCCCCGATCGCTGCTGTTGCAGTAACCCACTCAAGGGCAGCGGCCGCACTGTATTCTCCTGTCTGCCGTTTCAAGCGAGTCTATGAAGTCGAGGGGACCAGGGCGGCCGACTTGAGCACGAGGTGAGTGTGACGGTGCGGCCCGCCCGACCAGCTCTTGCTGACTGCGTTGTCGCCGGCCGATCAAACGAAGCGCCATCGCACCGTTTGGGGCGTCACAGGCTGTGCGCGGCTGGTGGAGAACCCGTGGGCACAGATCGGGGCTGAGGCGATCGCGTAGGATCCGCAACCTCACCAGATGCGTCTTAGCAAGCGCTACAACTCCATGGAGTCCTGCGAAGAGGGAGACTCGGAAAGCTGGCCTCCCAGTGGCTCGTCTTGATCAGGGATGGGTGCGCCGGCATCTGGGATGGTCTGCTGCAAAGGGGCATCCGCCTCGAGTGTGGGCATTTGTACCGCAGTCGCGGCTGGCTCGCCGACTACTTCAGCCTCGTTGAGGCTTTGCCGATACTCGACAGCCTCAGGAACCTCGACATATTCGAGCAGGTCGCCGGCCAGCGCTAGTAGATGGATCTTTGCTTCGCCTGGCGTGATGTAGAAGAACTCGCGTCGCTTGTTGACGCGGTTGACTCGACGATCGGCAAGCCGCTCGTGCATCTTTGCCTCAAGGCCCACGGCATCATCAGAGAAAACCAATGCGTGCGTGTCATATTTGAAAGGCACGGACGCATCGCCTAGCTCTCGCACACGCTCCGTTGGATCCAATCGACGGGTGAGACCAATCTTGATCATCCCCTCGCCAAACGCCCCGACGTTCGAGATGACGTAGACATACCCGGCACGGACATTCGCTACCCGATAGTCGACGTCTTCGATCGCTTTCTTGATCGTCGCAAGTGCATCATGCGTGCGCGCGACCGCATCGTGCGCACCTTGAGCTTCGAACCGGGCAAGCACATTGACGTAGTGCTGGTGCTCCTTCTCAAGCCGAGCACGCTCCCGCGCTAGTTCTTCCTGTACCTTGCGCTCCTCACGAAGACGCTCACGCTCGGCCCGTTCACGCTCCTTTTCTTCGGCGCGCTTCTCAAGATAATCCGCGGTGAGCTCCAGCTCCTTTACACGAAGCTGGTGATAGCCATCAAAGATCCGGATGTCCATCGTTTTGCCGAGTTTCGAGATCACACCTACGATCTTCGACAGGCGCTCAATCGCCGATTCCAGCTTGTAAGGCTTCAGAGCCCGCACGAGATTGTCAGCTTCAGCGTTATACGCACGCAACACAAGCTTTGAATAGTCACGGACCATCGCTCGACCTTTTGGCGCCGAACCATTGACGGTCCAAGTGGTATCGGCGAGGACTGCCCCGCCATCCTTGAGCGCCATCACTTTGATGAGATCCTTCAACCGCTTCAGCTCAGCCTGATAAGCAACGGCATCTGTCAACGGATGGCGGTATTTGTAGACACCGACTTCCTGAAGAATCGCAGTCTCCTCCGTCACCACCACCTGATCATTCAGCTCTGACACCCTCTGCTCAAGCGTCTGCTGACGTACAGTCAAATCGGCAATACCCTTCTCTGCCGTCTCACGAGCTCCGGCAGTCTCGCGCTCGACTGCTGCGACCGATTCAGCCTTCTCACGAGCAAGATTCGCAGCGAGCTCTTCTGTCTCCCGCTCGAGAGTCGCCTTGCGCTGTTCGAGCTCCACTGCTGACAGCAGTCCGAGATGATCGACGCGACCACGAAGGTCATCGAGCTGGGCTCTGAACTCCTTGGCCCTTGATCGCCCCCGGAACAGCGGGATCTCTTTGCCCTTATCAGTCGGGATGTGCTTCGGTCGGGCTGCGGAGTCCTCCGGGATTGCCATGTCGTCGACCATCGCTGTGTCGTCTTTGACTTGCGACCCCATAGCCCGATCCTACATGATCGAACTTGTGAGGCTCACGAGACCTTGCCGACCCCGGCACTGGCTAATGATGAGCCTGATTGCGAAGGTCCCGCGGTCGGCGTGCCGACCGCGCCATCGCAGACAACAGCGTCTTGCGGGCAACGGCGTCCTGACTATGCGCCGGCGAGCAGATCCCCGGGCGGGATTTCGAGGCCGCGTGCGATCTTGACGACGGTCGAGACGCGCAGGTCACGCAGCCCGCGCTCGGCCCGTCCCACCTCGACGGGATGCATGCCGCAGCGATGCGCGAGCGCTTCCTGGCTGATCCCGATGCGCTCGCGATTGGCGCGAATGTTGCGTCCCACGATCAGCTTCGGCTCCACGGCTGTGATCCTCGACGCCGCAGCCGATAGCGTCCAGAACCAATAACGTTCCAATTCTGTAGGCTAGGACACGCAGAGGAACCGCTACATCAATGGAGGCTATTCCCGGATGCAACCACGCCATCTGGCCCCAAACGAACGCACGAGCGGTATCTGCGATTTTGCTTGTCGCGGCGGTTGCCGTGGTGGCTGCGTTCGCTCGCGACGCGCTAGAGTCCTCGGGCGCATGACGGTTCGTGGGGGGATATGGCGGGTCTGCGGACGCTCCGGCGTCCTAGCCGCGGTTGCGGCTGCGCTGCTCGTGCTCGTCATGCCCGCGGTCGCCTTCGGCACGATCACTAAAGGCACCACGACGGAATCGACCAGCGACGCGGGGGACGGCGGCAGCGCGCCGTCGGAGGACATCGTGAGCGCAACGGTTCAATACGACTCGAACGGCTCTCTCACCGTCAGCGCAACGATGAACGGGGACATCCTGAGCGGACCGGAAACGTTCTTCAGCTTCGGCGTCGCGTCGTACGCGCCGCCCGAATCCTGCACGGGCGTGACCGTATCGATGTTCGGCTTCGACACGAGCAAAGAAGGCTCGATGATTATCGGGGGCGTCCCCGGGGTGGGCTCATCCTTCATCTCCGTGTCCGGGAACACGATCACGTTCAGCAGCTACGACAACGCGAAATTCCTCGAAAACAAATCCTTCTCATGCATGACGCTCTCCGTGTCGCCGAAGGGCGAAGGCGGTCACATCCTCGATCAGCTGAGCCCACCGCTTTGGTTCGAAGGATTCGGGCCTCCCAAACCGACACCGACCCCCACTCCGACACCTACACCTACACCTACCCCGACGCCGACGGCCACTCCCACGGCACCGGCCGTATCAGCGTTCGCATCGGTCGCGAAGGTCAAGCTGTCGTCGGGCGTGGGAACCTTGATCGCGAGCTGCGAAGCGGCGTCCACGGAAACGTGCGTCTTCAACTTGACGCTCTACGCGACCGTCAAGAAGGGCCACGCGAGCTCTGCTTCCCGCGTGAAGGTCGGCACCGTGACCGGCAAGATCACAGGCGGATCATCCGGCAAGCTCACGGTCAAGCTCAACGCTGCCGGCCGCAAGCTGCTCAGGCACGGCTCAATGCACCTCGAAGCCAAGGGCACCGTGAAGAACAACGCTGGGCTCGTAGCGCAGTTCCACAAGCGCATCACGATCAAGGCAAGTCAAAAGAAAGAGTTTGCCGCACTCCTGCAGGGCCTCCTGCGCGCTGCAAGGCGTCAGGCTCACGCCTGAGCACGCTCCCGCCGACTTCCAGTAGGCGCAGCGAGGCGTCCCGTCGGCTGGGGCCGCGGCTCCATCGACGGCAAATACATCAACGAAGACAGGGCTGCCTGCGATATCAGCTAGCGGGTGAAGGCTGGGGATAAGGCTAGTTATGCACGACCCAGTACACAGGGTCGAAGTCCGTCGGTCCTTTGCGTGATCCTCGCGTCACCACGCTCGTTCGACTGGCGGACGCGCTGGAGGTCTCGTCGGCCGTCCTGCTCAGGGGCGTAGCATCGGCACCGCCCGGCTGAGAAGGTAGGCAGGCGACATGCGCCGCTCCCCGAGCCCGCGCGTGGCGGTTCGCGTGACTTCGGCTGTCGAATCGTTGGCACGCGGGTCGATGTAGGCGTCCCGTTCCTCGAGCTCAGCCGGCCGCTCGGCCGAGGTATCGCCTTATGGCCCGAGCATCGGCATCGGGTGCCCGAACAGCGGACCGAGCCCGGCGTTCAGAGCAGCCAGCACCTTGTGCACAACGTCGGGCGTGAGTATGCCGCCCGCAGCCGCACCGACCACCGCGCCGATCGCAGTGTTGAGCCAGTCGATCCGCCGGCTATGCGAAGCCGCATCGATGAGGTAGTCAAGCTTCGCTTCCAGCAATCGCATCTGCTCCGCAGGGAGCGCGTAGGTTTTCCTCGCCTGCTCCTTGACCTCGGCCATCACAGCGGCGATTTGCTCCTGCTCTTCCTTGCTGAACGGCGTGTTGGCCTCGCCCTCCATCATGGCCGACAGCGGCTGCTTCCCGATCTCAGCCCACAAGTCCGGCGTTTCGAGGTCGCGCTTGACTTCGCTGAGCCAAAGGGAAAGAGGTGGGTTCATCACGCCTTCCCACGAGTTGGCCCCGTACCCCACCAGCGGCCCTTCCCCCACCGCTTTGGTCACGCGGTAGGACGCTGAGCGGTCGCGACCGATGACGAAGATCGACTTCGACCCGCGGACACGGACTCGGGCCTCGTCTCTATCGTCTTCTAGCGCGAAGTCTCTTGGGTTGAGCTCGGCCTTCGTGACGGCCTCGAAGATCGCGTTTCGCTGCCACTTCTCGAGGAACACACGACGGAGCGTATCCGCCTACAAGCGCGGAATCCGCAGCTCCGGAAACCTGATCACATACGTACGCCTCGCCCAGCCCGGCAGGGCGTGCGTTTGGCCTGGACTGTTCCTTTTCGGGGGAAGCGCTAGAGGGGAAGCCGGGCGTCTTCGCAGCCCGTCCGGAGCGGGCGCGCAGCGGGCGCAGATTCGGACGCAACACCGCGCAAGCTGCGATGTGCGCTCGACGGTTCGGGCGAGGCCTGGGGCGGAGGCGGCGACCGTCGGCCGGGGCCCGGCGGGCCAACGGCTCCAGACCAGCCCTCACGAGGACGGGCGCGCCGACTGCTTCACAAGCTCGGCCTCAAACGCCAGTGCCCGCAGCGCCGCACCGGCAGATCACACCCCAGAACGAGCCCGCGAGGTGGCGGTCCAATTGCGCATAGCCCCAACACCTCGTCCGCAGAAAACAGTACTCGATTGGTACCTTTCGAAGAAAACCGTCTGACCAATCCATTCCCAAAACATGCCTATTTGCAGGCTTTTTCTTGTATCGGGGAGACAGGATTTGAACCTGCGACCGCCCGGCCCCCAGCCGCAAAGATTGGGTGTCGCCCAGGAAAGGACCCCCGTATTTACTGGGTTTATTGCCTTCTCCTACCTCTCACTATCGCTCAAATTGTGCCCCAAATTGTGCCCCAAACATACGTTCGCACCTTGCCTAGCTGGTCAAACCAGGCCGTTTCCGAGCCCGCCGAGACGACGGTCTCCTCTGTTGCCGCTCACGCCAGTTGGACTGTCCGAGCCAGGCGGCGCCGGCCTGGGCACCATCGGCCTGCCGCCCGGAGCGGCCGAGCAGCTGACACGCGATGCCGGCTTCACCCAGTTCCGGGTACACGACTTCGACGACCCCGCCAACCTCTACTACGAGGTCCGGCCCTGACCAAGAAACAAGTGCGCCGGCTGCAATGCCTGCCGCCGATGACTCCCCCCAGAGGAGCCCAGCTTCTAGCCCGGTCCGGCGGCGTGGCGCAGCAGCTCCCGGGCGCCGTCGGTGAGCTCGGCCACGATTTGCGCCGCGGGCTGGACCCGCCGGACGTGGCCCACGGACTGGCCGGCGTAGTGAGCCATGGCCTGCACCCGCCCCGTAGTGGCTCCCACGGGATAAAGGGCACAGAGACGAGGGATCGGGATCGAGCTACCGTCACCCCAAGCCGTCTCGCCGACCAGCTCGTCGTGGTTGGCCATAGCCTCGGCTATGCAGCCACGAAGCACCCGGTGGGGAGCATCCCACCAGGTCGAGAAGGCCGAGGTCAGCTCGGTGTCCTCGGGACCGGCGGCGATCAGAGCCTGCCGGTAGACCGGATGCACGTCGGCCTCCTGGGCGCCCAAGAAACGGGTGCCCACCCGGGCCCCGGCGGCGCCAGCGGCCAGGACGGCAGCTACCGAGCGGCCGGTAGCGATCCCGCCTGCTGCCAATACCGGAACCGTAACCACCTCGAGGACACTGTCCAGCAGCGGCAGGAGCGCCATCTGGCCGCGGATGTGGCCGCCCGCCTCGATCCCCTGGACCACCACCAAGTCACAACCACAGTCCGTCGCGGCCCGGGCCTCGGCCACCGACCCCACCTGCCAGCTCACCAGGGCTCCATTGTTGTGGACCATCTCGACCAGACTCGTGTCCGGATCCCCATAAAAGAACTCCACCACCTTGGCTCGGGAAGCGGCCTGGGCCACCACCTCACGATCCATGAATCCCACCACAAAGTTGACGCCGAAAACCCCTGCCGTCCGGGTGGCCAGCGCATCCAGCGCCGCCAGCACCAACCCCTCCGGCAAGCCAGCCGTGCCCAGCATCCCCAGAGCGCCCGCGTCAGCCACCGCCGCCGCCAACTCCACCCACGAGATCGCGCCCATCCCGGCCTGCTGGATCGGAGTCCGGCAGCCGACCAGTCGCGTGAACGCCGTATCCATAGCTGGAGTTTGCCTTAACCGCGGGCTCAGGGACGCTGCGGCTCAGCTCGTGGAAGAGCAACGACGCGTTGTCGAGGGGCGGTAGGCGTGCCGAGCAAGGCCTGACCGATCAGCGCGCCGACCGGCTGAGTCCTGCGTCCGTGGACGCACGGGCGTTCAAGAGGTTCAGCGCGGCCCAGTCTCGCAACGCGCGGAACGCAGGTCTCTGTAGAAGCGGCCGAAAAGTCCCTGGGCTCGACCCGTGCTGCTGCGGACAGGGGCGCTGTCGCCCTCTGCTGGCTCGGCAGACACAGATCCGAGCCACCGAGGTGCAAGCTCTAGTCGCGGCCGCGCGCTGCTGGTGCGTCAGGTAGGACCCCGGCCGAGCGTCCGCGATGCCGGCGGTAGATGTCTGCGACCCACCGGCCGCCTGGTCGCTGTGCGGCAGCTCAATGCGCTCTCCCTCCGACCTCGAAGCAGTAGTCGTGCGATTCAATAGCAGCCAGTGGGGTCCAACTACGTGTCATAAGTCCAACTGGCGTGAGCGGCAACATCCTCGGCGCTGGCTATCGGTGAACCTCAGTCAGAAGCCAGCCAATCGGCCGCCGCTCCGCACGATGTGCCGTGCCTCATACCGCGCCAAGCACGCTGCGCGCCTCGGCGATCCGCTCCGGGAGGCCTGCGGGCGCGTGGCTGAGAATCTCCCACACGAAGTCGTGTAGCTCCAACGGTAGGGATCCCGGATTCCACCTCGACAGCTCCGCTAGCGCTTTCTTGTAGCGCCTGGCTTTCGTGGTCGGGATGATTGCTGCAGTTTCGATTGCTTCCTGCCAGGTCGTCCAGCCGTCGGTCAGTTCGATGCATTGGGTTGCGGTTGATAGGCGCAGACAGCGCGCCCGCCAGCCCCACGGATCGCGATGTACTTGGCGGCGCAGCTGTGATTGCTGGACCGCACGAATGATTGGCCAATGTTGGCTTTGGGGGTCGCTGCAATCGGCCCAGCGCTCAAGACGCTCCTGCACTCCCGCTGTTGGCTCTCTCGGCCCCGCTGTTGTTTTCCAGTGCGCGCATTCCCGGGCGTACCGCGTCGCGCAATAGCTGACCATCTCATTCCATTGCTCGTCGCTCTGGAACGATCGCGCCAGCATGTCCAGGTCATACAGCTGCCGAGGTACCGCGTCTTGACGACGTTGCTCATTGATCCCGACTGGTGGGGAGGCGAGGGTCATCAGCTTCAGAACAAACTGATAGGGCAACTCCGGGACGCGTGCCCGCATTGACCGCTGAGTCGGCCCGATGTTCCCGTCGATCGTCTCAGTCGGTGGTAGATCGTTCTCGAAGTGGAACTCGACCTTGATCTCGTTGTTCGTCGCGTTGCCATGATCGAGCCGCAGTGCAACGGGAATGACGTAGGCAACCATGTCGATGTCCACGGTGGGCCCTTTAGGCTCATAGACCTTCGGGACAAACAGCGGATGCAGCGCCGCAAACCGCTCGCCGAATGCACCCATCAGCCGCTCTATGTCCTGGTGGCTAGCGACCGTGAGGTAGTCGTTGTCTCTGGAACCGCGCTGCATCACCGCGTCGAAGCGCAGCGATGCTGCATTGCCACCCATCAGGATGAGCTCGACGCCAACATCCCCCTCGAGCTCGGTCAGGTGTGCGTGCACCTCTGCACACCAGGCGGCGATCTCAGCCGTGAAGAGGTCGTTGTATTTCGATTGGCGCGCGAGCGTTTTCAGTTGCTCGGGCTCACGGATCCAGTCGGCCTTGAATAGCCCCAGATGCTCGTCGGCGATGCTCATGCGCCGTAGCCCGCTGCGAGCTGGGTCTGCTCTGCTCCGTCCGGTGGGCGCTGTCCTGTGGCCGCGGCCAGCCAGTCGCCGTAACCGGTGCGCCGTGCATATGAGTTCAAGGCCCGCTGGTTGATCTGTTGGTCGGTCATCGCTCTGAGCACACGTCCGAGCTCACCGTAGTCAAACGGGAAGTTGCTGCGTCGCATCTCACGCAGAAGATCCACCCAGGCCTTCTCCGGGGTGGCAAGCGCACCGCGTACGAGTGTCCGTGAGGCAATCAGGGGTTGGCGACGCAGCAAGACGCTTCGAGCCATTGCCGGCCCGCTCAACGCTCGTGGCCCTGCGGCGATCACGACCAGGTTCTTCTTGGCGAGAGCTGCTGCCAATCCTTCGGCGTGCGACGGCTGGGTGCAGACTATGTGCGGATAGTCAAAGACGAACTGATGAGCGAACCCGGCGAGCACGTCATAGCCAGAGAGGTGGGCGTCCGCTTCCAAGCGCTCGATTACCTTGACGATCGTCTTGCCCTCGGCGCTCGCGGCCTCTCCCGTCCACGGTCGATCGCTGTACCGGTCTCGGCTGACGCGGAAGATCCTGCCATCCTCGACCAGACGACTCAGGCTGCGATGCAACGTGCGCTCGGACAGACCCAGCTCAGCGCGCAGATCCGCGACCGACGCCGCCCCGTCCTGGCGCGCGGCGAGGTCTCGCACAGCACGCATCACTCCATTGGTGTCTACGGTCGAGCTTGGCAGGATCCTCAGAATATAGCGTAATTCTGACCTTCCTGCCACCTGTCACCGTCGCTGCAGGCAGCCCCTTGACTTCCGTCCGGCGCCGGCCGACAATGTCTGCGGAGGCTTTGCGGGCGCTGCCCGCATTGCCTTTTTCTTCAACGTCCCCTGACGGGTCCGCTCAGCCTTCGACACTGCCCTCTTCCTGCTGAGCCTGCTCCGCCTTATCCGCCACACCGGGCTCCTCCTCAGCGAACGCCGCGTCCACCATCTCGACCTCGTGCTCTGACGGCGCGTAGTGAACGTAGATCTGTGTCGTCTTGCTGTCAGCGTGACCCATGAACTCCTGGAGCATTCGCATCGGCACATTCGACGCCGCCATCCGTGTTCCGAAAGTGTGGCGCAAGTTGTGGAACTTGATCACATGAACTTTGGCGTCTTCGCAAGCTTCCTTGAACCGCCTGCTCACCTTCGGACCGTCGAGCGCCTTGCCGGTGCTCGGGTGCGCGAACACGAGATCGTCGTCCCCTTTGTAGGCCGTGCGCTTTGACCACAGATCCAGCACCTGGGCGAGCCGTGTCGCCATCGGCACCGAGCGCTTGGTCGAGAGTTCGGACTTCCCTCTCGTGGATTGCACACCGCGCCGATCCGGCTTGCGCACACGAATCCGCTGAGCGACCCAGTCCACATCCCGCCATCGCAGACCGAGCAGCTCCCCGCGGCGCAACCCTGTCATGCCAGCCGTCAGGATCACGCGCCGCAACACCGGCCCGTACACGTCCCGCGGGGGCGGCGGGGCCGGTCCGCGGCGGCCTTTGCGTGTCGCTTTCGGCTCGCGCTTGACCGTTTCGTCCGGGATCGCCCTGAAAACTGCTTCGAGCTCTGAAACGCTCAGGAATTCCAGGTCGTCGCTCGTGCCCTTGTTCAAGCTGCCTGGCTTCTCCGCACCGCGGACCGGATTCTCTCTTGTCCATTTTTCCTTGATGGCCAACTCGAATACCGAGTACAGGTACGAGAGGATGTTCCGGACGCTCTTTGACGCCAGATTCTTTTTCAGCAGTGCTCTCGCCAGCGACTCGACATCGGCTGTGCTCACGTCGGCTGGCCTGCTTTTCCCGACCCGCGACGGTGCGATGTGGAGCCGCTCCATGCACTCGCAACCTTCCTGGTAGGAGTCGCTCGCACCCCGGATCTCGAGTCGCTGACGTAGTAGGCCACTGACGTCGGCAACCGTGGGGATTTCGTCGCCGGGTTGCGCACGCGGCGCACCCTCCTCCGCCTCGCGCATCTTGCGGAACTCGCGCTCAGCTTGGGTCCCGGTCAGTCCCTCTCGCTCACCCGCGAGGCGGATCTTGCCGATCTTCCGGTTGAGCATCCGCCCATCGGGAGTCCGCCAGCGACCATAGTACGAGCCAGACTTCTCGTGTATTTGCCCCGTCCCGTAGTTTCGCTTCTGCTTCTTGCTGCTCATTGCTGCCGCCTCCTCATCTCTTGCTTGCCCACTCGAACTCGCCCTCAGTGGCGCCTCACCATGGCGCCTGGATCCTCCCGTGCTCGATGTCGCTGAGCCACGCGTCGATCGTGGCCCGCCGGAACCTGACGTAGCGGCCGAGCGGCACGTGGGGGATCTTGTTCGCGCGCGCCTGCGCGTAGACCCAGGCTGGAGTCATACGCAGGATCACGGCGAGTTCCGGCGCGACCATCAGCTCCCGGTCTGAGCCTGCTGATCCGTTCAGCTCCGGAAACTCCCCCACCGCCGTCAGGGTGTCCTCCGAGGCTGCCCTGCCCGGCCCTACCTGATTGTTCTGTACCTCTTGCATCGTCCTTCCCTTCTGTCCTGTACTCCAGCGCGAGGTATTTCGCGCGTCTGGGGCCGGACCCGTCCGGCCCCTGTGGCTAGCCCGTCCATGGCCTAGCGGTCCTTCCTATCTCTGCGGTGGGCTTCCCAGCCGTCGATCGTCTCCCAGCGGTCTCCAACACGCTTGAAGACTGGGCCCTCGTTGCGCAGCAGGTGCGATTGAACGTTGGTCGTGGGGACTTCTAGTGCGGCTGCGATCTCTGCCGGTTTCGATCCGGGGTGCTCGTCGACGTACTCGGCGACCTGCTCCCACTTCACGCGCTTTTTGATGCTCTTGCCGCCGTCGAGGGCCGCCAGCGCACTCGCGAGACGCTCCTGCTTCTCGACGAGCTCCTTGTAGGGCTCGAGTTCCTCGTCAACCTCGTTGAGCTTCTCGACCAGCGA
>Ga0307374_10012861_pt1 | contig 11672 bp, 6 predicted proteins | sample OX3MG_FD_202532 | JGI IMG/M metagenome (GOLD analysis project Ga0307374, IMG submission 202532) | Soil microbial communities from Risofladan, Vaasa, Finland - OX-3 | ecosystem: Environmental > Terrestrial > Soil > Coastal area > Acid sulfate soil | place: Finland: Risofladan, Vaasa | collected...
GGAAGGGGGGGCCCTGCGAGGGGGGGGGGGGGCCTAGTCTTGGCGGAGGGCGGCTAGGGGGTCGAGGCGGGAGGCGCGGGCGGCGGGGACGAGGCAGGCGACGAGGGCGATGGCGAGCAGTGTCAGCGCCGTCCAGGCGAGCAGGGAGGGGTCGAGGCCTTGCAGGCTGGAGAGCTGATGGGCGAGCAGGCGCAGCAATCCCCAGCCGGCGAACGCACCGAGGGCGACGCCGACCAAGGCTAGTTGGAGACCTTCCAGCAGCACCATGCGCAACAGTTGGGCGGGGGCAGCGCCGATGGCGAGGCGCAGGCCGATTTCGCGGGTGCGTTCGGAGACGGCGTAGGACATGACGCCGTAGATGCCGACGGCGGCGAGCACCAGGGCGAGCAGCGCGAAGGCGCCGAGCAATCCCAAGATGAACTGCTGGGGAGCAAGCGAGGTGGCCTCGACTTGGGTCATAGACAACAGGTCGGAGATGGGCTGCTGCGGGTCTTGGCTCCAGAGAGTGGATTGCACCGGGCCGCGGAGGGCGTCGGCGGGGCCAGCGGTGCGGACCACCAGGGCGAGCGGGATGAGATGGATAAGGAGCTTGGTGACGCCATCGCTCATTTGCGAGAGGGGAATGTAGACGGCGGGTGGGGGGCGGAAGTTGAGGCCGTCTTGACGGACGTTGCCGACCACACCGACGATGGTGCGGGGGGCGGGATCGGAGAGCGCGGGGCCCATGAAGGGCTTGCCGATCCAGATGGTCTGGCCGATGGGGTCTTGGTGGGGCCACCAGGTAAGGGCGGCGGCCTGATTGATGACGGCGATAGGGGCAGAGCTTTGGGTGTCGGAGTCGAGGAAGCCGCGGCCGCGGAGGATGGGGACGCCAAGGGCCCGAAAGGTCTGGGAGGTGCTGGGATGCCACTGGGCATCGGGGGTGTTGTTGGGGTCAGGGGCGCGACCGCCGATGGTCATGGGGAAGTCGGGGCAGAGGGTGAGGGGGAGGACGAGGGTGATGGCGGCGGCCTGGACGCCGGGAAGGGCGCGGAGGCGGGGGAGGAGGCGGTCGGTAAGCTGGCTGATGCTGGCGGCGGTGCTGTAGCGGGCGGGGGCGAGGGGGAGATGGGCGGTGAGCAGGTGCTGGGGGTTGAAGCCGGCATTGGCATTGCGGGAGTGGGCGAGGCTGGAGAGCAGGACGGCGGCGGCCAAGAGAAGCGGCAGGGTGAGGGCGATCTCGCCGACGATGAGCAGGCTGCGGAAGAGGTGGCGGGCGCGGCTGGAGGCGGAGCGCCCGGACTCCTGCTGCAAGACCAGATTGATGTCGGCGCGGGCGATTTGCAGGGCGGGCGCCAGACCAAACAGGAGGCCGGTGGAGACGGCGAGGGCGAGGGTGAAGAGCAGGACGGGAAGGTCAATGCGGGAGGAGAGATCGAGGCTATTGCTGAGAAAAGCGGCGGTGGGGGCAGAGGTGACGATGGCGCGGGCGGCGGCGTAGGCGAAGGCGAGGCCGAGGGCGGCGCCGGCGAGGGCGAGGACGACGCTTTCGGTGAGGAGCTGGCGGAGGATGCGGCCGCGCGGGGCGCCCATGGCCATGCGCACGGCGATCTCTTTTTGGCGGCCGGCGGCGCGAGAGAGGAGCAGATTCGCCAAATCAGCACAGGCGATCAGCAGCACCAGGCCGACAGCGCCGAAGAGCATCAGCAGAGCGGGGCGCAGAACGCCGGACCATTGCTGCTGCAGGGGCACGAGGCCGACGGTTTCGCCGCCGTCGGCTTGGGGGAACTGCTGGGCCAGGCGGTCGCCGACGGCGCGCATTTGGGCTTGGGCGGCGGGGAGGGAGACGTCGGGGCGGAGGCGGCCGATGACGCTGGCGACGTTGGCGGAGCGGTCTTGGGAGACGCCCTCGGGCTGTAGCGGCTCGAGGATGTCGGGATCGCCGGGGAAGCGGAAGGCGGCGGGGAGGACGCCCAGGATGGGCACGGGCTGGCCGTTGAGATGGACGACGCGGCCGACGATAGCGGGGTCGGCGCCAAAGCGGGCCTGCCAGAGGCGATGGCTAATCAAGGCGACTGGGGGCCGGCCGGTCTGGTCGTCGCTGGGGCGGAAGTCGCCGCCGAGAGAGGGACGGACGCCGAGGGTGGCGAGGAAGCTGGTGTCCACATAGTTGCCGGCGACGCGGACGGGGGCGGCGCCGCTGGCGGAGAGGTTGAAGTTGGCAGGGTCGTAGGCGGCGAGTTGGGCGAAGACGCCGGTCTGCTTACGCCAATCGAGGAAGTCGGGGATGGAGACCCAGGCCTGGTCGCCGCCGCGGTTTTGGCGGCAGACCTGGACGAGGCGTTCGGGAGAGGGGAAGGGCAGGGGCTGCAGCAGCACCGCGTTGACGAGGCTGAAGATGGCGGTGTTGGCGCCGATGCCGAGCGCCAAGGCGAGCACCGCGATGGCGGAGACGCCGGGCGCCTTGCGCAGCATGCGGAGGGCGAAGCGGAGGTCTTGGAGCCAGCCCATGTCGGCGGATACGAGGCGGGCGGAGGGAAGGTTCCGCCTCGTATCCGGGGGGGGTTAGCAAGCAGGGCGGGCGAGTTGGCGGGAGGCCTCGAGCAGACGGCCGAGATGCTGGGGGCCGAGGTTGGGGAGGTAGGGGAGCAGGGCGCGGACAAAGGCGTCCTGCAGGAGGTCGGAGGAGGGATCGGAGGTCTGCAGCAGAGCGGAGATGCTGGTCTCCATGGCGGTGGCCATGCGCTGCAGCGAGGCGATGGTGGGGGTGGCCTTGTCGTTTTCGATTTTGCTGACGTAGGTGCGGGGGACGTGCATGCGCTCGGCCAGTTGGCGCTGGCTGAGGCCGCGGCGCTGGCGCCAAGTGCGGATAGCGGTGGCGACGGCGGGCACAAGGGTGCCGGTGGCCTCGGCGGTCTCGATGCCGGGCTCGAGCTCGGGAGCGAGTTCGAGCGGGGCCGAGGCCGGGGCGGGGGGCGGGGCGTCGAGCGAGGCTTGGCAGCGGCGGCAGCGACCGCTGAGGGTGCGGAATTGCACCATGTGGCAGTCGAAGCAGCGCAGCACCTCCCGAGGGTCGGCTGCGATGGTTGCGGTTGAACAGACCAATGAGCCGGTCTGTGGCTCAACGTCCAGGCGGGCAGCTAGGTTAGTTCCCATGCCGAAGTGGGAGAATTGGCCAGAGCGTTCGGCAAAGCTACTGTGACTCGGAGGTGGAGGCGGTGTCAAGCAGATTCTGCACGGCGGGGTAGACGTGTTCGAGGAGGGCGTCGAGGCGGGCGGGGTCGGGGGCGCCGCCCTCGGCGAGTTCGGGGCGGCCGCCGCCGCGGGCATCGGGCAGGGCTTTGAGGATTTTGCCGGCGGGGAGGCGGGCGGCGAGATCGGGGGAGACGGCGATGACGAGGGCGACCTTGCCTTCGTGGACGCCGCCCAGGGCGACGATGCCGCGGCCGAGCTGGGTGTGGAGCTCGTCGAGCAGGGCGCGCATCTGACTGCGGTCGAGGTGGTCGGCGCGGGTGGCGACGACAGGGACGCCGGCGATGTCGCGGCGGCACTGGGCGAGGCCCTCGGCGGCTTGGGTCTGGGCGCTGCGCAGGCGGAGGGCTTGGTTTTCCTTCTGGAGGTGGCGCTGCTGTTCGAGCAGGCGCTCGAGGCCGGGGGCGAGGTCGGCCTCGGGGGTGCGGAGCAGGGAGCTGAGCTGGCGGAGGCGCTCGCTGGCGCGCTGGAATTGGTCGTAGGCGCCCTCGCCGGTGAGAGCCTCGATGCGGCGCACGCCGGCGGCGACGCTGGTCTCGTAGGCGATCTTGAAGAGGCCGATGTCACCGGTGCGGCGGCAATGGGTGCCACCGCAGAGTTCCTTGCTGAAGCCGGGGACGGAGACGACGCGGACGTTCTCCTGGTATTTCTCGCCGAACAGGGCCATGGCGCCGGTGGCGAGGGCTTGGTCGAGGGGGAGGATGTCGGTGGCGACGGGGAGGTTTTTGAGGATTTCGGCGTTGACGATGCGCTCGATCTCTTCGAGCTGAGGAGCGGAGAGGGGAGCGAAGTGGGTGAAATCGAAGCGCAGGCGGCCGGGCTCGACCACGGAGCCGGCCTGCTTGACGTGGGCGCCGAGCACTTGGCGGAGGGCGGCATGGAGAAGGTGGGTGGCGGTGTGGTTGCGGCGGGTGGCGTCGCGGCGGATGGCATCCACCTCGGCCTCGATGTGGTCGCCTTGGGCGAGGGGCTGGCGGGTGCGGAGGCGGTGGACGATGAGGCCGGGGACGGGAGCGTAGGTGTCGAGGACCTCGGCGGCTAGGCCGGCGGGGGTGGTCCAGTGGCCGCGGTCGCCGATTTGGCCGCCGCTGGCGGCGTAGAAGGGGGTGTGGTCGAGGATGGCCTCGACCTCGGCGCCGGCGGGGACGTTGGCGACGGGCTGGCCGGCCTGGAGAAGGGCGCGGACGGTGGCGTCGGGGCTGACCGTCGAGTCGTAGCCCTCGAAGCGGGAGCGGCCGGCGGCGGCGAGCTCGAGCAGGGCGGACGAGGCGCTGGCCTGTTCGCCGCCCTTCCAGCTTTGGCGGGCGCGCAGGCGCTGCTGTTCCATCTCGGTTTCGAAGCCCGGCTGGTCGAGGGCGAGGCCGCGCTCGTCGGCGATCTCGCGCAGCAGATCGAGGGGGAGGCCGAAGGTGTCGTAGAGGCGAAAGACTTCGGCGCCGGCGAGGCGGGGGCGGGGGCCCGCGGCGGCAGCTTCGCCGACGCGGCGGGTGGCGAGTGCGCCGGCGGTGGCGGAAGAGCCGTCCGGGAGGAGTACGGGGGCGCGGTCGAGTTCCTTGAGGGCGAGGGCGAGGGTGTGGGCGAAGCGATCTTCCTCGGCGCGCAGGACGGCGGCGACGCGCTCGCGGCTGTCCTGCAACTCGGGGTAGGCGGGGGCCATGAGGTCGGCGACGTTGCCAGCGAGGGCATAGAGGAAGGCGGATTCGAGGCCGAGGGCGCGGCCGTGGCGGAGGGCGCGGCGGACGATTTTGCGCAGCACGTAGCCGCGGCCCTCATTGCCAGGGACGACGCCGTCGTGGACGAGGAAGGTGGCGGCGCGGGCGTGGTCGGCGAGGATGCGGAGGGAGATATCGCTGCGGTCGCCGCCGCCGTAGGCGAGGCCGGCGCGTTGCCCGGCGGCGGCGATGAGGGGCTGGAAGAGGTCGGTGTCGTAGTTGGAGAGCTTGCCCTGGAGGACGGCGGTGAGGCGTTCTAGGCCAGCGCCGGTGTCAATGGAAGGACGGGGCAGGGGGGAGAGGTTGCCGGCGGGGTCGCGCTCGAACTGCATGAAGACCAAGTTCCAGATCTCGACGTAGCGGCCGCAGTCGCAGGGGAAGCGGCAGTCGGGGTGGCCGCTCTCGCTGGCGGCGGGGCCCTGGTCGTAGTGGAGCTCGGAGCAGGGGCCGCAGGGGCCGGTTTCGCCCATGGCCCAGAAGTTCTCCGCGGCGCCGAGGCGGAAGACGTGATCGGGGCCGAGGCCGATGCGGGTGCGCCAGATGGCCTCGGCTTGGTCGTCCTCGGTGAAGACGGTGGCGTAGAGGCGATCGGCGGGGATGCCGTAGCCCGAGGTGGGCGAGGTGAGCAGCTCCCAGGCGAGGGCGATGGCTTCGTCTTTGAAGTAGTCGCCGAAGCTGAAATTGCCCAGCATTTCAAAGAAGGTGTGGTGGCGGTGGGTGAAGCCGACGTTTTCGAGGTCGTTGTGCTTGCCGCCGGCGCGGACGCATTTTTGGACGGTGGTGGCGCGGGTGTAGTCGCGGCGTTCGAGGCCGAGGAAAACATCCTTGAACTGATTCATGCCGGCGTTGGTGAACAGCAGGGTGGGATCGCCGTGGGGGACGAGGGAGGAGGAGGGAACCACCCGATGGCCGCGTTCTTCGAAAAAGGCGAGGAAGCGGCGGCGGACTTCGGTGCCGGTCATCATTTGAATATCTTAGCGGAGGTGGCGCAAAAGCAGAGCGCCCGCCCCGCGCAGCGGAACGGGCGCCCTGGGTTGAGGATGCGGAAGCGGCTAGTTGCCGCCGCGGCGGCGGCTGCCGGAGATGCTGGTCGGGCGCGCCTCGGGGGCGATGGGCTTGAGGTTGTTCTGCTGCAGCAAGGAATTGAAGGCCACCACGTCGTTGGCCTGCAGGCCATGCCAAGCGGCGAGCTGGTCCTGGAGGCGGGAGGAGAGGTCGTTGTAGACGTCCATCACGCCGGAGGTGGGAGCGCAGGTGCACTCCTCGACGCGGCCGGCCAGGGCGGCCAGCTTATTGTCGAGCATGATGGGGTAGTTGAGCGGGTCTTCGCCGCTCTTGTTGTTGAGGTTGGAGATCTTGTAGATCACGTCGTGGAGCTTCTGGCCGAGCGCCGAGCCAGCGGTGGCGACGGCGTGGGGGGCGGAGCCATCCAGGGAAGCGATCTGCTTTTGCAGCGAGAGCATGTCGTTGACCGCGGCCCAAGCCTGGGTGAGGTTGGCGTTGATCTTGACGGCGAGGTCCCACTGAGCCTGCAGATCGGCGTTGGAGGCGTGGAGGCGAGGATCCAAGGTCACGGTGAGGGGGGCGGAGTAGCTTTGCCCGTCCACGGTGAGCTTGACGGTGTAGGCGCCGGTGGGCACGGTGGGAGAGATGCCGCCGCGAGCCGCCCATAGGGACTCGCCCTTGATGGGGGTGGGAGGGGTGAGGGCCTGCAGGTTCCAGGTGAAGCGATTGAAACCGGCTTGGTTGGGGACGGTGACAGCCGGGGGGCTGAAGCCGCGCCCGCCGCGCCCGCCGCGTCCACCGCGACCGGCGGCCCTGGGCTTGGGGTTGTTGGCGCTGGAGAAGTGCTTCATCAACTCGCCCTTGGCGTTGGTGATGTCCACACTGACCGGGCCTTGGGGGGCCTGGGCCAAGTAGTAGTCAATCACCGCCGGGCCGGGCGGGTTTTGGGCGACGGAGCCACCGCGGCCGCCGAAGAAGCCGAAGCCGCCGCCGCCCTGGGTACGCATGGCGGGGGCGGGCTGGAACAGGGTGACCGGAGCGGTGGCGACCTTGTCGTGCCATTGGCGGATGGGGGTGATGTCGTCCAGGCTCCAGAAGGCGCGGCCGTGGGTGGCGACGACGAGGTCGTTGCCATGAACCTGCAAGTCGCGCACCGAGGTGTGGGGCAGATTCAGTTGCAACGACTGCCACTGGTCGCCGTTGTTGAAGGAGACGAAGATGCCGCGCTCGGTGCCGGCAAACAGAAGGCCGGGGCGGACGGTGTCGGGGACCACGGACTGAACGTAATAGCCCATGGGGATGCCGCTGACGATCTTGGTCCAGGTCTTGCCGCAGTTGTCGGTGCGGTAGGCGTAGGGGGCGAAGTCATCGAGCTTGTTGCGGCGGGCGGCGACGTAGGCGGCGCAGGCGTCGAAGGGCGAGGTGCGGATGTTGCCGATCTTGGCCCACTGCTTGGAGGTCTTGAGTTCGGGCGGGGTGACGTCGGTCCAATGGGCGCCGTCGTTTTGGGTGACGTGGACCAGGCCGTCGTCGCTGCCGACCCAGATCAAGCCCTGCTGCTTGGTGGATTCGGCGATGGAGAAGATGACGTCGTAGTATTCGGCGCTGGTGTTGTCTTGGGTGATGGGGCCGCCGGAGGAGAGTTGCTTGCTCTTGTCGTTGCGGGTGAGGTCGGGGCTGATGATGGACCAGTGGTCGCCCATGTTGGTGCTCTTGAAGAGCATATTGCCGCCGTAGTAGACGGTGTTGGGATTCCAAGGCGAGGTGGCGATGGGGGCGGTCCACTGAAAGCGATACTTCATATCAATATCGCCGTGGCCCATGGGGTTGTCGGGGTAGGGGCCGATGGGGGTGGTGAAGCCGGTGGCCTTGTCGTAGCGGCTCATGTCGCCGTCGTAGGACTCGCCATAGACGATGTTGGAGTCGTCGGGCTTGGGCACCAGCCAGCCGCTCTCGCCGCCGGCGGCGCTGTACTGGTCTTGGGGCCCAATGTTGCCATGGTCGGTGCGGGTGGCGACGACCATGGAGCCGGCGTCCTGCTTTTCGCCATAGACGTGGTAGTTGACGTCGTTGTCGGTGGCGATGGAGTAGAACTGACCGAGGGGCTCGTTGAGGTTGGTGGACCAAGTCTTGCCGTTGTCGAGGGAGATGAAGGCGCCCTCGTCGGAGCTGGTCATGAGGTGGGTGGGGTTGGTGGGATCAATCCAGAGGCCGTGGCTGTCGCCGCCGTGGATGGCGGTGAACTTCTTGCCACCGTCGGTGGAGCGGAACAGGCCGGTGTTTTCGACGTAGAGGGTGTCGGCGGTCTTGGGGTCGGCGAAGATGTGGGTGAAGTACCAGGCGCGCTGGCGGTACTGGTCGTCGGTGTTGATGAGCTTCCAGTTGGCACCGGAGTCGTCGGAGACGTAGATGCCGCCGGCCTTGGCCTCAATGAGGGCGTAGACGCGGGTGCTGTTGGCGCCGACGGCGACACCGATCTTGCCCCACACGCCGGTGGGCAGGCCGTGGCCGGTGAGCTGGGTCCAGGTGCTGCCGCCGTCGGTGGATTTGTAGAGGCCACTGCCGGGACCGCCACTGTCGGCGCGCCAAGGCAGGCGGAGGAATTGATAGAGGCCGGCGTACAGGATCTGGGTGTTGTTGGGATCGAAGGTGATGTCCACGCCGCCGGTCTTGTCGTTCTTATAGAGGACCTTTTGCCAGGTCTGGCCGCCGTCGGTGGAGCGGAAGATGCCGCGCTCGGCGTTGGGGCCGGAGGCATGGCCCATGGCGGCGACGAAGACGCGGTTGGGATCCTTGGGATCCACCAGGACGTGGGCGATGTGCTGGGTGTCGTCGAGGCCGATGTGCTGCCAGGTCTTGCCGGCATCGGTGGACTTGTACATGCCGTTGCCGTAGGAGATGTCGTTGCGGAGGCAACCCTCGCCGGTGCCAACGTAGATGATGTTGGGGTCGGAGGGCGCGACGGCGACGGCGCCGATGGATTGCACGTCCTGGCCGTCAAAGAGCGGCGTCCAGCTCTGGCCGGCGTTGGTGGTTTTCCACACGCCGCCGTCCACCGAGCCGAAGTAGAAGTCCTTGGAGTCGCCGGGGATGCCGCTGACGGTCAATACGCGGGCGCCGTTGAAGGGGCCGACGAGACGATAGTGCAGATTCGCAAAGGCTTGGGCGATGCCGCCCGCCTGCGCCTGCACCGGCGCGGTACCCTTTGCTGCCCAGCCGACCGCCGCCAAGGCGGTGCCCGCTGCCAATCCCAACACGATGGATCGCTTCATGATGCCCTTGTCCCCCTTTTAGACAAAAACGAACGCCGGAACCCCAAATGGTAATCCAAGCGGACGTAAGAGGGAAGAAGAATGTGGGCTAGAAGTGGCGGTCGGGGACAACGTCGGTCGTGGCGGAGGAGCGGTGGCGCGGAGTGGGCGGGTGGTCCCAGGGGCTGCGCTGCCAGTTGTCGCGGCTGTCAGGATCGCCGATCCAGCGGGGCGGTTGAAGCACCAAGTAGTCGGCGATCGCATACACATGGGGCTCGTAGAGTTGGCGGAGGCTGTGGAGGCGTTCGATTTGCGGGGGATCGAGGGTAAGGGGAAGTCCAGCGGCCACAAGCGAGCGTGACAGTGCGGTCATGTCATCGGCCGCGAGGCGCTCGGGGATGGAGCGTGGCAGCTTGCGGATGAAGACCTGGGCGAGATCCACGACGGCGTGGCGGGCCATGGCAAAGGTGAGCTGGGCTTGGCGGCTGCATCCATCGGCGGTGGCGGCGGTGAGCAGGGCGCAGGCGTCGAGCAGGGTGGTGAGGGCGGCGAGCCAGGACTGGTTGACGTGTTGGGAGCGGAAGTAGCCGAGAACGGGGTAGGAGATGTGGCTTTCCAGCAGTTCGGCGGACCAGCGTTCCCACTCGGCGAGGTAGGCCTCGAGTTGATCGAGGTTGCCGGCGTGGCGGCGGAGGAGTTCGGAGGCGGAGGGGGGCGAGCCGGCGCGGGCATCGAGCATGGAGATGCTGATCTCGCGGTGGGAGAAGCTGGAGTAGAGCACGGGCAGGTAGCTGATGATGACGGCGACGAAGCCGAAGCCGAGGCCGCCCTCGGCGACGGCCAAGAGGCGGGCGAGGTTGCCGCTGGGCACGGCGTTGCCCAAGCCGAGAGTGAGGAACATGGTACCGCTGAGATAGAAATCCATGCCGAGGCCGCGAAGGTGTTCGGTGGTTTGCAGGGGCGAACCGAGACCGAAGAACACCAGGGCGAAGCCGGCGATCAAGCCGACGGCCCAGACGACGAAGAGGCCGAGCATGGAGAGGGGGCCGAACAGGCTGAGAGCGGATTCGCGGCGGCGGCCGGAAAAGCCGCGGCGGGAGAGTGCGGACCAGAGGGGCCAGAAGGTGCGGTAGTAGGAGCGGGTGAAGCGAAAGCGGCCGTTGAGGCGGCGGGGCAGGATCATGGTCTCGAAGGCGTCGCGGAGGACGAAGGCGATGAGGGCGAAGCCGGCCAGAACCGCGAAGACTAGGAGCACCCGGGCCATTTGGCTATCATCATCGCATGGACGAAATCGTTTCGTTGAGAGTGGCCGACGGCAGCAGCATGCAGGCGTATGTGGCGCGACCGCAGGCGGCGGCGCCGCAGCAAGGGGCGCTGGTGCTGCAGGAGGCGTTTGGGGTGAACGCGCATATCCGGGAAGTGGCGCAGCGGCTGGCGGGGGAGGGGTATTTGGCGCTGGCGCCGGAGTTGTTCCACCGCACCGCGCCGGGGTTTGTGGGCGACTACACTGACTTTGGCGGCGCCCTGCCGCACCTCACGGCGATGACGGCGGAGGGGCAGGAACAGGATGTGCGCGCCGGGAACGACTGGCTGCAGGGGCAGGGGGTGGAGCGGGTGGTGGCGGTGGGGTTTTGCCTGGGAGGGCGGGTGGCGGTGCGGGCGGCGGCGACGGTGGCGCTGGCGGGGGCGGCGTCGTTTTATGGCGGCAATTTGTTGAGCCTACGGGAGCGGGTGGAGGCGATCGGGGCGCCGCTGCTCTTGGTGTGGGGCGATCAGGACACGCACATCCCGGTGGCGCAGCGAACTGGCTTTGCCGCGTTGCTACGGCAGGCGGGGAAGGAGTTCGTGGAGTGCACGTTTTCCGCGGCGGGGCACGGGTTTTTCTGCGAAGAGCGGGCGAGCTACCACGCGCGCTCGGCGCGGCTGGCGTGGGAATTGCTGCGGGAGTTTTTGAGGACGGCGGGCTGAGAGCGGCTACTGCTTCGACCAGGAAAGGCCGGCGTCGGAGGTGGTCCAGGAGGAGCCATCGGTGGCGGCGACGAGGCCGTGCTGGGAGTCGGAGAAGCTGATGCTGCGCAGCGCGGGGGGATGGGGGCCGAGGCCGGGGAGGCTGACTTGGCGCCAATGAACGCCGCGGTCGGAGGAGAAGAACAACTGGCTGGCTAGACCACCGGCCCAGAGGGTCGAGTCAGAATTGAACAGAGCGCGAAAGTGGACGCCGGGGACGAGAGGGACGGTGGCCCAGACGCCGGCGCCGATGGAGCGGAGGACTTGGCCGCCGCGGGAGATGGCCCAGCCCAAGCCGCTGGCGATACTGGGGGCCATGGGGCCGGAGGGCGGGAGCTGGGCGGAGCCGGTGGAGAAGCCGTTGGCATAGGGCCAGACGGCGGCGGAGGTGGCGAGGGTGGCCGGGGAGGCGACGGCGAGGGAAGAGGCGGGGGGATTGGGGGAGGGTGGGGGGGCCGAGCCGGTC
>Ga0307374_10012862_pt1 | contig 11671 bp, 11 predicted proteins | sample OX3MG_FD_202532 | JGI IMG/M metagenome (GOLD analysis project Ga0307374, IMG submission 202532) | Soil microbial communities from Risofladan, Vaasa, Finland - OX-3 | ecosystem: Environmental > Terrestrial > Soil > Coastal area > Acid sulfate soil | place: Finland: Risofladan, Vaasa | collected...
GGCGGGTGGAGCTCAGCGAGCCCCGCCACGCGATCGGCCGCACCACCGCGGAGTCCGTGCAGGCCGGGGCGATCTTCGGCTACGCGGCCCTCGTCGACGGCCTCTGCCGCCGCATCGCCGACGAGCTCGGCGCGGCGACGGTGATCTCGACGGGCGGCCTCGCCGGCCTGATCACGCCGTACACGACGGTCGTCGACCACCACGAGCCCTGGCTGACGCTGCACGGCCTGCGGCTCCTCTACGCCCGCAACAGCGGGGAGGAGGCCCCCGAGGCCAGATGAGCGAGGAGTTCGACCCCCCCTACCGCTTCCCCGGCGCCGTCGGCGCGGGGACGCTCGCGCCCCGCCACGAGGGCCTCGCCACCGGCGCGTCCTCCGGCGAGCGGGTGCGGGTCGCGGGGCGCATCATGCTCAGCCGGCCGCAGGGGCGCCTCGCCTTCTGTGAGCTGCGCGACTGGAGCGGCGCCGTGCAGCTCTTCGCCCAAGAGGGAAAGACGGTCGAGTTCGAGTCCTTCACCCGCCTCAACCTCGGGGACTGGGTGGGGGCCGAGGGCGAGATCATCCGCACCCGCCGCGGCGAGCTCTCGGTCCTCGTCTCGGAGTGGGTCCTGCTCGCCGCCTCGCGCCAAGGCTTCGGCGACAAGTGGCGCGGCGTGCGGGACACCGAGCTCCGCTACCGCCAGCGCGAGGTCGACCTGTGGGCCAACGAGGGCTCGCGCGAGACCTTCCTCGCCCGCTCGAGGATCGTCCGCCACCTCCGCAACACCCTCGACGGCCTCGGCTTCGTCGAGGTCGAGACGCCGGTGCTGCAGCCCCTCGCCGGCGGCGCCAACGCGAAGCCCTTCCTCACCCACTACAACGCGCTCGATGCCGACTTCTCGCTCAGGGTGGCGCCCGAGCTCTACCTGAAGCGCCTCGTCATCGGGGGCTTCGAGCGGGTCTTCGAGATCGGCAAGGTCTTCCGCAACGAGGGCATCTCGCCCCGCCACAACCCCGAGTTCACGATGCTCGAGGCCTACCAGGCCTACGGCGACTACACCGACATGGCCGGCCTCCTCGAGCGCCTCGTCGCCTCGAGCGCGGAGGCGCTCAACGGCTCGGCGGTGATCACCTTCGAGGGGGTCGAGATCGACCTCACCCCGCCGTGGCGGCGCGCGACCCTCACCGAGCTCGTCGAGGAGGTCACCGGCACCGAGGCGAACCTCGAGATGGGGCGCGACGAGCTCGCCCGCCGCGCCGCCGCCCTCGGCGTCGAGGTGTCCCCCGCGGAGGGCGCCGGGCGCATCCTCTACGCCCTCTACGAGAAGACGACCGAGCACGCCCTCGTCGGCCCGGTGCACGTCATGGACTACCCCGAGGAGGTCTCGCCCCTCACCCGCCGCCACCGCTCCAAGCCGGGCTACGTCGAGCGGCTGACGCCGATCATCGCCGGGCGGGAGATCGCCGAGGCCTACAGCGAGCTCGTCGACCCCGACGACCAGCGGCGACGCTTCACCGACCAGGCCTCGCGACGAGCCGCCGGCGACGAGGAGGCGATGGCCCTCGACGAGGAGTTCCTGCGCGCCCTCGGCCACGGCCTGCCGCCGGCGGGGGGCATCGGCCTCGGCATCGACCGCCTGACGATGCTCCTCACCGACAAGGCGAACATCCGCGAGGTGGTGCTCTTCCCGGCGCTCCGCCCAGAGCGCGCCGCCCCCGGCGACGCGCCGGTGGCCGAGGGGGCCGCAGCGGAGGGGCCCGCCGCGGGGTGACCGTCAGCTGGCGAGGGCGCGGGTCTGGAGCTCGAGGTCGTCGAAGAGGCTGATCGCGAGCTTTGCGAGCGCGGCGGGGACGACGCCCTCACCGAGGCGGGCCGCCGCCGCGAGCGCCTCGTCCACGTAGCCCCGCGCCACGGTCGCCGACTCGGCGACCGCGTCGGTCGAGGCGATGAGCTCGCGGGCGCGCCCGAGCTCGACGCCCTCGAGGGGCTTGCCGAGGAGCGGGGCGAGCTCGAGCGCGACGCGGCGGTCGTTGAGCGCCCGCTGCACGGGGAGGGTGTAGATCCCCTCGGCGAGGTCCTGGCCGGGCGGCTTGCCCAGCTCCTCCTCGCTAGCGATCACGTCGAGGACGTCGTCACGGATCTGGAAGACCATCCCGAAGCACTCGCCGTAGGTGGTGAGGGCGTCGGTGCGGGCGGGGTCGAGACCGGCCGTGAGCGCACCGATGCGGCAGGCCGTCGCCATCAGCGCCGCAGTCTTGTTGGCGATCGCGTAGAGGTACTCCTCCTCGGTCCGCCCCGGCTGGTAGGCGGCCTTCACCTCGGCGACCTGCCCCTCGCACAGGCGCGCGAGGGTCGCCGCGAGCAGCCCGGCGATCTCGGTGCCGAGGGAGGCGGCGATCTCGGCGGAGCGGGCGAGCAGGAAGTCGCCGGCCACGATGGCGAGGAGGTTGCCCCAGCGGGCGTTCACCGAGACGACGTTGCGCCGCCGCGGCGCCTCGTCCATCACGTCGTCGTGGTAGAGCGAGGCGAGGTGCACGAGCTCGACGGCGACGCCCCCGAGGAGCGTCCCCTCGCTGGCGGGGCGCCCCGAGAGCGAGGCCGCGGCGAGTGTCAGAGCGGGGCGCAGCCGCTTGCCGCCGGCGGCGATGAGGTGGGTGGCGATCTCGTCGAGGAAGGGGTCGCCGCGCACGACCATCGTGCGCAGCTGCTCCTCGAGGCGATCCAGCTCGGTCTCGGGCACCGAGAGGGAGAACAGGTCCGGTGCGATCACAGCGCCGCGACGATACGCCACCGAGACGCAGGCCTGACAATGCGGCGGTGGGTCAGCTCGCTCGAACCGACTCACCGCCGAGGATGCGCGCTCAAGTCCGCCGCGGAGTTTTCCGTCATGCACGTAGGGAGCGGCGGTCCGATCGGTAGACTTTCTGCCCAGAGGCCGACCGCAAGGGAGTCCGAGTTGTTCGAGCGATTCACAGACCGTGCACGACGAGTGCTGGTGCTCGCCCAAGAGGAGGCGCGCCTCCTCAACCACAGCTTCATCGGGACCGAGCACATCCTGCTCGGCCTGATCCACGAGGGCGAAGGTCTCGCGGCCAAGGCGCTCGAGTCGCTCGGCATCTCGCTCGAAGCGGTGCGCGAGAAGGTCGAGGAGACGATCGGCCCCGCCGGCTCCGCGCCGACGGGCTCGCCGCCCTTCACGCCGCGCGCGAAGAAGGTCCTCGAGCTGTCGCTGCGCGAGGCGCTGCAGCTCGGCCACAACTACATCGGCACCGAGCACATGCTCCTCGGCCTCGTGCGCGAGGGCGAGGGCGTCGCCGCGCAGGTGCTGCAGAGCCTCGGCGCCGACCTGCCGCGCGTCCGCCAGCAGGTGATCCAGCTCCTCTCCGGCTACCAGGGCCGCGAGGGGCAGGGCCAGCAGAGCGGTTCCTCCTCCTCGACCGAGCAGGCGCCGTCGGGCTCGCCCGTCCTCGACCAGTTCGGCCGCAACCTCACCCAGCTCGCCCGCGAGCACAAGCTCGACCCGGTGATCGGCCGCGATCGCGAGATCGAGCGGCTGATGCAGGTCCTCTCGCGGCGGACGAAGAACAACCCGGTGCTGATCGGCGAGCCCGGCGTCGGCAAGACGGCGATCGTCGAGGGCCTCTCCCAGCAGATCGTCGCTGACGACGTCCCCGAGACGCTGAAGGGCAAGCAGCTCTACACCCTCGACCTCGGCGCCCTCGTCGCCGGCAGCCGCTACCGCGGTGACTTCGAAGAGCGCCTGAAGAAGGTGCTGAAGGAGATCCGCACCCGCGGCGACACCATCTTGTTCATCGACGAGCTGCACACCCTCGTCGGTGCCGGCGCCGCCGAGGGCGCGATCGACGCCGCCTCGATCCTGAAGCCGATGCTCGCCCGCGGCGAGCTGCAGACGATCGGGGCGACCACCCTCGACGAGTACCGCAAGCACCTCGAGAAGGACGCCGCCCTCGAGCGGCGCTTCCAGCCGATCAAGGTGGAGGAGCCCTCGCTCGCGCACACGATCGACATCTTGAAGGGGCTGCGCGACCGCTACGAACAGCACCACCAGGTGACGATCACCGACCAGGCGCTCGTCGCCGCGGCGAACCTCGCGGACCGCTACATCTCGGACCGCTACCTCCCCGACAAGGCGATCGACCTCATCGACGAGGCCGGCAGCCGCCTGCGCATCCGCCGGATGGCGACGCCCCCGGAGTACAAGCAGATCGAGGAGGACCTCACCCGCATCCGCCTCGAGCGCGACGCGGCCCTCGAGCGGCAGAACTTCGAGCAGGCGAAGAAGCTCGCCGACCAGGAGCAGGTGAAGCTCGAACGCAAGACCGCCCTCGAGCAGGAGTGGCGCTCGGAGGGGGTCGACCTCTTCGACGTCGTCGACGAGGACGTGATCGCCGAGGTGCTGGCGAACTGGACGGGCATCCCCGTCTACAAGCTCACCGAGGAGGAGACGGCCAAGCTGTTGCGCATGGAGGACGAGCTCCACAAGCGGATCATCGGCCAGGAGGACGCGATCAAGGCGCTCTCGCGGGCGATCCGCAGGACGCGCGCCGGCCTCAAGGACCCGAAGCGCCCCTCGGGGTCCTTCATCTTCCTCGGGCCGACTGGAGTCGGGAAGACCGAGCTCGCGAAGTCCCTCGCCGAGTTCCTCTTCGGCGACGAGAGCTCGCTCATCCAGCTCGACATGTCGGAGTACATGGAGAAGCACACGGTGAGCCGCCTCGTCGGCTCGCCTCCCGGCTACGTCGGCTACGAGGAGGGCGGGCAGCTCACCGAGGCCGTCCGCCGTAAGCCCTTCTCCGTCGTCCTCTTCGACGAGATCGAGAAGGCGCACCCCGACGTCTTCAACGCCCTCCTGCAGATCCTCGAGGACGGCCGCCTCACCGACGCGCAGGGGCGCACGGTCGACTTCAAGAACACCGTGCTGATCATGACCTCGAACCTCGGGACCGCCGACCTTCGCAAGGCGAACATCGGCTTCTCGAAGTCCGACGACGCCGTGACCTACGAGCGGATGAAGGAGAAGGTGCACGAGGCGCTGAAGGCGCACTTCCGCCCCGAGTTCCTGAACCGCATCGACGAGGTGATCGTCTTCCACGAGCTGGAGCTCACCGAGGTCGTGCAGATCGTCGACCTGATGATCAAGCGGATCCGCGAGCAGCTCGAGGCGCAGGGCATCGGCCTCGAGCTGACCCTCGACGCCAAGCAGTTCATCGCCAAGAAGGGCTACGAGCCGACGCTCGGGGCGCGGCCGTTGCGCCGTGCGCTGCAGCAGCTCGTCGAGGACCCCCTCTCGGAGAAGATCCTCTGGAAGGAGTTCCGCGTCGGCGAGACGATCATCGTCGACGTCGAGGGCGAGGAGGTCGTCTTCCGCTCGATGCAGGACGTCGAGCCACCGCCGGTGGAGTTCGCCGACACGGGAGCCGACGCCTGAGCTGAGGCGCCGTTTTCCGATCACCGCATTCCCGCAAGAGGGCCGGCTTGTGCCGGCCCTCTTGCACGCCCGGCGACGGGGAGCTGCGAGCTCCAGGTGACGCGCAGCCGATCGCCGCGGTAGAGGTCGTGGGAGTACTCGAGCGCCCGGCCGTCGGCGCCGTGGGCGACGCGGCGGACGAGGAGCAGGGGCGCGCCGGGAGCGGTCTCAAGGAGGGCGGCCTCGGTGGGGCGCGCGACGGTGGGCTCGAGGTGCTCGACGGCGCGGACCGGCACCGCCGAGTACTCGCGGCAGATCAGCTCGTGGAGCGAGCCCGCGAGGGGGTGGGAGAGGAGCCCGGGGTAGGGCTCCGCGGGGAGCACCGCCTGCTCGAGGCCGAGCACCCTCCCGTTCGCGTAGCGCAGGCGGCGCAGCGCGAGGACGGGGCCGTCACCGAGGGTCGCGACCTCACCGGGAGCCGCGGGGCGCTCCACCGCCTCGACGACGCGCGTCCCGGCGCGCAGCGCGAGGCCGCGCAGCTGCTCGGAGAGGGCGGGCAGGCCGTGCAGCTCGAGCGGGGGATCGACGACGAAGTTCCCCCCGCCCCGCCCGGTGCGGCGCAGCAGCGCGCCCTCGTCCTCGAGTGTCGCGAGCGCCTGCCGCAGCGTCATGCGGCTCACCCCGAAGCTCGCCGCGAGCTCCCGCTCCGGCGGCAGCCGCTCGCCGATCGGGTAGTGCCCTTCGCCGAGGGCGGTGCGCAACGCGCGGAGAATGCGCAGGTGAGCAGGCTCCGGCGGGGTGTCGCCGGGAGTGGAGATTGTGGGCATAGTGGTCTAGACCATACTGCCCAAGGCCACCGAGCCGGCCCCACGTCGCGGTGAAGCCCTTCGCTCGCCGGCTCGACCGAGAGGCCGGGCCGCCCGGGATGGCCCTTCTCGGCCGGGGAGGCGGCGCGCTGCACGACGCTGCGGTACGCCGAGGCGACACTCGCCTCCGCCGCTGCGACGACCGCGCGAAGGTCCCCGGGCTCACAGTCCCGCGCCTTGCGCCGCGCTGCGCAGCCCCTCCGGTGGCGCACATCCGGGAGGTGGGGCCAGCACCGGTACAATGAGGGGCCGGAATCCCTAGACGGCGCGCCGCCCGGCGCTGCCACACCGGCCCATCTGAGGAGCCTCTGCGTGTTCGACGTCGGCGACAAAGTCGTCTATCCCCACCATGGCGCGGCAGTCGTCGAGCGCCGCGAAGTGCGGCAGGCCTTCGGTGAGGAGCGCGAGTACCTCGTGCTCCGCCTCGCCTATGGGGACCTCACCCTGATGGTCCCGGCCGACAACACCGACGAGGTGGGGCTGCGCGAGGTCATCAACGACGAAGAGGTCGAGGAGGTGTTCGCCGTGCTCCGCAAGAAGGAGGCGCGGATGCCGACCAACTGGTCCCGTCGTTACAAGAACCACGTCGAGAAGCTGAAGTCCGGCGACATCTACCAGGTCGCCGAGGTCGTCCGGAACCTCTCGATCCGCGACAAGGACAAGGGCCTCTCCGCGGGCGAGAAGCGGATGCTGAACCGCGCCCGGCAGATCCTCGTCTCCGAGCTCACCTTCGCCATCGGGGTGAGCGAGGAGGAGGCCGAGGAGCGGCTGAACGCCGCCCTTCCCTAGGTCGTGGCGGCCACCGCCGTCTGGGCCATCGTCGTCGCCGCCGGTGAAGGGCGGCGCTTCGGCGCACAGAAGCAGTTCGCCCCCCTCGCCGGGCGGAGCGTCCTCGAGTGGTCGCTCGACGCGGCGCGCAGCGTCGCCGCCGGCGTCGTCCTCGTCGTGCCCCCCGACCGTGTCGAGGACCCGGCCCTCGCCGGGCTCGCCGACGCCCTCGCCGCTGGAGGGGCCACCCGCGCCGACTCGGTGCGCGCCGGCCTCGCCCGCGTCCCCGACGAGGCGGCCTTCATCCTCGTCCACGACGCTGCCCGCCCCCTCGCCACCCCGGCGCTGTTCGCCGCGGTGCTCGCCGCGCTCGGCGAGGGGGTCGACGGCGCCGTCCCGGGCCTCACCCCCGCTGACACCGTTAAGCGGGTCGCCGGCGACACCGTCACCGAGACCCTGCCGCGCGCCGAGCTCGTGACCGTGCAGACGCCGCAGGCCTTCCGCGCCGAGGTGCTCCGCAAGGCGCACGCCTCGGGCCTCGACGCGACCGACGACGCCGCGCTCTTGGAGGCGATCGGCGCGACCGTGAAGGTCGTCGCCGGGGAGGCGACCAACACCAAGCTCACCGTCCCCGAGGACCTGGAGCGCGCCGCGGCGCTGCTCGGGAGGGTGACCGGATGAGCGAGCTGCGCATCGGCCAGGGCCTCGACTTCCACCGCTTCGCCGAGGAGGGCGACGACCCCGCCCGCCCGCTCGTCCTCGGCGGGGTCGAGCTCGCGGGGGAGCGGCCGCTCGTCGGCCACTCCGACGCGGACGCCCTCGCGCACGCCCTCACCGACGCGCTCTTCGGCGCCGCCGGCCTCGGCGACATCGGATCGCACTTCCCCGACAACGATCCCGCCTACGCGGGCGCTGACTCGCTCGCCCTCCTCGCCGAGGCGGCGCGACGCTGCGCGGCGGAGGGGTGGCGGCTCGTGAACGCCGACTGCACCGTCCTCGGGGAGCGGCCGCGCGTCGCGCCGCACCGCGAGGAGATGGCGGTGCACCTCTCGGCCGCCGCCGGTGGGCCGGTGCACGTGAAGGCGACCCGCCCGGAGGGCCTCGGCGCCCTCGGCCGAGTGGAGGGCCTCGCATGCTTCGCCATCGCCCTCCTCGAGCGCTGAACCCGCCGGGGCGCCCGCGCCCCGAGCGGGAGGAGGACCTCGGCGGTGTCCAGGTGGAGGGGCTGTGGGCGGTCCGCGAGCTGCTGCGCGCCGGGCGCCGGGTGGTGCGCGAGGTGGCCGTCGCCGCCGGGCGCAGCGAGACCGCGCCGCTGGACGAGATCCTTGAGCTCGCCCGCCTGCGGCGGGTGCCGGTGCGCAGACTCACCCCCGAGGAGCTGCAGGCACGCGCCCAGAGCGAGGTCCCCCAGGGGGTCATCGCCCGTGCGGAGCCGCTGCGCGCCGTCCCCCTCGCCGACCTCGCCTCCGCCGGAGCCGACGGGCGCCCGCCCTTCCTCCTCGTCTTCGACGAGCTCACCGATCCGCAGAACTTCGGGGCGGCGCTCCGCAGCGCGCTGTCGGCCGGGGCGACGGGCGCGGTCGTCGCCCGCCAGCGGGCGGCGAGGGTGACACCGAGCGTCGCGAAGGCGGCGGCCGGGGCGGTCGAGCACCTGCCGATCGCCCTCGTCGGCGGGATCGCCGCGGCGCTCGGCACCCTCTCGCGTCACGGCGTCTGGTCGGTCGCCCTCGACGGGGAGGGGGAGCGGGTCTTGGACGAAGTCGAGCTGCTCGCCGAGCCGGTGGCGCTCGTCGTCGGCGCCGAGGGGAGGGGCCTCGCGCCCCTCGTCCGCCAGCGCTGCGACGTGCGGGCGCGGATCCCGCTCCTCGGTCCGCTCGAGTCCCTGAACGCCGCCGCGGCCGCGGCGGTCGCCTGTTTCACCGTGGCCCGCGCCCGCCGGGGTGTTCCGACCCCCTGACGCGGAACAGCCCGCCGTCGCCGGCGGGCTGTTCCCGGATCCCCCAGACCCCGTAAGAAGCGGTATCTGTTTAGCGCATCCCGAGCATCGGCGCCAACGATCTCAACTGCGCTTCATCATCGGGACGAAGTCCCGCTCCTCGGCCCCGGTGTAGAGCTGGCGGGGGCGGGCGATGCGCGCCTTGTTGTCGAGCGACTCCTGCCAGTGGGCGAGCCAGCCCGAGGTACGGGCGATCGCGAAGAGCACGGTGAACATCGCCGTCGGGAAGCCCATCGCCTGGTAGATGATCCCGGAGTAGAAGTCGACGTTCGGGTAGAGGCGACGGCTGATGAAGTACTCGTCGGCGAGCGCTACCTCCTCGAGCTTCAGCGCGATGTCGAGGAGCGGGCTCTTGCCGGTGACCTCGAAGACGTCGTAGGCGATCTTCTGGACGATCTTCGCCCGCGGGTCGTAGTTCTTGTAGACGCGGTGGCCGAAGCCGAAGAGCAGGCCCTTGCCCTCCTTCACCGACTTCACGAAGTCCGGCACGTTCTCGATCGAGCCGATCTCGTTCAGCATGTTCAGCACTTCCTCGTTCGCCCCGCCGTGGCGCGGGCCGTAGAGGGCGGCGCAGGCGGCGGCGGTCGAGGAATAGGGGTCGGCGTGGCTCGAGCCGACGACGCGCATCGCCGTCGTCGAGCAGTTCTGCTCGTGGTCGGCGTGCAGCATGAAAAGCACGTCGATCGCCTTGGCGAGGCGCGGGTCGGCCTCGTAGCGGGGCTCGGCCACCTTCCACATCATCGACAGGAAGTTCTCTGCGAACGACAGTGAGTTGTCGGGGTAGACGAAGGGCATCCCGACGCTGAAGCGGTGCGCGGCGGCGGCGAGGGTCGGCATCTTGGACACCAGCCGGACGATCTGGCTGTGGCGGTTCGCGGGGTCGAAGATGTCCTTCGCCTCGGGGTAGAAGGTCGAGAGCGCGCCGACGGCCGAGACGAGCATCCCCATCGGGTGGGCGTCGTAGTGGAAGCCGTCGAGGAAGCGCTTGCGCACGTTCTCGTGGATGAAGGTGTGGCGGGTGATCTCGTCCACCCACGCCTCGTACTGCTGCTTGTTCGGGAGCTCGCCGTTCAGCAGCAGGTAGGAGACCTCGAGGTAGGAGGACTGCTCGGCCAGCTGCTCGATCGGGTACCCGCGATAGCGGAGGATGCCCTCGTCGCCGTCGATGTAGGTGATCGCCGACTCGCACTCGGCGGTCGCGCCGAAGGCCGGGTCGTAGAACCAGATCCCGGGGAGGAGCTTGGACCATTCCGCGGCGCTCACCCCGCCGTCGGTGATCGGGACCTCGATCGACTGTCCGGTGCGGTTGTCGGTGATCGTCACGCTCTCTGGCACGCTCGTGCTCCTCCTCCTCGTCCCGGACGCGGGCGCGATCCTAGGTCCGACGAGGGACATCGGCCCAGTCGAGGCGCGGCGGCCGCCACCGGGCACCGGAGACACCTGCCCCGCCCGCGGGGGGCGAGGCAGGGGCGCTGCAGGCTGCGGGTGGGCTCAGTTGGTGATCGCCAGATGGTCGGCGGCACCGATCAGCGCCTCACAGGACGCGGTCTGCGCACGGGGGTCCGAGAGGTGCTGCCCCGCGAACTCGGCGCGGAAGAGCTCGTCTTTGATGTGCCCCGCGAGGGCGTCACGCGCGTGCTCGAGGGCGCTCAGCTGCTGGTCGAGCGAGGAGTAGGTGGCGTCCCCGGTGCCCGTGCCCTCGATGGCGTTGGTCGCCGCCTCGAGGGTGGCGGTCCCGAACTCGCCGACGCTCGAGTTCAACGAGCACCTCGGTGATCACCCGCCCGTCCTCGGTGTCGTCGTCCTTCAGGTCGGTGAGGTACATGAGCGTGGGCCGGATGTCGGCCTCGTCCACCCAGGTTCCGGTCGTCCCGCTCTGGGGTGCCGTCTGCTGGCCGCTCAGCGCTCCGGCCGAGCTCGGTCCGGCGTTCGCGGCGGGGCCGTCGAGGCCGAGCGGCGCGATCCCGGAGCCGACGAGGCCGAGGTAGTTGGTGTCGATCTCGGCCGCGTAGTCACCGTGGTCCCATGCGTAGGAGTTCGTCTGCTCGACGCAGTCGCTGTTCGAGGGGCCGGTGGCGTTCGGCTCGGTCGATTTGAAGGCGGCTGCGATGCTGGATTCGCTCACCAACAACCATCCCCTCGTCGACGGAAACAAGCGTCTCGGCTGGCTCGCGACGATGGTGTTCCTCGACCTCAACGGTTATGACCCGAGTCTGTCCGATCCGACGGCCAGGCTTTCCAACTCGTCTGGGACGTCGCGAGCGGTCGCGTCGAGCTTGGCGAAATCGCGCGGCGGCTCGACGGGCACCCCGTCCGCCGCTGACGCCAGGCCGTCCTTGTCACCCGCCGAAACGGCCAGCTCGCTGGCAGTTTGCCCATGAGTGCCACACGGCGCCGGTTCCCATGGCGCGAAGTTTGTCGTTGCAGTGCCTCGAGATGCACCTATGTCCCGAGCGCTTTTCGATAGACGTTTGTCTACCGAGGAAGCTAGAAGCCACCTAGAGGGTGAGGCGCAGCGTCGAGCTCGATGCCGATCACACTGGCGATTCGGACAAGGTCGACGTCTTGGGCCAAGAGGCTCGCACCCTCCCGCCACGCGACCGCAGCAATCATGCAATCGACGAGTCCGCGCGG
>Ga0307374_10012863_pt1 | contig 11671 bp, 10 predicted proteins | sample OX3MG_FD_202532 | JGI IMG/M metagenome (GOLD analysis project Ga0307374, IMG submission 202532) | Soil microbial communities from Risofladan, Vaasa, Finland - OX-3 | ecosystem: Environmental > Terrestrial > Soil > Coastal area > Acid sulfate soil | place: Finland: Risofladan, Vaasa | collected...
CAGAAGAAAAACGCTCTATTGGAAGCACTCAAGGGATTTAGCCACTCCGAGGCTATGGCTGATGGCAAGGCACTTGAACACGCGCTCTTGGTGATGGACATCTACGACTGGCTGACATTCAATCATTCCATTGTGCTGAACAACGAAAGCCTACTCGCGAGTGCCAAAGGTTGGAAGCGGTGGTATGATGAGGCAGAGGAACAGAAAGGCAAGTTGAAGAAAGACAATGAAGAATTAATCGAAAAATACTTCAAACTGCAGGGCAAGTATGAAGTCATCTCCGAAAAATACGACAAGCTAATCGAAGGACTAAAGACGGCAGCAACGAAACCATGAGCAACGTCGTCAAGTGCCAGAAGTGTCGGAAGTCACTAATCGCTGAGGAATTGGAGGCGCATGAATGCCAAGCTCTGACGCGAGAGATTCGAGTGGCATACTACTACGAAGTTGTCAAGGACGGTCAGCGCGTAGTCGTGGCGAAGGGAATAGACGGGACATTCTACAGACTCGTCGCCGAGTCACCAACCGGAGCGGGACAGCCGAGGAAACCCACCATCAATGGGACAATATGTGGCGGAGGATCCAAGAGGGAGCCGTATCACTCCACCCGCCCATCCCTCGCCAGTCATGACGGCCGGAGCCTTCCGCTGAGACGAGCGAGGAGGACGGTCAATAGCAGGAACCGCGTCCTGGAAAAGACGTCGACGAGCCCGAGAAGCAGGCGATCAGAATCGACCGGCTTCATTCAGAGGTTCAGTGCCAAAGCCCTCAACCACAAATTACTTATACGTAAGGAAATGCTTATGCATAAGACAAGCGAATGCCTGACGACAGCGAGATTCATGCGCGCATCTGCAAGGAGAAGGCAGCCGCCGCTCTCGACGAACTCAAGCTCAAACGAGACTCAGTGGTCGGAGACCTTGCCATCAAGGCGGTCGAGAAGGCGATTGAAGCTGCTGCCTCCTTGGAGGGGCTGCATTTTCACGCGGAACCGAGAAGAGCACACAGCGAGAGACTCAGGTGGGCAAAAGCGAAGTTCCCCGGAATATCCGGTGACCTAGACGAGCTCTGGGGAGCATATGGCGCTCTCGGCTACGAAGGCGTAGACGGGGAGAGGGCCGAGAAGGCGGTGAAGGCGATGCAGAGGGTGATAGGGGCCATTGCAAAGACGACAAAGCTCAGTCTTGCATGAACTTGTGGGAAGGATGGCGCCCATCCAAGGGGTCGTGGGAATCGTTCTCTTCGGCAGCCTCGCCAGGGGCGATGCAGACGAATATTCGGATATCGACCTCCTCATCCTCTTCGAGGACCGCGCGTCGATGAAGAAAGGATGGGATGAGGTCTTCCGCGCGACGGGCCCGATGAGACTCAACATCAATGCCATTCCCGAGACCCTTGACGAACTCGCGAACGCGAACCCGATCTTCCTTCGCGAACTGGAGAAGGACGGGAAGATACTCTACTCGCGAGATCCATTCAGAACGGCGATGCGATCTCCGGCTACCCGGGAATTCTCCATAGTCTCCTACCGCCTGAGCTCACTCTCCTACCCAGAAAAGATGCGGGTTCTGTATCGGCTATACAAAGGCAAGGGGGGAGGGATGGTCGGAAACAGCGGAGGGATGAAGCTAGGTCCCGGCTTGGTGCTCGTCCCGATGGATGCCCGGAGGGAAGTGGTCGACTTGTTGGGCTCGCGGGGCGCGAAGTGTCGAAGCATCGATGTGCTCGTTGAGGAGAAAGATCCAAACAGATGGTCCAGACCTGAGTTTGGAAATCATGGAAAAATCCCTTCTGCTCGTCCACCGTGATTCGAGAGCGGTATCGCGGAAAGATAAAGCGAAAGTACGGCCCCCCCCGCCGGTGCGTAGGAAGCCAAGAACGGCAAGAATCTCGAGGGCTGGCTCCTAGGCGCGGCGGCGCTGGCTGCATTTGCTTCCACCCTCGTGGCCCGCGGGGGCATCGGGACGGGGAGGGGCAAGGTGCCCGCCCAAACTATGCGTTACCGGTGCAAGCTTTAGTAGCAAACTCTGCATTTACCCGCCCGTCATGGGCACCGACCTAGGCTGCACGCACCGACAGGCGCGGGCATCTGGCGAGCGCCCGTCGCTTCTGCGCTTCTCGACGCCTAGCCGACGTCTTCTCGCGACCGGGAATCCTTATCTTCACAATCTCTTCGAGCGGTGCAGATGCTGAGAGAAAGCCGCAACACACTTGGTATCGTCAGGTCGCGCTTCGTGTCAGGGTTGCGTCTCCGCACGCTTGACGCAAAAGCCCTAACGGGCTGTCTTACCATCTTCGCGGTCTTATGCGTCTATCGGTTCTACGACTACTGGACGACGGGCTTCTACGTTTCAGACGAATACGGGTACTATTTCGACGCAGTCCGAGGGGCAATATACTCCGACCGATGGTTCGTCGGTTGGCTGAACATTGTCATCTTCAGGGCGTTCGGGATAACGAACGTCGATTCATTCTCATATCTGTTGCCGTTCTATCTTTTCTTCTGGGCCGCTTTTACTCTGGTTGTCTTCCGCAAGATCCTGAGGCTGCTGGACTTCGACGAGGTGACCACGGCCTTGTCGTTGCTCTCTTCGATGGTCTTGATCTCGTTCGTGCTCCTTTCAATGGGATTTCTAACGGAACCCGTGGGTCTTTCTATGGTGATGCTGGGAATATACTTCCTTGTCCGTTACTTCAAGTCGGGAACCGAGCGAGGGAACGTCGCGTTCCCATTCCTTTCCGCATGCTTCTTCGGCTTTGCTGCGGGAACGCGGGAACCCTACAACGCGTTTCTCGTCGGAGGAATCGCGATAGTCGCTTGGCTTGCGCTCAGAAAGAGTCGCGACATGCTGAGAATCACGCCTCCTTCTCGAAGGGCTCTGGCGACACTCTCAATCCTGATGTTCTTTCTCCCGAGCATGTTTTTCATCTTCGTTCCAACTCACGCTTTTAGTCAACAAATATCGCCGATTTCGAGTCAGCTGTTCCAGAGCATCACTTCTAACCCAGTGACCTCTGGAGGTACTGTAACCACGATAACCACCACAACCGTCGTGAATCACACGACCACGACAATCGCCACCTCCGAAACGACGGCTCCTCCTGCCGTGCCCTTCTACAGGCAGTTCGTCTTGACAAACACTCTTCTCATCTTCTTCGGAGGTATCTTTCTGGGGTGGGGTCCAATCTGCTTTGCGGTCGCGGTCGCGGGCTTCCTGATGTTGCTGAGGAGAAGCATCAGGGGCCAAGACTCCAACGCGAGATTCATGTTCTTCACTGCGGTGGTCGCCCTAAGCTCGTACTTCATCGTCTCGTTCATCTACGCCCCCGACCCGAACTACTTCTCGTTCCAAGACTACTCGACGGTAATCAGGTTCTCGGACACGGCGCTTCCGGCTTACTTCATGATCGCGCCTGTGGTGTTGGCGTACATCGCTTCGTCTCGCAAGCGTATCGTCGGCTTCGCGGCGATCTCGGTCGTGGTCCTCCTCGCGCTGGTGCCGGTCTACGAAGTTTATGCTGCCTCCAACCTGAATTACACGACTCAAAACCCCTTCCAGTTGGGCTATCGAACAGACGCCGCCATCATGCGGGAGTACTTCTCGGCCAATACCGGTCAGGGGCCCCTCTACCTCATCGGTCACCCCTACGGGTGGGCGTTCACCCCGGGCGTGCAGGACTTGAACAAGACCGGAGGACAGACTTACGCCATCGGTCAAGATCCATATGCCCCTCACCTCGTCCAAGCTAACTTCACTTCTCTAATGCTGACGAACTTCTATCTCTACGTCCAGAATCCGCCTTCGTTCCCGGATTCGGAGGCCTTCCTGAGTGCCTTCACGAACTCGACCGCCGGCAACGGCTCCGCGTCCAGCCAAACCGGAGGCGGGTCTTTCACCATCGTAGAGAGCCGGCCGGTCCTGACCACGACGGACTTCACGCTATATCACGTCGTTCTGAGCCGGCCTTAGCTGCCCGGAAATTCCTCTTGGAATCGACCAGGCGCCTCATTTCGGACGTGTTATCAGCTTGAGCAGCTTCTCGGCCTGCGAGTCCCAATCATACCCGCTGACCGCATCGAGCGCGTTCGCTCCCAGCCTCTTCCTGAGCGCCTCGTCGGACAGCAGCGAGGATATTGCCTCTGCCAGCTTCTCTGCCTCTGGTGGAATAAGGATGCAGTTCTCTCCGTTCTTCAGGAATTGCGAGTAGGAGTCGTAGAAGCTACCGCACGAGACCACCGCCTTGCCGAGGGCAAAGTAGTCCAGGACCTTCGTCCCTAGGCACATGTCGTTAAGGAGCTGCACCGCGACGTATGCTCCGCCAATCCGTCTCTTCGCCTCCTCATACGGGACGGGCCCCAAGACCTCCACCTTGTCCGCTATCTTCAGCTCGGCGGCGCGCCTTCTGAGGGTGGGTGAGTACTCTCCGCTCCCTAGGAACACGATCCTCGCCTCCGGGTGCTGCGCAAGTATCAGTGGGGCAGCTTCGATGAGCAGATCGAGCCTGTAGGCCGGCGGCGGCGCGAGATGGCCGGCATAGATGACCTCCTTCGTTCCCGCTCTCGGCTCGGTAATTTGGGGCGGCGGCGAGCCTATCCAATAGCCGCCCGGCGGAAGAAAAGCGACGTTCTTGACCCGATACCGGGCCACGTAGCCGCAGATGTTGGGGTCGATGCAGGTCACGGCGTCCACCCCGCCTTTGCCGAGGACGTACGACTCTAGGAAATGCAAGACGCGAAGCGAGAAGGACTTTTCCCGAGCGTAGTCAGGATCTCCATAATCGACGATAAGTTTGGTCTTGAGAAGCCGGTTGAGCATCTTTCCAACCGCCCCGTATGGCACGGAGGCGGCGACCACGGCCTTCACGGCGAGGTTCTTGCTCCGGCAGTAGAGGAAGACCGTCAGGGGAGTGACGAGCATGCTCTGCAGCAGCCAGAGCATCGGTAACCGCAGGACGGGCGGAGAGACGATGACCATCGGTCCGTCGTTCCTGACCTTGGGCTTCAGGCTCGAGAGCCTCGGCCTCCCTCTCGGTCCCACGGTCCCGCCCGCGACGACGAGGACGATGGTGTATCCTCTCTTGAGCAGAGGCCGCAGCCTGTTGATCCGCCAGGAGAACGCGTACTGCTGCTTCGAGAGGGCGGGATGAGAGAGGTCGTTCGAGAGGAGCACGATGGCAGGCCTCTCGCCCGCACCGCTCTTTTCATCTGCCATGCCTGATTGCTACTTCCTCAGCGCGCCGAATCCTGCATAAAGCCTCTCGGGAGTGCGGCCGACCTTCTTCGCGAACCCGTAGAAGGCGCCCTTCGTCAGGGCCAGGTTCACGTCGTCCGAGAGCACGAACCCGCCGTCTGCCAGAGTCGGCCACGCCTGCCCGAACTCAAACATCATGTTCTCGTAGCTGTGTTCGCTGTCGTGGAGAAAGATCTCCGCCTGCTTCACCTCGGCCAGGAGCGACGGGAGCAAGTCCGAGCTCTTCCCTATCCTGAGGTCCCACCTTGCCCGCAGCCAGTCGGGGACGACCCAGCCCGACTTGCTCCCCTCCGGCAGGCGGGTGAGGACCACCCCGAGAAGCTCTTCGGTGTCGGCGTCCGGCAGGTCGATGGAGAAGAGCCTCCCCGACGCGTTGTCCTCCAGCGCCAACAAGATGTAAGCGGAGGAGAGGCCGCTCGCCACGCCCGTCTCTATCACGACGGCCGGCTTGACCGTCCGGCAGATTACGTACAGGTCTTGCGGCCTCGCAAACCCCCCGAGAGGCCTGTCAGCATGTCTGGCCATCGATGCGATATGGTCGCTGAACCTGTTGTCGGCCTCCAGCTCGGAGAAGAGAGCATCCACGCTCTTGGAGTCCAGGCCTAGCATCCTGGCTAGGGAGAACCTGTGAAGCGCCTCCTTGCCTCCGGTGAGAAGCTTCATCGCCGCCTGCGGGTCTCCGACAATCGCCCGAGTAGTGCGGTTCGCGGCCAACTCTCAAGCGGGCTGGCCAAGTCATTAAATTGTCTTCCCTATCGTCTGCCCCGAGCGGTGCATTTCTCCATCAGGTTGATAAAGTCCAGACTGAGGATATTTCCTCGTGGGCTGCGGAATCTGCGGCTTCGCGGGCCTCTCCGACGAGCCGTTGCTGAAGTCGATGTGCGAGGTCAGCAGGCACAGAGGACCCGACGAGACCGGGTTCTACCTTGATTCTGGGATAGGCCTTGGCATAAACAGGCTCAGCATCATCGACCTGGTCAAGGGGGACCAGCCCATCCACAACGAGGACGGCTCGGTCGTCACGGTCTTCAACGGGGAGATATACAACTACAGGGACCTTCGCAGAGAGCTCGAAGCCGAGGGGCACAGCTTCTACACGGACTCGGACACCGAGACCATCGTGCACTCCTACGAGAAGTGGGGCACCAAGTGCGTCGACCACTTTAGGGGCATGTTCGCCTTCGCGCTGTGGGACGCCAAGGCTAGGCGGCTTTTTCTGGCCAGGGACAGGTTCGGCAAGAAGCCCCTCTATTACGCGATCGCAGGCCGCGTCTTTCTCTTCGCCTCTGAGATGAAATCCATTTTGGAGTACGAGGGCGTCAGGCGGGAAATCGACCCCGACGCCGTGGACTGCTTCTTCACATACATGTACATCCCTGCGCCTCTCTCGATCTTCAAGGGGGTCCGGAAGCTCCCAGCGGGGAGCTATGGGGTCTACGAGAACGGCGCGCTCAGGGTGGAGAATTATTGGAGCTTCGACCTCCGTCCCGACCCCTCGCTCACGGAGGACGCGCTGGTGGAGATGCTCTTCGACTCTGTGCAGGACGCGGTCAAAGTCCGGATGAGGAGCGACGTCCCTCTGGGGGCGTTCCTCTCGGGAGGGATAGACTCGAGCACGGTCGTTTCGCTGATGACCCGGAATACCGACCGGCCGGTGAAGACCGTGTCCATAGGGTTCGAGAACGAGACAAGCGAGACGAGCTACTCGCGGTTGGTCGCCGACTTCCTGAAGACTGACCACAAGGAGTACACTGTGAGCCCGGAGGCGGTCAAGATACTCCCGAAGCTCGTCTGGCACTTCGACGAGCCGTTCGCGGACTCGTCGATGATCCCCACGTATTACCTCTCCGAGGTGACGAGGAAGCAGGTGACCGTGGCGCTCTCAGGCGACGGCGGTGACGAGCTCTTCATGGGGTACCCCTTCCTCACCGACCCGCCGTCGTATGGCATCTACTCGAAAGTCCCCAAGTTCATCAGGACCCCCTCGCTCCGGGTGATGACCAAGATCCCGGTGGACAGCCAGTTCAAGCGGATGGCCAAGAACGCCCGCGACAAGAACTACGACGACCAGGGCCCCGTCGAGAGGTTGGTGATGAGGACGTCGCTGTTCGATCCACCCGGGCTGAAGAGCCTCTATGGCGAGGGGTACCTCCGCGAGCATGCGCCGTCGGACACCTATCGGCTCGTGACGGACGCGTCAGCGCAGTGCACGAGCAGAGACCCGCTCGACCTGGCGGACTACATCACGGTCAGGACGTATCTCGAGGGCGACATACTCGTGAAGGTGGACCGGATGAGCATGGCCGTCTCGCTGGAGGCGAGGGCCCCTCTTCTCGACCAGGAGCTCGCGGCGCTCGTGAGCAGGATACCCTCGCACCTCAAGATGAACGGGAGGGAGACGAAGTATATCTTCAAGAAGATGGTGATCAAGAAGGAGCTGGTTCCAAAGGAGATCGCGCTCAGGAAGAAGCAGGGCTTCGGGGCCCCCATCGAGTCGTGGCTCAAGGGCGAGTGGCAGGAGGCGGTGAACCAGCAGCTGGACGATGTGATAGCTAGAAACTACACCGGCATCTTCGACCCCAATGAGGTGAAATCCCTTCTGCGTGAGCCCTACCTGAACTCGAACAAGCTCTTCGCCATGATGGTGTTCGTGGCCTGGCATCGCATCTACATCGACGGCGAGAAGCCTTCGGCTGGCTAGCCTTGGCTCGATTTTCGCGCTTTGATGATTGGAAGGTAATTAAGGGGTCGAATCTGAGAGCGTCTTCCCGAGGTAGCGCAGCAAGCTGAAACAACGACTAGTCGAGGTCCTCGCCTGCCCAGTCGACGGGGCCTCGCTCGGTCTCGACAAGACCGTCGAAGAGAACGGGGAGATCAAGGACGGGACGTTGAAGTGCGACTCGGGAGACCACACACCTATCCGATCGTCCGATACATCCCTCGGTTCGTGCCCTCTGACATGTATGTGAGGAGCTTCTCGATGGAATGGCTCATGCACTACCAGACCCAGTACGACACCGTCAGCGGGAACAAGAATTCGGAGGAATCGTTCCGCGTCAAGACCGGACTGGAGCCTGGCGACCTTGAGGGAAAGCTCGTCCTGGAAGGGGGAAGCGGCTCAGGCCGATTCATGCAGATAGCCCGGAGGTTCGGGGGAGAGGTGGTCGGGCTTGACCTTTCGCTCGCGGTCGACGGCGCCTTCCGAACGCTGGGCCGAGACCCGAAGGCGCACCTCGTCCAGGGTGACATCCTCGCCCCGCCGTTCAAGCGGTCTTCCTTCGACTTCGTCTACTCGATAGGTGTTCTCCATCACACGGAGAGCGCGAAGAGGGGGTTCCTCAGCCTGGCCAAGCTCCTGAAGCAGCAGGGGCGGATCGCGATCTGGGTCTATCCCGACGGCGGCGTCCCCATGAAGCTGATGAACGAGATCGGTGCGATATACAGGAAGGCAGCTTCCGGTCTCGATTTCAACACGCTCTACTGGCTCTGCGAGAGGACGAAGGAGACGTTCCGCCTCCCAAGAATTCTCACCGCCTCATTCGACCCGGAGCCGAGCAAGACGCTCTCGCAAGGGTTTCTGCACCCTAGACAGCTGGTCATTCTCCTCTTCTCCTTCTAGAGCGTGGCCCCTGACATGACCTGGAGAGTCCTCGACACGTTTGACTATCTCGCGCCTAGATATCAGACAAAGCACAGCCGGCAGGAGGTTTTCGGCTGGTTCAGAGAAGCGAAACTAGTGAACGTGCATAGGTTGCCTGTTGAAGTAAGCTTCGCCGGGAGCCGCGAGTAACGAGTGCCTACGCTGGGCTACTTGGAAACCCGCGAAATGCTCCTCAGCGAGGCGAAGAAGAGCACGGCGACGGAGGTCAAGAATATCACCGCGCCAGAATAGAGGTGGAAGGTCTCCATCGCGGCGGCCCCGAAGTAGTAAGCCACCTCAAGGAGCAGCGGGACCCCCAGCATGTTGCCTAAGGTCACGCCTACGGCTCCAAGAGCGATCAGCGCGAGCTGTCTCTTCTTCGGGGCCTTTCTGCCCGCGTCCACCGCCATCACCCCGGCCAGCGCGAGAAACACGAGCGCGCCCTCGGCCGCGCTGCACGCGGCAGTAACGGTGACCATGCTCACCTTCGAACCGGGAGGAAGCATGATGACGTTCGTTGCCAGGGTGGCCTTCATCCCCGCCAGGTTGACCGCAGCCACGGACAGGTGCGACGTGAGCGAGGTGAGCGCCTGCGCGAAGTAGGAGACGTAGACGTAGCTTGTCCAGCCGTTCGTGAAGAAGAGCCGCTCCGCGGGCAGTGTAGCCGCGATGAGGGGGACGGCCCGCTTGATCGGCTTCAGGAATCTTACGCAATCCGCGAGTAAAGAGAGTCCGGAGTGCATCGTCATGCAGACGATCGCCGCAGCGGCCCCTCAGACCCCAAACTGATATCGTCGATAAGCAAATATACATCCGATATCACATTTCAGCGCATGGACGTGCTCGTTCGGAACTTTGACCCGGAGCTCTACAAGCGACTCAAGGCGAGGGCTGCGTCCGAAGGAGAGAAGATAGGCCAGGCGCTGGGCGAGGCCACGGAGTACCTGCTCTCCAGGCATGAGGTCTCGACCGAGGTGGACGCGAACAACGCCGCCTTCGCTGCCGCGAAGCGCGACCTGCTCAAGACGCACCCGGGGAAGTACGTCGTGTTCTGCGACGGCGTCTTCAGGGGCGCTGCCGAGGATCTCGAAGGGGCTGCCGGCTTGGTCAGGGCTTCAGGGCGACCCAAGGCCCTGGTGATGAAGATGGGCGAAGAAATACCAAAGGGCGGGGAGTGGTTGTGGAGCTCCTTAGAGCTGTTCGCTGCCTAGAATACCTGACGACTGACCCTCCGATGCCAGCCGTCCGGATAGAGGTGTCCGAGCCAGTCTACGGCAGAAGCAAGGCCTACGTGGCCCCTCTGGATACGGGCTTTGCGGGCTATCTCATGGTTCCCGACTCGGAGTATGGGGAGCTTGCCTCGATGGAAATGGCCAAGGAGGCTTTCGGCACCTACGCCACCCTTGCGGGCCCGGTGGTGATGAGGCGAGCGAGAGTGCGGCTGCGCCTATTCGGCGAACAGTTCGAGTCAATCGTGGAGACTCCGTTATACGGCGGAGGGAAACTCCTCCTGGGCAGGCGGCTAATCAACGCGATCGACCTGGCGCTGCTAGGCACGTCGGGCAAGGCGTGCGCGCTCGACGCAGAGCGACCTGCAAGAAAGTGAAGCCGGGCTTCGCGGATGCGTCGAAACCTCGCGGTTGGATTCGATTGTTAGACCTTCTCAGCGCTTCCGCGTGGGTCTAGACTCGACGCCCTCCGCGCGGGGTGTCGATCTGCCGACGGCTGTGCCTCGATCCCTTGAGGGCTATCTCGTAGGCCCCTACGACCCTCTCGGCGACCTTCTCCCACGTGTGCCCGCTCGCGACCTGCCGCGCCGCCTCGCCTAGGCGCTCGGCTTTCTCTGGAGAGGAGAGGAGATCCTTCAGGTAAGAGACCAGCTCGCCTCTGCTCCTGTAAATCATCCCGCTGACCCCGTGCTCGATGAGCGCCCTGTGGGCGGGGAGGTCCGAGGCCACGCAAGCGCAATTAGAGGACATCGCCTCGAGCAGGGAGAGCCCGAACCCCTCGGAGCTGCTCGTGGTCAGGAATATCGCGGAGCCCCCATAGACGTCCGGGAGGGAAGCTTCGTCGACCCGCCCGAGGAAGTGGACCGCCTCCGCCGCGCCGAGTTTTTTCGCGAGCTCGACCAGGGCGACCCTCTCGGAGCCGTCGCCCGCTATCACGAGGTCGCACGAGCCCCTCGGGAGCTCTGCCACCGCCTCTATCGCCTCCCTCACGTTCTTGCGGGGCTCCAGCCTCGAGACGACGAGGACCCTCTTCGTCGAGGACCGACTCGTCGCGTCTTTGCGTCCCGAGAACCTCTCGCAGTCCACGCCGTTCCCTATCACCTCGACCCTTTCGGGCTCCAGCCCATACCTTCTCAGAAGGTCAGCACGGGTCTGAGGGCTCACCGCGAGCACCGCGCCCGCCCTCGAGAGCGAGACCCTCTCCATCACGAAGGCAGGGAGTGACGCGACCTTCAGCGCGTTGCGGTAGTGCGCGAACTCCTCGAGCACGGGCGAGTGGACCGTTACGACCAGGGGGACGCCGAAGACGAACGCCCCGTAGGGGAGGCTCTGGACGTGGACGACGTCGTACTCCTTGAGCGGGATGTCGAACGGGAGGAGCAGCGTCTTCACGTCGTTCTGCCCCACGTGGACGTCCACCTCGACGCCCATCCTCCTGAGCGCCTTCACCAGCCCCTCCACGTGGGTGGCGATCCCGCCTATCGCGGGAGGATAGTCGCGGGTGAGTATCGCCACCTTCATTGCTGTGGCGGAAGCCGCCCCGTCGGTTC
>Ga0307374_10012865_pt1 | contig 11670 bp, 11 predicted proteins | sample OX3MG_FD_202532 | JGI IMG/M metagenome (GOLD analysis project Ga0307374, IMG submission 202532) | Soil microbial communities from Risofladan, Vaasa, Finland - OX-3 | ecosystem: Environmental > Terrestrial > Soil > Coastal area > Acid sulfate soil | place: Finland: Risofladan, Vaasa | collected...
GGCACACCTTTCACGCCAGCGCCGACGAGGCGCAGGGGGAGGTCGACCTCATCCTCGAGTACTACCGCCGCATCGCCGAGGACCTGCTCGCCATGCCCGTGTTGGTGGGGACCAAGAGCGAGAGCGAGAAGTTTGCGGGCGCGGTCTACTCCAAGAGCATCGAGGGGCTGATGCGCGATGGGGTGGCCCTGCAGGCCGGCACCTCGCACTACCTGGGACAGAACTTCTCGACCGCCTATGACATCGGGTTCACCAACCGCGAGAACGCGCGCGAATACTGCTTCACGACCTCCTGGGGCATCTCCACGCGCCTGATCGGGGGTCTGATCATGGCTCACGGCGACGATTCGGGCCTGATCATGCCCCCCCGAGTTGCGCCCATCCAGGCCGTGATCGTGCCCATCTACCGCGACGAGGCGACGCGACAGGCGATCTCCGATTTCGTCTTACCCCTGGCCGCGGCGCTGGGCCAGGCCGGGGTGCGGGTCAAGATCGACTGGAGCGAGCGGCGCCCGGGGGAAAAATTCGCCGAGTACGAGCTCAAGGGCGTTCCGCTCCGGCTCGAGGTCGGTCCGCGCGACTTGGAGTCGGGCCGCCTGCGCCTGGTCAGCCGGCTCGATCGCTCGGCCCAGGAGATTGGCGCCGACGAGCTCGTGGCCCGGCTGCCCCAAATCCTGGAGGACTTCCAGGCCCAGCTCTTCCAGCGCGCGCTTGAGTTCCGAGAGCAGAACACGTTTGAGTTCGAGTCCCTGGACGAGATGGTCCAGCACTTCGCCTCCGGCAACGGCCTGGTCTGGGCTCCCTGGTGCGGAGGGGTGGAGTGCGAGGCCGAGGTCAAGGAGCGAACCGGGGGGGTGACGATTCGAAACTTCGACCCCGCCGCCTCCGCCGCCGGCGGCTGCGCGGTCTGCGATCGTCCGGCCAGCGTGCGCGCGGCCTTCGCCCGCTCCTACTAGCCCGAGCGGCCGCGGCAGCCTTCGGTCCCAGAGCGCAGCCCATGGATCGTTGGCTTGCTTCAAGCCCACCCGAGGTGATGACGGCGGCGGCGCTCCGCTTGCGCCGCTGGCGGCGTTCCGACGCGGGCGAGATGGCACGCCTGGTGACCTCAAACCTCGATCACCTGAGGCCGTGGATGCCCTGGGCCCAGGGGGTCGAATTCTCCTACGCCGTGGAGCTGGACGGTCAGGGCGCGATCGGGGCGGCCGGGCTCCACGCAGGCACGGGGGCGGGAGCGCTTGAGATCGGCTATTGGATCGACGCCGGGCACACCGGACACGGCTACGCCACCCTGGCCGCACGCGCCCTGGGTCAGGCCGCCATGGCCCTGCGCGAGGTGGTTCGCCTGGAGATCCGCTGCGATCGGGGCAACGCCGCCTCCGCCCAGGTCGCCCGCCACCTTGGCTTTGTGCTCGAGGGGATCGAGCCCCGCCCACCCCAGGCTCCGGCCGAGACCGGCTGGGGGATGCTCTGGGTCGCCCGGCGCGGCCAGTGGACCGGGGCGACGCCACCGGCGGCCCCCTGAGCGGGAGGCGCGCCAGGCTCCTGCCGTGCCGCAAGAGGCCGACCTGAACTCTTCATCGTCCCCTTGAGCCTTTCTACCCCAGCGCCTCTCGCCGGCCCCCAGGGCGTCGTCTCTGGGGCTCGGATAGACTCACACGGTGGAGTCGGTTGGCCGGGAGCGCCACCGCGGGGAGCGGACCGGGTGGCTTCGCGCTAGCGTCCTGGGCGCGGACGACGGCATCGTGTCGGTCGCCTGTGTGGCGATCGGTGTGATTGCGGCCGGAGCGTCGACCAAGACGGTGCTGACGGCGGGCACCGCCGCCCTCGTCGCCGGGGCCATGTCGATGGCGGCCGGGGAATACGTATCGGTCAGCTCGCAGCGAGACACCGAGCGCTCGGATCTGGCCCAGGAACGACGCGAGCTTGAGGCCGACCCGGAAGGCGAGTTGAGGGAATTGACCGAGATCTACGTTGGTCGCGGGCTCTCGAGCAAGCTGGCCCAGCAGGTGGCCCAGGCCTTGACCGCCTCCGACAGCCTGGCGGCTCACGCCCGGGACGAGCTGGGTCACGATCTGGACACCATGGCCCGGCCCATCCAGGCCGCGCTCTCCTCGGCCGCCAGCTTCACCGCCGGTGGGGTCTTGCCCATCCTGGCCTTCGTTGTAGCGCCCACCTCGCTGCGGAGCCTGGCGGTGATCGTGAGCGCGCTTCTGGCGTTGATCGTGCTCGGTTTGGCGGGCGCGCGGGCGGGCGGCGCGCCTCTGCTGCGCGCGGCCTTCAGGGTCGGGGTGGGAGGCGCCTTCGCCATGGCGGTCACCGCGGGCATCGGGCACGTGGTCGGGGGCGTGGGTATTTAGGGACCGCCTCGGCCCTCTTGGTCCCTCGCCTCCAGGGCCCTGGGCGGCCAGACTGAACCCGGGGCGGGAACGAGCGGGGTTGATCTCAGTGCTCCACCCCGGTGTGCGGGGCCCAGGGCAGATCGGAGTGGACTTTGATCCGGCCGGGCCAGGTTTTCTGTTAAGAACGGGGCAGACATTTGAGCATTTCCGAACTTCTGCGCATCGCCGGCCATCTGAAGAGCCCGGATCGGGAGATGGTTCAGCACGCCTACGAGCGCGCCGCCGGCGCCCACCGCGGCCAGCGCCGGCTCTCGGGCGAGGACTACGTCGAGCACCCCCTGGCCGTGGCCTCCATCCTGGCCGATCTGAACCTTGACGCCGCCACCCTGGGGGCAGCTCTCCTGCACGACACGGTGGAGGACACCGAGCTCACGCTGAACGAGATCCGGGCCGAGTTCGGTCCCGAGGTGGCAAACCTGGTTGAGGGCGTAACCAAACTGAGCCGGATCTCCTTCCGCTCCGACCAGCAGCTCCAGGCCGAGAACATCCGCAAGATGCTGCTGGCCATGGCCGAGGACGTGCGGGTGGTGCTGATCAAGCTCGCCGACCGGCTCCACAACATGCGCACTCTGGACCCCCTGCCCCCGGCCAAGCGCCAGCGCATCGCGCGCGAGACGCTGGACATCTATGCCCCCCTGGCCCACCGCTTGGGCATCGGGCAGGTCAAGTGGGAGCTCGAGGATCTGGCCTTCCGCCACCTGGAGCCGGAGCCCTACCACGATGTGGTGGCGCTGCTCAAGAGCAAGCGCGCCGACCGCGAGAGCCTGGTCAAGGATCTCTCCGCGGTTCTGGCGGGCGAGCTCGACAAGATCGGCATCCCGGCCGAGATCTCAGGCCGACCCAAACACATTTACTCCATCTGGCAGAAGATGAGCCGCGAGAAGAAGGACTTCAGCGAGATCTACGACCTCCTCGCCATGCGCGTGCTGGTCGGCTCGGTGAAGGACTGCTACGGCGTCCTGGGCGTGGTCCACTCGCTCTGGAAGCCGCTTCCGGGCCGCTTCAAGGACTACATTGCGATGCCCAAGTCCAACGGTTATCAGTCCCTCCACACCACTGTGATCGCCCATACCGGCGAGCCGATCGAGATCCAGATCCGGACCCAGCAGATGCACCAGGTGGCCGACTTCGGAGTCGCCGCCCACTGGGCCTACAAAGAGGGCGACACCGATCCCCACTTCGATCAGAAGCTGGGTTGGCTGCGTCTGCTCATGGAGTGGCAGAAGGAGGTGGTCGACGCCGAGAGCTTCGTCGACGCGATCAAGGTCGACCTCTTCCAGGACGAGGTCTTCGTCTTCTCCCCCCGCGGCGATGTATTCAACTTGCCCGCTGGTTCCACCCCGGTCGACTTCGCCTACCGGGTCCACACCGAGGTCGGACATCGCTGCGTGGGGGCCAAGGTCAACGGCCGCATGGTGGGGCTCGACTACCAGCTTCAGAACGGCGAGATCGTCGAGATCTTAACCACGCGTGGTCCCCATGGACCCAGCCGCGATTGGCTCAATTTCGTCAAGAGCGCCTCGGCCCGCGAGCGGGTGCGCAAGTGGTTCAAGGGCCAGGCGCGCGAGGAGAACGTTCAGAAGGGACGCGATCTGCTCGAAAAAGAGCTCATGAGAATGCACCGCTTGAGCGTCCTTCAGCTGCCCGAGGGCAAGCTCGAGGAGATGGCGCAGATCTACAAGTACGTGGCCCCGGACGACTTTTTGGCCGCGATCGGATACGGCGACGTCTCCCCGCACTCGGTCGTGATGCGCATGGCTCTGACCCACACCGACGAGGGTGACGTGCTCCGTTCGATTCCCCTGATCCCACAGGCGCAGCCCACGCCCCGCATCCTGGTCCGCGGTGAGAGGGGGGTGCTGACGCGCATCGCCACCTGCTGTCAGCCCGTACCCGGAGACGCCGTGACCGGCTTCACCACGCGGGGCAAGGGCGTGACCGTGCACCGCCGGGATTGCGTCAACGCCGTCAATACGCCCGACCAGGCGCGGGTGATTCCGGTCGACTGGGACGTGGAGGCGGCCAGCCTCTATCCGGTCGGGATCAAGATCGAGGCCTGGGATCGCACCGGACTATTGCGCGACATCGCCACCGTGGTGGCCGAGCAGCGGGTCAACATGTCCTCGGCCTCAGTCCACGTCTACGACGACAAGACGACCGTGGTCTCGACCACGGTCGAGATCGACTCCCTCTCGCAGCTCTCGCGCCTGATGGAGAAGCTGGAGCAGGTGCGGGACGTCCACACCGTGGCTCGCGAGTCGACCTAGGGGTGGGGGAGAGCCGCGACTTAATCCGCGTCGAGTCGAGCGCCGACGGCCAGATGGGGACCAACTCCTACCTGGTCCAAGATGAGGCGAGCGGCGACTGCATCCTGATCGACGCCCACATGGAGCCGGAACTGATCCTGGCCGCGCTCGAGCGACGCTCGCTTCGGCCCCTGGTCATCGCCCTCACCCACACCGACTTCGACCACGTGGCCGGCCTCCCCGCACTCCGCTCAGCCCTGGGCGAGATTCCCATCGCCGTGCACCCGGCCGAGCGCTTCACACTGGAGCAGGGGGTGGGACTACGCACCGAGTTCTCGTATCCCCAGCCGCGATTCGGCCAGCTCTGGGATCTGATCCCGGGCCAGGAGCTGGCGGTCGGCAGCCTGCGCGTTCAGGTCCTCCACACCCCCGGCCACAGCCCAGGCGGGGTCACCCTGCGCATCGGGCGTCGCCTGTTCACCGGGGACGCCCTCTTCGCGGGCTCGATCGGGCGCACCGACCTGTCGCGGAGCGAACCCGACGCCCTGCTCCGCGGGATCCGATCCGAGCTGATGTCGCTGCCCGACGACTACCTGGTCTTCCCGGGTCACGGCTCGATGACCACGCTCGGCCAGGAGCGGCGCTACAACCCGTTTTTGTGACCGTTCCCGGTGGGCGCGGGGCGGGGGAATAAACTTGGCTCCGTGCCTTCCTCGCCGACCATCCGCGCCGCCCGGGGTGTGCGCGACATTCTTCCCCCCGAGCGCTGGCGCTGGCGCCAGGTGGAGTCAGCCGCGCATGAGCTGGCTCGCCGCTACGGCTTCGAAGAGCTGGAGACGCCCATCATCGAGCCCGCCGAGCTGATCGAGCGCGGCGTCGGGGAGGGCAGCGACGCGGGCGGCAAGGAGCTCTACCGGCTGCTCTCGCAGGGCCGCTCGCAGGCCTCCTTGGTCCTGCGGCCGGAGGCGACGGCGGGCGTGATGCGGGCCTATCACGAGGGCCACCTGGACCTGGGCCCCCAGCCCCAGCGCCTCTACTCCCTGGGCTCGATGTTCCGTCATGACCGCCCCCAGGCCGGGCGCTACCGCCAGTTTCACCAGTTCAACGTCGAGGTGCTGGGGTCCAACGCAGCGGCCATCGACGCCGAGCTGATCGAGATGGGTTGGGAGTGGCTGCACGGGCTGGGGCTTAATGGACTGCGGATGGAGCTCAACAGCATCGGTGACGAGACCTGCCGTCCGGCCTACCTGGTGCTACTCCGGAGCTACTACCGCCCCCTTAAAGAGCGGCTCTGCGCCGACTGCCAGCGGCGCCTGGAGGACAACCCCCTGCGTCTGCTCGACTGCAAGAGGCCGGAGTGCCGAGAGCAGAGCGGGGGAGCGCCTCGGATAATTGACCACCTCTGCTCTCCCTGCCAGGAGTCAATCGCCGAGGTGCGCCGCCTGCTCGAGGCGGCCGGCATCCCCTACCGTCTCGAACCGACCCTGGTCCGAGGGCTCGACTACTACACGCGCACCGTGTTCGAGTATCAACTCGACAGCCTGGACGGAGCTCAGAGCGCGCTCGGCGGAGGCGGCCGGTACGACGGCCTGGCTAAAGCCCTGGGGTTTCCGGACACCGCCGGCAGCGGGTTCGCCATGGGGCTTGAGCGCATCGTGCTTTCACTCCCTCCGGGGCCCGCACCCGCCCCCGCGATCGAGCTCTTGGTGCTTCCGGCCGAGGGCGTCGAGGCGGAGGCGGCGGCGCGCCTGACCCGCCTGGCGCGCACCCGCGTCGCCGCTGCGGCCGACCATTCTCCGCGCTCGCTCAAGGCCAAGATGCGCTCCGCGGCTCGCTCCGGGGCGCGCTGGGTGGCCATGGTGGACCCCGCGGAGGCGAGCGCAGGGCGGGTCCGATTGCGCCGGATGGACAGCGGGGAGCAGAGCGAGCTGAGCTGGGAGGAGATGGTGGAGGTGCTGGGATGAGCGGATTCAGCGCCCCTCATTGCGGCACCCTGAGTCGAGCCGACGCGGGGCGCCAAGTCGACCTCTACGGATGGGTGGCGCGCCGGCGCGACCACGGGGGTCTGCTTTTCGTCGACCTGCGGGACCGCTGGGGCTTGGTCCAGGTGGTCTTCAACCCCACCACCGACGGCCCCGCCCACGCCCAGGCCCTGGAGCTGCGCAGCGAGTACGTGATCCGGCTCCGGGGTCTGGTCCAGCTGCGTCCCGAGGGGGCGGCAAACCCCAACCTGGAGAGCGGTGAGATCGAGGTTCAGGGCCAGGAGGTCGAGGTTTTGAGCACCTCCCGCACGCCGCCCTTCCCGATCGACGACGAGGAGTCGGCGGACGAGAAGACCAGGCTCACCTACCGCTACCTGGATCTGCGCCGGCCCCGGATGACGCGCATCCTGGAACTGCGTCACCGCGTCAACCGGATCATTCGCGCCCATCTCGACGAGCGCGAGTTCATCGAGGTCGAAACCCCCATCCTGACCCGCACCTCGCCCTCGGGGGCGCGCGATTTCATCGTTCCCAGCCGGCTCCATCCCGGCTCCGTCTACGCCCTGCCCCAGGCCCCCCAGGTGCCCAAGCAACTGCTCATGGTGGCCGGGCTGCAGCGCTACTACCAGATCGCGCGTTGCTTTCGAGATGAGAACCTTCGCGCCGACCGCCAGCCTGAGTTCACCCAGCTCGACATCGAGATGGCCTTTCCCAACGAGGAGGACGTCTTCGAGCTCGTCGAGGGTCTGATGGCCCGGCTCTGGCGCGAGATCCTGGGGGTTGAGCTCGAGCTTCCCTTCCCGCGGCTCAACATCCGCGAGGCGCTCCTGCGCTACGGCTCGGACAAGCCCGACCTGCGCTACGAGCTGCCCATCACCGACTTGAGCGGGGTGCTGGCGGGCAGCCAGGTGCGCGTGTTCCGGAGCGCGCTCGACGCCGGTGGCGTGGTTCGCGGACTGCGCCTGCCGGGCGGCTCCGACCTCTCTCGCCGTGAGCTCGACGAGCTCGGACAGCTCGCTCGCGGGGCGGGGGGGATGGGCCTGGCCTGGCTTCCCGGGGGACCGCTGGACAAGTTCTTGAGCCCAGAGGAGATGGAGTCCGTGCTGGACGCGGTCGGCGCCGACGCGGGCGATCTGGTCCTGATCGCCGCCGACCGCCGGCGCCGGGCGGAGACGGTGATGGGCCTGATCCGCTCCGAGCTCGCGCGTCGCCGCGGACTCATCGACCAGAGCGCGTGGCGCTTCGCCTGGATCAACCCCACCTATCTCTTCGAGGAGAACGACGAGGGAGATCTGACCTACGCCCACCACCCCTTCACCCGCCCGGTGGAGGAGGACATGGAGTTCGTCCTAGAGCGTCCCTACGACGTCCGCGCTCACGCCTACGACATCGTCTGCAACGGCTACGAGCTCGGTGGGGGCAGCCTGCGCATCTACGACCCCGCCATGCAGGAGCGCGTGTTCAAGCTCCTGGGCATGTCCGAGGCGGAGATCGCGGACCGCTTCGGATACCTGCTCGAGGCCTTCGGTTACGGGGTCCCTCCCCACGGCGGCATCGCCTGGGGCATCGACCGGGTCACCATGCTGCTGGCCGGCACGGACAACATCCGCGACGTGGTGGCATTTCCCAAAACCCAGTCCATGGCCGACCTCATGACCGGTGCTCCGAGCCCGGTCGACCCGGCCCAGCTCGAAGAGCTCGGCCTGAGTCTGCGTCCGGGTGTTTCATCCTGACCGGCGCGGGTAAGATCAGGGTGTCCCGATCGGTCGAGGGTCAGCGTGCGCGTTGCCCAACAAGATTGCGAAGGGACCCCGACGTCCAGAGCGCCGACCACACGCCCGGCAGGTCCGGGACTTGGATAAGCGCCCGGCAGGGGACCCACCTGGAGCTTCCAGGACAACCCACGATCCTCGTGCCGGCGGGACCCGCACCGGGCGGTGGCTGATGCCCCCGGCGCTGATCACGCTCCCCCTCATCACCCTGATCCTCTCCCAGCTCTTCTACGCCTTCTGGCCCTACCGGCAGCGCACCTACCCGGCGGTGCTGCTGGCCACTCTGGCCGGGATGGCACTGGGTCAGATCTGGCTCGTCCTGGGTCTGCCCGCGCTGGGCTTGGGCGAGGCCGATTTTCTCCCCGGCGCGCTATTCGCAGCGGCCCTGCAGCCGCTGGCCGGGCGCCTGCCCATAAGATGGGGTTCGTAAGCCGGAGTCGGTCGGGTTTGGCCTGGGCGCCCAAGGGGGACAACCGTTGCTGAGCTTCCTGTGGTTCGCGTTGGGGCTGGGCGCGCTTGTGGTCGCGCTGGCGCTGTGCGCCCTGATCCTGCGCCTGATCCGCACTCTGGGGGCTTTGGAGGAAAGTCTCAACATGCTGGACGACGCGGTTCGCGAGGTTCTGCCCGAGATCCGGAGCACCCTGGGTAACGTCAACGACATAAGCGCCGGGGTCAACGTGGCCGTACGCGGCGCCAGTCTGGGTGCGATCAAGCTGACCGAGGCCGTCGATTCCGGCCTCGGCCGCCTCACGCGAGGCGTCCAGGCCACCGCCCACGGGGTCCGGGTCGGCATCCAAAGCGCGCTCGCCTCGGGGCGCGAAATACCAGATGGAGGTGACATCGATGTCGAATGACGATTCCGGCAGTGGATTGGCGGTCGGGTTGGTGCTGGGCGCCGTGCTGGGTCTGGTCGCGGGAGCCTATCTGGCCTCCGGCCCCGCCCGCGATGAGGTCGACCGCCTGCGCAATCGCACCATCGAGCTCACCAACAACCCCGAGCAGCTGAGGCAGCGCGCTCGCACGGTCGCCGGCAGCGCCCGGAGCGCGGTGCGCGCCCCCGAGGCACAGGTGCGCCGCGCCATTCATGACGGCGTGGCGGCGGCCCGGCGGCGCCGGGTTCGGCTGGAGGCCGAGGCGGACGGGGAGCCCGAGTCCGGTGGCTGAAGCCCACCGGGACCAGCTGGCCGAGCTCAAGATCCCGGCCCAGAGCGAGTTCATCTCGGTGGCCAAACGCGTGGCCACCTCGCTCGCGGTGCAGATGGGCTTCACCCTGGAGGAGATCGACGAGCTCGGCATCGCCGTCAGCCAGGCCTGCGACAGCACAATCGACGCGGCCGAGGAGTGCTGGGGCGGCGTGGCCACGCTCAAGCTCGGCTACAGCCGCACCGCGCGGGGAATTGCGGTTGAGGTCGAGGCCCTGGCTCCGCAGTCGGCCGAGGCGCTGGCGCGAGTCGAGGTGACCCCGGCGCCCCCGGTGCGCCAGCCCAGCGCGCAGAGCCGAGCCCAGCAGGCCCTGACCCAGGAGATGATCCGGCTCTTCGTCGACGACTTCCTGCCCCAGATCGACGCTCCCCGAGGCCGGATCAGGTTCCGGATGGTGAAGTACCTGGTCTCTTGAGTTCCCTGCCTACGCTGCGCCGGGAAGAGCTCCGAAGTCTGCACCAAAGCTACCGCCAGACCACCGACAGCCGAGAGCGAGAGCGGATTCGAGAGCAGCTGGTGGCCGCCTACGACGGCCTGGTCCACTTCCTGGCCCGACGTTTTTCCAACCGCGGCGAGCCCCTGGACGACCTGGTCCAGGTTGGGTACCTGGGTCTGATCAAGGCCATCGAGCGCTTTGATCCCGATCTGGGCAACGAGTTCACGACCTTTGCCACCCCCACCATCGGCGGCGAGATCAAGCGCTACTTCCGGGACAAGGGTTGGGCGATCCGTTTTCCGCGTCGCCTCCAGGAGCTGCACCAGCAGATCCTCCGCGCCCAGGAGCAGATGCGGCAGGAGTTGCAGCGCACCCCGACCGCGGCCGAGATTGCGCAGCGGCTGGAAGTGAGCTCAGACGAGGTGCTGGAGGCGATGGAGATGAGCCAGGCCTACGTCCCGGTCTCGATCGACGCCCGGGCCGGAGGCGGGGAGGAGGAGGGCCGAACCTTGTCCGACTCCCTTGGCAACGTGGATCAGAATCTGGATCGGGTCGAGATGCGTGACGTGCTGGCCGGGGCCCTGGCCCACCTGACCGAGCGCGAGCGCCGGATCATGACCATGCGCTTCTTCGACGAGATGTCGCAGTCCGAGATCGCCAAACGTCTGGGAATCAGCCAGATGCACGTCTCCCGCCTGCAGCGGGCAGCGCTGGATCAGCTCCGTGAGCACCTGCCGGCCGAGGGGGGCTGAGCCAAGGCGGCCTCGGGCCCCAAGGCCAGTGCCGGGTACACTAACCGCAGCTTGTGACCGGGTCCGAAATTCGCAGACGTTTTCTGGAATATTTCCGCAACCGGGAACACGAGATCCTGCAGAGCGCTTCCCTGGTGCCGGTGGACGATCCCACCACGCTCTTCATCTCGGCCGGTATGCAGCCCCTTCAGCCCTTCTATCTGGGCCTGAAGCCGCTCCCCTCGCCCCGCCTCGTGTCCTGCCAGCGCTGCCTTCGTGTGGGCGACCTGGAGCAGGTCGGCCGCACCGACCGGCACCAGACGCTGTTCGAGATGCTGGGCAACTTCGCCCCCAGCGGTGGGTACTTCAAAGAGCACGCCATCCCCTGGGCGTATGAGTTCTTGACCGACGCCGAGCACGGACTGGGGCTGGACCCGGCGCGACTGGCGGTCACCACCCATCCCAGCGACGAGGAGTCGCGCGCGATCTGGCGCGAGCGCACCGGGCTGCCCGAGCGGGCGCTGCACCAGAGTGCCGACAACTGGTGGGGGCTGGAGTTCGGACCCTGCGGACCGGACTCGGAGATATGGTGGGACCGCGGCCCCGACGCCGGCTGCGGGGAGGAAGGGTGCGTCCCCGACCACTGCCCGCGCTTCCTTGAGATCTGGAACCTGGTGTTTCCGCAATTCGACCGCCAGGCCACGGGTGAGCTGGCCCCGTTGCCTCGGCCCGCGATCGACACCGGGATGGGGTTGGAGCGGGTGGCAGCGGTGGTCCAGGGGGTTGACGACAGCTTTGGTACCGACCTCTTCCTACCCCTGATCGAGTTCACCCGCGAGCACTCATCGCGCCCTCTGCAGCTCTCAGAGCGCGTCATCGCCGACCATCTGCGAGCGGCGGT
>Ga0307374_10012866_pt1 | contig 11669 bp, 7 predicted proteins | sample OX3MG_FD_202532 | JGI IMG/M metagenome (GOLD analysis project Ga0307374, IMG submission 202532) | Soil microbial communities from Risofladan, Vaasa, Finland - OX-3 | ecosystem: Environmental > Terrestrial > Soil > Coastal area > Acid sulfate soil | place: Finland: Risofladan, Vaasa | collected...
CCTGGACGTACGACAGCTACGGCCGGCCCTTGACCATGACCGTGCCGGCGCCCAATAACGGCAGCGGCACCGAGACCACCCAGTATTTTTACGATTCCGACGAGCGGCTGGTGAAGATCGAATGGCCCGACAACAGCACGCAGCTTTTCGGCTATAGCGCCGACGACTATCAAACCAGTTTCACGGACGAAAACTCGCATACCAGGACGACGGCGGTCGACGTGCTGGGCCGAGTGACCAGCGTGACCGATGCGGCAAATGGCGTCAGCACAACAACTTACGACAAAGACGGCAATGTGTTGAGCACGCAAGACCAAATAGGCAATGTTACCAAGTTTGCCTATAATGCCAGCAATGAGCTTACGCAGGAGACGTTGCCAGCCGCGGCGACAGGCGATGCCAACCCCGTGCGCTCCTGGACCTACGATTCCAACGGAAATGAGCTGACCTACACCAACGCCCTTGGCGGGGTCACCTCCATGGCCTGGGACAAACTCAACCGCATGACGAGCGAGACGATTCCGCCACCGGCGCAAGGCCAGTCCGGTCCGGTGACAAGCTTCGGGTACGACAACCTCTCCCGCAAGGTGTCGGAAACCAACGCCGTCTCCGGTACGACCACCTGGGCCTACGCCAACACCGACGTCAGCCAGCTCACCAGCGAATCGCTGCCGCCGCAAAGCGGCTCCGGGCAGGGACCGGCCACCACGTATGGCTTCGACGCCGACGGCCGGCAAAACACCGTCACCAACGCGATGAACCAGACGACGACCACCGCCTTCACGGCCGACGGCCAGGTCGCCTCGGTCGAGGACAACCTGGACCACACGACGACATTCGCCTACGGGAACGGCGGCGAACTGCTCTCGACCACAGATCCTCTTAATCACACGTCGAGCGACGAATACGATTCCCGCTACCGGCTCGTCCAGACCACCGACGCCAACGGCGGAGTGACCTCGATCACCCTGGACGGGGTGGGCAACGAGACCAAGCTGGTCGATCCGGCCAATAACAGCACAACCTGGGTTTTCGATGCTCTCAACCGCCCGACGTCCGAAACGAATGCCCTGGGCACGACGACGACGACCTATGACGCGTCGTCGGACGTCACCAGCATCACGGATGCCGACGGGCGCGTTCGGGATTTCGTCTATAACAACGACCAGCAGCTCACGGCCGAGAACTGGATGAGCGGCACAACGGTCGTCGCCACGATGGCCTACGGTTACGACCTGGCCGGAGAATTGACCTCGGCCAGCGACCCGAACTCGGCCTACGCCTTCGCCTACGATGGCGACGGTCAGGTCATTTCGACCGACAACGCGGGCACGCCCAACGTCCCCGACGTGGTGCTCTCGAACACCTACGACCTGATGGGCGACCGCACCAGCCAGTCGGCGACCATCGCCAGCACCGCGGATTACCTGAACAGCTACGCCTTTAACGGCGACCAGCAACTGACCGCCGTCACGCAGCAGGACCAGAACGGCGGGAACGTCATTTCGCCCAAGGAGATCGACTACGACTACAACGCGCTGGGCCAAGTCACGGATACGTGGGCGTACAACACGCTCGGCGGCCCGCGCAGCGACGTGCTGCACGGCGCCTATTCCTACGACGCCGGCGACCGCCTCACGGGCCTGGCCTACACGTCGAACGCCGGCGCGAACACGATCGACACCCTTGGCTGGGGCTACGACGCGGCCAACAACGTCACGAGCTTCTCGAGCATCGACGGCACGGCCACCTATGGTTACGACCCGACGAACCAACTTACTAGCGCGACCTACACCACGGCCAGCGGCGGCCACCAGCCCGCCAACGAAAGTGACTCGTTCGACAAGAACGGGAACAGGAATATGACCGGATATTCGACCGGTTCGCCGAACCTGATGACCAGCGATGGCACGTACAACTACCAATACGATGCCGACGGCAACACCACCGTCCGCACGCAGATCGCATCGACCTACTCGACGCACTACAAAACCGCCTACAGTTGGGACTATCGCAACCGGCTCACCGACGTCGAGTATTACGACAACAACGGCGTGCTCAGCGAGCACGTGCATTACGTGTACGACGTCTTCGATCATCTGCTGGCCACCGAGGCCGACACGACCGGCAGCGGCACCTACAACCAGGTCGCCTGGTACGCGCTCGACGTTTCGCCCGAACTGCCGCAGGCCGGCGTGCCGGGCACGCTGTTGGCCCAACCGGCGTTCGTGTTCGACGGCAGCGGGAACTTGACGCAGCGAAACCTGGTGGCGCTCGACCCGGCCGGCGTCGACCAGGTGATGATTCAGGAAGCCGTCTCGTCGTTAACGCAGGGGGGCGTGAACACCTACATGGCCGACGACAACCTCGGCACGCCCCGCGACGACGTCGACAACAGCGGCAATCTGGTGAACCACGACGTCTTCACTTCGTTCGGCGATGAGGTCTACACCAGCAACGTTGCGGTGATCAATTGGGCCGGCTTCGCCGGCGGCCACGACGATCCGAACACCGGCCTTGTCAGCAACTATCACCGCTGGTACGATCCGGCCACGGGGCGGTGGATCAGTGCGGATCCGAAGGGGTTTGCCGCTCGAGACCCGAACTTGGACCGATATGTGGGCAACAACCCAATTGACAACTTTGATCCGCTTGGATTGTATCCCCAACAAGGACCAGAGAATCAGGGCCAACAGCAACCAAAAAGCAATCCGGGCGGCTACCTCCACCAGCAACCAAAAGGGACTCCACCAAAACTTAAACCGGGCGGCTACCTCCACCAGAAGCCAAAGGCGAAGCCTGGAGGCTACATCATGCAGCAGCCGTTTAGTCGTCACATCACCGGACAGAAGTACGTGCCTGACGGCGTCATTACGTACTACAGCGACGGCACAAGCGAGAAGCACGCATTCTCGCCTTCGACTGAGCCGCCACAGTTCGTAGCACCACCACCGCTGATTTACCCCGCCAAGTACTATCTCCCGTATTCGTTGCCAGGCGGCTGGAAGGCCGGCGGAATGACATGGACTCCGTACCCAGGGGGGCCCGGCTTCAAGGGCGGCGGCTTGGGATTTTCATATTGAAAAAATGACCCGGTCATGTCGGAATTCAGTAGATTACCTGCGAGGGCCCCTCGCGACGCTGTGGTCGGCGCCCGTGCATGTCACGACTGCTACGATACCCCGGACGAGCGTCGTCCGCAGCCCGGGTCGCGTCATCCAGGCAGTGCTGCTGGCCGCTGCGGCGGCCCTGATCGCGCGCTGCGGTTATGCGAGCGAAGAGCCCGGATCCCGCGTTTTGAAATTCTCCGTCGCCAGCGGCGGCGACGCCCCGCTGCTTCCCGTGCGGTTCGACGGCCGCGATTATCTTTTCATTTTCGACACGGGGTGTACCGGCACTCTTTTCGATGAGTGCTTCCGCGATAAGCTGGGAGAGGCGCTATGGACGGCTCGCACGCGAACACCGCTGGGCGAGATCTCGACCCCATACTTCAGGGCGCCTCGCGCAAGTATCGCGGGCCGCGCCCTGTCGGGCGTCTCCGTGGTCGATTGCGCGGACCTGTCCTTGATGCGCAGCGTGTCTGGGCACGCAATCTACGGTTGCCTGGGGATGGATTATCTCCAGAGCCAGCAGGTGCGGATCGATTTCGATCGAGGCGAGCTCGCGTTCCTTGACTCGGTGCCGGACGACGCCGGCAAGCGCATCCCACTATATTTTTCGTCGGAGCACGGCGGAATCGTCGCGGAGGTTGACATCGGCGGGGCGCGCGAGTTGTTCGCCATCGACACGGGGCTCGTCGGCGTCGGACACCTCGAAACGCGCTTATTGGAGCGCCTGGTTCGCGCCGGCGACGCGACCCCTTTCAAAAATGGAGAGGCGGTATCCGTCGGAAGCAGAGAATTCGTCGCCCAACCGCGGGCGCGACTTGATGTAGTCGACCTGGAAGGCTTCCGGCACCGCGGCCTGGTGTTTTCCGGCGCAACGCGCAGTGCGCTTGGAACCCGGTACCTGGCTCGTTACGTGGTCACCTTCGATTTCCCCTCGATGATCATGTACCTGAAGCCCGGCCGGATGTATGACGAGCCGAGCCGCCACGATTTAAGCGGAATGGGAGTTTGGCGACCCAACGGCGAGACGACCGTTGACGTTGAAGCGGGGAGCGCGGCGCACCGGGCCGGCATAAGAACCGGCGACGTGATCGACAAGGTCGACGGTCGCGCAGCATCGTCGATGCCGATATTCCAGATACACAAGCTCTTGGCGACACCGGGCAGGCGCAGGCTGGGCGTGACTCGAGGCAAAGAGCGGTTCGACGTGACGCTCGTTCTCGAGGAAACGTCCGGCGCAGAGCGACTTCGGGTCGCAGAGCAGCAGAAGAAGGACCAATGAACGGACACGGACAGGCCGAATCGCTGGCATTCAGCCTCGCGGATATCAGCCGGCAAGTTGCGCGGCCGATAAGCGACGCAGACGACGCGCCGTTTTTCATTTTTGCGGCGGGCTGGGGCTGCGGGGAACGCGACCTTCAGCGGCGGCTGGCGCGGACGTGGGGGAGCGAGTCGACGCTGGATCCGCTGCTTATTACCGCCATGGGCTGGCAGCTTGTGCGCTCGGCGAGTTGCCCGCAAATGGCGCCCGAAGGCGCGGCCGAGCGCGCACCAAACGCCGAAACATTCAGGCAAGTCGCATGCACACAGGCAGCTTTCTTGCGAGGAGTTTGTCGAGCGGCAACCGGGGCTTGCGAGCAAAACGCTTGGGGGGCGACGTGGACCGGACTCAACGGAGAACATACGCTCTATCTCAGGCTGCTTTTTCCGCGCGCGAGATTTGTCTTTCTGCACCGCAACCCGATCGACGCGTTCGTGGCGGCGTTGCGCTCAATGGGCACCTCTGCGGCAGTCGAGGGGCGCGATCTGAGCTGGGCGGCTGGCTTCGCGGAGCAGTGGTGCCGCCTCGTTGCCAGCTTCGAACTCTGGCACAAAGAAGTCGATGGCATCCTGGTCGGCTACGAGCAGGCGATGGCGGCCTCGCCGGGGCATATCGAAGCCTACCTGGGGGAACGGCTGTCGCCGCCGGTTTCAGCCGCTGAGCCTGAGAACGGCGCGAACAGCGCAGCCCAGTTGCGCGCAGACGAGGTTGCCTTGCTGGTCGAACGAACGAGAGAAATGGCCGCGCGCCTCGGGTACACGCTGACAGCCGAGCTTACCCGTGGAGGGCAAGGCTCAGCCGGGCCAGAACCGGCGTCAGCGGCGCCGCAGGTGCATATACGGAGCGTGCAAATCTCGTGTGCCGTACTTGTGCCCGCCATGCGGTACATTGAGCCGGAATGCGAAGAGGCTCTTTTGGAGCTCGAGCGCCGCGGCTACGCAGTTACGCGGCTACGCGGGTGTTCGTCCATCGATCAAGGGCGGAACATGCTGGCCACGGGCGCCCTCGATAAGGGCTTCGAGGAGACGCTCTGGGTCGATGCCGATACGGGCTTTGATCCCGATGTCGTGGAAAAACTCAGGTCGCACAACGTGCCGGTCGCCGCCGGGATTTGCGCGCGAAAATCGCCTCTCGGAGGGCTGGCGGTGGCGCCGCTTCCCGGCACAGCTGCGATCACGATGGGCGAAGGCGGAGGGCTGGTGGAGGTGTTGTACGCCGGCACGGGCTTCTTGCTCGTCCGCCGCGCGGTGTATGTCACCATCCAGCGGCGCTTCAGCCTGCCGATATGTGATGAGACCGGACCGCGCCGTGCGATTCCGTTTTTCATGCCGATGCTGGAAGACTGGGGAGGAAGGCTTTCGTATCTGGGCGAGGATTACGCTTTTTCGCGCCGCGCGCGGCTGTGCGGCTACAAGATCATGGCCGATACGTCGATCCGCCTGTGGCACATCGGCATGTACCGCTACGGCTTTGAGGATGCGGGCAACAGCGTTGCACGCCTGGAAACGTATAAATACTCGATTGAGAGACCGCAGGCCGAGGACCTTCGCGGCTAACCCTTTTGCGAATAGGGGAGGGAAAAAGGGACATTCTGCTTTTTCATAAAACCAGAATGTCCCAATACTGTTCCAATACTGTTCGGCTCCTGCGCGGAAGCGGGCGGCACGTGGTAGGGGTGCCATGCCAGGATGCACACGTTGGCGGCGACGATAAAAACCCGGTTTCACCGGATCATCTTTTGGGGCCTCCCGTTATTTCGCCCGCACGTAGGCCGACTCAGCCAGCGGCCCGGTCGCGGTGGCCGAGGGTGTTTCGGCGGCAACCTCGGCCAGCACGGCCACGGCCCGCTCGATGTCGGCCGGGCCGACGTCGAGGTGCGTGACCGCCCGCATCAACTGGCCGCCAAAGGCGCTGATCAGCAGGCCGCGGCGCTTGAGCCGCGCGGCGAATTCGGCCGCCGTGCCCAGCCGCGGATCGACGCGATAAATGACCAGGTTGGTGTCGACCTGCGGCGGACGCAACTCCAGCCCCTCGATCTGCCGAATTCCCGCGGCAAGCCGCTGCGCCTGGGCATGGTCTTCCGCCAGCCGCTCGACGTGGTTTTGCAAGGCGTACAGGGCCGCCGCGGCGAGAATGCCGGCCTGCCGCATGCCGCCCCCGAACAGCTTGCGATGGCGGTGGGCACGCTCGATCAACTCGCGCGGTCCGGCCAACGCGGACCCGACCGGCGCCCCCAGCCCCTTCGAAAAACAAACGCTCACCGTGTCGAAGTGCTGCGCCCAACGGGCGGCGTCGATGCCCGTCGCCACCACGGCGTTGAACAGCCGGGCGCCATCCAGGTGCGTCACCAGGCCGTTGGCATGGGCCCAGGCGCAAATCTGCTCGACCTCGGCGTAGGGTTGAACGCGGCCGCCGCCGCGGTTGTGCGTGTTCTCCAGGCACACCAGGCGCGTGCGGACGTGGTGGACGTTCTCGGGCCGAATCAGGCCCACGAGCTGTTCCAGCTTGAGCACGCCGAACTCGCCGTCGATCGGCCGTGCCACGACGCCGCTTAGTTGAGCGAACGCGCCCTGTTCGTATTGGTAGACGTGGCAGCTTGTCTCGCAGAGAAACTCGTCGCCCGGCGAGCAATGCACGCGGACGCCAATTTGGTTCGACATCGTGCCCGACGGCACGTAGAGGGCCTTTTCCTTGCCGAGCATCGCGGCCAGGGTCTCTTCCAGCCGAAGTACGGTGGGGTCTTCGCCAAAGACGTCATCGCCCACCTCGGCGGCCGCGATGGCCGCCCGCATGCCGGGCGTCGGTTTGGTTACGGTGTCGCTACGCAGGTCGATCATGATTCAGGACCGTGGACTTCAGGGAACTCGACAATACGGTTCTATCCTGCGGCGCGCGTGGGATCAAGGCAAGAAGACCGGCGGCGGCCGACCGCGACGGTCCGGCAACAAGATCATCGCGGAGCAGACCGATTGGTCGCCCGCATTTACGCGGCCGGTTTGACAACGTAGAATCACGGTCGGCAAACACTCACCATGACCATGAGCCAAACTCTTCTACCCGCCAGCTTCCTGTTTCGCTTCGCGCTGCCCTGCCGCTACCAAAGCCCGCTGTGGACCGACAACGGCGCCGAGCTCGATGAGTCGTTCCGGCTGCCGGAATTGACGGAGCTCGATGGCCTGCCGACGTTCGCCGAGATGCGAGTGGCCTGGAGCGAGGCGGGCGTGGCCTTCGTGGCCGAGGTGCGCGGCAAGCGACAGGCCCCGTGGTGCCGCGAAAGCCGGCCGGAAGACAGCGACGGCGTGCGGCTGTGGATCGACACCCGCGACACACACAACATCCACCGCGCCAGCCGCTTTTGCCACCAGTTCATGTTCATGCCCGCCGGCGCCGGCCGCGGACTCGACGAGCCCTGCGCCGACCAGGTGCTCGTCTACCGCGCCAAAGAAAACGCCAAGCCGGTCCGGCCCGGCGTGCTGCGCGTGCTGCGCGAAAAGCGTGCCGACGGCTATCGGCTGGAAGGGCTGGTTCCGGCCGCGGCCCTGACCGGCTTCGATCCGGCGGAAAACCCGCGGCTCGGTTTTACCTACGCCGTCGTCGATCGCGAAATCGGCGAGCAAACGTTCAACTGCCCCGGCGAATTCGCCTATCGCGAAGATCCCAGCCTGTGGGCCACGTTGGGGCTGGTGCGGTGACCAAGGGCCTGCGTTGCCCGCTCGTGGCCTTCGGCCTATACTTTTCGGTAGGTCTCTTTCCGTTGGATGGTTAAAAAGCGATGAATACCCGCATTTCCCGGCCGCTTCTGGTCTTGACCGTTTCATTATGGTTTTCATGGCTCGCCTTTCCGCTGCTGGCCGCGGAACCGCCGGTCAAAGAGGATGCCAAGAACGCCGCGAAGAAGGAAGCGAACGGGCCTTCGCCGGCGGGCAAATACATTCGGCTGGTGCGCGACGACCGCGGTCGGCCGCTCGAAATGCAAACCGCCGTCGTGCGCTTCGTCGCCACCGACGAGGCCCGCAAGGGTCTGGAGGTCGATCTGGTCGCCGCGGTCCACATCGGCGAGAAGGAATACTACGAGCGGCTGAACAAGCAATTCGCCGATTACGACGCCTTGCTTTACGAGCTCGTCGCGCCGGAGGGGACGCGCGTGCCCAAAGGCGGCGCCAAGAGCAACCATCCCGTCAGCCGCCTGCAGACCGGCTTGAAGGATCTGCTCGACCTCGATTTTCAGCTCGACCACATCGACTATCACAGCAAGAATTTCGTGCATGCCGACATGTCGCCCGATTCATTCAGCAAGTCGATGAACGAGCGGGGAGAGAGCATCTGGGCGCTGGTCTTTCGCGTGCTGGGCCAAAGCCTGGCCAAGCAGGACAAGGGCGACGGCTCGCTCGACGCCGAGTTGTTGATGGCGCTGTTCGACAAGAACCGGGCCCTGGCTCTCAAACGCGTGCTGGCCGAGGAGTTTCAAGACCTGGAAGGCATGATGTCGGCCTTCAACGGGCCGGACGGCTCGACGCTGATCACCGAGCGCAACAAGCGAGCGCTGGCGGTGCTGGCCAAGGAAATCCGTTCGGGCAAGAAGCACCTGGCCATTTTCTACGGTGCCGGCCACATGCCCGACATGGCGCAGCGGCTGATGGCCGATTTCAAGCTGAAAGCCGATCGTGAAGAGTGGGTCACCGCCTGGGACCTGCACGACGCGGCCCCAAAGCCCGCGGGCGTCAAGTCCAAGGCGCCCAAGCCTGCCAAGCCGAAGCGGCCCGCGACCGACTAGCGGCAGTAGGTTGGCCGCCGGAAAACGTAAGGTGGGGCCAGCGTGCTTGCGGGCGCCGGCCATCGACTTGAGGGGTCAGGTTTCAGGCGTCAGGCGTCAGGATCGATGCTTGACGCCGGGCGCCCGATGCTAACTTAAGTCGCTTCGTCTTTTGAAGATTTTGCGATTGACGATTCGCTTACGGCCGCAAAAAAACGATGGCCGGGACGGATTTTCGGTCGCCCGTGGCTATCCACGCCGTAAAATGGGTGTAACCACCCGGCGCCTTCGCGGAACTTCTATTGAGGCGCCGGGTTTAAGAGATGTGTGCCCGACAGGGCCGCTTTCCCGGAACAGAGTTTTTTCTTCTTAACAAGCATGCAATGGACACTCGCGCGCTCCGGGCCACGGCGGTGGCTGGCAGCGGCGCTGATCGTTGTTTCGACCGCGGCCGCCGGATGCGAGCGCAGCTCGGAAGCCGTCATGGACGGGAAGCGCCCGGTGAGCGAGGACGAACTGCAGGCCGCCGTCCGCGACCAGCTCGGCCTTGTCAAGTCGGGTAGGGCGACGTCCCTGCATTCGAGCAGCGTTCGCGATTCGTCGTTCGCCGAGTTGGACGATCTCGATAACTTGCAAGTGCTCGATCTGGCGAATTCGTGCGTCAGCGACGCCGGCTTGAGGGCCCTGCCGACGATGTCTCAATTGCATGGCCTCGATCTGGCACACACGCTGGTTTCCGATCAGGCCATGGCCGCCGTAGGCCGCTGTGCCGGTCTGGAAGAGTTGTGCCTGAACTATGCCAAGGTTTCCGACCGCGGCATCCAGCAACTCGACGGGTTGCGCAGGCTGCGCGAGCTGCGACTTCGTGCGACCGCCGTCGGCGACGACTCGATGAGCTGGGTCGCACGGCAGAGCAATCTCAACTCCCTCAGCGTGGCCGGCACCAACGTGACCGACGAGGGCCTGTTGCGACTGCGGGGCCTACGGCACCTGGAAGAGTTGCGGCTTGGCAACACCGCCATCACCGATGCCGGCCTGGCCGCGCTTCGCAAAATGTCGGGCCTCAAACGACTGAGCCTGCGCAACACGGCCATCACCGACGCCGGGCTGAACCGCATCAAGCACCTCCGCCAGTTGGAAGAGCTCTTGCTGGAAAACACCGGCGTCTCTGACGACGGCCTGGAGTGCCTGGCCGGCATGAAAAACCTGCGCATCTTGAGCTTGTCGGGCACGCGCGTCTCCGACGCCGGTCTGAAACGGCTGCGACCGCTCAAGCAGTTGTCGTCGCTTTATCTGGCCCGGACGTCCGTCACCGATGACGCCGTGGAACCCCTGTCGGCCTTGGCCGACGAACTTTATTGCCTCGACGTGACGGGCACGCGGTTCAGCATGCGGGGCCTCGAACGGCTCACAGACCGCTTGCCCGGCGTGGGCGATTTGCGGCGCGACACGAGCACCGATGTCGATACCGGCACGGATGCGGGACTGTAGGGATTTTGGATTGCCGATTTTGAATTTTGGATTGCAAAATCCAAAATCCAAAATTCTTAGAAGTAGTCTTGGCTGGTCGGTTTGATGACCAGTTCCGGCACGTGGGCACGCGCGGGCAGACAGGCCACCATCAGCACGGCGGCCCCTACGTCTTCGGACTTGAGAATGCGGGCACGATGCTCGGCGCTGACCGGCTTGGGACGCTGCTCCATGATGGGCGTATCGACCTCGCCGGGATAGATGTTCGTGATGCGGATGCCATATTCCGCCACTTCGCGGGCGGCGGTGATTCCCAAGGCGGTCATGGCGAACTTCGACGCCGTGTAGCCGATGCCTCCCAGCAGGCTGGACCGTTTGCCGGCGATCGACGAGATATTGACGATCAACCCGTCGCGGCGCTCGCGCATTTGCGGCAGCACCGCATGCAAGCAATAAAAGGCGCCCGTGGCGTTGATGCGCATCATTTGTTCCCAGTCGTCGGGCGAAAGTTCGACCAGCGTCCGGCGCAGCACGTTGACGCCCGCACTGTTGACGACGATATCGAGCGGACCGAGCTCATCGGTGGCCCACGCCACGAGACTCTCGACGCTCTTCAAATCGCCGACGTCGGCCGGGCGGTACACCAGCGGAGGCGCGCCCTGAAAGCGGGCGGCGGCTTCGCGCAACTTGTCTTCGCGGCGACCCGAAATGGCCACCCGGCAGCCCTCCTGCGCCAGCGCCACGGCAATGCCTAAGCCGATGCCCGTCGCCCCGCCTGTGACCAGTGCCGTCTTGTCTGAGAGTTTCATGGAATGCGTCTCGTGGAACCGGAATAGTGCAAGTATCGTTTTGAATCGTTGTACCGGATGCTGGCCTCGGGAACCAGGGGCCGGGCGTGGTGGCAGTGTCTTAACTGTGGGTTCGCCACGTAGGGTGGGACCAGCGAGCTTGCGAGCGCCGGCCCACCGAGCGTGACGTTGCCGATGCTGGTGGGCCGGCGCTCGCAAGCTCGCTGGTC
>Ga0307374_10012867_pt1 | contig 11668 bp, 8 predicted proteins | sample OX3MG_FD_202532 | JGI IMG/M metagenome (GOLD analysis project Ga0307374, IMG submission 202532) | Soil microbial communities from Risofladan, Vaasa, Finland - OX-3 | ecosystem: Environmental > Terrestrial > Soil > Coastal area > Acid sulfate soil | place: Finland: Risofladan, Vaasa | collected...
CGCCGACAGCAAAACTTCGCGCGTCTCTCTATAAGTCTTCTCAACCTGCGCAACCTCTTTGCCTATCTTCTCTTGAAGATTTGCCTCAATCATACGTTTTTTCAGACTATTAATCGCATCCTCGGGATCCTCAATCTTGCTGGGTAGGGCTTTGCCAACCTTAATCGCCATGGCATCGCGAATGTTCTTCTTGTCCTTCGCACGCTCCCTCTCAAAGGCTATCGCGGCGCAAATTAGAGCGTACCGCAATTCCGAATATGCGTCGTTCTCAACAAACCCCTCGCGGTTCGTCTTCTCTTCTAAAGTCTTGCTCGCTTGCAACTCGAGATGCACCTCACCGATGATGATATTATTACTAAGGCGTCTGGTCGGTATCTGCACACGACGCACATCAAGCCCGAGCCAGTCGTTTCCGGGCTCGCCGTAGTCATAAACTCTTATCCCATCTCGATAGACGCGCATGCCGCCTTGCTCGTCGAGATAGCTTTCAAGCCCCTCCCTATCGGGTATGTAATGCGCCATTATGTCCTTGTCGCGGTCAAAACAAAGAATTATTCCTTCGATTGGCCCTATACCCAATTCTTCAGGAGTAACTTCGCGACCTCTCTGCTTTCGTGCACGCCATTTATCGTCTCGGCTTGGGGGAGTCAACGTAAAGAACTCGAAGTCATCCGCATTATCTTCGCCATCTTTGCGTGGTTTGATGAGGCTCTTATAATCAGCCCTAAGGCCCGGAAGTGGAGTAAAGCGATATCTGTAACTGAATCCATCTTTGTTTATCTTGAATCTGAACCGAAACATCGCCAGCTCACTCATTGCCTCGGCATCAAGCAAACCGTCCAGCCATCCTGGATCTGGAGAAATCGAGAACTTTACGGAGAATGGGTCGTCTCGCTTAAATGGTGAGACCATAGCTTGACATGCGCGATAAAGCCGGCGGATGTCCCCGCGCCTCCAGGTCTGCCGAAGGTACGATATGGTGATTCTTGTTCCTGTTTTGTTGCCCTTGAAGACAACTGGATCGCGTTCATAAATACGAATTGGAGTTTCGTTAAGATATTTCTTCTTTGAAAAGGTATTCCAATCAATCTGTACAACCGCCTCATTCTTATTGGCTTGTCTTGTAATTACTTCAATCTTTGATCCGAGCTTATGCGCGGCAAACCTTCCAATACCCTTTTCACCAATAGGGAGTCTCTTGAATTTCTTTGTTCTACGACCTTCCTCCCGCATTATTTTCTTATGATCAGCTCCCGGTTCAAACCAAATATTTTCTATCGTTTCTAAATCCATTCCGTGACCAGAATCTTGTACAACGATCTTCGCTTTTTCCTCGTCATCGGCGTCGAAAAACGACAAGTACACAGACTTTGAATCGGCATCATAACTGTTCTTTACGAGTTCAAATAATGCAATTCGATGATCTCTAATTAGCTGTTCGCCGAGAAGTTGCAGGAGCCGCGCGCGCGGCTTAAAGAAAACGTCAACGCTTTTGTGGCTCATTGTTTTCGCATCCACATCATAACGAAATTAGACATATAAATAAGTCTATATACTTCTTCTTCACGCTCCACTGACTTGATATTGAGCCGTGAGACAATCGGCCAAACCAATTGTACTGCAGCGCTTGCATCAGTGACATTACTCATGACATGTTTCTCCGAACATTAGTTTTATCGAGGTAGTGTCGTTCAATTATGTCTTGGAATTGGGCTGGCTCGAATGCCACGTCCCAGCACCATATCCCGAACCCGCCTTTTGAATTCACGCCCTTTACCCAGGCATCAAGCGACGAACGTTTAGCCTTATTCTGATCATCGTCTTGACCCTTAATTTCCAGAATCAATATCTTCCCGGTAGTAAGTCGAATCAGAAAATCGGGTATAAAGCGACGCCGTGCACCGTTCCACAGATAGTAAATCTGGAATCCAAGATGATCGTTCTTGGCATACGCAGCAACATGCTTGCTCTTTTCGAGAATGTTGGCTGCGTGCGCTTCCCATGCGCTGTCCACTACCAAATGACTGATTTGTGATTTGAATGTTGGCTGGCATGGTCTGGTCGTGTACCAAGTACGCATGTAGCGTGTGGACCCGATAGGGAAGTCCTCATCGAATACCGGCTCGATGCGTTCCTGGTTCTGCTCCACCACGAAGCGAAGAAGATGTTGGACAACGCGATCTATGCTCATGGAAATGAGAATACGTTTGCGCAGCGGGTCTTGATGGAACAGAGAGGGAATAATCAGCTTATCGGATTGCAAGAACTCCTCAACCAGCCGGATCAGCTGAACCCCAAGATAGTCCTTGTTTCCGCTAAATCGTCCCTGGAGTTCCGCAAATGATTTACGTGCCGCAAGGAATGTGAGCCGCTGGAGGCGGAATTCCTCGGGCAACTTTTCCAGGTCGATGGTCTCGATGTGGTGCCAATCCGTTGCGCCGCCTAACGCAGGGGCGATATCCACCGAGATAGGTATCTGGGATGGGTCCAGTTTTAAGGGCTCAACCTTAGACCAGTCAACTGTGAGCACCGGTTTGACGACCGCGCTGATACGCAACACATTGGGCCAGCGAATCTCCAGCTCATTGCGTTCCACCAGCGCCTCGATCTGTGTGCTCGCCTTGGGTGCCGGCGGCGCATCTCCGCCCTCGCCAACATCCTGAAAGATAGAGAGTGGCACACCAAACACATTTACATATTCTGCTTTGAACAGCTCTCTCTCCACTCCGTCTGGGCCTGTCACCGTTTCCATGTCATAACTGACCCGTCTCAATCCGCGCCCGATTACTTGCTCACAAAGTAACTGGCTCGTGAATGCCCTCAATCCCATGATGTGAGTAACATTCTTCGCATCCCAGCCTTCGGAGAGCATTGCGACAGAGATGACATTCTGCAAATCTTGACCTGCACGCCCTCGTTTGCCGACGGTATCCACCAGTTCACGCAGCAATTCTTCCTTTTTCTTGGCCAGTAGTTCTGTTTTGCGGTCGGTAGGGATGTTCGCGGCTTCGACGATGGATTTAAGCCGCTCGTCATAGTCTTTATCACTTACCGCACTTTCGCCGATCTCGGCTTTCTCCAGCACTTTTGAATCAACACGTAGTGTTCGTTCTGGATTGCGCAGTTCTGGCCAGTGAGCATCTCCACTGTTGAAGTAGTGTTCGACCCGCGCAGCGACATCCAGCCGGTTGCAGACCGTCAGCATGACCGGCGGAGAGGTATGCCCCGCTTTCTGCCAGTCTTCGAGAGCGGCTCGCCAATCTGCACCGAGCAATGTATAGGCGTGCTGAATGATCTGAGGGAGCGGCTCATGTGGTTCTGCGCCACGACGATTCAAGTCCTGATTAGCTTCTGGTTCACGGTATAAGTGATAAAGCTTTGGCCTCAGTGTTCTCGAATCAGGTACGACCCCATCGCGTACAACGACTCGTGGTGTCTTGACCAAGCCGGCCTCGATGGAATCGTTCAATCCAAAGTCTGAGATAATCCAGCTATACAGACCCTGTTCGGTATTCGTCCGACCGGTGGGTGCAAACGGCGTTGCCGAGAGATCGAAGCATCGCTGTACACGCAATTCCTTATGTATTCTGTCAATACCTTCTATCCAGCGCGTCGCTTCTTCAATATCCAGACCCAACTCTTCGGCCCGCTTCTTGGTCTTACGATCTCGCTTGTCGTCTGGGTTCAGACGGTAGGCGTGGTGAGCTTCATCGTTAATTACGATAATATCCTTATAACCCGCCAGTTTTCCTAAGACCCGCTTTACGAAAGCCTTATCACTTTCCAATCCCTTCTTTACTACAGAACGCTCCTGTTCCTTGAGCGGCATAAGGGTATGCCAGTTTTCAATCAGTATTTCAGTATGATTCAGTTTCTGTCGGGTAGCTTCATTGGGACACAAGTCAAACTCATCATAGATATTGTTTACGTGTCCTGGCATGAGGACTTGCAGACGTTCGCGTACCGTTAACCCCGGCGCTACGATAAAAATAACCCGGGAGAAGTCTTTGTTACGTTTTGGGTAAACTTGTGCATTCAGCGTTTGCCAAGTAATGATCATGGCCATGAGCAGGGTCTTACCGCTACCGGTGGCCATTTTGTTACATAAACGTTCCCATGGTCCGCCGTCATCTGGAACGAAAATGCCCTGCTTATGCTCCACTGAAGCCTCAACCCACCAGATCAGGGTCTCGATAGCCTCAAGCTGACAGAAATAAAATGGGTATTGTCTCGCTGAACGGTTGCGCCAGTGTTCTAATAGTTCGCGGGTTACGGATGTAATACCGGGATAATCAGCCGCGTGCCAAATATCTACGCGCTCGCGAATACGGTTTACCAGATCAAGGTTTTCGTGACGCCGTGTGTTGGTACGCGTGTCAAAGATCTCGTATCCAGCCGGCCTACGGCCTTCTGAGAGCTTCAGGCTATTGCGATCATCGCGCCAGTAATAAGTAGGACGTTCATAAGGCGAATTTATAATCAACGACTTCGAGGTACTCATGGTAATTCGAGACGACGCCTAGGGGGCTGCAATCCAGCCGTCCTTAACTGCCTAAGTTGAGGCATGTGTTTTGGGATGTTGCATCTTCCGGATGCCAGCCATACAAATCGCGTCGCTTGGTCACCATTCTGTGTTAGTTTCCAAAGATCAGTACAGTGTTGATTCAGATATTCCTTTAACCAAGTCAATTTACAGATGATTTTTGAAACCTCACTCGTCTCCGCGGAATGTACTTCGATCCATACTGCGCGCTCAGTACCTGTGGGATCACGATAACCAAGCCCATAATCCCATCGGCATGCCTGAGCATGGGCTGCTTCACCCACTAATGCCTGATCGATGTCTATGCTTCCAGTCCAGCGCTGTTCATTCGCACATACCACCTGCGCCGCATGATTGCCTTTTAACGCTTGTTTGCCTTCAGAGAACGCATGAGCAACAACTGCAGGGGCATTCTGGACTGCTGACGAAAATGTCATCGTCTCTCTTCGCCTCCTTCGTACAGCACTCACGTTTTACTCTCGGGCTTTGAACGACCGGCAACCCTTCCAACCACATCGCCAACATGCCCAGAAAACCCGCTCAAGCCACCCCAGCCGGACTCGTCTTTTGAATCCGACCCAGGATCGAGATTGGATATATCCACTACATTGCCATCGCGACGAAAGAAATGGACTTTCAGCTTCGTTTTAATTGCACATTCAGCAATCTTTTTCGTACTAGGGGTTGATTTCAAACCAATAATGTCGAGAACATCTTTGGCCATACCACCATTGGCCTTTAAGAATTGGAGTGCCCATGCAACATCTAGGACATGCGGCGAATGGGTAGAGAGGCACACCCGGTATCCACGAGATAGTAATTCGAATATAAGTCCCATCACCGCGGAAATAGCATCTGGGTGCAATCCCATTTCCAATTCTTCGATGACAACCCATTCGAGCTTTCCCCGCCTCGAAATCTTCGCTCCTGGAATCAGCCAATAAAGGCCGAGGAGCAATGGTACGAATTCACGCTGTCCCGCTGACCACACAAGATATGGAAGGCTTTTCCCACCACCGGGAGGACTGAGTACAATCTGTTTTTGAAATTTTTCTGGATCCACCTTCAAGCCAAAGTTCCCAAAGATGTGCTTGACTAAAGGGTCGCGTAACGATGCATTAAGGCGATTTGCCTTAGGAAATAATGTAGGATCGCGACCGAATTCGTTTTGCACAAGTTGATGTAGTTTTTCGCTGAATTCCCGCAGTACGAATGGGTCTCCAAAACGATAATCAGTGAAAGGGCGTGTCAAGCCGTCCCGTAAACTCATGACTCGCTGGGCTGGAATAAAAAAGAATTTTTCGTTTTTTGAACGCCTGCGAGCAGATTTTGCATAATCGACAAGGCTATGCTTTTCACCATTTATTGAAAGCTCACTATGATCATTCCAAATTGAACCCATCCCATCACCGAAGTACAGTTCGAAAAAACTCTCCGAATTTCCCCGCCAATCTATGTTGAATCGTCTGAACTCAGCTTGAATTGCAGGAAAATCGATAACCAATTTCAATAACTCTAAAAAGATACTTTTTCCTGTTGCTTGAGGTCCAACAAAGATGTTTAAGTCACCGAATTCAACATTAGCAGAACTAATTGGACCGACGTTCTTTAGCGAAACATGTTCGATTGACATTGTCTCTTCTCCTAATACAGTAGCGTCAGTCCAATGGAAGCACTTTCAATGATTCAATGCCGCGATCATCAACAATCTTAACCGCTACCTTTCGATTTTCGCCGGCTTCAAATGGCAACGATACCGTCCCGTGAAGCTTGTCCAAAAAGGATTCGTCGAGCTCAGCGCGGATATTCTTCTTGAGCTTTTCCCATCCGTCCTTCTTGCCGGCCATAGGGAAAAACACCTGACGAGGGAACAAAGATCGTTCGTCATAATCAGTGTCTAGCGCCCAAGCAGCTATCTTGCCTTTGCCACCAGAAATAAGGTCGCCGTGTACGGTATCGAAGTAATCGAATCCGTGGACTTCTACCTGATACTTACTATCTTTTGTTTTACGTACTTCCACGTCTGGCTGACCCATGAGCCAGAAGCTCTGGTTGCTAGCGCGGGCTTTTTTCAGATCTTCGGTTAAAAGGTCAGTATTCATCTGCACTTTAAGTGCGGTAATGCCCTTGGTCTGATCTATGTCTTTGGCAGCCTCCGGGTCGAATGTAAAAGCACAGAACACGATCATCTTGGGGCGTGGGAAAAGCTCTCCTGCCTCCCGCATGGCCATTTCTACCTGGCGCTGTTCTAAAGCCGCGTATTCCGGTCCGAAACTCACCACCACCCGCTCGCTGGTTTCCACTAGCGAGCCCGTGGCGTGTATATAGCGCAGGCTTGGAACCGTCTCCAGGCCGGCAAACTTGAGCATTTGTCCGCCCTTGCCACGGATACCAGTCTTGAGCAATTCATCCCGCCATGAGTGCTGCCGGCCAGATTCACCAGAACGTGCAATCGCGGTATCCGCTTCATTCGGTTGTTCTGTTTCCTCAAGCGCAAGGACAGATGGGAAGGGTACGGCTTCAACCGTGAAAGGCCCGCTGATACGCAATTTATCTCTCGATGGTTGTGGCTTGTCGTATAGGGTTTCTTGATCAGCGTGCGCTGCAATAGAATCATCCATCTTTTTCTGCATGGTCTGACGCGCTACATGGAAGGAGTCAAATGCAGACTTTGCGCTCACTGGCCAGTCGCCCAGAAAACCGAACGGCACTTCCCATTCCAGTAGAGCACCGCCTTTGGCGAAGTCGAGTGTCTCGCCCTTTCGTCCACCTTCAGTCACTCTGAAGGTAAACTTCTGCCCTTTAAGCGCTGTATTCAAATCACCGAGTGCTGTGCCGATGGTCGAGTGGAGTTTGGCGTAGATGTCATCAATCTCCGGATTGTTGGCGATCGACTTCAAGGTTACGTGCGGCACACTCTTGTAGATGAAGCCAGCCTTCAACCCTTCATGCGGGTATTTCAGTTCATAGTAATCGTAGCTGGCAGTCATCATTCGCTGTTTGGCTAGCGTTACTGCCACACGTGATGTGTCGCAGGTGATCCAGCGACGACCCCACTTCTCGGCGACAAAGGCGGTGGTGCCCGAGCCGCAAGTGGGATCGAGTACGAGATCACCGGGATCGGTGGTCATCAGAAGGCAGCGTTCGACCACCTGTGTCGACGTTTGGACAACGTAACGCTTTGGGTCAGAGCGTGATTGAACACCCCATGTGTCTTCCCAAAGAGATGTCAGCGGAAACACTGGGAAATCGTCGATATACCGTACAAACGCTATAGATCTCCCTTCTTCAACCATGCGTTGGCTCTTGATGAGCCTAGAAATACCAATACGATTTGTCTTCCAATAGCCAGAACGAGGCTCTTTTTGGCTTCCGTGAAACTCAACATTGAAACTCGCGTTCTCTCCCCCGCTTTGCGAGACCATCGGGCTAGGGCGAAAAACCTTCAACTCAGTGAGTTCATGTGTCTTGAGCAATTCGGTCATTGGGCCGCGTTCGCCAGAATGGCTTTCCGCATTTTTGTATTTGGATGCACCGTCGCCACCAATTTCCTTATCGCGATACAACTGGTGAAATTTGATACGCTCCCGATCTTTGGCGTACCAGATGAGATAATCGTTCGTTGATGCCAACAAAGCACTCGTTTGGCTACTTGTCGTTACGAATGGGATCAGTGAGCAGAAATTTCCATCGCCAAACACCTCATCCAATATTTCGCGTACATGGTGAATGTTGTCATCAGATATCTGGACGAATAAGCTGCCCGATTCGTGCAACAGTTCTTTCGCCAGCAACAGACGATCGCGCAAGTAGGTTAAATAGGAATGGATGTCCAGCTCCCAGGTATCGCGGAAGGCTTTGATCATCTCCGGCTCTTGGGTCAGATCTGCGTCGTTACGGTCTTTTACGTCGCGCTTGTTGGTAAAGGGCTGGAAGTTGGAACCGTACTTGATGCCGTAGGGTGGGTCGATGTAGATCATCTGCACCTGCCCGGCCATGGACTCCTTCTGGATCAGGCTGTTCATCACCAGCAGTGAATCGCCAGTGATTAGGCGATTGGACCAGCCGCGCTCGTGCTTGTAGAAATCTATGGCTTCCCGTAGTGGCAGCGGTTCTTCAAACCACGCCCGCAACCAATCCGCTTGCTGTGGTCTAACTTCGCCTGAGCCACCCTTCATACGTTTCCGTACTGACGCCAGAATCGTGGCCGGATCAATGCGCTCATGCACATGCAGGGAAACAGTGTCTACTTCGAAACTTGTACGTTCCGCCTTGCCTGCCCAGTTCAAATATGGCTCCGCCTGTCGTTTCAACTGCTCCAGCGCAGCGCGCAAGATGGTTTCGTCTTTACTAGCTAACGCATCATCAATCAGCTTTTCGATCTGGCTGCGCTTCATGTCGAATTGCAGTGCCGGATCAATGTGCACGTCGTATCGCCATTCTTTCGGCTCTGCGACCCTGTCTGTATCCGGCGTAACCAGACCCACGTCCGGGTTATTGATGCGTTTATCCGTATGACGATAACTCAAAACATCAGTATCATCAGATCGCTTGGTTCGTTTCCCCGTGGTCTTTTTAACCTTGCCAGACTTAGTGGGCGATAAATTAGATTGGTGTTCTTGCTGTTCTAACGAAAACCCTTCATCTAGTTCAATTACGCCGCTCTTATGGTCCCCTTTGCTTGCCTTACTTGGTTTTCTTGGCATTACCAGCCCTCAGTACTTAACTTTTATTACAGCCACGGCGAGCTTAACTTCCTCAACCATTATGCGTAGAGGTTTTTACCCGCAGCGGACATCATTTTATCCATGTAGGACGCCATCTCTGACCTGCTTGCAATATTATAAACACCATCCCTCGCGTAATCTCCAAGTAGATTAAGCTGTGCCTGCACTTCGCGGTCACCATGAGATGCGTAAATTACGAATTGATGCGTTTTATCTTTCCATTTGATTCTAGCTTTATCTAATTTTATTGCAGCAAAAGATGCCACTCGATACTTATCAGTGATCCCAGCAGTTCTCGACCGAAAATCGGCTGTTTCAGTGACATGATAGTGGCCGTTCTTTAACACAAAATCCGAATATAAGCTCTCGGCTTTATCTATCACGTAACTTGCAATCACTAGGTGTTTATCAATATCGTCTGGATGTTTGCCTAAAATACCTTGCTTACGGAATTTTTCGCGTAGTGAAGTTGTAAGACGTGCACTACTCTGCAATGGAATATGTGCGCGAGATATTGGTGCAACAAGATCCTTCATCAACTGTTCAATTGTATCTTCGTAAGATTTATTATTCTCGATGCTAAACGATCCGAGTTCACTCAAGCTAATTAGCCCGAAGCCCTTTAATGAAGCGTGTTTATCTTCGGCTGCACTATATCGCTTTGTCCATTCATTTAAGGTTTCATCCAAGCGGTATATTTGCTGCAGATCAATATCGCCATTAAGTGCGGTTACCTTGCCAAGCGACGGGAGTATGCGTACGTCAAGTCGATCGGCTAGATAAACAACAATCCCTATATTGACACGTTCTCCACGCCGTTGATCTGGAATTACTTGTAGTACCGAGTATTTATATGACTCTGCCATTTTCTAACTCCTTTTGAATGCCATCAATTCGTGTTATACGATCCGCAGAATCCCACCATATTCCCAGTTGAGATTTGAGTGGATCTGCTATCCATTGATTCGGAATATCATCGACGATAGATTTAATTGCCGAATTCGGAATTGCACGCAGTTTTTCTAGTAGCTCCTTGGCCACAGCCAGATCAAACGCATGTTTAGTCTTCAGTCCGTTATACGTATTCAGTGTGCTAGAGGTTGACGGTAGTAACAGGCTTGGAAGTGGCCATCCATTCGATGTCCAGGCCCGACTGAAATCAAATGCTCTCACAGCATATCCACTCTTCGAGCTGACAAAAAGATAATTTCCAATATGTCTATCCGTGTTATACACGAATAAATCAAATGCGAGTATTACTGACAGCTGTTTTGATAAATGACCTGTGGGAACCGTTCCGTTGATAATATCTTGCCTCGTTTTTGGATCATTTACTGCAGCACCATCCCACTGAGAACCAAAAGCTAGTGACTTATCCGGCATTGTGAGCTTTTCGTACTGTGGAATAGCTATGTGACATAGAGCAGCCAGACCGTGGCAAAACCATTCCGCTGCAGGTGTAAGCGGGTTTTTGGAAATCGTCTTGATCGCATATTCCATGCCATCATCCGCCCGACCAATGTAATCGCAGTCTGCAGAACCGAGATTTGAAGGGTCCAGCTGTACAACATTTAATGGGATAAGACTGGCCGGCATGGGGTCCCATAAGCCGAGCTACTAAGTTCAGTGTACCCCGAAATCCAAGGTTCGTAACCCCTTGCAGTGGGTCGAACTACGTTGTTCGAAGGGCTCACAGCCAACCTCGTTCGGCGAAGGAAACTACCTCGCCGCCGCCCACCACGAAGTGGTCGAGCGTGCGGATATCCACCAGGGAAAGCGCGTCTTTGAGCCGCTGGGTGAGCCGGCGGTCGGCGTCGGAAGGCTCAGCGATACCCGACGGGTGATTATGGGTGAAGATGACCGCCGCGGCGTTGTGCTGAAGCGCCTGCTTCACGACCTCGCGCGGATGGACGCTGGCGCCGTCGAGCGTGCCGCGGAACAGTTCCTCGAACGCGATCACGCGGTGGCGATTGTCGAGATAGAGCACGCAGAAGACCTCGTGCGGACGATCCGAGAGCCGGGCCATGAGCCAGCGCTTGACGGTGGCAGGATCTGTGAGCGGTTCCCCGCACTCGACCCGCTCGCGCAAAATAGATTCCGCGAGCGAGACGATTTCCTCTGCCTTGGCTGGACGGTTCATCCGGTAATTGCCCTCCGCGTCCCGGATGAAAATATCGGTGGAATTCTGTTTGGATTTCATGTGACGGCCTCCGTCTTAGGTGAATGACGGGGCCGAAAGAGCCGGGGACCGGCCAGTGTCACACGCCGCGCAGCGCCGCAGGCTTGGCCTTGACACGATCAGGCCGGGACTCGGCTAGGAACCGGGACTATTCATTCACCGAGGAGGGCGGATGAGAGAAAGCCCACCGAAATTAACGGGACGCTGGAAACGACATGG
>Ga0307374_10012869_pt1 | contig 11666 bp, 15 predicted proteins | sample OX3MG_FD_202532 | JGI IMG/M metagenome (GOLD analysis project Ga0307374, IMG submission 202532) | Soil microbial communities from Risofladan, Vaasa, Finland - OX-3 | ecosystem: Environmental > Terrestrial > Soil > Coastal area > Acid sulfate soil | place: Finland: Risofladan, Vaasa | collected...
ACAGCGGGGTCATCGAGCAGGTCACAAACGTCGCGATGCTCCCGGGGATCGTGAAGTACTCCTACGCCATGGCGGACGCGCACTGGGGGTACGGCTTCCCGATAGGCGGCGTGGCTGCCTTCGACCTAGAGAAAGGCGTAATTTCGCCTGGAGGGATCGGTTTCGACATAAATTGCGGAATGCGGCTTGTTCGGACCAATCTGCGCTATTCGGAGGTTCAACCGAAGATAAAGGAGCTCGTTGACCTTCTCTTCCGTCTCGTCCCAACCGGGGTGGGCGTCAAGGGCTTCGTGAAGGTCAACCAGTCGCAGTTCGAGGACGTCATGAAGTGGGGGGTCAAGTGGTGCGCGGAGAACGATTACGGCTGGGATGAGGATGTCGGGATGGTCGAGGAGGGGGGATTCATCAAGGGCGCGAACCCATCCAAGGTCAGCCAGCAGGCCTCGAGCCGCGGGATAAGCCAGCTCGGCACCCTGGGCTCGGGCAACCACTACTGCGAGGTGCAGGTGGTCGATCCGGCACGGTTCTTTGACGCGAAGATGGGAAAGAAGTTCGGGCTGGTGCACGAGGACCAGGTCGTCGTCATGGTGCACTGCGGGAGCAGGGGCTTCGGCCACCAGGTCGCGTCCGACTACCTCAGGGTCTTCGACTCGGCGATGAAGAAGTACGGGATCGCGGTGAGGGACAGGGAGCTGGCGTGCGCGCCCTTCTCGTCAAACGAGGGAGCCGACTACTACGGCGCGATGGTGTGCGCAGCCAACATGGCATTCGCGAACAGGCAGGTCATAGTCCACAGGATACGCGAGGCGTTCAAGCAGGTCTTCCACAAGGACCCCGAGGCGCTGGACATGCACATCATCTACGACGTCTGCCACAACATCGCGAAGGTCGAGAGGCACACGGTCGACGGAGCGTCGAGAGAGGTGCTCGTCCACAGGAAGGGGGCCACCAGGAGCTTCGGCCCGGGGCACCCCGACATCCCTCCAGCCTACCGGGCGCTGGGGCAGCCCGTGATCATCGGCGGATCGATGGAGACCGGTTCGTATCTGCTCCTCGGGACGGCGAAGGCGATGGAGGACACGTTCGGCTCGACAGCGCACGGCTCAGGCAGGACGATGTCCAGGACGGCCGCAAAGAAGCTGGTGAGCGGCAGGGAGCTTCAACAGAGGATGGAAAAGAACGGGATCTATGTGAAGGCAGCGACCATGGAGGGCCTCGCCGAGGAGGCAGGGATGGCCTACAAGGACATCTCCGAGGTCGTGGAGACGATGCACCAGGCGGGCATCTCGCTTAAGGTCGCTGCGCTAAGGCCGATAGGCAACATAAAGGGATGAGGCCTCCGGCGCGGGCGCTCCACCGCTACTTTTCGGAGAAGTCTCAGCCTATGTAGCCCGGCCTGCCTTCTTCCCTGGGGCCTCTGACCTCTTCGGCGCTCTGCTCGGTCATCTTCTGCACCTGGCTGAAGATCTGCTGGGCCTCCTTCGCACGCTCCTCTATGGAGGTCATGTCGATCTTAAGGCCCAGTATCTGGGAGAGCGACTCCAGCACGGAGTGCGAGGCCGCCGGGTCGAGCAGGTAGCCGGAGGTCTCCCCGAGGAGGGAGACGCCTTCCATCCCGTGCAGCTTCGCCATCCCGACCATGATGCCGTTCATCCCGCTTATCCCGCCCTCCTTCATGATCCGGACGCCGTTCTGGGAGAGGCGAGGCAGGAGCTCCGAGGACGTCGCAGTCCCGAAGACGCGCCGTTCCTTCACGAAGGTCCCGGTGACGTACGCCGCGAGCGAGAAGACCATGTTCGCGTGGAGCTTCTTCGCCTCCCTGAGCACCGCGTCGGTCAGCTGGTATTCGCCGTCCGAGGTCGTCGGCTGGGCGTCGGCGGTGAAGACGAGCAGGTCGTTCTCCTGTCCCGTCTGCGCACAGTGGAGCTCCCCCTTGAGCTTCACGGCCACCCCGTCTTCGTTGACGTTGACGTGCGGTGGGAAGAAAGTGGAATAGAACTCGGCGACCTTCTTCGCCTTGAAGACCGTCACGAGGTAGTCCGCGGCCAACTTCCCGACGTACCCGCTGCCCGGGAGGCCGCAGACCAGTACGGGCTTGACTGGGGACGGAGACGAGAGCTGCCTCACCTGTATCTCAGGGAGCGGATGTATCTCGGCCAACTCAACCCCCTTCCATGTCCATCTTCAGCTTGTCCTTGAGGTCCACGAACTTGCCCTTGTCCTGGACCTTGATGGTGGTCTTCAGGCTGAACCTGAGCCCGAGGTTTCTGAAGAGCTGGTACAGCTCTCCCCCTGATATCTTCTCTCTCATTCCGTTCTGCTTCAAAAGCCGTGCGAGCTGCGCGACGACTACCTCGGTCTGGCGAGGGTACGCTTGATATGCGGTCTGGAGCACTTCGTCGCCCCTGTCGTAGAGAACCTCGAGAAGGACGTCTCTGTCGCTCTTCACCGGCTTCGCAGGCGCTGCAGAAAGCGCAGAGGCCACGGAAGCCCGCTCGGCCCTTCTCCTCAGGTCCGCAAGCTTGCGGGCGTTGATCAAGTTCAGCTCTGCGTCTTCGTCCAAGAGGGACCGATGACCCCTTCTAGGCCTAAATACTTTGCCCGCGGGGCGGTTCTGTCGCGTCAGGGTCCAGACCTTATTCGAATGAGCCGCATACACGCAAACTTCGAGTCTCCGGAAGCACGGTCGAGTACCCAGCTTCGGGCGGCTCCAGGTAGTCAGGCTTGGTCCTAACGACTTGCTGAGGATTGCGGACGCTCGCGACCTTTCCTCCACAACAGTTTAGTGAACCCCTGGACGTGCAGTTCTTTGGTCCTCGGAATGAGATCGGCGTCAGCGGCGGTTGTGGTCGTTCTCTTGATGGCGACTGCCGCGACGGTCTCCTTCTATGCTGGGCTGGGTGCGTCAAGCGGCAAGACCGTGACCGAGACGTCGACTTCGACCGCTACCGTCGCCTTGACCTCGGCCGAAACGGTCGGCGGCTCCACTGTAACCTCCACCTCGACCGAGACGATTGCTGCCGGCTCAGGCCAACTCGGCCCCTAGAACGCGACAACGCCCTATCCGGGGTCTTATCCTCCCAGCAGCTGCGTCACCGCCTCCGGCCACATCTACTGCGTCGGGGGGAATGGCAATTCCACGTTCTTCGCCCCTATTGCCCAAGGCCGATTGGCGGGTGGGCACGCACGACCGACTACCCGCTGCCAGTCCAGGCCGAAGGATGCGTCGCGAGCTCGGGCAACATATACTGCATCGGGGGGACAACGACCGCCCGGACGGCCGACCCCTACGGCCGGATTGCCGCCGTGTACTACGCGACGCTCTCGAGTGCCGGCATAGGCGCTTGGGAGCAGACCACGCCGTTCCCTCACGTGGCGCCCTACCTGCGCTGCATGACCTTTGAATCGCAGGTCTACTGCGTCGAGGCCTCGTTCAACGGGACCTCCTTCTCCAATCCGGGCCAGACCTTCGTTGCTTCCCTTTCGCAGAGCGGCGTCGGAGCCTGGGTCGAGGCGGCCGGCCCGGCGTCCATGACCGCAGGCTGCTCGATGGTCGACGGCTACGTCTATTGCTACGGAGGCGGAAACTGCCCTCCGAGCGGTCCCGTGGGCGATTGTTTCAGCCAATCTTACGCCGCGCCTCTTTCGGCCTCCGGCGTCGGCGTCTGGAACTCGACCACGCAGCTTCCCACAGCCACTTTCGACGTCTACGTGGCGGCCGAGTCGTACATCTACTACCTTAGCACGCCGATCCTCTTCGAGCCCGTCTCAGGCGGCTCGATAGGGCACTGGCAGGCAACCACGAGCTTTCCAGATTCGTCCTCTCCCGGCGCCTGCGCCCCGAGCGGAGCCCAGATTTACTGCGTCGGCGGCAACGGCACCGATTCCTACGCGACTTCGGTCGGGGCGCAGAACCAGATTGTCCTGACGCCGCTGAATCCCCCACCCTTCCCCAGAGCCCTCTACCTCGTCGGCGTCTCGATTGGAGCGTCAGGCTGCCGCTCGGGCTACTCGGGAGGGGCCTGTTTCGGGCCTAACATCTCCGACGCGGTGGTGTTCGATTGCGCCGTAGCTGCCGCTACCTCAACCGGCTGCAACGACACGGTCGCCCTTCCCGCAAGTCCTAGCGTCGAATATCCCATAACCATATGGTATCCCGACGCCAACGCGACCTCGCCCAACTCGAACTGCGAGTTCCTCCTGCCCTCGTCCAACTACGGCCATCCGTTCAACGCCTGGTGTATCTCGGTCAGTCAGGCCTCCTTCATAATCGCGCAGGAAATCAATATGCAGGCAGCTCAGCCGTGACGGTGCTCCGAGTGCCTGGCTACCCTGGGCGAACGCGACACTAAAGCCTCGATTTCTTCGGCTCGACACGACGCCGGATCCCCCTCTGCATTGGTGCATAATATGCCCTCCGAAGTCAAGAGAAATTGTCCGCCCAGCAGCGAGCCGCCCAGCCCAAACTCGCCTGGCCTCCCACCAAGGAAGACCTCCAACGCCTGTATGTCGATGAGAAGCTCTCCGCCGCGAACATTGCCAAAGTCTACGGCCTGAATACTCCGAATCCAAGATCGGCTACATTCCTCGTCGCCTACCATCTGAAGAAGCAAGGGGTTACGATGCGCAACCGGATCGAGGAGCTTCAGAAGGAGACAGAGAAGGTGGTGGCCGCCTGGAAGACCAAGCACCCGAAGAAGGAGGGCGGGGATGTTCCCAGTCCAGTGGAGGCGAGGGAAGGGGGCTTCTCGGACGAGCCGGTACGGCTGACTGCCGAGGAGAAGGCGGTCATCGAGCTAGTCCAGTACAAGAACCTGAGCATCAGGCATCTCGACCCGGAGACAAAGGGTCGGGTCAAGGCTGCAATGGAAGGCCTCCACTGGACGCGAGAGCTGTCCCTGAACGACATAGCAGACCTGGTGGGGAACAAGACCAGCGGATATTCCTCCTACCTGTTCAAGGAGCTTGGGATCAAGCCGAGACCGTTCGAGGAGGCTCAACTCAAAGGAATTCACGACCACGTCAGAATCTACGAGCGAAAACCCTTCGACGGAACGGACGAAGACAAGGCGTATCTCCTAGGGATAAGCCATGGAGACTTCAACGTTTCGCGACCCTTCGGAGATGCCGTCAAGGTAACAACGAGCAGCACCCATCCGGCGATGTGCGAGCTCTTCGACCAGCTTTTCAGTCCATATGGACATGTATCCCATTATCCAAGGTACAAGAAGGACACCAATACCTACGAATGGAACGTAGGCGTAACCCTGGACGCGAGCTTCGAATTCCTGCTGCAGAAATTCGAGCAATCGTTGCCCTGGGTTCGCTCTTCCGGGGAAATCACTATGGCGTACCTATCGGGGCTGTTGGATGCTGAAGGGTCGATAGTAATCACGAAGGACCAATCCCGGAAGGTAGCTCTTTTCGTGGACTGCAGCAACTCGAACAAGGCACTACTTGACTGGATTAGGTACGAGCTCATCGCTCGAGGTTACTTCTGCAGCGTCCGCATCAACAAACGAAAGGGCGTTCGGACGAAGAAATGGGGAATTGTGCATCGCAAGGACTATTGGCAGTTGTCATCGTACGGGATGGACAACATACAGAAGCTCATCTCCGAACTAAAGCCAAGGCACTCAGAGAAGATTGCCCGACGGGAAATCGCCCTGGCTGTCCACAAAGGGCAGGAATATTCCTTGGTTGCGGCCGAAATCGCAAGTCTGCGTTCACGAATAAAGGAGGGAGTAAGAAAGTTCGTTCTGCAAGCGGAACAATTCCATAAGCAGAGCAAGTCGGCGACCTAGCCTCCAATGCCGTTCATCGATGGAGTAAACAGTACTTCACCCGGCCTGGATTTCCATTGGTCCTTAAGTACGAAAACGCGGTATTTCCGTCGAGAGAATGGTCGCGGCAAAGGACGATGAAATCTACTCTGTCTACGCCGAGGTAGACCTCAACCGACCGCGAAAGAAGCTAAGCTTGGGTCAATGCTAAGTGGTTGACTCGAATGGCGAGATCAAATGTGCCATGGTGGGCGGCCCGCTGGGCTTCTACACGGGTCGGATAACAATCGGCAAGATGAAAGAGGCAGTAAAGTGGTTTGTGGAAACAGAACTTGAGATGGACCTAGGCAAGGTCAACATCCCGATTAAGAACGTAGCGATCAAGAACAACGGGGAGATTGAGCAAGTCCTAGAAAGAAGCAGGTTCGAACTGTATCAAGCCTACAAGAGGAGCAAGCCCAACCCCTAAGGCGAGCGAAGAACGCGACTCTCCGCAGGCCGTGGAATTCTGCGATTAGGTCTTGTCTAGGGCTGCGTGATTTTAATACACTGTGTAGGGCAACTGGTTTCGCACGCCATGCAGTAGATGCAGTCCTTTTCCCTTACGGGGTCAGACTTGTCAGACCTCCACGCCTGCCAGTCTGGCGAGTTCGGGGCGAGGATCATGTCCTTGCCGGAGCCCGATTGGCCGGTGTTCAGCGCCCATTCGTAGACGAAGACCGGGCAGACGTCCATGCACACGCCGTCCGCGCTGCAGGCGTCCCAGTCGACGGCCGTGTTCGTCCCGTGTATCCCGTGGGCGGTCGGCAAGGGCTTGCCGTCCCCGTCCACTCTCTGGACTCCCGCAGCCCTAACGTTGTGACCGTTGTGCTCCCCCGTAATTGGAAACTCGTTTGGTTTGGAGAGGAAGGCCTGGTCGATCGGCTTCGTCTTGTAACCTATTTCACGCGTCATTTGTGCGAAGCAGGCTGGCCGCTACCTAGATTATAAATCTGTTCTCAGGCGCCCGATTTCAGGGACTCGTATCCGCCATCCGGCCTGATCTTGTAGACCGTGATGGGTCTTATCACGAATATCCCGACTTCCACGATCCCCGGGATGACCTTGAGGTCGCGTTCGAGCTGCTCCGGCCGCTCAATGGGCGCGAAGAGCGCGTCGAGGAGCATGTTCCCATTCTCAGAGTAGCACGGGTATCCTCTCTGGTCGACCCTGATCCTCACGTCCTTGCTCCCTGCCGCCTTGAGCCTCGAGGTCGCGGTCTCCCGCGCGAAGGGCGTCACCTCGATGGGGACCCGCACGTCGTTCGTGCACAGCCTCTCTGCGAACTTCTTCTCGTCCGCGACTATCGCCGCGTTCTTCGTGCTGCTCAGGAGGACCTTCTCCTTCAGCAACGCCCCTCCTCCTCCCTTTATCAGGTTGAGCTTCCCGTCGACCTGGTCTGCCCCGTCCACGACCTTCACGACGTTAGGGCTCGTCAGCGGCGCCACCCTGAGGGAGAGCTCCTGCGCGACGAGCTGGATCTGCAGAGAGGTCGGGACCCAGACCGCCTCGACGCCTCTCTCTCGCATGTCCTTGACCATCACGGGTAGCAGGCGCGCCACCGTCGACCCGCTTCCCAGGCCCACTATCTCGCCGTCCTTGATGCCTGCTGCCAGCTCTTTGCCGAGCCTGTCCGAAGGGGAGAGCTTCTCGCTCAAGTCCCTTCGTTCTCTTTCCGAGAGTCTATCTGTTCCAGCCTCTCAAGAGCTTCCATGACCTCGTCGCGGATGGCCTTGACTCTCCTCTCGCCTTCCGTGTCGTCTCTCCTGGGTGCCTTGCGCTCTACGGCCCTCTCGAGGTCTTCGCCCTGCGATGATTGAGCGGAGACCGTCGCCACAACGGCTGTCGCAGACTTGGACCGCGCGCCCGAGGTCGCAGGCGCCTCCATCCCGCTGGCCCGCTGTTGGGACTCGCTGGGGAGCCTTTCCTTGGCCTGGTCCAGCCTGCTCTCGATGTTCTGAATCTTCTCCCTGAATAGAGTCATGAGCTCGTCCCTGAGGCCCTCGAGCTCCCCGACCTCGACTATAAGCTCCTTGTCGCTCAGCTTCGACTCCATGTCCCTGATCTGGGAGCTGTATCTCTTGGCTATCATCTCCCTCTCCTCACGCGTGATCTTGCCCTCGTTCTCCGCTTCGTAGATCTTGGTGAGCGCCGCTGAGAGGAGGTCCCTCTCCAGCAGGATCGTGCGCATCTCTCTCCTCGACTTTTCGAGGTCGTCGGCGGTCACCATCTTCTTGCGAAGCTGGCCCGACTCGTCTCTCTGCATCACCTGCACCTTCCGGTTCTTGCCTCTGGGATAGAATGACGCATAGGAGATTCCGAGACCGGCCGCCCCGCCAGCCGCCACTCCGATCAGGAGCGTCGTGGGGTCGAGGGACATATGCGCTAGGATTGTGGACGTCGGGGATATTAACGTTCGCCGGACCTCATGCCTCTGGGCAGAGATATCGGGTCTCGCGACGAGCGTTACTCGCCCTTCTGCAAGCGCGCGACAAGGCGACGACCGACAAAAAGCCTAAAAGGAACTCGGGGCCGGATTTCCTGACGATGAGGTAAACGCCGTCCCAGTCAGAGGCCCAGATAAGCTCCGGGCCAGATGATGAACTCGCGACGATACTGAGTCACTCACGCTTCAATTCTCTCGGAACCTTTTCAAGCGACGCCTGGTCGGGAGTGACAAATGCTTGTGACGAAGGGCGTCAAGGTCCACGGTGACACTCATAGGGTCCTGAAGGCGATCAAGGAGAGGAACAGGAGCAAGAGCATGGACGAGGTGATCAGGTCCCTCGTCAAGGGCGCGACGGGGAAGAGCGTAGAGGAGCACGCGGCCCAGAAGAACAACACGCGGCTTCCCTCTTTCGCCGAGTGACCGCCTCAGACGCAAGACAGAAATAAACTGGTCGGAGAGGTAGGCCAGATGGCCAAGTTCAGCGGGGTAGTCGAGAAGAGACTCCTTACGGTTACAGAGAAGGAGAACGAGCTCACGCTCGTCTTTGAGGATAACCGGTTCCTCTTCGTTTCCTTGAAGGACGGGAAGCTCCACTCAGAGAGCGTCCCCGAGTGAAGTAGCCTCCGAGATTAGGTAGAAATCGCTTCCTCGCGGAAGCCCTGCCTGTCCAGCGTAAGGAGGTCTATCCCGTTCCCGCTCATCGAATCCCTTTCGATCGCGGCCTTTATCGAGGAAACGGCGAGGTCCCGGGCTTCCTTCTCAGACATGCCCGCGCTGTAGCCTGCCTCCATCACTCCGGTCGCCATCTCGGCACCGGTGCCCACCGACGCGTACTCGTCCGTCAAGAGGCTCCCGAGAGGGTCCAGCACCCAGATTCTTGGCATTGCGTCGACGCCCCCCAGGATCACCTGGGTCAGCAAAGGCGAGAACCTCCTCTCGAACATGATGACCGAGGTCAGCTTTGCGACCGCTGAGGCCTTCAACTGCCTCTTCGCTTCGAGCTCCTTGAGCTTCGCGTAGACACCAACTTCCTTCACGAGGTTCTGCATGTCGGCGACCATGCCTGCGCAGACCGCGCCGACGTTGTCGGTTACCATGAAGACCTTCTTCCCCTTCTTGCTCACTACCATGCTGCCTAGCGTAATCCTCCTCTCCGCCCCGAGCACTACTCCGTCCTTGTAGGTCACTCCCACCGCCGTCGCTCCGGGTATGTATGCATCGAATGACATGTTCTGATGACGACCGAGTGGTCGCCGTCGACGCGGTGTTATTAGCTATTTTGCTCCCTTGGGCGAGATCGTGAGCAGGGAGGCAGCGCCACGGTCCTGGAATCCGTGGTCAGCTGAAGTGAACTGCTTGGCGACGTGGAGGCTAGTCCGGAGGTGCTCCGTGACGTAGGGGATGAGGATCGCCGAGGGCGAGTCGGAGAGGCAGAGCACCGGGGCGACCATATCGGCGAGATGGACGTCCGCCCTGGCCTTCGTCAAGAACGCCGTCAAGAAGCTCTCGGAGGCCTCCCTCCCAACGGTCTCTGCGGGCTTTCTTCGCGCCCCTATCGAGTCGCCTCCGATGTAGCACCTCTCTCCCACCAGCGACAAGAGGAGCGAACTGCCAGGCGAGACCGAGTCTTCGAGATGGACGTCCCTCTGGGCTACCTCCACTCCGCGAGCTCGCAGCACGGAGACGGCGGCCCTCGCCTGCCTCTCTGCGACGCTGACCGGGAGCTCCCCGCACCTGCTGACGAGGGAAGGTCTCCCGCCCTCTCTCTCGCCCCTCTCGGAGGCGAGCTCCAGCGCCGTGACGCGCTCGCAGGGGTCGATGTGGATGCTCGCCCTCCCACCACCGTTGGGGTAGTAGCCGCGCCTCTCGACCTTGAACGTGAAGCCTATCCCCACCGCCCTCATCGCGGGGGAGACGACCCGGTCGATGTAGTCCGACGTCGGGCTCCACGGCACGTCGGTCCCTCCTACGAGGTCCATATCGTACGACTTGCCCATTAGGGATACTGCCGGTATCACAGCCTGGAGCACGAGGGGGATGCTCGCCGCGGTCCCGAGGTTGAACGAGCCACGGCTAGCCTTCACCTCTCCTGGTGAGAACGTGAGCTCGGTGGAGCCCACTTTCGCCCCCACCACCTCCGCGGAGCAGATCTCGCCGAGGATCTTTATCGTCGCGGAGTGCTGTGGGCGCAGCCCTGGGACCTTCCTCCCTCCCCTTATCTTGGTGACGTGGATGGGGACCCCTAGGACCATGGAGAAGGAGACCGCCGTCCTCAGGATTTGCCCCCCGCCCTCCCCGAAAGAGCCGTCCACTTCGACCGGGCCGGAGAGGGAGGGTGAAGGGCGATGCGTTCGCGTCGTGGCTGCGGAAGAGCGGTGAAAACCGCTTAAATACTCACCGAGGACCCGCAGGCATAGAAAGAGTTGACCGTCGGCGTACTTGTGGGGAGATTCCAGCCTTTCCACAGCGGACACCTCGAAGCCGTGCGCTATGCACTGAAGAACGTCGACTACCTATACATCGTCATAGGGAGCTCTCAGAGGGACCACGAGCGCGACAACCCCTTCACCGCTGGAGAAAGGATCGCCATGATCAAGGCAGCGCTCGACTCCAGTGACGTCAACCCCGGAAGGTGGATGGCCGTCCCCATCGCCGACACCGACTCGCACGCGCTTTGGCCAGCGATCCTCAAGGCCACCGTCCCCCCGTTCGACATCGTCTTCACGAACGACGGCCTGACCACCAGGCTCCTCAAGGAGGAAGGCGTCAAGGTCGAGGCCGTGAGATACGTCGACAGGTCGAGCTACTCGGCGACCAACGTCCGAAACAGGATCCTAGAGATGAAGGAGTGGGAGAAGCTGGTCCCGGAGCCCGTCGCCTCCATGGTGAAGAGAATCGGTGGCGTGGAGAGGGTTAGAAGCATGATTCACAAAGACCTTGAAGGGGAGGAGTGAGGGGGCAACCGATGTCCAAGGTCCATCCTGTCAAGAAGCTCCTGATGATTCCGGGGCCGACCAACGTCTCAGACAGGGTCATGAACGCGATGCTCAAGCCAATGATCAACCACAGGTCGACCGAGTTCAGCGCCCTCGTGGAGAGCATCACGGAGAAGAGCAGGCATCTGTTTCAGACGAAAGAGCACATCGTCACTATCACCGCGTCCGGGACAGGGGGAGTCGAGGCGATCGCCTTCGGCCTCGTGCGTCCCGGGGACAATGTCGTCGTACCCGTCTACGGCGAATTCGGCCAGAGGCTGGCGGAGGCGATCGAGCTCGCAGGAGGCAATGTCGTGAAGGTCTTCGCGGAGCCGGGCGATGTCCCTCGACTCGACGAGGTCAGGGAGGCGATCCGAAGGACCGACAACCTGAAGGCCGTCTATACCGTTCACAACGAGA
>Ga0307374_10012870_pt1 | contig 11666 bp, 10 predicted proteins | sample OX3MG_FD_202532 | JGI IMG/M metagenome (GOLD analysis project Ga0307374, IMG submission 202532) | Soil microbial communities from Risofladan, Vaasa, Finland - OX-3 | ecosystem: Environmental > Terrestrial > Soil > Coastal area > Acid sulfate soil | place: Finland: Risofladan, Vaasa | collected...
CGTCCCGCGCAATGGTAAGTCGCGGTTTGGCCACAAAAGTCTCGTCGCCCGTCTGGACGGCGATCCGCATTACAGCCGTGTGCCCATTCTGAATAATGTCGTAACCCTGGAACGTAAAGGTATGTCCGAACGCGTTCACGGAAGATCCACCCGTGTAGTTCACCGATTGCCCGACCGGGTTCCCCATCTGGCCGGCGTCCAGGTTCAAAATCGCGTCACCGCCATAATTCAAGCTCGTGATGACGCCGGTGAGCAGCACTCCAATTCCAATATGGGTAAGATAACCACCGGCCGGGAGCCAGGACCGCTTCGTAAATCCGGTCACGCGGTAGATCATAAACCCGTTCGCCAGAATGCAGAAGAACGCCGCGATAGCGAGGAATGGGAAGGCGTCCCCGTGCTTGATATGGAGTGCGCCGGTCCAGGCCTGCCGCGTTGTGCTGGGAACCTGCGGCACGTCGAAATTATCAACTCCCGCGGGCGCCTTCGCGCCATTGGCCGGGATCACCGCGCCCAGGGCGTTGGTGCGGCCATTCAAGAGGATGCCGCTCGGCCGCGGAGACGCCGGCGCCGCATACGCCGATGGATTTGAGCGCACGATGGCGTCAACCGGCGCTTTCAGCGACTCGCCATAGAAGAAAGAGTTCGCCAGCGTGAGCAGCAAGCCCAGAACGACGGCGCCACCCAGGCACGCGGCGAAGATTTTACCGGTGGCCTGAGCCGGCTTGCCGCGCCACTTCAAGAACGGTGTGATGCCCATCATCACCAGCAGCACAATCGCCACCGGGAAGAGTTTCTCGTTGTAGAAAGGCTGAGATACGTTACCCGGTTTGCCCCAGATCCGGCTCAGAAGCGGCCATGACGTACCTATCAGCACCCAGAGTGACGACGCGTAAATCGCCCATGCGCCAATAAGGAAGAAGAAGCCCCGAGAAGTCTCCTGCTCGAACGCCTCACAGGTAGGAACCGACCGCACTCGCCAGAGCAGCAGCCCCATCGCGCTGACGAAGAAGAACGAGACGAAGATGATCAGGATATCGAAGATCGCCTGCGCCGGGGCCGCAAAACTATGCACCGAGAAATCGGACAGGATGCCGCTGCGCGTGAGAAAGCTGCCGTACAAAACAAAGATGTAAGGCGACACCGCGAACAGCAGGTTAGCCCGTTTCATGGAGCCCCGCGCCCGCTGCAAAAGCATCCCGTGAATCAGCGCAGTGGCGGCCAGCCAGGGAATGAGCGATGAATTCTCAACGTTGTCCCAGCCCCAGAATCCGCCCCAGCCGAGCACCGTATACGCCCAGTAGCCGCCCAGGAACAGCCCGGTCCCAAGAGCGCACCAGGCAAACAGCACCCACGGCCACGCGACCCGTATCCATTCGTCGTAATCCTTGCGCACCATCGCCGCAATGCCAATAGCGAAGGGAATCGCGAGCGAGCTGAACCCTAAGAACATAATCGGCGGATGGATTACCATCCACTTGTTCTGAAGCAGGATATTCAGGCCCTGGCCATCGACCGGGATCTGGCTGAGCGGCGAAAGATTGAAGGGACTGTCCGAGGGCCATGCGAGCAGAAGCGTGAGAAAAATCTGAATTGCGGAGAGCGTCACCATGGCGGGCGCTTCGAACGATCGCCGGCACCGGGTCATGAAGATGACACCCAGGACGCAGACGTAGATCGCCCAGAGGAAGAACGTGCCCTGCTGTCCCGCCCAGAAACAGGAGATCAGATAAAACGGAACGTGTAAACCTAAAATCGATGCGGTGGGAAGCGTCGAAGAGCTATATTCAGCGACGTAGCTGACCTCATAACGATGCGTAAGAATCAGAAACATCAGGTGGAAAGCGGCCCAGATCACTCCCTGAGCCACCATCACGTACGAGAGCCGCGCCCACGGGCGGAGATGTTCCTTGCCGGCTTGCACCAGGACGTATAAGATGGCGGCGGAGACCGAGCCGAACAGCGCCACCCAGATACAGATCTGACCGAACATAAGCTGATGCATTTGAAACTCCTATGCTGCTTTCGCGGCTTTGGGCGCGCCTGCGCCCGGCGCGTACTTATCAGGGCATTTGATATTCATCTCATCGGCTTCAAATTCATTGAGACCGGGATTCCAGGTTCCCATCGCCACCACGTCCCGCGCCATGCCCATGTTGGCGTGCTCCGGCCCCGTGTATCTCACTTTGTACCATTCATGAGATTTGAAATCTTTGAGTCGAAAGAGCAGCCTTCCCACACTATCGTGTGTGATGCTGCTCTTATCCAGGCTGCCCTTCACCTGGACCCGGTCGGTGGTCGCCTTCGCCTGCGTAATGTCAACATAGGGCGTCATCGCCCCGCGCAGCCCGGTAGCGCCATAGGCGGCAAACGCCGCGATCAGCGCGAGTCCCACGATATGAAGCGGCTTAACTTTCATTTTGTACCCGGTTTACCCCCGCCACGACACCCGTGGCCCAGAGCCAGTAGAGCAGCAGTCCGGCCCAGACGATTGCCATCACGGTACCGAGCGCTATATTTCCTGACATCTCCATGGTAATCTATTTCCTGTTGTCTCTGCGTCTTATAACAGCGAGCTATTTGACGGCGCCGCGCTTGAAATAATCCACCGTCACCTTTTTACCGACGCGTGGAAAGCCCATCATCGGAACGAATTACCCCATCGGGATGATTATCGCTCACGAGCGTTTTCTCTGTTCCTCGCTCATCTGCAATCAGTGTGGGACGGAGAACTCCAACGCTCAGATCGGCGCTCTCTGAAGTCACACGATCCGCCGCGCAAAGCACCCGAAAAACCCAGACGAGAAAGACTCCCGTACCCACGAGCGTAATCAGGAGCACGCTCCAGTATGACGGCGCCAGGTTCGCTTTGGAGGGGTGAAGCGACGGATAAATTCTCGGCACGACGAAAATCAGGAACGGCATCACCAGGAAGGCCAGGAGCGCGTAGACAGCGCTGAATTGCCCGCGCCGGACGGGATCTTCAACACTTCCTCGCAGAGCAAAATAGGCGCCATAGATGAGGAGCAGGTAAAAAATAGAAGTTTCGCGCGGGTCCCAGTTCCACCAGGATCCCCATTGAGTGTGAGCGAAGAGCGAGCCGGTGACCGTCGTCAGCACACAACAGAGGAGGCCGATGCCCGCGGCTCTCGCTGAAGCATGGTCATCGATGAGGCGGCGTGAGCGCAGATAAATGACCGCGTAAACCGCGGCGGCGATGAACCAGAGCGTACAGAGCCAGGCCATCGGTAGATGAAATACGAGAATCCGGGCCGCGGGTGGGTCCTGGAAGCCGACAGCCGGCTGCAGATATACGAACGCCAGCGGGCCTACAAAGATCGCGAGCGCGAGCAGCAAGACTACCGCGCCCCTGAGCGAGCGTGAATACTGGTTCATAAATAGCGACTCCGGGCGGAGACCAGGCCAATTCTATAAATCATGCCCACCAGACATAAGGGAAAAGCATCAGCGCCGAAACAATACACATCATACCATAAGACGTAATAAATCGCAGATCGTCGCCCGCTGCGCCGGGCGCCCCAAACGCCACGGCGGTGGCATGGATCGCCGGAACAAGAATTGGCAGGAGCACCGGAAACGCGAGCACGGCGAACAACGCGCTGCGAGATCCGGCCCGCGCGGCCATGGCGCCCAATATTGTAGACGCCGCTGCCAGCGAGAACGCTCCCACCAATGATGTTACCGCGAGCAAAACCCCGGATTTCAGCGTTCGGTTTACCAGCAGCAGGAAGCCGGGCGCCAAAAGGAGATTGAGTACCAGGATGAGCGCAAGATTGAAGGCGAGCTTGCCCAGGTAGACGGCCGCCGGCGGCGCCGTCAATCGAAGCGCCGTGCCCGTTCGAGAGTCTTCCTCACGCACGAAAGAGCGTGAGAGCGCGCTCATCGCTGTGAAAAACTCAACGGTCCAGTAGAGGCCGGCCGCAACGGTTGGGCTATCAATGCGCTCGCCCTTCAGGCCAATACTGACGGCGGTGAGCGAGATAAGCCCGAACATGAGCACCGCGTTGAGGGCGTGCCACTGCCGTGTTTCAGAAACGCAATCTCGAATGAAGACCGCCGCGGCGGCCTTTAGAATGTTTCGAATGCTCCGGGCCCCCTAGCCCAGCCGCAGCATCTGCTGGCCGAAGCGAATTTCATCGGGATCATTGGTCGCCAGTACCAGAATCCCGCGTTTGAGATGCGCTTCAACGATCGCAGCCAGGAATTCGCGCCCGGCGTCGTCCAGGTTGCTCCCCGGCTCGTCCAGCAGCAAGAGCAGCGGCGCGTGCTGGATGGCAAAGAGGAGCCGGAGTCGCTGCTTCATCCCGGAAGAAAAGGCGCCGACTCGCTCGTCGGCCCGGCCTTCGAGACCGGCTGCCGCGATCGCCTCACGAATCGTTGTGCGGGTCAACGGGATACCGCGAAGACGAGCGTAGAATCCCAGGTTTTCAGCCGCGGTGAGCTCGTTATAAAGCTCGATTTCGGGCGACGCCATTCCTATCCGGCGGCAAAGATCCTCCGGCCGCCCTGCGCTCTCGCCAAAGAGCAGCGCCGGTTCCGTACCAACCGTGAGCGCCACACTGCCGTGGGAAGGGCGCACTAACCCGGCGAGAATCCGGAGCAGGGTAGACTTACCCGCGCCGTTTCGCCCTGCCACTACCAGCGCATCACCCGGAACAAGCGAAAACTCAACGCCGGCGAAGACGCTGCGATTCCCGTAAGACGCAGACAGCCCGGTCACCTCGAGCCGGGCCGGCGCGACAGGCCCCCGGGCCGGCGATGTATTCTCGATTGTTGTATTCTCGGCTGCTGGCAGGCTGTTCATCCGACTTCAATTATACACGAGACCCGGCGAAGGCGTGCGCCCCGGCGCCTTTCACTCAATGAGAGCGATGGCTCGAATCGGAGAGCCGTCTACCCCCTCCAGCGTGAGCGGAAAGCCGATAAAGACAAACCTTGGAGGCAGGCCATCCAGATTCGCCAGGCCTTCAACAATAACGATCTCAACGCCGGGCCGCAGCAGGACCTGATGGCATTCAGCGCCGTCCGGGCTGGGAGTGTCCATGCCGAGCAGTCCGATCCGCCGCGCGGCGATCCACTCCGCGGCTTCAGCAGTTAAGATCGGGTAATCTTGATAATAGTCAGGGCCGCCGAATCGTCGGCTCCAACCGGTGCGGTAAATCACGCGGGCGCCGGCCGAGAACAGGCTCTGATGCGGCTGAAGATGAGCGGGGGTGATTGAGGCGCCGGAATGCAGCTCCCCACCCGGCGCCAGATCAATGAGCGCGGCCGGTCCGAAGAAGCGATCCAGGGCGATCTGCTCCACCGATCGGCCGCCCGCGAAGAAGTGGGAAGGCGCGTCCAGGTGAGTGGCGTGATGCGATCCGAAATGAATCTGGGTGACACTGAAGCCATCCTCCGCGACCGTGGAATGAGGTTGGATTCTGGCCGGCGGATCGCCGGGGTAGGCGGCCTGGCCGTGCCGGATCGGATGCGAAAGGTCAACGAGCCGGCGCATGGGAGCCTTCGGTTGGCGGTGCGAGATGAAACCGGTAAACATGTACCTCGAACGGCCCGAACCAGTCGGTAAACCGGCCGGCGGCGGCCGTAACCGTCCGCGGCGACTCGAACATGACGTCGCCCTTTCCGGCATCGGATGGCAGTCCGCTAAACTCAACGTGGACCGTTGGCCCTTCGCGTTTGCAGGCGAGAATAAAGAGGTCGTTTCCGACCCTCCGGGCGCGCCATTCGATGGCATTCGCGCCGGCCATGCCGTTCACACCAGCAGCGCGCAGCGGCAGTCCGGCGTCGGGCGCGAGGAGCGCGGGGTAGAGTGGACTGTGGGAACCGATCTCGTTGATGACCGGGCCCAGCACCCGATTCCAGAAGCTCCAATTCCAGCCGAGCCGGGCGTCCTCCGGCGTCCAGGCGCGGGGGTTGCTCCCGCCGAAGAAGAAGAGCCCGCGAGCGCCATTGATGATCGCCTGGTATACCATGAACCGCTCCTGCGGAAACGTTGGAAAGCGGAGAGTATGGCCGGGCTTGGTAACACCGCTCCAGGCGATCTGCAGGATCATCCAGACCGGCATCTTTCCATCAGCCGCCTGCATCATGAGCCTGGTATAATCGCCCACCATGCTGATCTCTTTGTTCGGGCGCAGGGAATGGATTCCGGGCGGATAACTAACCGGATAGATATCGGCGCCGGTGATATCAGCGGCGGCGTCGTAGGGGCGCAGGGTCTCCACCGTGCCGCGCGGCGCCTCGGTAAGCGCCACCGGATGATTGCCATCCAGAGTGTGAATCAAATGGTACGCTCGGAGAAGCGGGGGAATCGGCTTCTTGCCCCACTGCGGCTCGTCCACGCCCTTCCAAACGCCGAGCCCGGGATTGTCCTTAAACTTGAGAATGACGCGCCGCAGCCTGTCGGCTCGCTCACCCGTCGTTGAATCGAGGCTGCCTAACTCGCGTAGAAAGACCCAGCAGTGAAGGCCGTACCTTGCCGCCGCATCCTCCCACTGCTGCTCCTTCGCGATAGTGGCGTCAGTCCAGGGACCGCCTACGGCGCCGGTGCGAAGAAAGGTTGCCCCTGCGTCGCTGAGCTCCTGAATGGCGTTCTTCCCATCCGGCGCCCGGCCATCCGGCGGCGGCGGCATGGTAAAACCAATCGGAAACACCGCCGCGCCATTAATTAGGAGCGCGCCATCCGGGTCAATCGTAACTCGAGAGCCGCGGGCCACTGCGGGCGCGCAGCAGAGGAAGAAAGCGAGCGCGGCGGTCAGAACGGAGGACGAAGGATGGAGGACGAAGGACAGAGGACGAAGGATGGAGGACAGAGGACGGAGGACGGAGGGCAGAGGACGGAGGACGAAGGACAGAGGACGAAGGATGGAGGACAGAGGACGGAGGACGGAGGGCAGAGGACGGTGAGTGTGTGAGTGAGTGAGAAGGTGAGACGGGGGAACGGAGGACACAGGCGCGGTGCACGAGATGTCTGGCGCTTTTAATTCATCCTTCATCCTTCATCCTTCATCCTTTTCTCCTCGTCCCCCTCTACAATCCGCTCGAATTTCCCAAAATAGAGTTGGAGGTTTCCGTTATAACGGCGACTCGATAGTAAGGAGAGAACGGATGAGGCAGGATCTGAATCTGGCAATGTTTCGCACGCACGATATTCGGGCGTCCTCGGGAGATCTGACGCCAGAGCTTGCCCTGCGACTGGCGCGTGCTGAGGCGCGATATTTCCGCGAAACGCTGAGCGTCGACGCGGTGATCCTGGCGCATGACGCCCGTTTGAGCGGTCCCCGTTACCTTGGAATTGCGGCGGACGTCTATCAACAGGCGGGGATGGACGTGCTCTGGATACCCGGCGCGTGCTCAATGTCGCATCTCTACTTCACGGCGATGCAGCACCCGGAATGCGCCGCCGTTATGTTCGGCGCCTCGCACAGCCCTGGCGGCGATACCGGCCGCATCATTCTCGGGCCCGGGGTTCGACCGATTGCTGAAAGAATTGGCCCCGGCGGAGGGCTGGATCGGCTCAAAGGGTTCTATCTGGAGGATGCCGGCGTCACCGCGACACGGCGAGGCCGGCTGATCGGCGTCGATAACCTTGCCGCTTACGTGGAATACAGCATGGAGCTGGCCGGCGTGGGGCCGGGCTCGCTGAAAGGCATTCCCGTTCTTCATGATTATCTTCATGGGTCTGGCGGGCAGGAGATGATCTTCGCATTCGAGAAGGCGGGCGCCAATCTCACCCCGCTGCATTATACTCCCGACGGGCGATTTCCGCTCGGAGACCCGAACCCGGTGATGCCCGACGTGACCCGTGAGGGCCGAATCGCAATCGAGACGGGTGATTATCTGACGGCGGCCATCTTTGATGGAGACGCGGACCGGATTGATATTTATTCTGGCAAGGGCGGCTACCTCGCTTCCAGCTTTGTTTATGCCGCGATCCTTCCGTATATCCTGGACCGCAATCCCGGGCACCCCGCCGGCGTCTTCGCTGATCTTAAATCGAATCCGCTGGCTGTCACCGAAATGGCGCGCGCCGGAACGACGGTGGAGGTGATCCGGAACGGCCATTCCCAGATAAAGAACGAGATGTACGAGCATCCGCACGTTCTAGGAGCGGTTGAGGAATCCGCGCACTTCTATGAATCGTTCATGTTAGAGGGCCGCGGTCCGTACTGCACAGAAAACACGCTCTACGTGGCCCTGCTCGTGGCGCGCGCCTGGAGTGAGAATCCGGCTCGCTTCAAAGATCTAATCCGGGTGCAGTCGTCCACGAGCCGTGAGCGGGAGTGGGGACAGACCTTCCAGAGCGAGGATGCTCGCTCCGACGCTCTGTTTCACGTCGAGGAGTATCTCACAACCGAGGGTCTGCGGCCGATGACCGCGACCCGGTCCGGGCTCAAGCTCGGGGCAACGCTGCTGCGGCGCGGCCTGCCGTTCGTGATCACGCAAAAGACGGTGCTCCAGCCGAACTGGCTGCAGGTCTGTCAGCGTGTCATCCCCAGCGAGCCGCGGATGGCGCGGTGGGAGGTCGTGGGAGCGACTCAGGAAATCACCGCGCGCGCTCGAGCCGAAATCCTCAAAATCACCCACCAGATGGGCGCGCTCGATCCGCGTTAGAACGCCGGCCGGCTATTCTCGGCGCTGCCCGGCGTTCACCACCTCTTCCGGGGCGGGTGAACCCCATCCCAGCAGCTCATCCGGGAGCAGCGCCCTATCTTCAGGACGGTGGTCCGGGGCAAGAAAACAGCGGTCCCAGTTGCAGGCTTGAAGCTGGTGAAAAAGCCGCTCCGGGCAGTGTCGCAGGATGATATGCCCACCCTTCCGACGCATCTGCCGCGCGGCCGAAACCAGGCGGCTCCAGCAGCTTTGATCAATGTCCACGACTTTCAGGAGGTCAACTACCAGCGCCCTGCAGCCCTGTTGGAGGAGCTGCTTGAGCGTACGATGGAGAGCGCCGGAGTCGCTAAGACTGACCACGCCGGAGAGAGTAATCTCGGCCACATGAATCTCTCGGGTAACCAGCGGTGGAGCAAGTGCCAGTGACATTTCACGCCTCCTGTAAAGCCTTGCGGCATAACGGGCCGTCTCCCAGGGAGACGCGGACGCGTGATTCAGTTACTGCTGGCGTGGTGGAAATCTTGATTTCCCACGCCGGTCAGAACTTGCCGTGCCGCGCCTACGAGGTTAGCTGACGGGCTCGGGTCGGCAATATGACCCTATCCGGCGGTGGAGACCTTCTTTCCACCGGTGGAATCTCTGACTCCACCAAAAAGGCCCGGAATTCGCCCCAACAGAGTGGTTCCCCCGCTTCCCTTCTGGGAATTCGGCGATAATCTCAAATAATTCGTCTACTTCGTGGTCTTAGCTATCAAGCTGCGCCAGAGCGGCGTCATCAAACAAACACCATAAAGCGATCGAGGATAGTATGGAGAGTTCTACACCAGATTTCTACCCATTTTGAACGGATTAAAACTCCGTCGGGCAGTTTTTCGTCTCTCATTCACCCTTCGTCGATAAGACTCGTCGGCGCCGGGCGGCGTTCCGGGAATTTTGGTCGTTTCTGCTTCGATTCCCACAGATTCCTGGCTCTTAGTTCGCCCGCTGCGTGCCGCCACCGCTCTCGGGGCGCGGCTCCGCAGAAAGCTCCGCGATTCCACTCTACTTTCCGGGTGTGGGCGCAGGGGGCGCAGGTCTACTTTCCGGGTGTGGGCGCAGGAGGCGCAGGCGTGGGCGGAGCCGGCGTGGGCGGAGCCGGCGATGGCTTGGCCGGGGCGGGGTTTGCGGGCGCTGGAGCCGCGGGTTTGGCGGGAGGAGCCGGTTTTGGCGCGGGCGCGGCGGGCTTCGCGGATGGAGGTGGGGCCGGCGGTGCAGCGCTGGGCGCCGTCGCGCCGGAAACGGGGGCGCCTTTACCGGCGTCGAGCACGGTCAGCGGGAGGACCAGCCGGTTCTCGCTCGCCATGATCCTCGGATCGAAGTCGTACGTCTTCGTCGGGTCAAGGTCGTCGAGTTGTCGCACAAACTCCACCAGCGGATCACTCTTGCCTTTCTGCAGTCGGATATCCACCGGTTCAGCGTGTAAAGCCACAAAGGTCACGGAGGTTTCACCGGCATGACTCTTCGGATCGAGTTGCAGTTTTCCGGTATAAACGTCGTTCGGCTGCCGTTCCAATTCGGACACGATTCGATCCCGGTTTTCGCGTGCGAAGACCCGAACGTCCGGCGACAGTCCGGGGGGCGCATGCAGCTTTACACTCACGTCCAGGCTGGTACCGTTAGCGGCCATTCCCGGATCCAGATGACCATCCGAAAGAGTTACGGCGTCGTTTTCAACACTCGCCTTCGCCTTGCCCTGATCGGGCGCTAACTTGACGGTCTCAAGCCAGGCCCATGGTCCGGTTTCCTGATTTGCCACGAACTCGGGCGGATCCAGCCAGTAGGCGCTTGCCACGTCCTTGATCTCCTGGTAGCCGGGAGCGGAGGCGGCGATGATCACCTGTCCCGGTTGAACGGGGTCTGGTTTCTTTTTGCCCTTATCACCGCCGCTCAGTTTGCTGGCGGCGCGCGACTTCGCTTCCTGGGCCGCGTTTCCTTTCATCGAGCGCAGCATTGATCCCGTGAGCTGGGCCGCCAGGGGCGCCGGGTTTCCAACCGCGGCCGAAATCGCGGCGGCTTTCGCCGTGTCGGCCGCGCCTCGTACGGTCGATTTAACCACATCGGTCGCTAATCCGGCGGCCGCGCCCACCACTTTTACCGGCGCCATCGCCACGGCGTCCATGCCGTGGGCAATAGACGCTAATAGCCCGCGGCCCTTTGATGGTTTCAACCGCAGCGTCTTGAGCGCATTCCCCGGAATGGCGTACTGCCCCTGCGCGTCGGTTTTGCTCCAGGCGACGACCCGGCCTTTGTCGTCTTCAACGGCCACGGTCGCGCCCGCCAGCGGTTTGCCGGTCGCCGCATCTAAGATCGTGCCGTAGAAGGCGCCGTCCTTAAAAACAGAAGCCGGCGCCGCTGGTTTGTCGCCAGACTTTTTCGCCGGCTTGGCGTTAGAGGCATGGGCCGGCACGGCAAGAAGCGCCGCTGTCAGACTCAGGATCATCGCCGTCAAAATACGGCGGCCACACTTGACTTCAGATACTGCATCCATTCAGTTTTTTCTCCAGGTTTGTATCACGCCAATTCGACGAGATACCCATTCTCGAAGATACAAACCGCGCATTTGCCGGTACCTCTTATGTTTATCTTACCCGTTTTGACCGGAGAGTGACATTGACCGCCCGGCGCCGCGCGTCTGCCATTCGTTCAAGGTAGCGCGCTCACTCCGGCCAGTCGGGTTCTGAGACTCCGCGGCAGAGTTCTACGCCGAATCGCCCTTTTCTTTATTGCGAAGCAGATAATTATTCGCCGGTCGTTTCGGCGTTAGGGTACGAGACCAATTCTTCATACAATATTGCCAACCACATCCTGAAATCCACCTATCCCGCCACCGGGCAGAAGGGGCGCGGCCGGGCGTACACCCTTTACGCCTATCTCTATCCGGACGGGCCGGCGCGCAGCGTCTCGAACTACAACGAAAGCAATAAGCTGGTCCGCCAGGTCTCTTACGCGTACGGACCCGAGGGCGAATTGAAATCAACCTCCGGGTCTGC
>Ga0307374_10012871_pt1 | contig 11666 bp, 8 predicted proteins | sample OX3MG_FD_202532 | JGI IMG/M metagenome (GOLD analysis project Ga0307374, IMG submission 202532) | Soil microbial communities from Risofladan, Vaasa, Finland - OX-3 | ecosystem: Environmental > Terrestrial > Soil > Coastal area > Acid sulfate soil | place: Finland: Risofladan, Vaasa | collected...
GGAAGAAGCTCGGACGGTTTGTCCGCAAGGGAGAGAAGGCCATTTGGATTCTCGCCCCCATGGTCTACAAGCAAACTGACGAGAAGACTGATGAAGAGCAGAAGGTGATCCGAGGCTTCAAATGGGTACCAGTGTTCGACATCGCCTCCACGGACGGCGAGGATCTTCCGACTGTCTGCCACCCTCTCTCAGGCGACGATCCTGCTGGAATCTTCGCCCGCCTCATCGAGTTTGCAACTTCGATCGGCTTTACGGTTGAGGATGCAGAGCTTCCCGGCAGCGTCAACGGCGACTGCACTCACGAGCTGCACCGCATACGGGTAGAGATCACCAACTCACCCGCACAGCGTGTGAAGACGCTGGCGCACGAAATCGGCCACGCACTGCTCCACGAGCAGTTTGACAACCGAGCACTCGCTGAACTTGAGGCTGAGTCCACTGCGTACGTGATTTGCCAATCACTCCAACTCGATACAAGCGACTACTCCTTCGGGTACGTCGCGGGCTGGGCCGGAGGTGGCGAACAGGCCATCGCCGGGATCAAAGGATCGTGCGAGCGAATCCAGAAGGCTGCAGCATCCGTGCTGCAGTCCTTCGAGGTCGAAGAGGAGAAAGCGGCTTAAGCCGTTTTCTCCAAAGGTCTCAGGTACACTACGAACAGATGTTCGCAAACGCTAGGAGTTGGACAGATGAATGCAAATGGAGAAGGAGCGGCGGGGGCCGAGAAAGCCGCCCAGATCGGATACCTCTCGGATGCATCCATCGATGACCCGGACGCCGACCTCTTCCGACGTAAGCCATTTGCTAACCGCATCGCAGACACGATTGCATCTCGCTCTGATCCCAAGAGTCTTGTTGTCGGCCTCTATGGGCGATGGGGTGAAGGAAAAACAACTGTCCTGAACTTCATAGAACGGCAGATTGAGAACCACGACAACGTTGTACCTGTCAGATTCAATCCTTGGCTCTATCAGGGAGAGACTCAGCTCCTCCTTTCCTTTTTCGAAACGCTCGCTTCTGCTATTGACCGAAGCCTGACGACGAGAAAAGAAGACATAGGGAAGTGGCTGCGGACCTTGGGTACGGCGCTAGGAACGGTCTCGGTCGGAATCGGTGTTCTCAATGCCACACCGGGTCCAGCGCTCCAGAATCTCGGCCAAAACCTGTCATCTATTGACATTCTCGAAAAGCGGAAACTGCTGGAGGATGCTCTCGCTGAATCGGGCAAGAGAATTCTTGTCATGATCGATGACATTGATCGGCTGGACAACAACGAGATCGCCACAATATTCAAACTCGTGAAGCTTGCGGCGGACTTCGAGCACACCGCCTACATTCTTGCATTCGACCAGGATGTAGTAGCAAGCGCACTCGCCAAGCGGTACCCCGGCTCTGAAAGCTCCGGCAATAGCTTCATCGAGAAGATTGTTCAAGTGCCGATCGAACTTCCACCTGCTGACGTCGGCGTACTCCAGTCCATGACTTTTGAGGCGATGATAAACGTTCTTACCGTCAGCGGCATAGAGATTGATGATTCGGATATGGGCAGATTTGCGAGTGTCTTCGCTCGCTCCCTTGCGCCACACATCGGCACCCCACGCATGGCGAAGCGAGTTGCGAATGCGATTGAGTTCGTTGTACCTCTGGTGGCGGGGGAGGTTAACATCGCTGACCTCCTGCTATTGGAAACCCTCCGAGTCCTATTCCCCAGGGTCTACAAGCGCATGCCCAACGCTAAAACTGCGTTACTCGGAACAGCTTTTGACTACATGGGCCACGATGCTACGGAGCTTGTCAAGGCGCAAGTTGAGATCCTCCTTGAGGGGCTTGACCCTTCTGCGACAACGCACGTCCAAGGAGTGCTGCGAGAACTCTTCCCTCGCATTGAACGTCTGTATACGAACTACCACTACGGAGTCGAGTCCATTCCCGGCTGGACAGACTCTCAACGCATCTGTGCTCCTGATTACTTTGATCGCTTCTTCTCGTACGGTATTCCGATCGGCGATGTTGCCGATACAGACCTAAGAGACTTTATTAAACAACTTCGCAGCGGGACTTCAGAGCAGATAGCCGAGGCGCTCGGTATTCTCTATGAGAATTCCAGTCCGCAGCGAGTGATCCAAAAATTGCGCCCGCTTGAAACCGGCCTAGATGCCATATCCGCGAAGACACTTGCGCTCGCTGTGTCGATGCAAAGTGACAGGCTGACAGACCCCCTCACGAGCCCCATGGCAGGAATCGTCACCTCGTTTGCGCAATCCGCGATGCACATAGCTTCGTTGCTCCGTCAATTGCAGCAGAGCGATCGTGCTCCCCTTGTCCGCATCGTCATCGACTCCTCTCCTTCGCTGCCCTTTGCCTCCGAGGTTCTTCGCTGGTCGCGGGCTCTGTCAGGAGCCGATGTCGCCGAGGAAGCCAAGGTTTTGTCGGCAAGCGAGATTGCTGATCTTGAGGTCGCATTGGGAGAACGGGTAGCCCGTGATGCCGCAGCCATGCCGTTATTTGTCAGCGTGCCGCGTTACGCTCCCGCCCTCTATTACGACTGGTTGCGCGGTGCTGGTAAATCGGCGGTCGAACAGCACCTTACGACCGCCTGTTCAGGCAATGTCGAAAACTGTCTAGTTCTTGTACGAGCATTCATGCCGAACGCGTGGAGTATGGTGAGCTGGCTTCCCGTCGGCAGTCAGGTGGAGCGCAACACCTACGACACCATCGCTGAACTGATTGATCCGCAGGTGCTCGTGGATGTCTTTGCCAACTCCTATCCCAGCACTGCTTTGGAACAGCTACCAAATGACATGACGGGACTTGACGAGCAGGAGCAGTCTGCTATTCGCTTTGTGAGCATTCATCGATTCGTCCAGGCGCACCCCTCTGCGCCCCCCAATGGTGCTGCTACTTCGGCCTCTGACGAGTAGTTCCGCGAGCATAGTCAGCGGGGGTTAGCCCTTTGCGGCGAAGGTCGTCTCGAACAACACTTCCATAACCAGATGCGGTCGTTCCACCCCAGGCATCTGCCCCCGGAATGCGGATTCCCACCGGACTGAAAAAACGTGTCTTCTGACGCTGCGCCAAGCGTTGACATTCTGCTTGCTTCGCTACCAACTCGCCGGCTCGGTGCTTTCGCCGAGCTTGATCACTCTTGTAAAGCCAACGAATGAACGCGAGAACGCCAGCGAGGGCAACGCCGCCAACGACGGTTTCGATGATGAACATCAACATGACCGAATTCTATCGGCAGGAGGAAAGAATCCGATTGATGCGAATTCCCGTTTAAGACCTATCCTTGCTTGAAAATCGATCCATAGTTGGCGGCTGCTGGTCGGGACAGTGCAAGCGCTCGAACCATGTCAGCACTTGCGGGAAACGTTGTTGCTCCCCGTCGAACGTAGTACTGCGGGTTCTCTGGCCCAACACCATATGGAGGGGCTCCGCCCGAATCCACGGTGACGACTATGACGGCTCGATCAGATTCGTCACCAAGATCGATGCTTACCACGGAGAAGTTTGGTAATGGTGCGACGAGTGAACGAATAAAATTTGTGATCGCATCTTGTGCAGCTTGACTAGTTGATGCTGCAGGAAGTCCCACTACATTGCCATCGTCCTCAACACCGAAAAGTAAGTACCCGCCGTCGCCATTGGCAAACGCAGCAAGGGTTCGTGATACCTTGCGCCTAGCGCTAGTGCTCTCTGGCACCTCTTGTTTGAACTCAATGTTTGGTCCTTCGCCGGACGCTACGAGAGTTTCCAGTTGGGATAACGGTTCGACGACAACTTCCACGCTTGGGTCTGGCGACATTGTGTTCGGCCAGTTGAGAAATTTGCGATCGATCCATTCGGGGCCACGCTTTAGAACCACCCAAGCACCTGAAGGAAGACCATTGGGGAGTGCAAACTTGACTGTTTGCGCCAGCTTCTTTGAAAGACTCTTCGTTGGTCCCGGATCGTCCGATGCCATTTCAACGGTCATGCCTTTTAGTGCGCTACCTTCAACGTGAACCTCAATCTCGGCAGCTCCAAGACGAATCCTCGTAATCCTTCCTGTGTTGTTCTGCAGTCGAAATATCGGGGCAATACTATCGACCGATCCTCCGGGAGGGAGAGGTACGCCGAAGAAGGCTGCAGCGGCAACAGCGAACCGAACAAATGACGGGCTTCCTTCTGATATGAAACTCCCAAATCCTGGTCCGGCCTTGAGCGGTTGATACGCCAAGTCGTACGCTGTGCACGGCCATTCAAGTGGCTCAGAGAGGCCCCACTTCTGTTTACTTCCGAGCCGATGCCAGCTCAAGGTCTGTTGCTCCGTGACGATGGGTAGCTTCACTTCGTCATCGCCAATGGTTGCGATACCGGACTGAAACCACTTGGCAACTTCTGGTCCTGAGCCCTTCATCGAGATAAAGATTGCTTCGTCATATTCCCAACGTTGCTCCACCCAGTTCGGCGGAGCAATGGTACTCGTGACCTCCATAAGAGATTCGACCCACTCGTCACCGTCTTTGGCTGCCACGAGTCGAATCCACAAATCTTCTTGAGATTTGACCAGCTTGAGCACGTCACTTTGCGGGCTTTGACCTTGTTCCATCACGGCGCCACTCCAGCCGCAAGAAGTTCGGCCTGCTGCATGACAAGCTGAACCGCCGCTTCTTGTTTGTCAGGAGGGTACTTGTACTTTGTGAGGAGCCTGCGGATGTGCCGACGAAGTGATGCCCGTACCTGTTCCTTCTTGTCCCAGTCCACCGTGGCATTAGCTCGAACAACATCGACAAGCTCCTGGGCGATGCGCTTTAGTACTTCGTCACCAAGCTCCATAACAGCAGAATCGTTCTGACAGACTGCATCGTAAAAGGCGAGTTCGTCGTCTCGGAGACCGAGCGTCGAACCTCGACCGTGTTCTGTCTTCATCTCCTTCGCTAGTTCCACCAGCTCAGCGATGACTTCTGCGGCGGTTAGGGAGCGATTGTTGTAGGACTTCATTGCTCGTTCCAACATTTCGGAAAACTTTCGTTCGGCCACAACGTTGCGCCTTGACATCGAACGAACCTCTGACGCCAGCAGTCGCCGCAGTAGTTCAATCTGCACATTAGGGTGCGGGTTCGTCGTTAGACGCATGGCGAACTCGTCATCGATGATGCTCAGGTCGGGTCTCCCGATTCCGGAGGCTGCGTAAATGTCGATAACGCCAGCCGCCGTCACGGCGTCCGAGACGACTTGTCGAATTGCCGTTTCAAGTTCCACGTCGTCGTGAGTACCGGGGCGATCCTCTGCCCGAGCCCTCCTCAATTCGACGGCGACGGCCTGGAAGAACGCAAGATCATTCCGATACTCCATCGCTTCAGGAGATGAGACGACGAGTGCGAAGCTCTGTGACGCCACTCGAACATGCTGGAGGAAGCGATCCGGCAGGTCCATTTCCTCGCCGCCGAGCAAGTGCTCTAGTGCGGCCATGATCGCTTCGATCCTGGCTCGATCGCTGCCCGAGTCCAGTGCTTCTCGCCATGGACAGCCGTACAGCAGCTCACAGCAGACCTCATGATTTTCTTGAAGTAATGCGAGTGCTTCATCAATGGGAGCGCCTACCTCTTGTCGCGCTCGGTCGCGATCGGTGTAGTCGGCGAGAGCTGCCCGCAGGCTTTCGGCGATGCCGATGTAATCCACGACCAGACCACCCGGCTTGTCGAGGAAGGTTCTATTCACGCGAGCGATTGCTTGCATAAGACCTGCACCTCGCATCGGCTTATCGACGTACATCGTATGGAGTGATGGCGAATCAAAGCCTGTTAGCCACATATCACGCACTATGACAAGTTCCAACGAGTCGTCGGGGTCCTTGGCTCGTTCCTTCATCGTCCGGAGGCGATCCTTGCTCCGGACGTGACGGTTCATCTCGGGACCGTCGGACGCTGATCCCGTGATGACGACTTTGATCTTGCCGCCTGCATCATCGTCGGAATGCCACTCGGGACGAAGTTTGATGATCTCGTCGTAGAGGCTGACGCAGATTCGACGACTCATACAGACAATCAGCCCTTTGCCGATCTCGGCGGACCGCCGTTTCTCCCAGTGGTCCACGATGTCCTGAGCAACTTCGGCAATGCGTTTATCGGCTCCAACTATTGCTTCGACCCGAGCCCATCGGTTCTTGAGGCGATCTCGGGTATCCACTTCAGTAAATTCCGTGACCTCGTCGAACTCCTCATCGAGTCTCGCGCGAACTTCATCCGGAAGTTCGACTCGGGCAAGGCGGGCTTCGTAAAAGACTCTGACCGTTGCCTGATCCTCGACGGCTTGCGTGAGGTCATAGACGTCTACGTATTCACCAAATATGGCTCGGGTGTCCTTGTCAGCCGTCTCGATTGGAGTGCCTGTGAAGCCCATGAACGCTGCATGGGGGAGCGCGTCTCGAAGATTGCGAGCAAGCCCATCGATGAGGTCGTACTGCGTTCGATGTGCTTCGTCGGCAACCACAACAATGTTCCGACGATCGGAGAGGACGGGAAAGTTTCGATTGGCGTCCCGATCCTCCTTGGTAAGTCCGAATTTTTGCATCGTGGAAAACACGATGCCGCCCGATGCCTTCGTCCGCAGCAGTTCTCTCAAATGCTCGCGGGACTCCGCTTGCACGGGAGTTTCCGGCAGAGTCCGTGCCGGAGCGAAGACCTCATCGAAAAGCTGATCGTCGAGATCGTTCCGGTCTGTCAGCATGACGACAGTCGGGTTCGCCATCCCAGGATGGCGCATGATCTTGCCGACGTAGAAGAGCATTTCCAAGCTCTTGCCGCTTCCTTGTGTGTGCCAGACGACGCCAGCTCGACCGTCTCCCCGCTCCATCGCCAAGAGGGTCGTGTCCACGGCCTTGTTGACGGCGTGGAATTGGTGGTACTTGGCAAGACGCTTGATGACTCCGTTGCGCTCGTCAGAAAAGCTGATGAAATTTCGAATGAGGTCCAAGAAGCGAGTTGGTTCGAAAACCCCACGCACAAGAACCTCCATTTCGGGAGAACCAAGCGCAGCCAACCTCTTGCCGTCGATCGTCTTCCAAGGGGCATAGTGCTCGAACCGCCCAGAGAGCGGTCCCATCCGAGCCTGTGTACCAGTGGAGATGAGACACACGGCGTTGTAAGCGAGGAGTGCCGGAACTTCGGCTGCATAAGTGCGGAGCTGATCGTAGGCACCTCGAAGTGTCGCTCTCTCTTCGCCAGGAACCTTCAGTTCCAGAACCCCCAAGGGAAGACCATTGACGAACAGCACGATGTCTGGACGTCGAGTGCTCTGGTCTCCCTCGACCGTGTACTGGTTGACTGCCAGGAACTCGTTGTTCTGCGGGTGCTCGAAGTCCACCAGCCAGGCGATGTCGTGTCGGGATTCCCCGCTCTCATCCCGGCGTTCTATAGGCACACCTGTTGTCAAAAGCCTGTAGATGCGCCAGTTCTCTGCAAGCACATCTGCACTCTCGGGACGGCGAACCGTGGCGATCACTTCATCGATCACGGACGGTGAGAGCAAAGGGTTCAGTCTGCTGATGGCAGCCAGGAGACGCTTTTCTAGAACAACGTCGCGATAGCTGGCACGTTCTGCGAGCGGTTCGTCGGGAGCGATGTCTGGACCGTAGAGAACGTCCCATTGAAGGTCGGCAAAGTAATCGAGACAGACTTCTTCCACACCGGATTCGGCAATGAACGCTCTCATCCCATAACCTCGACGAAGGCATCGGCATCACGAACTCGCAACTCACCCTGGAGCAGTTTCGGAAGCAGGGCGTCCCGGAGAGTCGCCAGAGTGACGGTCTCGACCCGCAGGTGATGAGCAGATTTTACCAACGTGGCAATTGCAAGACGTTGGCCAGGCGAGAGCGAACGAGGATCACCAACTTCCGTCGAGAGTACGTCGGCAGCCTGGACACGCTGATGGCTTCCGGTCGTTCCCGTGACGCTCTCGGCAAGTTCAGAACTAAAACTCGCGCTGTTGCAGCAGGCCCAAAGCTCTTCGGCAGACGCGTCGTTCTGTGGAGCTAACACCACGAACTCTGTGGATGCGACTCCAAATATTCCGGATTTCGGAACCGCATACCAAACACGTGGTATGTGAGGATTTAGTCGAGACACGAGTACCGATATGTCGTCAATAATCTGCTTGCCACTTCTGATCTCTGCTCCAGCCTGATGAACGGGAAGGCGCTGCTCATCGAACGCGGGCAGACTGAAGTGATCGACCATCGTCAGTCCAAGCGAAGAAGGATCGATGATGTTTCGCAGGATGTTCGCCACGTCACGAAGAGGAATACGGCTAGGCGCTTGATCGAGCACGCATGTCGCTAACTCTTCTTCAAGTGCGCACGTCCGCTGATTCGCCAAGATCTTGTCGTCCAGGGAACCAAGAACCTCAGCGATGGCGCGCTGTTCCTGGATTGGTGGCACTGCAGCTACAAATGTGCTGAAGTCCGAGCGACTCAGCGACGGGATTGCCGAGCCACTATCCCGACCATTGATGTCCTGAGTGAGCAATTGATAGTAAGCCCATCTCATGTCTATGTCGGCAAGCGGGCGAAGCCAGAATGCCGTGTCAATCACCCAGAAAGGTCCGGATGAATAGTGCACTCCTCGGTATGCGCCTTTTCTCCCGACAACAACAGTCGGACCGGCCCCCTGTTCTTCGTTAGTCCAGCCAATTGGACCATTGGTCCCGAAAACTCTGACGGTGCCAGTTCCGTCCCGATAGCCACGTAGGGAGCGTCCATACTCTAAGACCGCAAGGTCCCCCCACAAATACTTGTTCCAATCATCAGTTGTCACTGTGAATCGACTCCAGTGCATGACGAACCTTGGATTCCAAACGATCATTCTCCTCAAAGGCTGCGAATAACTGCGTCTTCAGTCGATGTATCTTCTCGCCAATCGGCTCGCCGTCATCCTCAGTTTCCTCGGAGCCGACATAGCGCCCAGGAGTCAGTACAAAATTGTGCTCCCTGATCTGTGCAGTTGTCTTCGACGCACAGAAGCCCGACAATTCCTGGTAGGAGCCAGAACCTGGTTCGCCCCGCCAGGAGTGATAGGTACCTGCTATCCGTTCAATATCCGCAATTGGTAGTTCACGGTGCGTTCTGTCAACCAGCGCTCCTAAATTGCGAGCATCGATGAACAGAACTTCACCTGATCGATCTCGCCAACCTCGGGTTCTGCCGGTGTTCTTGTCTCGGTTTAAGAACCAGAGAGATACAGGAATCTGTGTTGTGTAAAAGAGTTGCCCTGGCAACGAGACGATACATTCGACGAGGTCGGCCTCGACCATCTTGCGGCGAATATCTCCTTCGCCGGATTGCTGGGCCGACAATGAACCGTTCGCGAGAACGACCCCAGCTACTCCCTGCGGAGCCAGCTTCGATGCCATGTGCTGCAGCCATGCAAAGTTCGCATTTCCTGCGGGCGGCGTTCCAAATTTCCAGCGTGGATCGTCCCGCAGTTGATCGCCGCCCCAATCGGAGATGTTGAAGGGGGGATTGGCGAGGATGAAGTCGGCCTTGAGGTCGGGGTGGAGGTCGTCGTGGAACGTGTCCCCCCATCGGGGACCAAGGTCTGCCTCGATACCTCGAATGGCAAGGTTCATCTTGCCGAGTCGCCACGTCGTGTCGTTCAGCTCTTCGCCGTAGACAGCGATGTCGTTGCGTTGGCCACCGCGAGCTTCCACGAAATTCTCGGACTGAACAAACATGCCTCCCGAACCGAAGCATGGGTCGTAGACCCTGCCCTGGTATGGCTCGATCATCTCGACAAGAAGCTTGACGACACTCCGGGGCGTATAGAACTCGCCACCGCCCTTTCCTTCTTGTGAAGCGAACCTCCCGAGGAAGTACTCATACACCCTGCCGAGGAGGTCCTTCTCCCGGTGTTCTGCAGAACCGAGGCCAAGTCCACCGATCAGATCAACTAGTTCGCCGAGACGGCGGACGTCGAGACTGGGCCGTGCAAAGTTTTTGGGGAGCACTCCTCGCAGTGTGGGATTCTCAGCTTCAACCGCATCCATGGCCGTGTCGATGATTTTCCCGATCTCAGGTTGCTTTGCCTTGGCCTGGAGATACTCCCATCGAGCCTCTGGCGGCACCCAAAAGACCCCTTCAGCCGTGTACTCATCTCTGGACTCCAAGAGTTCTTCGGCCTGATCACCAGCAATGCCGTCAGCTTCGAGGTCGGCAGCGAGATGTGCTCGACGCTCGCCAAAGGCATCATCGACGTACTTGAGAAAAACGAGCCCCAGGACCACGTGCTTGTACTCGCTGGAGTCCATGGACCCTCGGAGCTTGTCTGCTGCCTTCCAGAGAGTGTCCTCGAAGCCGAGCGGATCGGCGTTCTGAGGCTGACGAGCCATCAGACGACCGTCCTGTCGTCAGTTGAAAGCTGGTGAGAATGTTGATCCATGAAAAGATCGTACGACACGAGGTGTCAAGGACGGCTCTGATCGGGTCAGTGTCTCCCAAAACGATGCCATCCGGGGTCCTCTGACGCGTCCTCAGCGTCGTTCACCTCGGCGGGGAGGATGACAGCAAGCTCGTCTTCAATGTCAATGCCGAACTTGGCCGAAAGTTGTGCGATGTGGATTCCAAAGACAGCACGCAACTCTCCGAGCGCATCGTTGAACATCCACCCTGGCGTTCCTGGCATCCATGGCTGCAGTCTCATCGGACCGTCTCGAAGGCTGTCGGTGGCAGAGAGGAAGTTGCGGCAGGCCGCCCTCATCGCACGCATGTGGGGGGCGATGTCTTCGTCGTGGCCATCGAGATGGCCGAGTTGGTCCGTTAAGAAATGCCGCATCTCCAAAATTGAATCCACGCAGTGTTCGGGAATCTCCACCTCCCACGGTGCGTAAAGCACTCGCCGGTCCTCTAGGTAGGCGAGGACTTGTCGCGCTGAGGCGACCTTCGCAACTCCGGGGTCCCAACTAACGCCAAAGATCGGGCAGGAGATTCCAGTGAGTCGTCGTGCCACCTCTGAGAACTTCATTCCAGGTCCCTCACGATCCGAGCACGAAGCGGGCCTTCTCGGTCCGCAGCATCTCGTACGGACTCATCGACTTGACGTGAAGGGCAATGCAAGCGTTTGGAATCTTGATCTTCTTCACCGAGTTCGCAGCAACTTCGTGGGTCACGACATCAAATCCGTGAGCAAGAGCATGGGCCACTAGGTAGTAGTCAGCTACTTGCAGAAACGTGCTTACTGCTGATGCTTCGTACCCGCCGCCCCCGGCCCAGGTACTCACCGCAGCGAGGCTCGGAACGATTGCGTTGTCCGGAGGAAGAAAAAACTCCGACCCCCGTGCCTTCGCCCACTCAGCAAGTTCGTCGTCCCCACCGATAAGTTCATCACGGACCTTCTCAATACTGAAGACCGTGCCCTTCTTATTGCCTGCGTCCAGCCACTCCCAGAAGGCGGGGCAAAAGTCGAAGCTGTAATGCAGATTCTTGGCTTGGATGAAGATGTTCGAGTCGAGAAGGTATGGCATTAGCCGACTCCGAGCCGAATCGCCAACTCATTGAACGTCGAGACCTTCTTGAATCCGAGCATCAGGAATGCGTCTCGATGCAGCGTCTGCCCTTCGAGGGTACTTGCGATGAGTGCTCGTGCAAATCGCTTACTGACCCGCACTGGTTGGGTGTTGTAGAAGTTACC
>Ga0307374_10012872_pt1 | contig 11666 bp, 11 predicted proteins | sample OX3MG_FD_202532 | JGI IMG/M metagenome (GOLD analysis project Ga0307374, IMG submission 202532) | Soil microbial communities from Risofladan, Vaasa, Finland - OX-3 | ecosystem: Environmental > Terrestrial > Soil > Coastal area > Acid sulfate soil | place: Finland: Risofladan, Vaasa | collected...
CTCCAGCCCTGGCGCAGCGAGAGCTTCAAGCTCTCGACCGATCCGCAGTTCGTGGAAAAAGTCAAAGACGTGGTCGGCTTGTACCTCGACCCGCCCGAGCGTGCCGTTGTCTTGGCCGTCGACGTCCTGCCCGTACCCGGGCCGCCTCCAACCAGAGGAGTCGCTCGCCCCAACGGCGAGGACACACCCAAAATTTGTTGCCACACTTGAGTGTGAGAGTACTAGGCCAGCTTTTCGCGCACCAGCTGGCCGACGGCGCTCCCGTCGGCGCGGCCCGCGATCTGCGGCATCACATCGGCCATCACGCGGCCCATGTCGCGGATGTTGGTGGCGCCGGTCGAGGCGATCGCGTCGTCGACGATCCGCTCGAGCTCCTCCTCTGAGAGTGGCGTGGGCATGAACTGCTCGAGGATCGCGAGCTCCGAGAGCTCCTTCGCCGCCTGCTCGTCGCGTCCCGCCGCCTGGAACGCCTCGGCGGCCTCGAGCCGCCGCTTGCGCTCCCGCTGGAGAACCTGGAGCTCCTCGTCCTCGGAGAGCGGCCGCTGGAGGTCCTTCTCGGCCGAGCGGAGGCTCGACAGGATCAGGCGCAGCCCGTCGCGCCGCGGCGCGTCGCGCGCGAGCATCGCCTCCTTGACGTCGTTCTCGATCTGCTCGATCAGGGTCACAGTTCAGTCACCGCCGTCGTGTCGGGCAAACCTTCCGCGTGGACGTGCTTGCGCCCGAGGATATGCCAGTGGAGGTGGAAGACGGTCTGCCCGGCCGTCGGACCCACGTTGACCTGCAACTTGTAGTCTTCGAGCCCGGCCTCGCGCGCGGTCTGCGCGACGAACTCGAGCATCCGCTGGCTCTCGCCCGCGGGGAGCTCGGAGACGTCCCGAAAGGTGTCGATGTGGTGTTCGGGGATCACGAGCAGGTGCACCGGCGCCTGTGGGTGGAGATCCGCGATCGCGACGAACCCCTTCACCCCCGCGACATGGTCGCCCTCCCGGTATAGGCGGCAGAACAGGCAGCCCTCACGCGGCGATCCCAAGGATCCCCTCCTCGGTCACTCGCTCGGCCCGGACGCGAACGAGCGCGCCGACGGGAGCGTCGAGCAAAAACGGTGAGTAGTCGTCGCCGTAGCCGCGTCCCGGCCGGTCGACAAGCACGAGGTCGTAGGAGCCGACCTTCTCGCGCCAGTGGCGCAACTCGAGTTCGCGCGAGAGCCCGCGCAGCCGCGCGCTGCGCTCCTTCTTCTCCTGCGGGGAAACGGGGTCTGCGAGGGCGGTCGCCGTCCCCGGCCGCGGCGAGTAGGGAAAGACGTGCACGCGCGTGAGCCCCGCCGCCTCGACCGTGCTCAGCGTCCGCTCGAATGCAGGCTCGTCCTCTGCCGGGAAGCCGACGATCACGTCGCTCGTCAGGTTGAACTCCGCGGCGAGCGGTTCGAGGCGCCGCAGGAACGTCGAGCTCGAGTAGCGCCGCCGCATCGCGCGCAGGACGACATCGTCGCCCGACTGGAGCGGCACGTGCAGGTGCCTGGAGACGGTCGGCGTCTCGCGCAGCGCCGCGACGAGCGCCTCGTCGACGTGGTTGATCTCGATCGAGGAGAGGCGGAGGCGGTCGAGCCCCGGAGTCGCGCCCGCCTCTCGTACGAGCCGCGGCAGGTCGTAGCCTGCTGCGCGATCGCGGAAGCAGCCGAGGTTGACGCCGGTCAGCACCACCTCGCGATGGCCCTGGCCGACGCGGCGGCCGATCTCGCGGAGCACTGCTGCTGCGCTGCGGCTGCGCGACTCGCCGCGAACGAGCGGGATCACGCAGAAGCCGCACGAGAACGAGCAGCCGTCCTGGATCTTCACGAACGCGCGGACGCGGTCGAGCCTCGCGTCGGCCTGGACGCAGCCGATCGCCCCGACCTCGCCGGCGAGGAACGCCGCGCTCTGCTCGGGCCGCCCGGCCACGATCGTCACGTTTCCGGGCAGGCCGGCGAGGGCGTCCGAGGCGAGATTCGCGGCGCAGCCGGTGACGTAGACGCGCGTATGTGTCCGGGCTGCTCGCGCTGCCACCTTGCGGCTCTTCGCGACCGCTTCGTTGGTCACACAGCAGCCGTTGATCACCGCCACGTCGCCCTTGCCGGGCGCCTCGACATGGCCGTCTGCGAGCAGGCGCTCGCGGATCTCGTGAGCGTCCACGTGGGAGACCTTGCAGCCGAGGAAGTCGACGCCGAAACGCATAGTGCGGATCGTACTGCCCGCCCCGCCGACAGGCCAAATCAGCGGCGCGCTTTGCGCGAGAGGAGTGCCAGGGCGGCGGGCGCGGTAAGGATCGCCGATGCGATCGCGAAGGGCGCCGTGGCGCCGCCGTGCGTGGCGAGTACGCCCGCGAGCGCCGAGCCGGCGGCTGACCCACCGGCCTCGGCCGTCGTGACCCACGTCAGCGACTCGGCCCCGCTTCCCGGGGCGACCACGTCGAGCGTCTCGAAGAGCGCGACGGTCGCCGGCCCGAAGGCGAGCCCGGCGAGAAGGAGGAGGGGCGCGAGCGACACCGGCCCGCGGGCGAGCACAACCGGCGCGAGCAGCAGGCCGAGGGCGAGCACCGACCCGAGATAGCGGTCGAGCACCGGTGCCCGCCAATGGCGCCCCCCGTACCAGAGCCCGCCGACCACGCTTCCCACCGCGAAGGAGGCGAGCAGCGGGCCCGCCAGCGAGCTGTGATGCCAGCGCGCGGCGGCGATCGGCACCCCCACCTGCACGAGCCCCTCGCCGCCGCCGAGCACGATCGAGACGGCGAGCAGACCGAGGAGTGGCCGGCTCCTGAGCAGGTTCGGCATCGGATGCGGGTCATGGGTGTAGTGCGCGGGATCGCGAGTCGGAAGCGACAGCAGCCCGGCCGCCACGGCGGCGACGCCGCAGGCGATCGCTCCGATCCAGGTGGAGACGAGGAAGAGCAGCGAGGCAAGCGCCGGGCCGGCGACCTGCCCGAGGTCGTGGAGGAGCGAGGTGAGGGCGTAGCCGCGCCGCACGAGAGCCGGATCGACGGCTTGCGCCCATACAACCCTCGCCGAGGCAAAGAGCGGTGGCGTCGTCAGCCCGGTGAGCCCGCCGAGGCCGACGAGCAGCCAGGCGGGCCCGTCGGCCTGCGCGACGAGGTCGAGGGCGACGAGCGCCGCCGCGTAGCCGACCGAGAGGACGGGAAGCCAGGTTCTGGCGCCTCGGCGATCGACGAGCCGTCCGCGTACCGGAGCCGAGACGCCCGCGGCGAGCGCGAACGCCGCCACGGCGAAGCCCCCGTCGGGGTACGAGCCCGTCGAGCGCTCGACCGTGAGCAGCACGATCAGAGTGACCATGCCGAACGAGAGGCCCGCGGCCGAGAGCGCGTAAAGCAGACGTCGTGCCGGCGCAAGCCGGACGAGAGCGAGGTAGCTCGCGGTCATCTCTGGTTCCTTCAGCTCGGAGAGTGGACGCTCGCGCGCGACTGCGCGCCGGGGGCGCGGGTCAGGGCGGAGTGAGCAGGCGCAGGCGAGCCACGTTTCGATCCTACGCATCCGGCCCGAGGCCTGCCTCGGTCCGTACGATCGACGGATGACAGGCGCGGCTCCCTTCCGGATCGTGACCGAGCGGCTCGTGCTCCGCTGTTACGAGCCCGGTGATGCACCGCTCGTCAAGGAGGCGATCGACTCGAGCCTCGAGCACCTGCGCGAGTTCATGGACTGGGCCTGGGCGGCACCCGAGCCGCTCGAGGTGATCGAGGAGCGGCTTGGCGCTTTCGGCGAGTTGTTCGCGGACGGTCGGGGCTGGGTCTACGGGTTGTTCTCGGCCGACGAGTCGGAGTATCTCGGCGGGGCCGGACTGCACCCGCGCCTCGCGCCGGGGGCGCTCGAGATCGGCTACTGGATCCGGGCGAGTCGCGTGCGCCAGGGGCTAGCGACCGAGGCGGCCGGGGCGCTGACGCAGATCGCATTTAGCTGGTGCGACGTCGAGCATGTCGAGATCCACGTCGATCCTGCGAACGGCGCGAGCCTCGGGGTTCCGGCCAAGCTCGGGTACTCGCGAGAGGGCGTGCTGGCCAAGCGGCTGCCGCCGGTGAAGCCGGGCGGCGAGCGGCGCGACATGGTGGTCTTCTCGCTGTCGGCGGAGGAGCTCGCGGGGTCGCCTTGCGCGGAGGCCTTCGTCGAGGCCTTCTCGTCGCGGACGAACAGATCTGCAGCCCAGCCTCCCAGCTCGCGTCGCTCGAGGTGGCGGTAGCCGGAGAGCTCGGGCCGATCGCCTACGAGATAGCCGGCGGTGATCGCCCGGCGGGCGCTGAGCCGGCGACCGACGGCCTCGATCGCCTCGAGCGAGATGTTCGCAACGGCAAGAGCGGCACCGGGCAGCTCGGCGGATCGTGCGTCGAGCAACCGCGGCTCGAGCTCGACCCCGTTTGCCCGCGCATTCTCTGCGGTGATCTCGACGGCGACCTCGTCGACGTCGAGCGCGATCACGGGTGCAAAGCCCAGCCGCGCCGCGGCGATCGCGAGCACGCCGGAGCCGCAGCCGATGTCGAGAACGGCGCCCCGCTCCTCGGCGAGCAGGAGCTCGAGGCAGAGGCGGGTCGTGGGATGCGCGCCGGTGCCGAAGGCGCGGCCGGGGTCGACCACGACGGCGAGTGCGCCGGGAGGGGGCGGCTCCCACGGCGGGCCGACCCAAAGCGGACCGATCGTGACGCCGTGATGGAACTCGCGCCAGCGGTCCTCCCATCCCTCGGCGACTTCGGCGACGAGCGCGTCGGGGAAGGCCGCGAGCACGCGGCCGGCCGCCTCTCCGTACGCGGCGAGCTCGACGGTGGCGGCGCCCTCGCTCTCCTCGAATCCCTCGGGCGCGAGCTCGACGAAGCGGGCGCGGAGCTCTTCCGCCTCGGCGTGGGGCGCCGTGACGGCGGCCCGGATCAGAGGAACGCGCTCTTGAGCTTGTCGAAGAAACCCTGATCGGGCTTGTAGGTGTCCTCGTCCGAGAGTTGATCGAACTGCTCGAGCAGGCGACGCTGCTCCGCGCTCAGCCGGTGGGGAACGGTGACGTTGACGAGGACGCGGTGGTCGCCGTGGCCGAAGCCCTGGAGCACCGGCATGCCCTTGCCGCGCAGGACGCGCACCTCGCCTGGCTGGGTACCCGGTTCGAACTCGATCTCTTCGGTGCCGTCGAGGGTCTCGACGGCGACCTTGGCTCCGACGGCCGCCTGCACGATCGTCAGGTCGACCTGCGAGAACAGGTCGTTGCCCTCTCGCACGAACCGATCGTCCGGGCGAACGTGGACCTCGACATAGACGTCGCCGGGCCGGCCGCCGGGCTCGCCCGCGTGGCCCTCGCCCGAGAGACGGATTCGCTGGCCGTCGTGGATCCCGGCAGGCACCTCGACCTGGATCGTCCGCTCCTCGAGCCTCACGCCGGCACCGTCGCAGCTCGCGCACGGCTTTTCGATCTTCTTCCCGGCGCCGTTGCACTCCGGGCAGGTCGACTGGCGGATGAACTCGCCGAGAATGCCGCGGGCGACCTGCTGGATCCGGCCGTGGCCGGCGCAGCGAGGACACGTCACCGTCTGCGAGCCGGGCGCGGCGCCGCTGCCGTGGCAGGTGTTGCAGGTCCCGGCGAGCTTGGCGCTCAGCGGCACGGTGACCCCGCTTGCGGCCTCGACGAGATCGAGGTGGACCTCGGCGGCGACGTCGGCGCCGCGCGCCGCGCCGCGACTGCGGCGGCCGCCGAACAGGTCCTCGCCGAAGAAGGTGGAGAAGAGGTCGCCGAAGTTGCCGAGGTCGAAGTGGCTCGGATGGAAGCCGCCAGAGCGAAGGCCGGCGTGGCCGTAGCGGTCGTAGAGCTGGCGAGTCTCCGCGTTCGAGAGTGCCTCGTAGGCCTCCGACACCTCGCGGAACCGCACTTCCGCCTCCGGGTGCTCGGACACGTCGGGGTGCAGCTCGCGCGCGAGCCGGCGGAATGCCTTCTTGATCTCCTGCTCGGTTGCCGTCCGCGGGACGCGAAGCAGTTCGTAGTAGTCACGTTCGGTGGCCGACATCGAGCCTCACATGGTGCCAGCCGGGGAAGAGCTCACCCTGGCTCAATCTTCGGCGTACGCCTCTTCGACGAACCGGGAGAGCTCGTAGGCGGCGGAACGGACGGCGCGGAGCGCTTTCTCGTAGTCCATGCGAAGCGGGCCGAGCAGGCTGACGGTGCCGAGCGATTGGTTGGCGTAGCCGTAGCTGACGCCGACGAGCGCGAGCCTGTAGAGGCCGGATTCCTCGAGCTCGTCGCCGACGCGGACGAACGGCCGGCGCAGCCCGAGCGACTGCGCGAGTACATCGACAAGCGCAGCGCGCTTCTCGAGCGCGTCGATCAGGCTGCGGTAGGCGCCGATCTCCTCGGTGTGGAGATCGTCGAGCAGGTCGGCCGCCCCACCGACATAGAGCTCGCGGTCGTCCTCGACGTCGTCGAACGCGCCGCGCAGGACGGCGAGGAAGGCGCGCTCGCGGTGCGAGAAGCTCGGCTCGTCGAAAGCGCGCGCAAGCAGGCGCGACCTGAGGCGAAGACCGATAAGGCGCTCGCGCAGGTAGTCGCCCGCCCAGGTGACGAGGCCGAGATCGACGACCTCGGGGAACGCATAGCGCTGCTTGGTCACTCCGCCCGTGGAGGTGATCACGACCACGACGACGACGTTCGGCTGGAGCTGGAGCACGTCGACGTGGTGGACGGTCGCCGCCTCGAGCGGGGGCGCCGAGACGAGCGCGAGCAGCCTCGTCACCTTCGACAGCATCTCGGTCGTCGCCTGCAGTGCCTCGTCGATCTCGGAGCGCATCGTCGCGAGCCCGAGCGGGAAGCCGTCCGGCCGCGGTTCCTGCCGCGCGAGCAGCCCGTCGACGTAGATGCGGTACCCCGCCTCGGTCGGCACCCGGCCCGCCGAGGTGTGCGGGTGCGTCAGCAGCCCGATCCGCTCGAGCTCGGCCAGCTCCGCCCGCAGGGTCGAGGACGAGACGGCGAACCCGGCTCGCTCGACGAGCAACCTCGAACCGACGGGCGCGCTCGTCGCGACGTACTCCTCTACCACGCGCGACAGGACCTCCCGCTGGCGCTCGGACAGCTCCGGCCGTGTGCTCATCCACGGCCCATGGTAGGCGACCTGCGCCCTCGCGCGACCCGGATTGGCCGCCTCGGCGACCTCTCAGACGAGGAGCGCCGCCGTCACGCCGTCGCCGAGGAAGCGCCCGCGCGCGGTCAGCGTGATCGTCTCGCCGCGCCGTTCCGCCAGACCGAGCCGTTCGAGCCGTTCGAGCTCGCGCAGGTCGAGCTTGCCTCCCGTCTCCGCGATCGCGAGCGGCTCGTCGAGGCGCAGCCCGAGCATCACCCGCTCGGTCTCGCGCACCTCGAAGGGCAGCTCCTCGAGCTCGCGTGGGGGCCGCCGGCCCTCGGTGAGCGCCGCGACGTAGCCCGGGAGGGAGGGGGCGTTCCGCCAGCGCCGATTCTCGATCGTGCTGACCGCGCCCACGCCGAGGCCGAGGTAGTCGTGCCCGAGCCAGTAGCCGAGGTTGTGAGCAGCGCGCAGGTCGCGGCCGGCTCCAGGCTCCCCTCCGGCCGGGACGCGGCCGCCACCGCCGAGGCGGCAGAAGTTCGCCGTCTCGTACCAGCGATAACCCGCGCCCGTGAGCGTCTCGACCGCGAGCTCGAAATAGAACTCCATCGACTCGGCCTGGCGGGTCAGCTCCGCCCCGTGGGCGTGCGTGAAGCGGGTGCCCGGTTTTGCTTCCAGCTCGTAGGCGGAGAGGTGCTCCGGCTCGAGCGCGAGTGCCTCGGCGAGGTCGCGCGCCAGGTCGGCGGCGCTCTGGCCGGGGATCCCGTAGATGAGATCGAGGGAGAGGTTGTCGAAACCTGCATCGCGCAGGAGGCCGACGGCGCGCCGGACCTCGTCAGGCCCGGCGAGGCGCTCGAGCACCGAGAGCAGCCGCGGCTCGAAGCTCTGGGCACCGAGGGAGACGCGAGTGACGCCGTGGCGCCGCAGCAGCGCGGCGAGCTCCCCGGTCACCGTCTCCGGGTTTGCCTCGACCGTCACCTCGGCGGCGTCGGGGAGCGCCGCGAGCAGCCGCTCGAGCGCGACCGGCTCGGTGAAGGTCGGGGTGCCACCGCCGAGGAAGACCGTCTCGACTGTCGGGGCGAGCAGCCCTCGTTCGAGCGCGAGCTCGCTGAGCACCGCGTCGACGTAGCTTCCGTGGTCTCCCAGCCGCCCCACCGCCGTCACGAAATCGCAGTAGCCGCAACGGTGCGAACAAAACGGCAGATGGACGTAGAGGTGGCGGGCGCCGCTCACGCCGAGCCGGCCCGCCGCCGCGGCCGCGCCACCAGCTCGCCCTGGCAGTTCGGGCAGACGTTCTCGACCGCCTCGGCGCAGGGAGCGCAGAACGTGCACTCGTAGGAGCAGATCATCGCCTCGCCATCCGGCGCGAGCACGGCGCCGCACCGCTCGCACTCGCCGCGCAGCTCGAGCGTCACTACTTCTTCCCGTCGTTCAGGTTGAGTACCGCGAGGAACGCCTCCTGGGGCACCTCCACGCCGCCGACCTGCTTCATCCGTTTCTTGCCTTCCTTCTGTTTCTCGAGCAGCTTCCGCTTGCGCGAGATGTCACCGCCGTAGCACTTGGCGATCACGTCCTTGCGCTTCGCCTTGACGGTCTCGCGCGCAATCACGCGCGAGCCGATCGCCGCCTGGATCGCGACGTCGAACATCTGGCGCGGGATCTCCTGGCGCAGCCGGTCGACGAGTGCGCGCCCGCGCTCGTAGGCCGAGTCCCGGTGGATCACGAGCGACAACGCGTCGACGGGATCACCGCCGACCAGGATGTCGACCCGTACGAGCGCCCCCGGCCGGAACCCGATGTAGTCGTAGTCGAAGCTCGCGTAGCCGCGCGTGCGCGACTTGAGCGCGTCGTAGAAGTCGAGGACGATTTCTGCGAGCGGCAGCTCGTAGGTGGCGTGGACGCGATCCTCGGCCAGGTACTCGAGGTGGTCGAAGCGCCCGCGCCGCTCGTTGCAGAGCTCCATCACTGCGCCCAGGTACTCCTTGGGCACGATCACGTGGGCCTTGATGTAGGGCTCCTCGATCTCGTCGACCGCATTCGGCATGTCCGAGGGGGTGTGCACCTCCTTCCATTCGGTCGCGTTCTGGGGGCGCACGCGGTAGGCGACCGTGGGCGCGGTCACGAGCAGGTCGAGGTCGAACTCGCGCTCGAGCCGCTCGCGGACGATCTCCATGTGGAGGAGCCCGAGGAACCCGCAGCGAAACCCGAACCCGAGCGCCTGCGAGGTCTCCGGCTCGTAGAAGAGCGCCGCGTCGTTCAGCTTCAGCTTCTCGAGCGCGTCGCGGAGCTCGGGATAGTCGTCGGAATCGGTCGGGAAGAGCCCGGCGAACACCATCGGTTTCACGTCCTTGTACCCGGGCACCGGCTCAGCCGCCGGGCGCGCCTCAGCGGTGAGCGTGTCGCCCACGCGCAGTTCCGAGACCTCCTTGAGCCCGGTGATCACGTAGCCGACCTCGCCCGCGACGAGCCGCTTGAGCGGCGTCATCGCGGGCGACATGGCGCCGATCTCCTGAGCCTCGAACCGTGTGCCGAGCGCCATCGCGCGCAAGCCCTCGCGGGGGTGGAACGCGCCGTCTACGAGACGCACGAAGGCGAGGACGCCGCGGTACTGGTCATAGGAGGAGTCGAAGATGAGCGCCCGCGCGGGTGCGTCGGGGTCGCCGGCGGGGGGTGGTATCCGCGCGATCACCGCGTCGAGCACCTCCTCCACCCCGATCCCGGTCTTCGCCGAGATCCGCAGGACGCGCGCCGGGTCGTCGCCGAGCAGCTCCGCGAGCTGGATCGCGACCCCGTCGGGATCGGCCTGCGGCAGGTCGATCTTGTTCACGACCGGAACGATCTCGAGGTTGTTCTCGATCGCGAGGTAGGCGTTCGCGAGCGTCTGCGCCTCGATCCCCTGCGCCGCGTCGACCACGAGTAGCGCCCCCTCGCACGCCTGCAGCGACCGCGAGACCTCGTAGGTGAAGTCGACGTGCCCCGGCGTGTCGATCAGGTTCAGCTGGTGGCCCTTCCAACTGACGCGGACCGCTTGCGCCTTGATCGTGATCCCCCGCTCCCGCTCGAGGTCCATCGAGTCGAGCACCTGGGCGCGCATGTCGCGCTGCGACACGGCGTGCGTCAGCTCGAGGATACGGTCCGCGAGCGTCGACTTGCCGTGGTCGATGTGGGCGATGATCGAGAAGTTGCGGATGTGCTGCTGGTCCATGGGGCCTCTCATGCGATCGTAGCGGTGGAGCCATTTCCCCTGGATATCGCGGCTTCTGGGCGATGTCGCCGTTGCTGCTAACGCGGTGGAAGCCGCGATTTCGCGCGCTCGTGAGGTCCCGGTGGGAGGTCTCGCGAACGGCTTGCGATAAACGACGACCCGCGTAGCGAGCGCGGGCCGTCTGGAACAACAACGGCGCCGCCTGTGGGAGCAGGCGATGAGCCGTCCGGGTGAGCCTAGCGCGCGGCCGGCGGGAGGGCGAAGAGCCCCACCCGGCTCCGCGCGTCCCGTCGGACGTCTCGGCGCTGCCGGCACGGATGCGTCGCTCGTTTTGGGTCGCCCAGTTGCACCGGCTTTCGCCTCCGCAGCGGGCCCGGGACGACGCAGAGCGCTCGAATCTCGGGCGCCGTTCGCGGCGCTGCGGAGAGACGGTCAGTCGAAGTGCCGCTGCAGGTCTCCGACGGCCCGCGATCACCCGGCGGGATGATCGCGCTGATTCCGGGGGAGGACTGTCATGGGAAGCTGCTCTACTGCCGCCGAGCTGCCGCGCGGTAGCGCTGGATCTGCCCGATCACAGCGTTCGAGAGTCAGACGGAGAGAATAGGGCCGTGCTTGGCGCGGTCGTGACTCTGAGTGCCGTCTCGACGGCGTTCGTCGTCGCGTCGAGCCTGCGTCCGGCGGGCGTCGTCTCGTGGCTCCTGACTGCGTACGTCGTCTTTGTCGCAAACGCAGTCATCGTGACAGTGGCGCTCTCGCCTTCCCGCACGTTGAGTCAGGGCTCGCTCGCAGCTGCCCAGGGGTTGCTGCTCGCCGCCGGGCTCGTCGTCTGGGTCCGCGCGGGTCGGCCATGCCCGTCGTTTGCCGCCACTCGGCGGGCATTCGCCGAGTTCGCCGCCGACCCGCTGACGGCGCTCTTCCTCGGCGCCCTCGCCATCCTCGTTGGGTACGAGCTTTCCTCACCCTCACAGGCCCGCCGAACAACTGGGACTCGCTCCACTACCACTTGGCTCGGGTGGCCGCGTGGGTCCAGTACCACGGTTACCACTGGATCGCGAACGCACCTGACGGCATCCTCAACACGCGCCAGCCCGTCGCCGAGCAGGAGATTCTCTTCCTGTTCGCCGCGACCAAGAGCACGCGGCTGTTCGCTCTGCCCCAGTTCGTGGCCGAACTCGCGCTGCTCGTCTCGATTTATGGCAGCTCCAGGAGGCTCGGCTTCGGTGTGCGTCCTTCTGCGTGCGCAGCTGCGTTGTTTGCGACCTTCTCGCTGGTCATGCTCGAGGCAATCACCGCGCAGAACGACTTGGTTGCCGCGTCGTTCCCCGCTGTAGCGGCCTACCTGCTTCTCGGAGAGCTCACGGTGGAGCAGTTGCTCGCCGGTGTAGCGCTCGGGATC
>Ga0307374_10012875_pt1 | contig 11663 bp, 12 predicted proteins | sample OX3MG_FD_202532 | JGI IMG/M metagenome (GOLD analysis project Ga0307374, IMG submission 202532) | Soil microbial communities from Risofladan, Vaasa, Finland - OX-3 | ecosystem: Environmental > Terrestrial > Soil > Coastal area > Acid sulfate soil | place: Finland: Risofladan, Vaasa | collected...
GGAGGGGTTGAGGGGCCGTCAAGCCGGCTCTCCACCGTGGTCGCTTCCGCGGGGCGGGCAGCGGAGTCGTTTCGGCGACACTCTGGTCAGGCGCCCAAACCAGGGCGCCACTCACCAACCTCAGCGTTCGGCCTGCCTGGCGAGCGGACGGCAGGGGAGTCCAACCTGGCGCGGTGGGATTCGGTGTGCGCGATAGCGGTCATCACGGGTTGCTCGATACGCCTTGGGTTCCCGGCCGCCGCCGAACTCCGCTGATGGGCGTTACGTCGATCCGATTCGTCCCACTCGGGCAGCTGATCGCGCGCACTGTCCGGCGTGACGCCGGAGCCAACTTTCAGACGGTGCGGGCGTCAGTTGAGGCGAGGACGCCTCCGGCGGCAGACGCCGGCGGGGGGACCGCCGTCGCACCTGCCCGACGAGCCCACCCAGCCGTCTGGACCCCCTGGGGGAGGTCGGAACTGCCAAGGTCGGTGCTCCGGCGAGATTCATCTAGATCTAGACTTGGCGGCCCGGTATCCTCGCGAAGGAGGGACACCCGATGAGGCGGCGTGAACGAACCCGATCGCATTCGGCCGGTCCGGAGGAGGTCACCGATGGCCCTAGCATGGTTCCGGTGCCCACGTCCGTTGAGAGGTCCGGTCGGAGACTGCCAACCAGGACCGAAATAGCCAGCCACCCGGATCTCTACCGCGTCGCCTACCTGGAGAGCCAGAGGACGCTGGATGATCAAAGAGACGAGATCAGGGGGCTGCGGGACCGCAGCGTCCAATTCATGGCGTTCGTGGGAGCGGCGACCGCTTTCCTCGTCGGAGTCGGTCTTCACGCGTCAACCCGGGATGCTCTCTTCTACGGCCTGTCGTTCGGCGCCTCGGCTCTGTCGCTGGTCACGATCGTCCTGTTGTTCAGCCTCCTGAACCCTAATCAGCGGAAGATGTGGCACTACCGGATGTCCGCAAACATCCTGATCGCCGACTGGATCGAAAAGGACGTTCCTCAACCCAGTGAGGCAGACCTATTGCGTGCCCTGGCAGAGGAGTACGACCAGATGTCAGAGAACAATGAGCACCTGCTCGGTCGGCTTCGATCGAGCTACCGGTGGTTCGTGATCATCGGTGCTGCTCAGTTGATTACGTGGGCCGCGCTGGTCTGGGCTAAGAGTTGAGATAGCAACCAGCGCTGGCAAGGCCGCCCAGTGGCGGTTGAGATCTGACTCGCGCTCCTTTCCTTTTCCTAGTATCGGGGAATGAGGGATCTCCCCAGGGAGCCGAACGCGACAGAAGATCCTCCTGACGAGGACCCGGAACCGCCCCCGGAAGGACCATGGAAGCGTCCGACCAAGTCGCCTGTCCGACCTGTGCCGGTCGCAGGAATGAATCGGCGTGATCTTGTTCGGGCCGTCGCAGCCCATACCGGACTCGATGGTCGGGAGGTCGATTCAGCCCTGAGGGGTTTCCAGGAAGTCGTGACGGCTCTGGTTTCCAAGGGCGAGGCCGTCTCCATCAGTGGCTTCGCCAAGTTCGCCAAGGTCGAGCGGGCGGCGCGGATGGGTCGCAACCCGGCCACCGGTGAGCCGATCCGGATCAAGGCTTCCAAGAAGGCCCGCATCACTCCGATGAAGGCGTTCAAGGACGCGGTCATGAGCCCCGGCCTCGCCCCCAGGCTGGCTCGGGGTGTCTGGCCGCTCGAGAGCGCCCCAGCCAAGAAGGCGGCTCCTGCCCGCAGGGCGGCGCCAGCTGCTCGCAAGACGGCCAAGAAGGCGGCTCCTGCCCGCAGGGCGGCGCCAGCTGCTCGCAAGACGACGACCAAGAAGGTGATCGCCGCAAGGAAGGGGGGTGCGAGACGGAGAAGGTGAGCTCCCTCCCCTCCCCCTCCCGCAGAAGAAGGAGTGCTGCAGCCGCGGGGTCGGTGTGCGGGTCTGCCGTCCCCCCGGAGGGCTTAGCGCCATTTCACCGCTGCAAGCACAGAAGTTGTCTCTTTGGCTCTGAGCTAAACCATGTGCGCCGCTGCCGTCGCGACCGGCGCGCGACATCAGTTATGAGTGCGTCGGGACGGGGCGCGAAGTAGCGCAGAAAGACGCCGCATGCCCTCAGGGAGCCGGGCGAGCCAGGGCGCCATTCACCAACCACAGTGTTGCGTAAACCAGTGCCTCGGCCGGTGCCGTGCCGCAGCTTGGGCGGCGGACGTTCGCCCAGGTCATGGGCCAGATCCGGCCCTGACCGGACCCGTGGACCTCTCCAGCACGGTCCCCATACCTAACCGTAGCTATAGCTGCGGGGACCTCCTTGACCTGCCGGTGGTCCACGACGGCGATGGTCCCACTTCCGGCGGATGGGGCAAGGCAGGGTCGTCACCACGTGATGCTCGGTGTTATGAGAGCGCCCTCTCGCCGTGGCTAGAAGCGGGCGGCGGGCGCTCAGTATCCGCCATTATCCAGGGGGTGGAGAGACGAACGCTCCCAGAGGTGACATCGATCGCCATTGCCTTCTGGCGTAGCGAGCCCGCCGGCTCACTGCCTCGGGGACCGGTGCATAGGACGGGCGAGTGCGTCCTTACTCTGGTCAATTCTGACGAAGCCTCGCGTCGTGCCCAGCCATCACGACGATGATCGAGCCGGTCCGACGGGCTCCGCCGCCGGCCACTTTGGCCTGGGCCGCCCGGAGCCTCGCCCCCGGCGCCCAGACGACCGGCTGGCGACGGTTCACCGGCGGAATCGTCACCTCCGTCCACCGCCTACGCATCGTCAGAAAAGGTGGTGAGGTCCACTATCTCGTGCTCAAGAGGTGGGTGGGCGAAGACCGCGTCGAGGCCAGGGCGGAGGCCGAGAGAGAGGCGATGGCCCTGACCCATCTGGAAGGGACCGATCTGCTTACCCCTCGGTTGATCGCTTTCTCCGGCGGCCACGAGACCGACGGATTTCCGGCAGTCCTCATGTCCCGGGCGCCGGGTCGGGTGTGGCTGGACCCAACCGACCCCGACGACTGGCTGGCTCAGCTGGCCGGCACTCTGGTCCGGATTCATGCCCTCGACCGGCCCGGACAGCCGGTGGAGCCGTGGCGACCCGATCGCTCGGAGCCGGCTCCTCAGGGGGCGTCCCGCCCCGAAGTCTGGCGACGGGCCGCAGATCTGCTGGACTCGGCTCCGCCCGGGCTGGCCTGTTTCGTCCACGGCGATTACCAGCACTTCAACGTGCTGTGGTCTCATCACCGGGTCAGCGCCGTCATCGACTGGGTCTCCTGTGGGATCGGCCATCCGGACATGGACGTTGGCCACTGCCGGCTGAACCTCGCCGCCTTGTTCTCGCCTGAGTTGGCCGAGCGGTTCAGGGCCGTCTATGAGGCGGAGGCTGGTAGGAGGGTCGATGCCTGGTGGGATGTTCACCAGCTGTTCTGCTACACCGAGTCCTGGCCACGGTTCCTGCCGGTCCAGGTAGACCGGCGGGTCCCCGTGGATACAGCAGGTATGACAGCACGGGTCGAAACGCTCCTGGCAATGGCTATTCCTCACTGACCAGCTTGGTGCTCATGGCCGATCCCGAGCCGGCTCCCAGCCGGCGAATGGCGACAGAGGCTCGCTGATACTCGGTGACGCTCCATAGGGGACAGACCTACGTCGACAAGATGCTTGAGACGACCAGCCCGTTCTGTCCGACGGCGTCCCTTACGCTGCCCCGAGTGGAGCCGGTTCCGCTACGTCACAACCGCGACTTTGTGTTGCTCCAGGTTGGCCAGCTCCTCTCGAATGCTGGGACGCAGGCCAGCTCGATCGCCTATCCGTTGCTCGTGCTGGCGGTCACGCACTCGGCGGCCGATGCGGGCATCGTGGCCTTCGTCCGCTCCCTGGCTCTGGTGCTGTGGCTGCTCCCAGCGGGGCTCGTCGCTGACCGGTGGCCCCGCAAGCGGTTGATGATCCTCTCCGACGGGGTGCGCCTCGCCGCACTTGCCACCCTCGGCGCTGCCCTGCTCGGTCAGGGTGCCGCCTTCTGGGCGATCACGTTCGTCGCTTTCGTCGAGGGAAGCGGGGCGGCCCTGTTCGCGTCGGCGCAGGCCGGCGCGCTGCGAGCCGTGGTGCCGATCGTCCAGCTGCCCGACGCCACCGCGACCCAGACCGGACGCCAAGCAGCGGTACTTTTGGCAGGGCCACCGATCGGCGGAGCGCTGTTCGGTCTCGGCCGAGCCCTTCCCTTTCTCGGCGACGCCGCTTCCTATCTGTTCTCGACCGGGTCGCTCCTGGCCATGCGAACGCCCTTCCAGGAGGACCGCCAGCCGGACCCAGCCCCGATGCGCCGGCGCGTCACGGAAGGCTTCCGCTTCCTGTGGGGACAGCCGTTCCTGCGCACCACCGCCTTGTTGTTCGGGCTGGGCAACTTCACCGGACCGGGCGTGTTGCTCGCCCTGGTAGTCATCGGTCGACGCCAAGGGCTGTCTACCGGTGCCGTGGGGGGGTTGGTGGCTGTCTTCGGCGCGTCGGTGCTCGTCGGCTCGGTGATCTCACCCTTGGTCCGACGGGCACTGCCCCCGCGCGCCGTGCTGTTGCTCGAGCTGTGGACAGCCACCGCCTGTGTTGCATTCCTGGTCTGGCCGAGCGTGTACGTCCTTGCCGCCAGCATCGTGCCCACCGCGCTCGTGATCCCTTCGAGCGATGCCGTTGTCCACGGCTACCGAATTGCGATGACACCCGACCGACTGCTCGGAAGGTCCGAGTCGGCGCGCAGTCTTCTCTCGCTGGGGATCAGCCCTTTCGGCCCGCTGGTCGCCGGTCTACTGCTCGAAGTGTCGGCTCGGGCAGCCATCGGTGTATTCGCTGCCGCCGCCGCGGCGCTGGCCTTCTGGGGCACTGCGAGCCGTGCGCTCGGCGCCGTACCACTAATGAATCCACCCGACTCCGGTTGACTCAATCGCCCGCGCCAGCCACCGGCATCGTCGGCGAGGTGGCCGAGAACCGGCGAACTATTTTAGGACGTGGCTGCGGAGCGAATCTCTTATTCGGCCCGGTGTGGGGTTCAGAGCCCCCTACTTCTCGGCCACCAAGGCACCGGCGGCGATCTGCGTCCTCCGGCTCGTCGAGACCGGTCGGCTCTCCCTCGATGCCCCCATCGCCAGACGCAGGCCGTCCTGTCCAAACTCAACGTGCCGTATCCCAACGGTTTGCGGCGTGATAGTCCTGAGGGGCCTGGAGCCCCACGCCTTCCGCTGGGCACTCGGTGGCGGAGCCCCCCGAGGGAGAGTCATACTCGCGGAGTGGAACTGGATATCTCGGGCCAGGGGCGGGAGTCCATAACCCCGCGCCTGGCCTCGGACTCTGACCGGCACCTGGCCATGGTGGCGCTACGGGAGGCGGCTGCCGCCGGGACCTTCGACATCGACGAGCTGCAGGCCCGACTCGACGCCGTCATCTATGCCGACACGGTGGGGGAGCTGGCCACCATCACGTGGGACGCGCGCCTGCCGGTGCGGTTGGCCCCGACGCCCGAGGCTGCCGCCGCGGCCGCAGTGGCGTCGGCCTCCGGACCGCTGGCCCGCTGGACCCGGTGGCGTCAGAACACCGGTTTCCGTATCCACTCGACTGTCTATCTGCTGGTGAACGGCTTCCTGGTCGGGACATGGGGTCTCACCGGTCACGGATTCTTCTGGCCGTTCTTCCCCGCCGCCGGTTAGGGTATCGGGGTCGGCATCCACGCCGCCGCTGTATCGCACAAGAAGGCGCCGGGGCCCGACGGGGAGTACGACTGGGTGCGCATCGACGGTAACTGGGTCCGCGTTCCGATCGGTCGGGGGGCGGAACTGGTGCTGGAGGCCCGGAACGGTGCCGGGGCCCAGGAGCAGGAGCAGGTGGTGGAGAAGCCCGGCCGCGGGCGGGACGGGACATCGGTCCGCTACGTGGTCGTGATGTTTGCTGACGTGGCCAACTCGACCGCCCTCAACGAGGCCATGGGGGACCATGCCTGGACCCGATTGCGGGCCCGGCATCTCGCCACGCTGCGCGGGTGCATCGGGGAGCACGACGGCGCCGAGGTCAGCACCCAGGGAGACGGCATCTTCGCCCGCTTCGACCATCCCGCCGACGCCGTGGCCTGCGCGGTCGAGATCCAGCGCCGCATCGAACACCACCTGGAGGAGACCGGCTTCGCCCCCCGGGTCCGGGTTGGCATCCACGCCGGAGAGGCGGTCGAGGACGAGTCGGACCTGATCGGGAACATGGTGAACTTGGCCGCCCGCGTGGCGGCCGTGGCCGACCCGTCTGAGATCTGCGTGACCGAGCCGGTGGCCGACAAGACTGGAGACCGTTTCCGGCTGGAGGACCGGGGCCTGCACACCCTCAAAGGTGTGGCCCGACCCCGCCACCTCCTGTCCGTGCGCTGGTAGAGCGCTGGTCCCGTCGCGAGGAGACGGTCGGACCATCTTGGCTGCCACATCGGAGGGGGTCGGTTCAACTCGTCGGGGCCCCCGCACGTGGCGGAGCCGCCACTACGCTTATGAAGCTCATCATCCCGGCGTCTCCGTGGGCGGGCAATGTGAAGATGTAGTCATCAACGATCCGCTCGATGGTCTTGAGTGCCTGCCGCAGCGGCCCGGGCGCAGGGGGAGCATCGGCGGCCAGGGCCGAGGAGGCGGCTGTGGATCTTGGTATAGAAGACCGGCACCCGAATGCCCTCGGGAGTGAGGGCGTATGAGGGGGTGTGGGGGATGCGCACGATGAGGCCCTTGAGCCGTAGACGTCTTAGGTCATATGTGGCCTGCGCGCTGGTGTAGGGACCGCCGAACAGCGAGCTCACCTGGGCACAGAGGCTCCGGTTGGTGAAGCCGCCGACGGTGTGCACGAGCACGCAGAGGGCGCCGGCCAGGGCCATGACCGCGGGGATCCCCGAAGCGAAGGGCTGCGGTTCTTTGGCGCCCTTCTCGACCGAGGGCTGGGCGCCCCTGCATGTCAGGATCGAGTGAGACGCCCGCTACTGCGGATCGTCCCTCTTAGGGCGAGAACGGAACACCTGATTGATGTCACTTCCTACCGCACTACTGGATGCTCGCGCCCCATAAGGGCGTCAACCAAGAACTGAAGAACGCCCCGGGTCCCCGATGCCCGATTCGGGTGCTCCAGTAACGGGCGTGTTGGTGGAGGCCGCGGAGACGCACCGTTCGGACGCGCCCCGGAGCGGCCGGCGGCTGAACGATCGGGGCTAGGACGACCAGTCGTGAATTCTCTGACCTCTGACCTTTCAGCCGACCTTGGTGTGGTTCGCACCAATGAGCGTGATGGCGATGACGGCGGGGACGTCGCCCTTGTTGGACCAGCGGTGGCGCGTTCCGTTCTGGATGTAGGAGTCCCCGGGCCTGAGGGTGACCTTGGCCCCGTCGTCAAGCTCGAGATCGGCTTCTCCTGAGACCACCACCCCATAGTCGATCGTGGCGGTCGTGTGCATCCCAGGGTTCTCCGGCTCGAGGTGTTCGGCCAAGCCCGGCAGCTTCTCCTCAAGCTCAGCGAGCGCAGCCTCGAAATCGAGATCCGCAGGTGCGCCCGCACCTCCGTCGGGGGGAATGGTGAAGAAACCAAATCGGAACCCGCCGAGGGGAGGGAAGTAGCGCTGCGCACCGGGCCTTGATCCATCGTCGGGAAAAGTGACGGTTGAGTCGGCGCCCCAGAGGCGGTGGAACTCACTGCCCGGAAGCAGCGCCAGCGTCACCGGCTCCACCAGCTCGTCGCTGACGAAAACGGCCTTTCCTCCTTGGTCATGGCCCGTTGCCACTCGTCTTATGTCCACGTCCACTCCTTAGGGTCCCGGCGGCGATCGTAGGCTGGCGTCTCCGACACGCGCCCCGGAGCGTCCATGCCACCCCGGAGATTCGGCTCGGCTCGGCCGGGAGTCCGGTCGGCACTTGGGGTTGCGCGACGGCCGAGTAGGAGTGAGCCATCCGCGGTCGAGTGGCGCGGGGGTGGGCGAGATCAAGGCCCACCCGGAATGGCGTTGGGGCGTGAGCGCGCAGGGCAGTCTCTCGCCAATCCGCTTGGCTGAGTACGAGCGCCCGCGATGATCTGACGGACGAGGGGCCAGGGTCGTTCACCCAGGGTGCGGGCCGACCTATGCTTGACCGCGTCCGTCGTTACATGTAACGTAGGTGGGTGACCAAGAAGAAGACTTCTTCCGTTCGAGAACGAGTCAGCAACCATCGCGCCCGTCTGCGCGCTCAGGGCATGCGCCCGATCCAGATCTGGGTCCCCGACGTCCGGTCCTCGCAGTTCGTGACCGAAGCACACCGCCAGTCGCTGGCAGTGGCCGAGAGCGCCTTCGCCCGGGATGACCAGGCCTTCATCGATGCGCTGAGCTCGGACGAGGAGTGAGACGGGGAGAGATCTGGACCGCCGCCGGCGGATCTGACTATGCCGGCAAACCACGACCCGTGGTCGTCATCCAGGATGATCGCTTCGACGCCACTGACTCGGTCACCATCTGCTCCTTCACCACGGACCCGACCGAGGCGCCTCTCATCCGATTGGGGGTCGAGCCGGGCGACTCAGGGCTTCGAGAGGTCTCGAGCCTGATGGTCGACAAGATCACGACGGTCCCCCGCACCAGGCTCGGGGATCTCATCGGGCGACTGAACGACGAGGACATGATGCGCCTCGGGCGAGCCATGGTCGTATTCCTGGGTCTGGCGGGTGGCTGAGCCGATCCGAGTGCCCGCATACCGGCGGTATGGGACGGTGCGTCATCCCCTGATGCTCGGGGTTATGGGCTATTCCCGTGGGGTGGGCCGGGCTACCCGTGGTTCCGAAGTGACAGGCGCACCGAACTGATCCACATGGCCTGATGCGGCCACAGCACCCTGGCTGCCTCGTCGAGGGAAACCCAGCGGAAGGCAAAGCGATGCTCCACGGTGTCCGTGCCTGATTTCTCCTCCCATTCCCACTCGTCGAGCGGCGAGGGTCGGTCCAGTGCGAGGTGGAACACGTGGAGGATCTGCTCCTCGAACCCGGGCGGCACGTTGCCTGGTTCTGACCGGTTCCATGCCTCGCCCAGCTTCCGGACAATCCTGGTCGAGTCGAGCCCCGTCTCCTCCACAACCTCCCTTCGAACCGCGACCTCGGCCGATTCGGCCTCGTGTATCCCGCCGGCAGGCACTTGCGTGCCCGCGTCGACGTCCACGTGGTCGAACACCAGGAGTCGATCCTTGGGATCAGTGAGGAACGCGACAGCTCGCTGATAACAGTTCGGGTGCCAGCTTGAGAACCCTGAGAAGCGCTTGGTTGGCCTCGACGGCTCTGGACTCACTAACACATTCTGACGCGCTCCCCGTGGCTGGCCCGGTCTATCGTCGAGGGGCCGTAACCCGGCCCGCTCCTATAAGCCGTTCGCTGGCAGGCAGGCCACTCGTGCTCGGAATCGCCGCCGCCCGCTGATCTCGTGCTCAGCTCACACTGCCGGCGGTAGGTGCGTGCGGTCACCACCTGATGACCGACGTTAGGTGACAGCCAAACGGGCTCAGCATGGGGTGGCTGCAGGCCCCGAAGAACGCAATTCGTGGCTTCCAGAACGCAGTCGGCGGCGGCGCTGCTCCGGGTCCCTCAGCTACAGACGAAGACCGCCTTGTGCTCGCTGATCCTGAACACCCGGTCTCGCTCGACCTCCTGGCTCACTCTGGACCGGACTCGCTCGAGCAGCTCGGCCCAGGTGAGTCCCGGCTGGAGATGCGCTTCGGCCACGGCGCGTAGATCGTCTATTCCGGCGACGACAGCCTCGACGTCGGGGACCAGCAGTGCCGGGCGCTCCTCGTGGACAACGACATCATCGAAAACCGCCCCCAGGTAGGCGGGAGCGGTCTCGAGCGAGAAGCGATTGGTGATGGCGTTGAGCGACTGCCCCCCACCGCAGGCCAGGAACAGCTCGTCCATCTCCGGCTGGTCGTCGATGGCCGAGTCGTAGATGGCCAGGAGCTGACCTCCCCGGCGCAGTACTCGACGGAACTCGCTCATGGCGACCGGAATGTCGGGCACGTGGTACAGCATGTGGGCTGACACGATCACGTCGACGGACTCGTCCTGGAGGGGGAGGTTCTGTACGTCGGCGTTGACCAGGGCGGCCACGGGATGGTCCGGGCGGGTGCGGCCCACCAGGACATCCAGGGTGAGGTCGGCTCCAATCAGGATCCCTTGGGGCACTCGCTCCGACAGGCCAGCCAGGTAGGCACCACGACCACAGCCGGCATCCAGAACGGTGGCATCCCGGCGCCAATCGAGCCGGTCGAGCACGTAGCCGAGCCAGTCCCGCTGCGGTGATCGGAACTGGTAAATGCTGGCGCCCGCCGGGAGCGGCCGGGAGTAGCGAGCCGTGACACCGGCCCGGTCAGTCCAGGTCCCCGGCATCGGCGCAGTCAACCAGGATCGCCAGGCGGCCGCAGGGGTAATCCAGCGGAGGCGGCCCAACGGACCTGGGAGTGAGAGCATCCAGGCGTGTCGGATCCCCTTTCGGACGTCGAGATCCAGCAGTCAGAGCTGCGGGCCGACCTCGACGCCGTCCGCAGATATGGCGAGGAGCACCCCGCGGACTGGGCCGGTCTCAAGTTCGACAATGGTGAGGTCGTCCGCATCGTCGCCGCCTTCAGTGCTGAAACCGACCAGCACCGCAGCCGCCTCTGGAACCTGGTCGACCATCCCGACCGACTGGAGGTCGTCCATCTGTCCTACTCGACCCGCCAGCTCCAGACGATCATGGCCTCGATCCGGGACGACCTCAGGACACATCCTGACGGCCCCCTGATGGGGTCGGGTCTTGGGTGGGGCCACATAACTCTGCGACTCGTCGCCACCGCGCAAGACGTCGCTGCTCAGCTGACCACCCGGTACGGCCCGGCGCTGGAGATCACCGTCGGGAGCCTTCCCTATCCCTCAGGGCGTCGAGTCGAGTATCGGCCAGGGCCGGCTCCGCTCGAACCAGTGGACATCCCGGGCCTGTCGGCCGAGATTGTGCTGGACGACACGACCCTGCCTTCCGGAACGACCGCCCGGGGGCGGGTTGTGCTGAGAAACGGGGGACCGGCGCAGATCCGGGTGGACTCCGAAGAGCCGCTGGTGGCCTCGCTCTTGGAGGTCGGCTCGGGCCGCAAGGTCGGAGCCTTCAGCGGGGCTATTGCCGGGACCGGCTGGAGCGCCACGCTCGGACCTGGCGATGAAGCCTCCATCCACCTCTTGGTGGGCACCGACAGCTCTGAACCCACGCTGGGCTACGTGCTGCCTGCGGGTGAGTATCTGGTCCATGCCCAGGTCCCGGTCTCCCTGGGGCGGGGGGCCGGACGTAAGGCCATACCCGTGCCAGATCTCCTGGTCCGAATAGAGCCGGCTGCCCGTAAGGCATAACGGCGCCTGCCCTCTCGCAGGCTGAGGACACGCTGCGAAAGTCGCTCTCCTCTCGGGCGGTCCGGGACAGGGAGGTCACCCTGTGATGCTCGGTGTTATGGGCTACCCCTCCCACGCCTCCTGAGGGCGGGACGGCGCCCGGAATCCGGCAGCGAGGCGCTGGTAGCGATGTTCGGCTCCAGCGGGATGGGGAGGCTGTCCGCCAAAGTGCAAAGCCAACGACGAAACAGTGCTCCAGTCCTAGTGTCCTGAGTTCCTGGTTCGCCACGTAAGTGTTATGCCTGCTTCCCGGCGGCGACTATGGCCGAGATGCGCTC